>ENA-UPTF01000011-UPTF01000011.1-marine-metagenome-genome-assembly--contig:-NODE-11-length-124349-cov-4.867516_pt1 | contig 124349 bp, 108 predicted proteins | sample MGYA00238166_ERZ767019 | MGnify/ENA primary metagenome ERZ767019 (study PRJEB28930, sample SAMN06266391) | marine metagenome | isolation source: Sea water from 250 m depth | place: Atlantic Ocean... | reverse complement strand
CCACAAAGAAAACCGCTTCTGTCCCACCGTATCTGATGATGAATCCTCCGATAACCGGTGTTACCAGGCGACTGAATTGCCACATGACGGTACCCAGGACCACAGCACTCGTCATATGCTTACGCTCAATCAAAAGTGGAAAATATGAACTGCGAACCGGGCCATCAAAACCCATTACAAGTCCCTGCATCGCAGCGATAACAACAACATGCCAGATCATTACTGAGCCAGTTGCGTCAAGTATCGCAAGTAGCATCAACAGTGCAGTAGACGCCGCAGAAACACCTATAATCAACTTTCGACGATCAAAACGGTCCGCAAGAACTCCCCCAAAGAGGCTTACGAGGATAGTTGGTACTGCAGTAGCACCACCAAGAACACCAATATCGAGCTCAGATCCCCCAAGCTTGTCAACGATCAACCAGCCCTGGGCCATGGTCACGATCTGAATTGCGCCAACCGAAGCTAACGAACCAAACCAATAACGGCGGTATTTAGGATTACTCAGCGCACCAAATTTAGTTACTAAACGGGCTCTTAATGAGGCAATTTCCTGCGCATTTTCCCGTTTAGGTATCAAAGACTTATTCAACCGTCACAGTTTTGGCAAGGTTCCGGGGTTGATCAGGATCTCGACCAAGTTCCAACGCGGTTGTATATGCAAGCAACTGTAATGGCACCAAGGTCAAAAACGGCTGAAGGAATTCAGAACAATCTGGAATGCGAATTACTTGGTCGACAATCCGTTCTAACGTGTCATCACTATCTGAAACTATGGCCATAACTTCACCACCACGTGCCTTTACCTCACTGATATTCGACAGCATCTTCTCGTAGAGGTGGTTATTAGGTGCGCATACTACTGTGGGCATATCGGCACCCAATAACGCGTTCACACCATGCTTCATTTCTCCTGCGGGATAGCCTTCGGCATGAATATATGCAAGTTCTTTCATCTTTAGTGCACCTTCAAGTGCAATCGGAAGTTGTGATCCACGCCCAAGGTACAAAAGATCAGTAAATTTGGCTAAATGCTTAGCAACGTCTGATGTCTCACCATTTCGATCAAGGGTGGAAGCAACCAAAGAGGGTAATGTAGATATTTGCTCAACGAGTTGTTTGACACGGTCAGCATCAATTACCGATCGAGCTCTGGCAAGAAATATCGACAACTCAAGTAAAGTCGTCATGCTGGCAATCATCGTCTTAGTTGACGCCACCCCTATCTCTTGACCGGCGTGTATAGGTAAGGTGAAATCAGCAATACGTGCAGCCTGAGAACCCTCCTGCTCAAGAACCGCTATCTGGCAAGATCCTTGTTGGCTTGCATACTCCATCGCAGCGAGAGTATCTGCTGTTTCACCTGATTGCGTCACCGCGATAATGAGAGTGTTCGAACCAATAACCGGGTTACGATATCTGAGTTCGCTTGAATTCTCCGCGCTTGCTGGAATCCGTGCCAACGATTCGATCATGGAAGCACCAAACATACCAGCATGCAGAGAAGTTCCCATACCTGTGATTAAAACTCTGTCGATTGATCTAATCTGGTTGGCAGAAAGTGTAATTTCGGGCATTTCTAATTCACCCGAAACCAAGTTCACCCTCCCGGCAATTGCCCTCTGGATAGCTTCAGGTTGTTCAGCAATCTCCTTTGACATGAAATCCGGATATTTACCCTTTTGAGCAGCCCGAAAGCTCTGGTCGGTTTTAACTGATTTCCCCTCGATTGGTTTACCGTTAAAATCAAATAATCTGAAAGATCCACTTTCGATCTCAACCACCTGACCAGATTCGAGATATACGACTTCTGCGGTGTGTGGAAGAAGGGCTACAGTATCCGAGGCCATAACGGCTGAATCTTCGTTTTTACCAACCACGATTCCACCAGCATTACCAAGTCTCAAACCGACGACCTTGCTAGGCTCCGAGGTAGCTACAGCGATTACAACCATATTGCCTTTAAGCTGACCAACCGTCTTAACAAGAGAATCACGAAGACTATGTCCAGTTGCAAGGTAGTTGCCGGCTAGATGGGCAATAACTTCGGAGTCAGTCTCGGAACTAAGCTCTACACCAGAATCAAGTAATTCATCTCTAATATCAAGAAAATTCTCGATAATCCCGTTATGAGCGATTGAAATAGAACCATCAACGGACGAATGGGGGTGAGAATTAGCATGGTTAACCACACCGTGAGTAGCCCATCTTGTGTGACCAATTCCAACCAACCCGAAAAGTTGATCGTCAGTAACAGCGCTATGAAGATTATTTAAAGAAGCCTTGTGATCTCCGCGCTTTCGTGTCTCTATGCTGCCAGACTCAGTAATGACGGAAATGCCAGCAGAATCGTAACCACGATACTCAACTGAACGAAGCCCATCCAACAAAATGGGAACGGCATTCACACTACCCACATATGCAAATAATCCGCACAACTAGGTAACTTCCTTATCACTACTGTGTACGTAATCCAAAGTGTTAGGTGTATTCATATCGGTCACATCTGCGTATTCACCGCGTTGAGCCTCCGGAAGCATCCTTGAAATTCTGGACATAATTTCGGTTGTAACATCTGCAGCTATACTTCTCGGAGTTCCAACATCTGAACCGGTCGCAACAAACGGCTTGCCAATTTTCAATCTAAGTGTTGCAGTTGGCTTCAAAACCTTCAAAGGGTTTTGGAGGTTTTCTGAACCAGTCAACGATACCGGAACGACTGGAACACCAGTCGATATTGCTATGCGGGCAAGACCATGTTGTGCCCGGAGTAATCCACCACTCTTACTTCGAGTACCTTCTGGAAAGATGATGGCTATTCTACTTTCCCGTAACAACTGATGGGTTATCCAATTGAGCGCCCGAATATCAGCCCGTCGTCTATCCACGGGAAAAGCACCATATCCTCTCATAAGAGTCGATCCAATCGGGTACTTAAATAACTCCTGTTTTGCAAGGAAAACCGGAGGTCGTGGTAGCGCTGCAGCCACTATTGCAGGATCGAGATTCGAAAGATGATTTGATGCAACCAGGAGCGGTCCGCATTTCGGTATATTCTCCTGTCCCTCAACAGTGAAATCTGAAAACCAACGAAGAGTAAGTTTGAATCCAAAATTACACGGAGGGAACAACCACTGCCCCATCAGATAATTCCCATTGATAACTCAACCATAAGAGCGACCACCTGGTTCAATGAAAGATCATCAGTATCCACCATATGAGCATCACTCGCAGGCTTCAAAGGAGAATCTTCTCGCGATGAATCAATTCGATCGCGATTTTCAATCGAAGACAAAATATCTGTCAAATCCACTTCGGTACCGTCTGCTATGAATTCGCTATACCGTCTGTTTGCTCTGGTCTCGGCTGAAGCAGTCAAAAAAATCTTGAGGGGCGCATCTGGTATGACGACCGTCCCAATATCCCGTCCAACCATAACAATACTGCCAGTAGTGGCTATACGACGCTGCTCGGCAACCATGATTTTCCTGACTGCCGTTATAGCTGATACTGGTGAGACAGAAACATCCACTGCTGTTGAATGAAGGAACCTAGTTACGTCTTGTCCATTCACCAAAATGAGATTTTCACCAGATTCACCGTCAATAACTGAGAATTCCATCTTTCCAACTACACGAGAAACGGCTTCGGATTCATTGATATCGATCCCATTATTCATCACATCCCAGGTGGCAGCTCGATACATAAGACCAGTATCGAGAAATCTATAACCAAGTTGAGATGCAAACATTTTTCCAGCCGATGATTTTCCGGATGCAGCTGGTCCGTCAATCGCTATAGCCGGACGGACGCTATTCGGTGAATGCAAATGATCTCCATTCATTATCAGAGTTATTCAATACCCATATCGTAATAGCGAAATTGCCATTACGAATAGGATAACCGCATACTGTTATTATCCCGACATTGTAAGTGCACTTTGCTAAACATTTGTGTAACCATCGGCTAACTAAAATTATGGGTAAGCGTGACTAAATGTACCGATTTACCTCAAATGGAGAATCCCCAGCATGAACTTACTAGACTGGATATTTTCAGGAATATTCGTCCTCGCCGCTTTATGGGGCTACAAAGCCGGGCTGGTGAACCTATTAGTGAACGCAGTTGCAATCTATGTAGGATTATTCTTCAGCGGATTATTCGCAGGAAGAATTCTCTCTTTGATATGGAATGGTGTTCAAAGCGAGGCGATTTCCACTGCTATTGGATACGTAATCATCTTCATCGGCGTGTTCTTGGTAAGCCGCATAGCCATATCGATAGTCAACAAAGCAACAAAGCCGATTTCATCTCAGATGGGTTGGGGTAACAAGTTAGGCGGTATTTTGATCGGGCTTATCGCCGGCATACTCATCGCCGGCGGACTAATGACCGCTACCGCTAGATACACATACTTCTTGCCGCAGAGCACCTCAAATCAATCCTCAGACAACATCCAGTCAATGGTCGAAACTGCCGCCAGAAGTTACGTCGAAGGTAGTATCCGTGAAAAGCTGGATGTATGGCTGATAGAATCTCAAATCGTTCCCTCACTGTTGAATTTGCGTGGATTTGTAATCGAGTTCGCTCCTGATGATTTCGGCATTTCGCTGGACATTCTCGAAAACCGTATTGGCAATGCAGGTATTTGATAACTAGTGAGACTGAGCAATCAGATCGATGGTCTAACAATAGAATCTGAAGTCGGCAAACCGGATGAGTCAAAGTACAAGAGCGCCAGTATTGGTGCTAAATCAGAACTATCAGCCACTGAATATCTGCGATATTCGCAGAGCAGTGAAACTTGTGGGCAAAGGAAAGGCTGAATCAGTTCAGGATACTGGTGAGTATGTTCATACGGTCACGGACATTTTTGAACGTCCAGACGTAATTCGACTTGTTTATATGGTCAAGCGACCACTCCAACGCAGAAAGATGTCACGCAATGAAATATTCACGCGTGACAATCAAACATGCCAATACTGTGGAACGAGAGAGCGCGACATGACAATTGATCATATTCGCCCGAGATGCAAAGGCGGTGAATACACTTGGATGAACGTCGTAACTGCATGTAAGAATTGCAATCACCGTAAAGCAGGTCGGACACCTCAGGAAGCCGGAATGCGATTACGCAATAAGCCCTATGAACCACGACCAAACCCATATTCCTTTCTCAAGCCTGAATCCCTTAAAAACACATGGTTAAAGTTCGTTCCATGGCTTCTTCCAGAATCGAACCCATTGGTCAGTTAAAAAGAAACAACGATCATTAGGAATAGGCCACGGGGCCAAAAATCACCCTTAGGCAAACTGTTAACTTCCATCACCCGATTCAGGATTCAAAGATGGAATTTTTGCAGGGTCGGCCCACGGTAAATCAAGCATCATTACTTCCAGTGTCAGTTGTGGTACCGCATTAGCTTCCAAGGCATGACGCGCGTTCTCGATTGCCGTTACAGCAGCCGATATCTGCTCTTCAGTAATCTCAGTCGCTATTTGGGAGAACAGATCAACCCACTCTACATTGATTATGTTGTCGATTAATTTATGACGCATCATAGCTACGTCACGCCACCACTCAATCCAGCGCTCTATCTCATAAAACACAGCCATGCGATCTTGCCAAAACTGACCTGCAGTCTGACGAGCGTATCTAAACCTAGACTCTATGCTTCCGGTAACTATCTCAGCAAATCGAAGTATCGCCTGGTTATGAGCATCAATTATCGTGGGGTCATTTATCGCATCAATCGCCCAGCCTGGAGATCCTCTTGCAAGCCTCGAAAGCAATCTAGCCTGTGCCTCGTCAGTTCCGAACTGCTCGATTAGTTTCGACTCGATCACTTGAGATTCAACAGGTCTGAGTTCTAAGAGTTGGCACCTCGACACAACTGTTTGAGATAATGCTTCAGCAGTTGGAGACGTCAGCACAATAAGCACATGATCCGGCGCCTCTTCAAGGATTTTCAAAAGCGAAGTTTCTGCTTCGCGAACCATGCGGTGGGCACCGTCGAGAATAAATACCTTTTTCATCCCTTCAAAAGGCTTAGTCGATGAACCAGAAATTACGATCTGCCGTATGTGATCGATCGAAATGGTTGTTTTCGAGACGGCTTTTCTCTCAGGTGATGCAGGAAGCTCAGTAGCAGGATCTATAACTTCCACATCGGAATGTATTCCTGCACGAATACGCTCAGCCTGATGTGACTTCGAAAGATCGATATCGGTACTTTGCCCGAACATATCCGCAACCGGTTCTGTGTTCACCATGCATGCGATGTCCAAAGCCAGCGTACGTTTACCGACTTTCTCCGGTCCGGTAATCAAATAAGCATGGGCCAGTCGGTTGGTCTCAAATGATTTAGTTAGAAGCCTAATAGGGCCCGTGTGACCAAAAGTTTTCCACCCAATGACGGACGTGTGTTTTGCAACGGACAGAGATGAATCAGTCAAAATCAATACTCGACGCAAGCAGGTCTTTATAAGTTTCACGTCTACGAATCAAGCGAGAGGTACCCTGATTGACTAAAACAACAGCGGGACGTGTCTGCATGTTGTAGTTACTTGCCATCATCAAGCAGTATGCGCCCGAAGCCGGCAGAGCAAGTAACTCTCCAGTCTCAGGTTCAGGCAAATCCACATCGCGGGCAAGAACATCGCCCGACTCACAGAATTTTCCAGCCACGGTAACTGTGTGATTACGTTCAGCTAAAGGCCTGTCAACGGGTACAACTGCGTATTCCGATTCATACAACGCAGGTCTGATATTGTCGCCCATGCCGCCATCAACACTGACATAAGTACGGACCTCAGGAATCGTTTTAATCCCACCAACCGTATACACCGCAACACCTGAGCGTCCAACTATTGCGCGTCCAGGCTCAACAATCAACTCTGGTTCATCAAGCCCATATCTATCGCAGGCACTGCGAATCGCCGTTACAATCTCGCTGGCATATTCGCCCATCGCAGGAGGCAGAGTGTTAGTCACATATCCAACTGCAAAACCGCCACCAGGACTGAATTTCTTCAATTCAAGTCCAAATTTCTTGCGCATTCTAGAAGCAAACTCCAAAACATAATCAATCGCTTCGGAATAAGGCTCAAGCTCAAAAATCGGTGAGCCCAGATGGAAATGAAGACCTTCAGTATTCAATGATGGTTGTGCAATTGCTTTTTCAATTGCTATTTCTGCATCTCCAGTTTCTATCGAAAAACCAAACTTAGAATCCAAGATCCCAGTAGTTGTCAAAAGATGTGTGTGCGGATCAATGCTGGGAGAAAGTCTAAGCATAATGTTCTGACGCACGCCCAACTCTTCAGCCACCTCACTAAGCAGGTCGATCTCGGCAAAAGAATCAACGGTAATGTTGCCGATACCGTACCTTACCGCCTCAGTAAGTTCTTCTCGACCTTTGTTGTTGCCATGAAAGTTAAGTCGCTCAGGAGGGAAATCAGCGGCTATAGCCACTGCAAGTTCACCTCCAGTCACCACATCCATACTGAGACCTTCTTCATCTATGATCTTCGAGATAGATGGATTGGCAAACGCTTTAGATGAGTATTCGATCTGAGTTCGCGGGTACAAATTGGTGAAACTGTCGACAAAATCGCGACACATCCCTCGCAACGTAGCCTCATCATAAATGTAAAGCGGACTTCCATACCTTTGAACAAGATCACGTACGTCACATCCACCAATTGAAAGTCGGTTTTTCGCACTAAGGTCAGCAGTTATTGGCAGTAATTCAGATTCGAGAATGTTAGACATGGGATTTAGCAAAATGACGTTTTAATGAACCAGGCACAGCGAGATTAAACTCAAACTATAAACCTTGATTGTCGGATGCATTAACAAGCACGTCAATGTGAATCATCCAGGCTGTGATCAAAACTTATGGATGAATTAATCTTAAAAGTAGTTGGAGGACTCTCTAAATTATGCAATTTCTAGATGTCTTTAACATCTGGAATATGGCACGATTCAAGGACCATGAACGAGAAATCTGTACGACTAACTGAATTGGCTGCTTGCGCAGGTTGAGCTGGTAAGCTCAGCCAGAGCGAACTCGCCCAGGTCCTGGGTAAGCTGCCGACACCCGCCATCATCGACAAAAATGTGCTGGTGGGACACGAAACCGGAGATGACGCTGCCATATACCGGATAGACGAACGCGTCGCTCTTGTACTTACAACTGATTTCTTTGCACCTATAGTCGACGACCCATTCGACTATGGCCAGATCGCTGCTGCTAACGCCCTCAGTGACGTTTACGCGGTTGGCGGGACTCCTCTAACGGCGTTAAATATTGCTGCATTCCCACGAGATCTGGGACCCGATGTTATAGCCAAGATTCTTGAAGGCGGGCAGAAAAAAGCAGAAGAGGCAGGCATTTTGATCATTGGTGGCCACACCATTGACGACAACGAACCTAAGTACGGCCTTGCAGTTACCGGTGTCGTTACACCCGGCAAACAGATAACTAATGCAAATGCTCAGCCAGGGGATGTCTTGGTCATCACAAAAGCAATTGGATCTGGAATTATCACCACCGCCGCCAAGGCTGGAAACGCAAAACACGAATCCGTAAAACATGCCGTCCAATCAATGGCAACACTGAATAAAGGTGCAGCGGATGCCATGGTGGAAGTGGGGGTTAATTCAGCGACAGATGTCACAGGATTCGGTCTTCTCGGTCACCTTTCACAAATGATGAAATCCAGCGGATTATCAGCCAACCTAAACTGGTCCAAGATACCCATCCTGCCGGATGTTGTCGAACTGGCCCAATCAGGAAATATTTCAGGCGGCACAACTCGCAACATCGAAACAATAAGAAAAAACGTGACTATCGAAGATGGGCTATCGGATTTGAATCTGATAATTCTCGCCGACGCTCAGACATCCGGAGGGTTATTGATATCGGTTTCCGAAGAGCGATCTGAAGATCTTGTTAATAAATTAGTTAATAATCAAACACTTTACAGTAGCGTTATAGGCAAGGTCACAGAAGGTAATCCCGGGACAATTACAGTTAGAAAATAGCAAGAGCCCTCATCAATTCTAAGAATCTCCGACTTCCGACTCCGCTCGCTCCCAGATTAAAGACTTTTCATCATCCTTCAAATCAGCCAACGATTTTTCTCCTGCAATCTCCTCCGCTCGCAGCACATGATCACGAAGACTCACCGTCGCCCTGCGTAATGCCACCTCCGGGTCGATTCCCGCTGCTTGCACTTGCCGGGCAACACCCATCAAATACTTACCTGCACGCTCCTCTGTTTCTACTGAGGACTCGCCATTTACCTCGGCGAACGCCAGGGGCATAGCTTGCTTTTCAGGCCAGGGCAAACCAACCCGCATCACACGTCTTTGAATCGACGCTGAGTATGCAAGCGCAGGCATCTCAGAAGGCAAGGAAGCAACAATAGAGCGTTTACCACCGGATTCGGCCCGTTTGATTTCCTCCCAACGATCTACAACCGTATCGGCTTCATTAATCGCATCCTCATCTCCAAAAACGTGGGGATGTCTACGGATCAGCTTTTCGCGGACGGCATTACAAATTGAAGCAGCGTCAAAACTATCTCCACGCTTTGCTATATCAGCGTGGAATACAATTTGAGTGAGTATGTCACCTAGCTCTTCGGCCAAGCTGGCAGGATCTCCCGAGTCGATGGCATCAAGTGTTTCATACGTCTCTTCGAGTAAATTAGGCCTCAGCGAAGCATGGGTCTGCTCCGCGTCCCAAGGACAACCCCCTGGATTTCTCAGTATCTCTACTGTAGCGACAAGTTCTGCAAACGCTTCTCCATCTGATTGAGCCTGACTGCTCTGTAAAATCAAAAGACTCTCCATACCTTCTAGACAATAATCAAACCCATGAATTGAACCAATATGGGTAATAAGACCCGTATCCTAGCTGCCACACCTTCTAATATGCACCAATCCAACAAGCAAAATCACCGCAGACCGTCATTTTCGAAAAGTGACTACCTAAGACGGAATTCACCCATAATCGGAGCCTGGGTGTTCGCATTGCTGCTTCCGGTGTTTTTAATTCTCTTTAATACCAGCTACATCACCAACAGCGAATGGCTGTACGAATATAACTGGTGGCGTAATGACATACCCAATAGAACAGGTCTCGATAAAGAGCAGCTCAACAGTGGAGCAGCACAGATAAAACAATACTTTAATGATGACGCCGAGCTACTAGACCTGCGAGTAGATTATGACGGAGCCAAAGTTTCTCTCTACAACGAAAGAGAGGTGCTCCACATGGTTGACGTCAAAAAACTCATGCAGGCTGTTTTCATAACCTCACGTGTCTCAGGAGCCTGCCTCTTGGCCTTACTCGCTTTTGGAGTGCTTGCGTTAAAGCAGGAACTACTACCGCTACTACTCAAGACATTGAAGTGGTCAGTACTAGGGACCGGTATTTTTTTAACCATCTTTGGGATAACCGCCGTAATAGATTTCGGCTGGCTATTCACTCAGTTCCATTTCTTAAGTTTTACCAACGATCTATGGATGCTTGACCCCCGTAAAGATTACCTAATTATCATGTTCCCTCAACGATTTTTCTTTGAGGCAACCCTGTTCATAGGAACATTAACAACTATTAATTTCGCATTGCTTGTAGCAGCAACGCGGTTTGCGAACAGAAAGTTAAAATAACCAGACGTTATCTGTCGAGTGATCCAAGCCATCGATCGACAATCGGCAGCAATTCAAGAATCGTTTGCAATGTGAAATCGGGCTTCACGTCAAAAGGTAAATCTGTTTGAGTACTACCACTTACCCAAACGGTCGTAATGCCCGCAGCGGCAGCACCTGCGACATCTGTATGAATATTGTCACCGACGTGTATAACCCTCTGCGGTATAACTCGCAGTGCCTCAAGAGTTAGATCAAAAATTAAATGATTCGGTTTAGCAATTGCTAAGTCATTTGAAAACACCATGTGGTCAAATATGGGAAGCAACCCCAGTTCGGCAAACCATGCAGTAAATGCACTGCTACTAGTCATCCCAGTGTTGGTAATAAGCCCAATCAGAAGACCTCGACTATGCACTTGATTTAAAATCTCCAAAGAACCTTCAAGAAGCAGCGGCGGGCAGTCTAAAAATGCTTTATCGATTGCATCCCCTACATGAGTAATACCAGAACCCCCGATACGGTAGGGCAAATCGGGATCAATGCGAGATAATCCAAGTTCAACCCACTTATGAAAATGCGCGTCAGTCCCACTATCATGCCCGAGGGTAATTTCTTCAGCCATATCGACAAAAATTTTATGGAATCTAGCCTGATCGACCGGCTCCCCGAAATCTCTGAGAGCATCAAGCGAGTACTCGGTCCTCAACTCTGCTCGTTTAGACGAGTTTGACTTGTTGCCATACTCAAAAATCAGGGTCTTCCACAAATCGAATGTGACAGCGGCGCGGTCGATAGATGCCAAAACTAATACTGAACCATGCTGAAAACATCGATCCCATCCGGCAAGCGTTGTCGCCCATTCAAAAATCCCAATTCAACCAAAAAAGCAAAAGTGATCACATCTCCTCCGAGAGACAAAATCAGCTCTGCTCCTGCGCCAGCTGTGCCTCCGGTTGCAAGCAGATCATCAATAATCGCAACCCTCTGATGGCCAGACAATGCAGATTCAGCAACCTCAAGTCGGGCTGTTCCATACTCTAAAGCATAGTCAACACCAACGACTGGAGGCGGTAGTTTTCCAGATTTACGAAGAGGTACAAAAGGCACACCAAGCTGTGATGCAACCGGCGCACCGAATATAAATCCACGAGCATCGATTGCCGCAATGGCCTCGGTTCCCTTTTCGCTCAAGTGAGTAGACAGTGTTTCTGTAACATGACGCATCGCATCGGCATTGGCCATCAGGGGAGTCAGGTCACGAAATAAAATGCCGGCGGATGGATAATCCGGAACGTCCCTAATTAATGACTTTAAGTCCAAAATGCCCACCCCAGTTATTAAGTAATGGTTACTACACCCATTTTAATGCCAAACAAACGAATTACGCTGTTTTGAGGATTTACTAGTTTCAGTCAATGCTTCAATTAATGGAATTCTAGTTATAAGCAAATAATATCTTTGGAAAATTCATATCCAATTCAACCAATCCAATGAGCATCGATCTGCGATGTTCCTATCCGTTTACGGTGCTAAAATTTCCCTCTCAGCAAATATAAATAACTGATAATTGGCCACACCGAAAACCAGGCTACTTTTAAGAAGGACATTCTCATCTATTTATCGAGGCTTTCCCTTGCCGGTTTTAGAAACCACACAAATACCGAACTTGAATTGCGCCCTGGGCTCACTCTGTTCGAGGGGCAAAACGGACATGGAAAAAGTAATCTCCTCGAAGCTGCATACATGTTGGCGATAGCCAAATCGCCGCGCTCTTCAAATGAACGCGAGCTCGTCAACTGGTCATTAGCAGAAACCGGTGGACACATCCAGGTCTTGGGAGTAGGTCGCAGTGCTGACAGCACAGTTCAGGCGCAAATAGATTTTGACATAACCGCCACTGAACGTTCAAAAAATGCAACCCATGCGTTTCGCAAAGGTCTTCGAGTAAATGGAATCAAGCGCTCGGCCATAGATTTTGTAGGAAACCTCAACATAGTCTTTTTTGAAGCAGAAGATTTGGAAATCATTTACGGATCACCCGGTCGACGCCGCAGATACCTCGACATCCTTATTTCTCAATCAAATAATGTCTACCTAAAATCCCTGCAACGGTACAGACAAGTGGTTAACCAACGGAATCAGTTGCTCCGCCAAATAAGGGATGGCCTTTCACAAGAAAATGAACTCGCATTCTGGAATGAACGCTTAGCGTATGAAGGAGCATTAATCACCGATTCCCGTCGAAGATCGGTGGACGGATTAAATGAACATGCCGTACCCGCACATCAAGACCTGACAAATGGTGACAAGCTCGAGCTCGAATACCAACCTCGCATCACGGCGTCCTCTAAAGACACAGTCAACATCAGCAGTATGAATGCGGAGATGATTGAGAAAGAAATAACAAATGCCCTGCCAACCCTACAACGACGAGAAATAGCACAAGGCATTACAGTGATCGGGCCACACAGAGATGACTTAGAAATCCGACTTAATGGCAACCGAGCAGATAATTTCGCGTCTCGCGGGCAATGTCGAACGATCGCACTCGCTCTTAAAATTGCTGAAGCAGTATTCGTTACACAGTCCACTGGGCGAACTCCGGTTCTTGCACTGGACGATATCCTCTCGGAACTTGATATAGAACGCCGAAAGCTGGTGCTCGAGGCAGCTACAAAACACGAGCAGGTACTCTTGACCGCAACTGAGCGGGCAATACTCCCTGATAACTTCCTTGAAAAAGCCGATATCTACACGGTTATGAATGGACGCGTTACACAAGATTCAATCGCAAATGCCAACCCCTAAACCTTCTATGGAAAAGGTCAAAACAAGCTATCTACGAAAAACGGTCCAAGAGATCGCCTGCTTGATGGACGAATCCACATATGTGGTTGCGATGACCGGGGCCGGAATGTCGGTAGAAAGCGGAATTCCGCCATTCAGAGGAGTGGGCGGACTATGGACAAAGTACGGCACACCTCGAATGGATGGGTATGCTGATTTCAAAAAAGATCCAATCGGTTGGTGGAACCGTCGGGCCAATAAAGAAGCTGATGCCCACATTCTGGAATTGCGTGATGCTCTAGAAGGAGCAGAGCCACATGCCGGCCACTATGCCCTGGCTGAAATGGAAAAAAGGGGCGCCATACAATCGGTCATTACCCAAAATATCGACGGGCTGGACGAGAAAGCCGGGCTGAAGAACCTGATCGAAATTCATGGCAATCGAACAAAATTGAGATGCATCGAATGTAATGAACGTATATCACTGGGCAGCTTCGTCCCTTTGTATGCCCCGAAACCGTGTGAAAAGTGCGATGGCTTAGTGAAATTCGACACTGTAATGTTCGGAGAACCAATCCCTGATGACGTAATGACCGCAGCTAGAGCCGAAATCAATAAAGCAGACTGCGTCATTACGATTGGTACATCAGGAACAGTGCGACCAGCAAGCGGTCTGGTTTGGATTGCAGAGTCCGCCGGTGCCACAATCGTCGAAATTAACCCGAATAAAACAAAATTAACTGCACTCAGTAAGATATCTTTGCGTTCAAAAGCGGGCAGCGCGCTACCGACTTTATTAAACGCTCTTATCAACTAGGTATTAACAAACATCTAAAATGACTGTGGAAAAAATCCACCCCAGTAGATCAGGTTGTAAATTCTGAAATGACATCCCCACTTGAACGAGAAATTGCATCATATTCAACAGCAAACCCAATTTCCGAAGACTTACACAAGAAAGCCAGTAAATTTATGCCTGGCGGAGATACCCGTAATTCAATTTACTGGGATCCCTTTCCGGTCTACATAACAAGTGGAGAGGGAACGACACTGACCGATGCAGACGGTAACAAGAGAACAGACTTCGTAAATAATATGACGACGTTAATCTTGGGACACCGACCGCCAGAGGTAACATCAGCCCTGGCTTCACAGATTGATAAGGGGCTGTCATTTCCAGCTCCAAGTCCATCCGTTGTCCGATGGGCAGAACTGATGTGTGAACGTGTCCCTTCTCTTGATAAGGTCCGATTTGTTAACACCGGTACAGAAGCGACCCTCAACGCAATCCGGGCTGCAAGAGCATTCACCGGCAAACAGAAACTCATAAAATGCGAAGGTGCATATCACGGGAATCATGATGCTATACAGATCAGCGTTGTCCCGCCGCTCGACGAAGCTGGCGATGCTGAATCGCCAGAATCTGTAGCCGCATTTCCAGGAATATCTGACACGGCAGTCGAGGATATCTTCATAACACCATTCAACGATATTGCCGCGGCAGAAAAAATCATTCGCAAACACGCCGACGATTTAGCAGCCGTGATAGTGGAGCCTGTTAATGGACAATGTGGGATGGTGCCTGCTAAACCAGAATTCTTGGAAGGTCTGCGTCGAATAACCGACGATCTGGGCATCGTATTAATATTCGATGAGGTAATCGCATTCCGAATCGCCTATGGAGGCGCTCAGGACTACTACGGTGTAAAACCCGATTTAACCTGTTTCGGGAAAGTAGTGGGAGGCGGAATGCCTGTAGGAGCCTTCGGCGGCCGTGATGACATCATGTCATTATGGGATCCCTCTGACGGAGGATCTGTTGTCCAGCACGCCGGAACATTCAACGGTAACCCCATGACGGCAGTGGCTGGGGTGGCAACGCTTGAAAGCCTCACACCAGATAAATACGAATACCTAGAACGCCTTGGAGACATGCTCCGCAGCAAGTTGAGAACACTTTTTGCGGAACTGGAAGTTCCTATGAGCGTAACTGGAGTGGCATCTCTTTTCGCTTTACAATTCACATCAACAGAAGTTACTGACTACAGGACCTATGCAACCAACAACAAAGAGATGATGCAAACAATGTTCATAGGATTACTGAACGAAGGATTCCTGATGTCAAATCGCTGTGCAGGTAATGTTTCTACTGTTCACACCGAAGACGATGTAGATGCGTTTGTATCAGCAGTAAAGAATGTTTTGAGACGGAGTGGCTATGCCTAGTAAGTAGGGAATCAGTCGTCAAGAGGCTCATCAAATTCGCCAGACATAGCAGATCCGACAGGCCCATCCTCTAATAATCTAACAACCAACTCTTCAACTTCGACCTCATCGCCATTCTCAATTTCACCTGGATCGTCTGTCTCTAAATCATTGATCTTCTGTTGAAGATACAAGGGGAACGACGCGATGTGGGCCTGTGCACGTGAACGCTTAACTTCACGAACAATAACTATCACTTCGGAATCTGTTAGCTTCGCAGCAAGCACTTCATATTCGTTACCACCATCTATCATCTTCTGTAATCTAACCACGAGGCGAACATCCAGCGCACCCAGATATTCACCGCCGCTGGTCTCAACAGTTCCTATACCTTCATCAATAACCAGCTTCAGGTTATCTCCAGGTGATACGGAAGCAAGAATTTTTGCATCTGCCACTTTGTTCAGTTCAGAAGCGGTCGCTACTGCAGGGTCGGAAATAAATAACGCGGGACTTATAGCGGTATTGCCAAAAGTTCTACGAGAAATTTCTGAATCATCAAGTTCCGAGAGTCTGTCCCACTGACGCCTCGCAACTCGACTACCTGGATCTATAGCTAATGCCCTTTTGATTGAAGCACGCGCCTGTTTATATCTACCCAATTCAAGATATGCCTTTGCCAATCTGTTGTGACACCCAATATTTTCAGGGTAAATCGCCGATCCCTCTAGGTTCAGCTTAACTGCTTCTTTCCATCGACCTGATAACGCATGATCAATAGCGATTTGTTCTATCTGGGTAAAGGATCGGTCATTTTGAAGTGCTTTATTTTTTATAACCATAAAAGGCTCTTTAAACAGTCTCGTGATACCTACTGATCAAGAATTTAACGTCCAGTTACCTATGAGATTTACCAGCCAGCTATAGGTCATAACAACAATTTCAAGTACGCCGACTTACTGGTTTTACGAGTGCCGAACTAAAGTCGAATGAAAAACCCAAGAATTTTCACTGATGGCTCCACGAAAAAAATTCGGTTCAGGACATAGAAAAAACGCGTTGTACTATCGCCGAATGCGTAGCCAGGAGAGACGAAAGAACGCTTCTACTACAATGCCAAAAGACATCTTAGACTTGCCAGCTGTACGCTCCATGAAAACATATGGATGCTCAACGACTTTCAACCCTGTCTGTTCACATCTGTACGCGACTTCGGCCTGAAAACCAAATCCACTTAACCTAAGTCGATCCAGCCCAATACGTTCTAAAGTGGTTCTTCTGAAAGCTTTGAACCCGGCTGTAGCATCCTTTACTTCAAGCCCGAGTATTAGCCTGATGCCGACGTTACCCCAGTAACTGATCTGTTTTCTTGCCCAACTCCATCCCGGATCTACGCCCCCACCGGGGGTGTAGCGAGAAGCGACAGCAACATCTGCCTCATCAAGCTCAGCAATAAGCCCAGGTAAGACTTCGGGAGGATGCGATAAATCTGCATCCATTTCCACAATGTTTTGAGCTCCGGCATCTAAAGCCGTTTGGAATCCTGCCATATACGCAGTACCCAGTCCCTGCTTGCCTTCTCGATGAAGAACAATGAAAACGCCGGTAAATTCATCGGCGAGTCCGTCGGCAATTGCCCCTGTGCCGTCAGGTGAACCGTCATCAACAACAATGAAACCCAATCCATCAATGCCTTGTGCGACAACTTTTTCAATCAATTGAGGCAAAGTTTCCGATTCGTTATAAGTCGGAACTACAACCGCCACTTTCAGGGTGTTTTGATCAGGAGTAGAAATTGCGTTTACCAAATCTACAGCCCAAGTTTCATTGACTTATGCTCAACCATAATGCACGAGTCCATCACGACCTCAAGGCCCCTATCTAGTGCAAATGTAGCGGCCTCTTGATTGACTATTCCTTGTTGAAGCCAGAGAACCTTCGCACCAGATGCAACCGCATCTTCAGCTACCGGCATAACACTCGCAGATCGCCGAAATACATCGACAATATCTATTTTGTCTGGCACATCCTCAATGGAGTCATAACTTTTCGATCCGAACCATTCCTCAATGTTCGGATTGACCGGGTAGATCTTGTAACCCTGAGATTGCATATAGTCAGAGACGTAGTTACTAGCGCGATCTTCTCTTTCTGATATACCAACCACGGCGATAGTTTTTGCCTGCAGCAATATAGATCGTATTTGCGATGTAGGAGGATTTTGAAACAGCATTATGATCCATCGTTACGCAAAAGAATACCGTACTTACCCCGCAGATTGTTGAATCCAACCTTAGCGACATCAAGCACCGCGACAATGCCTTTAGCCAGCGTCATTTTAGAGCCTTCTCCGTAATACCAGTCGATTGGCACCTCACCAACACCAAACCCTGCTTTCTTGGCCATTACCAGCAACTCAACGTCAAATGCCCATCCATCAAGAGATTGGTGTGGAAACAATTTCGTTGCAGATTCTGCTGAAAACAACTTAAAGCCGCACTGGGTATCTTCAATTCCTCGTAATGCAAGTATTTTCACCGCATAGTTGAATAACCGTCCTTTTACATGACGACTCTTCGGTTCGTTAAATCTTCGAGACCCCGAAGCCTCTCGAGAGGCTATAGCAACGTCATATTCAGGATGCCCGTCAACTCCAACAAAAAACCTCGCTAGATTATCTATGGGCATGGAAAGGTCAGCGTCGCACAAAAATCTCCACTCCCCTCGAGCCTCATCCATACCTCTTCTAACCGCTGAACCCTTACCACCGTGCGGGAGGTCAATAAGTTTGATCCGACCATCAGATTCGCTCAATTTAACGACTATCGAAGCTGTGGAATCACTTGATCCATCATTGATCACCAGAATCTCCCAATTACGCGATGAATTTGAATCGGGTAACCATCCAGAAAGGTAATCAACTATAGATTTAACGGTCGAGGCGATCCGAACCTCTTCGTTGAAGGCAGGAATTACGACGCTTAGGTACGTTTGGGTCAAATTACAAATTCAAGGCTATGGAGAATACACGGAATTTTATATAAACGAATTTATTGTGACTTTTCAAGTTCAAAAGCATCATGAAGCGACTGCACTGCTTTCTGGACCTGTTCTCGATCAATAATCGTCGTGATACGTATCTCAGAAGTCGTGATCATGTCTATATTCACCTTAGCTTCGGAAAGTGTGGAGAACATTCTCGCAGCGTAACCAGGAGCATTCTCCATACCGGTGCCGACTATGCTCACCTTTGCCAAATTAGATCCGGTGATCACTTCGGCGTACTCGATGACCGACTGATCTTCAATTAACTGTGCAGCTTTAACCACACTCGCCTGGCCAACGGTGAACGTGAAATCAGTTGTTCCATCAGAACTAGTATTTTGAACAATTACATCAACGCTAACGCCCTCATCTGCCAACGGCTTTAGGAGGCCTGCCGCAACTCCTGGTCGGTCAACCACACCTCTGACGGTAATCTTGGCTACATTTGAATCTACAGCGATACCTGTAACTGCCTTACGAACCTCCATCGTTTGCTCACCTCCATGGATAAGAGTTCCTGGCTCACTTGAAAACGACGATGCAACATAAACGGGCATATCGTAAACCGCACCGAGTTCAATAGAACGCGGGTTCATTTTTGCCCCGAGAACAGCCATTTCGAGCATCTCATCGAAGCCAATTTCAGATAACTTGCGCGCCTTATCAGTTAAGCGTGGATCCGTGGTGTAGATGCCATCAACGTCAGTATAAATCTCGCAACGCTCCGCATCGACCGCCACCGCCAGTGCGACAGCAGTAGTGTCAGAACCCCCTCTGCCAAGGGTGGTTATATCACCTGATTCAGCCAGACCCTGGAAGCCAGCAACTATAACAATACGACCTTTATCAAGTTCAGTGCGAATACGGTCTGTATTAATGTCGGCAATACGGGCCGATCCATGCACAGCATCAGTCTTAATACCGGCCTGAATTCCACTAAGACTGATCGAATCACATCCGCGCGCTTTCAGTGCCATGGCCATCAGCGTGGAACTTACAAGCTCGCCTGTAGACAGCAGAGTGTCCATCTCTCGTGCATCGGGCTGCGTGCCTCCCGCAACAGCTTCTGACAGAGAGATTAATTCATCGGTCGAATCCCCCATAGCAGAAACAACCACTATTACATCAACACCATCATCCCTGCGTAGTTGAATACGAGCCGCAACGTTATGGATATGCTCAGCGTCAGCCAGAGAACTGCCACCATATTTCTGTACGACGACAGGCCTAGCATCACTAACCTTGATAGTCATGAACTTGACAACACCGATGCACCACCTTGAGCAACTGGCAATATCATGGCCTTGCCATCCACACCCAACGTCCGAGCAGTTTCTGTCATCTCGTAACTAATAGTCACCTCGCGTCCGGTCGCCAAGGCCAATACTGAAGGACCTGAACCAGATAGAAAGGCACCATGAGCACCACCCTTGATTGCGGCATCTATAAGTTGTGGCATAGCCTTGAATCCCTGTGCTCGATGTGGCTGATGCAATCGATCGTCGGTAGCATATTTCAAAAGCTCCAAACGCCCTGATGACAAAGCATTAACGAGCATTGCAGCCCTTCCTATATTGAAAACAGCATCACTGCGACTTATCTGGTCAGGTAGCACTGCTCTGGATTCATGCGTATTCGTCTGCACTTCGGGAACAAAAATCACAGCGCATAGCTCTTCTGGAATATTCACCTGGTCAACAATCCAGTTATCGGTTCCATTGCGAACACCAACAGTGCAGCCACCGTAAATCGCAGGGGCTACATTGTCAGGGTGACCCTCGATGTCGGCAGCCAACGTTGTTATTTCTTCATTGGTAAGATCAGCACCGGACATAGCAGAACCTGCTATCAATCCGGTCACAATCGCTGCTGAACTACTACCGAGTCCTCTCGCAAACGGAATCACGTTACTACACTCATACCGCAACCCAGGTACTGGTTCGTCGATATAGTTGAAAACTGCTTCGAGACCCGTCACAACCAGATTACGAGTGTCCTGCGGAACAATATCTACACCCTCTCCAGTTGCGGTCACCGAAAATTTTCCGCGCGTCACGGTCAACTCATTCCAAAGGTCAAGAGCTAGGCCAAGACTGTCGAATCCAGGCCCAAGATTGGCGGTGGTCGCAGGAGCGCGAACGGTTACTGAGTTCAATTTAATTATCTTGAAAAATGATCAACATATTGAAGTTTGTTCGAACGAACTGCTACGCCATTAATGCCATACATTGAATAAGATCGAGGCTTAAGTAGCAATTCGATCACATCTTGTAAGTATAATCTGCCGTCGAGCATACGGTCCGCTTTATAAGTAAACCGTTTTATCGCTATTCGTAACCACAAAACAGAAAAACTAAAACTTATGTCTAACATCGTAGTAATCCTCAGTCCCACAAACGAAGGCTCCGAAGTTCGAATGAAAGAAACGCAGGACGCAGCCGATCAAGTCGGTCAAATCGACCTCAGGATTGTAGACAGCGAACAGCCATTAGAGGATGTAGCTGAACAGTGCCAGGGTGCGGTCGTAGTCGTACCCCACGGCAAATACGATGAGTTAACCGAACTGGCTGAAAAGATCAGCACACTGAAGCTGGTCCAAACGCCCAGTGCCGGAACAGACTGGATAGATAAAGCAGCACTTGCTGAACTAGGTGTGGATGTCGCCAACAACGGTGGAGCAAACGCTGTTGCAGTGGCCGAACACGCCATCGGGCTAATGTTCTCAACGAACAGAAAGCTCGATGTTCAGATCGAAAGTGTCAAACAGGGCACATGGATGGCAGGGGTTGAAGGTGATCGAACAGAATTTCACACCCTTGTCGGTAAACGTATAGGGATAATCGGGCTTGGAAGAATCGGATCGAGAGTAGCAAAACGCCTGGCCGGATGGGAATGCGAGTTGGTATATCACGACATTGTTGATCACCCTGCAGATTACGTAACTGCAACAGGAGCCAAAAAAGTAAGCCTCGAAGAGCTGATCTCGACTTCGGACATCATCACGCTTCACGTGCCTCTTGATCGAGTAACTACTCACATGATGTCTGACGCTGAATTCAAAATGATGAAGCCTACCGCAATCCTAATTAACACATGCCGGGGTCCTGTAGTCGACGAAAACGCCCTGATCAGAGCACTCGAGTCGAAAGAAATTTTTGCAGCTGGCCTGGACGTGACAGAGATCGAACCAATCGAATCAGATAATCCTTTACCGACCATGCCGAACGTTGTGGTAACTCCACACCTGGCAACTCGTGCCCTTGAATCAGAACTCAATGCAGCCCAGTTCACAATGGAGAACGCAGGACGGGTTGTACGAGGTGAAGGAGCGGACTGGATCGTCAAACCTGTTTGATAAACAAGATTCGTCCAAGGTGAATCCATTAGGTCTCTCAACAGACATCTTCGCGGAATTCATAGCAGCACAGATATAATCTTTATCCATATTCGGGGAGTGGCGCAGCTCGGTAGCGCGCTTCGTTCGGGACGAAGAGGTCCCGGGTTCAAATCCCGGCTCCCCGACCATTTTTATAAACCAACTCTGGATGGGTTCGCTCTAACCTGAAGCTATTTAAAGCACCTGAGCCAACTACTTAAACTCTGAATCATGTCGAGAGATCAAAGCCCAGCAGAAACCGCCGAATCTCTCAGCGTATCTCCGGATGTTGAACTTCAGTCAGATATCACCCGGTACCACGGCCTGGATGCACTGCGGGCGCTTGCAATGGCGATGGGAATCGTTCTCCATGCTGCTCTGCCATATTTTTTTACAGACGGCTTCTGGCCGGCAGATGATCACTCAAAGCCGATAAAAGCCATATTCGAATTTATACATATATGGCGTATGCCAGTGTTTTTCATATTGTCAGGATTCTTATCGGCCGTGGTTATAAGCAGGCGTTCTACCATCTACTGGGCTGATCACAGGTTCAAGAGAGTGGCGCTTCCGCTTTTTATCTTCTGGATACCGATAGCCCTGGTCCTGCCACAAATATTTGGGTACGGATTCAAGGGTCAATTCCCGGGTGCCGATGGAATAAAGGCCGAGATATTTTTCAACCCAAATCATCTCTGGTTCCTGATACACCTGCTGCTGTTCGTCGGGATAGTGGGAATTATCAGACTGATCTCCTCAACTACTGCAACGATTTTCAGGCCAGGGATTTTCAAGGCCTCATGGGCCATGTTCAAAAGATTTTTTGTAGGGGTTATATATCTTCCTGTACCGCTGGCCATAATCATTATTTTGTTTTTCGTGTTGATACCTACCGGCGGTGAGTTGATCGCAAATATAGCTGGCACCTCGATATATTTCTTTCTGGGTTACGGTTTGTTCAGCAACATGAGCCTGTTTAATCGCATGAAGTCTTACTGGGTCTACTACGTGATATTCGCATTGCTTGCTTTCGCCGCGTACCTGTGGCTGATCTCTGAACTGGGTGCGTACGATCCAAAAAATGAAGAGGATGCTCTGCTCTGGGGTGTAGTGCTGCTGCTAAAAGCGGCCTGCGCCATACTATTTTCTTACGGATTCATAGGACTGTCAGAAGCCAAATTCGGTTCAGACAGCCATACATGGCGCTGGCTCTCAGACTCCGCATACTGGATATACCTGGTACATCTCCCGATCGTGACGATGATCACCTTCGCCATGTTTTCTTTTTCTATACCAGTAGAAATAAAGTTCATATTGTCGATCGTTATGACCTCCGTCATAGGAGTGGTTACGTATAAGTACCTTGTACGCCGAACCGTGGTGGGCCTGCTGCTGAACGGCAAGAGGTCTTGAATCTGCTGCTGAAGTGAACCTCATCAATTAACTCCTCGCAGGCTCCTTTTCGACCGTGTTTCAAATAAACTCTTCCTCACAGAATATTCGAGCAGTAAATTCTGGATCGACTGAAGGAGTCATGTAATTGAAAATCACTGATGTCAAAACAATGGTTGTCGAGAACGAAGCCCCCTATATCGGTGGCAAATATTTCCTTTTCGTTATGGTCGAAACTGATGAAGGCATCACTGGCTTAGGCGAAAAGGTCACCGGCAGTACATTCAACCGCAGCAACTGGAAAGAGTTCACTTCCCAGATTCAACTGATTCACGAAACTGCAGAGGCATTTGTAATAGGGCAAGACCCGTTTAATATCTCACGAATCTTTGAAAATGCTTACGGCAGTCGACACGACTACCGACATCATAGCCTGCACTACACTTCGATTCTCGCGGCATTCGATATTGCCCTTTGGGATATCGCAGGCAAAGCAAGCGGCCAACCAACCTATAACCTTCTCGGTGGTAAATTTCACGAAAAACTTAGGGCATATGCGTACATGCCATCCGGCTGGCAGGACAACCCGGAAAAAGCTGGTGAAATAGCACAGCAACTTCTAGAAGAAGGAAATTCTGCATGCAAACTGGACCCGTTCGCGGGAGTCCACTACGGGACACCGCGAGACATTTCTCTTTCAGAAATTAAGAATGCAGAACGCATTTTCAAGAGCATAAGAGAAACCGTGGGGGATGAATTAGAAGTCGGTATCGGAACCCACGGTCAACTCACAACTTACAGCGCGATCCGAGTGGCCAAAATCTTAGAACCCTATAACCCATTCTGGTTTGAGGAACCTGTACCGCCGGAAAATATCGATGAGATGGCACGCGTCGCAGCCCATACAAGTATCCCGATAGCGAGCGGAGAAAGACTTGTAGGCAAATATGAATTCGCACAATTGATAGAAAAACAAGCTGCACAGATCATCCAGATTGATGTCGGGCAGGCGGGTGGAATATTAGAAGCAACAAAAATAGCAGCGATAGCTGATGCCCACTATGCAATGATTGCTCCGCATATGTACTGCGGACCCGTGGCAGCCGCCGCTGCAATCCAGGTTGATACCTGCTCACCAAATTTTGTAATTCAAGAAGCCAATCAAGGCCCATTACACAAGACGATTTTCAAAGAGCCACTGGCATTCGAGAACGGATACATCATTCCACCGACTGGGCCAGGATTAGGCGTCGAATTAGACATGGATGTTGTAAAAACACGTATCGTTGAATAGATACAACAGCACGCGTGAACTATACGACCTTAAAACTCATAAGCCGCAACTAATGCTGCGCGGATTTACTTATCCGAAAAGCCAACGTCGTTTATTTCAATAATCGGAACACAAATGTCTTGAAAAATGATCACATAAAACACCACAACGTGATCATAGTGGGCGGAGGTCCCGGAGGATTAGGTGTAGCCGCGACACTCGAAGGCTGGCACCCAATATTTAAAGGTGATTACAAATTTCCGTCAAGTGAAGTTCAGCGCTTAGCAAAACAATACGAAAACAACCCGCTTGCCTTAGACATGCATGCACTCCTAGATAACGGTCACCGTCCGATAGAGTTTTTTCGTATGCGTCACCACCCTACCCAGGAAGCATTGCCACCTGATAAATGGACCCTGGAGTTCACAAAACGTGCTCGTACCGACTGGTTGATGCTGACCACCGATAGTCCCGGTGGTCTCTGGAACAATGTGCCCCGTGAACAGATGACACTTGGACCAGCACATTGGATGGAACTGGCCCATTACCCTATTGGAAAGTTCTATCAAGAAACTGGACGTGCTCGAGATCTAGACGATCTTGCCCATCGGGACGATCTTATCGACTACTACAAAGCTTTTACGCGAAAACTGAATCTGGAAAATCACATCCGCACAGGAGTAAAAATAACCAAGATCTCACCCGCACTTGAAAAGTCTAGGAAAGCTTTTATCGTTGATTCAGTCGAACAATCGACCGGTAGGACAAAACAATATTCATGCAATCATTTGGTTTTTGCCGTAGGTCCCAGATCCGCTGTTAGAAAACTCAACGTAAAAGGCATTCAACACGAATATGTTTCATCTGCTTATACCCACCCGGATGATTACCCAGGGGAGCGTGTAGTTGTAATTGGGGGAGGCAGATCCGCCGATTGGGCTGCCCAAGAATTACATGACAGTGGGCGTTCAGTCGTCTACGTTATGAGGCAAGAAGCCAGCTCACATCTCAATCTAATTAGTGCTTCACAATACCTACCCTATTATCAACGTTGGGCAGAAATTCTTACGAGTGAACAAGAACGTATGGGCCTGCTATACAGTTCAAAAGTGACGTCTTTTGAGAGAGATGGCCTGGTAAATATCGCCACTCCTGAAGGATCTATTGTGGTTCAAGCAGATCATGCCATCGTGGAAATAGGAGGAGATCCCGATTACGGATTACTTAGTTCATTCGGTGATTTAACTTTCCACAAAAAAAGAGATAACTTCAGATTCCAGTTAAATCAGATGGTTGTAGACCAAGCCACATTTGAATCGGTGGATATCCCGCATTTGTACGCCGCTGGCTATATCGCGCAGGGTACAGGGTTAAGCGTTATAGGATTTCATGCAGGGTGTTTTCTGATCGCTGGGGATATTTTGTCTAAATCAGCCGAGGCAGAGTAAGACTCTACGCAGTAGATAATCAGGCAATCACGATCCTGTACACCCATCCCAGGGTAGTAAGTTTGGCACACCCTCACTTATTCCAAACGCGTGGTTGCAGACAGAACAAACTAAGGAGCCTTCAATAACATCATCACCTTCACGTTTTTCTACGACAAGCTTTAATGATGATTTAGAGGTCGGACAGACCAGTATCTCTATCAATTTTTCCTTCATTGATATCGACCTAGTCCCCTGAAGAAGCAGATACGACTGCAGCTTCGGAAATACCGGCATCCTGCCGTTTGGCTTTTACTTCCATGGTGTGTTGATAAGAAGAAAGAGCAGCAATAGCCCCCTGAGACGCGGCTGTGATCGTCTGTTTGAGTTCTGTGCCATCAGTCAAATCACCAGCTGCATATATGCCTTCGACTGAAGTCCGTTGGTTTTTATCTACATGGACTTCACCAGTCTCAGAATTAATATCTAACCCAAGTTGTTCTGGAATCTCCAAGCGAGGATCCGCACCAGCCTCAACGAATAGTCCATCAATAGACAGTTGGTTCTGACCTTCCCATTGCTTGCTGATACTAATCCCAGTCAGGCCGGTTTCATCAGAACCCAATAACTCAGTTACCTCGGTACTGTAGAGGACCTTCACATTATCAGTCTGCTCCAAAACCTTTAGTAAAATCGGCTCGGGACGCGTTAACTTATCTCTGCGGTATATCAGATATACCGTGCGAGCATACTTAGCTAAAAGGATCGCTCCTTCTACTGCTGCATTACCTCCGCCTACAACCGCGGCGGCCTCTTTATTGCGATACAAAGGAGCATCACAAGTTGAGCAATAAGAAACGCCGTTACCGGTCCATTCGGCCTCGTTTGGAAGATCAAGTGTCCTGCGTTCACGACCTACAGCCAAAATAATTGACAGTGCATCAATTTCTGTTCCATCGCCTAAAACAGCTCTAAACACATCACCATTATTTGTCACGGATTCTAAGTTGGAGTATGCGATTGGAGTGTCGAGCTTATCCACCTGATCTTTGAATTTCATCATAAGATCAAAACCATCGATGTCAGGCTGCCCGGGATAATTCTCGATCAACCCACCTATAGCAGTCTCTCCACCAAACAATTCTCCGACTATCAAAATGCTCATTTGATAACGAGCTGCATACAGGCCAGCTGCAAATGCCGCTGCGCCCTGCCCAGCAATCAATACGTCAACCTGCTTAATATCGCTCATGTCCCCTCAGACCATCGGTGTAGATATCTCCAAAGTCAAAACTCTACTTCCAAGCTTAGAAGCACCCAACAATTGTGTCGATAGGTACCGTATTAATTTATCTCCATCATTGATGAACGAAATGTCATAACTCAAATACAGTAAACACTGAACCAATCACCATCCATATGGTCACACAATGGGCACTCACAAATAACATTGTATCGATATGCTAGACACGCCTACTGATATACTTTGAACGTGATTTGAACTGCGGCACTACTCATTTTGGGACACTGGCAACACGGTTACCAACCGACTGAATTACCCAACTGCGTGGTGTTTATTTTTTAGATCGCTATGGAAACTTAATTCAACTTAAATACATGCCTAGCCGGGCAATTCACGTTTAATAGCCATGACAATTCAAATTGCGTCAGTACCCAACGGTACAGTCACTTCAGCTAAAGGCTTTTCCGCCGGAGCAGTTTTTGCCGGAATTAAAACTCCAGGCACCGACAAACGCGACATCGGTTTACTGGTGTCAGATAAACCATGCAATGTAGCGGGTACATTTACCCAAAACAGCATCATCTCTCCATCCGCCAGCCTCACAAGAGACCGCGTGGGTATTAGCAAAAAAGTAAAGGCAGTAGTAGCGAACAGTGGTTGTGCGAACTGCGCAGTAGGTGACCAGGGCCTTGTAGATGCAAAAGAAACAACAGATATAGCTGCCTTGCATCTGGGTACGACGTCGGAGGAAACACTGGTCGCGTCGACAGGAGTAATCGGGGTAGAACTACCAATGGCCCTGATGCGTGAATACATCCCAAAAATAAACGTAACTGAAGATGGTGGCGGCGAATTTGCGAAAGCAATATTGACTACTGATAAAAGATCAAAGGAAATCGCTGTTTCTTTCGAAGTTGATGGCATAACCCACACTGTTGGCGGTGTATCTAAAGGATCAGGAATGATCCACCCGAATATGGCGACCATGCTCGCATTTACCACAACCGATGCGAATGTTGACCCGGCATTCTTACAAGAAACTCTATCGAACGCCGTAAAACTATCTTTCAATCAAATCGATGTTGATGGCGATCAAAGCACTAATGACACCGTGATACTCATGGCCAACGGCGCCGCGGAAGGAGCTTTACTGAAGGGCGGTAATGATGCCTCTGATGCGTTTGCACAGGCCGTACTCGCAGTATGTAAACACCTCGCCATTGAAATAGCGCGTGATGGAGAAGGTGCTACCAAACTTATCGAAGTGACAGTTGATGGAGCACACTCCGATGACGATGCTCTTAAAGCTTCAAGAGCGTGTGCAGCTTCGCTTCTAGTGAAAACGGCAGTCTATGGCCGAGACCCTAATTGGGGACGTATTTTCATGGCGGTGGGTAAATCAGGAATTAACTTGGATGAATCAAAGATCAACTGCTACGTAAATGACATACAGATAGTAGCCGATGGCAAGGGAATTTCTTATAACGTCCAAAGCGTGGTGAGCGCCCTTGGTGACGATGAGGTGAGGCTTCGAGTTAATCTCAACGTTGGCAACGGATCAGGACAAGCATGGGGCTGCGATCTTACCGAAGAATATGTCGTGTTCAACTCGGCATACACAACATAGTCCTCAACAAAAGGCTATTTCAGTGATAGGCCATCAAAGGGTCGGACTGTTGCTCATTAACCCAAATTACTTGTACTTTTCTAAAAATATGGTGGTATTCGTATGAACACCGCAATACCACGCGTCTTGGAAAATAAAACAATCGTCATAAAAGTCGGTGGCAGTACCCTTGGTGAGGGCGACAGTACTATTCCTGATATCGCCGCCTTATGGAAACGCGGTGTAAAACCAGTGGTGGTGCATGGCGGTGGAAAAGTGATAACTGACTGGGTCGCCAAGCAAGGAATACAACCAGAATTCATTGATGGACTAAGACGCACCGACAAAGCGACTCTTGATGTTGCTATAGCTGTCCTGGCTGGACTCGTAAACTCTCAACTGGTTGCTGAATTTCAATCAGCAGGGGCAAACGCTGTCGGCATTTCCGGGGTGTCAGATGGATTGCTAGAAGCAGAAGTGCTTAACCCAGATCTCGGATATGTAGGAAAAATCGTCAAAGCAAATCCAGCCCCAATAGAAGCTCTCATTAATGCTGGCTATATTCCTGTAATTGCTCCCACAGCACTAAATCTCTACCCATCAAACATCAATGAAGATGGAATATTGAATATCAACGCCGATACGTCGGCAGGACACATTGCTAAAGCCGTTCAGGCTAATCAACTGATATTCCAGACCGACGTAGAAGGCGTTCTGGATGCCAGAAGGCGCCTGATACCCCGAATGACTAAAGGGCAGGCAATGGACCTAATCGCCGGCGGGATCGCTGCAGGAGGAATGATTCCCAAAATCCAAGCCTGCGTCGACGCAGTGTCTGTTGTTGGATCAGGGCACATCATAGATGGTCGGATTTCAGGGGCACTGTTAGCCTGCGTTGAAGGCGAGGATATTGGCACAAGAATCATCTGACTGCCTACTCATAACAGACCAAATAAAGGACAAAAGATGGATACGAGCAGCCACGTAATTGTGATGCTGGTTGTTGGCTATTTGCTTGGCTCGATTCCGTTTGCACGGTTGTTCACAATGCGATCTGGTATCGATTTGTTCGAAGTCGGTACAGGTAACCCGGGCGCTGCAAACGTTTTTCGAAAAATCGATAAACGAATAGGTGCAGCAGTATTTCTTGCAGATGGACTAAAAGGTGCGTTACCGGTATTTATAGCGAATATGATGGGTGCGCCTCAAGATCTTTGGATAATCGCAGGTGCAGCAGCGGTAATTGGACACTGGTATCCAATATTCAATCGATTCAAAGGTGGCGCAGGACTTGCCACTGGAGCGGGTGTAGTCCTAGGACTGATGCCATTGGCAGGTATTACGGGAATAGTCGCAGGTATATTGATGATCGCGTGGGTCAAGAGTAGCGCTCACGGCGCACTGACAGGCCTGATCGTTATATTGCTACTAGCGATACCCTTTGGCTATCAATGGCCTGCTATGGTCGCATCATCAATGCTTGCTGCAGTTTTATTTGCGAAGGCCGTAACGCGCGGGTGGAAACCGGGCCGGAAGGACTAATTACCATTTTAACGGTCGTCAAGTAGATCACGCCTACGGTATAGTTCTCTCTCTATCGACCTTTTTCGGCTCAGATTCATCAGATCAAGGTATCAAGTACAAAGTATTCTGAGCAAAAGCGCAACTAATCGAGAATACTAGGGCTACCGCCTATCGTCGAAGGCTCTCAGGGAGAACAAACATGACTAGCTCGGCTGAATACAAAAATCTCGAATCAAAATACTACATGCAAGTAGTAAATCGCATGCCTCCTGTGCTGGTACGTGGCGAAGGTACCAGAGTGTTTGATAATGACGGTAACAGCTATCTAGACTTCACAGCAGGGTGGGCGGTACTCAACCTCGGGCACAGCCACCCTGCAGTCACTGATGCGATTCGTGATCAAGCGGGCAAAATCTTACAGATGTCAAACTTGTTCTATACGACCCCACAACTACCACTCGCAAAAATAATTGTGGACAATTCTGACATCGATAGAGTTTTCTTTTGCAACTCTGGTGCAGAGGCCAACGAAGGTGCCTGTAAAGTTGCTAGAAAATGGGGCAAGATCAAATTAGATGGCGCATATGAAATCATCACAACTCTGGACTCATTCCATGGGCGCACTCAAGCCATGATGGCAGCAACCGGTCAGCCACACTATCAAGATAACTGGCGACCATTGATGCCAGGTTTCGTAAATGTCCCATACAACGACATCCAAGCAATTAAAGACTCTTACAAAGAAGGACAAACTTGTGCTGTTTTACTTGAGCCAGTACAAGGAGAAGGTGGAGTAAATGTTCCTTCCGATAACTACCTAAAAGATGTGATGGACTTCTGCCACGACAAGAACATTCTTTTCATGCTGGATGAGGTTCAAACTGGCATGGGCCGACTAGGAACTCTATTTGGATACCAGCAATTCGCGGGTGTAGAACCAGATGTAATGACACTTGCGAAGGCACTTGGGTCTGGTGCGCCACTTGGTGCATTCACAACAAAAGAGTTTTGCTCGGTATTAGAACCAGGTGATCACGGTTCAACCTTTGGCGGTAACGCTCTGACTACCGCTGCTGGATCTGCAGCAGCCAAAGTGATCGTAGATGAAGACATTCCAGCATTAGCAACTGAAACCGGTGCCTATTTTCAAGGCAAACTGACGGCATTGGCAGAAAAGCACAGCTTTATAGAAGAAGTGAGAGGGATGGGATTGTTAATAGCTATCCAAATGACTGAAGAAATCGCAGGAGCAACCGTAACAGCGGCACTGCCAGAAGGTTTACTGATCAATGCCGTCCGGCCCAATATGGTTCGTTTCATGCCGCCACTCAACGTAACGCGAGAAGAAATCGATGAGGCTGTGGCCATATTGGACAAAGTTTTCACAAATATAAACAACTAAACTTCTCTCACAATATCGGATACGAACAGCCACCATCCTTGATAAGGCTTGGGGATGACATCTCTTGCAACAAGCGAGAGAATAGTCTGAATACATCGCGACGCAATTGAAGCGTCAGGCTCCTCACATATAAGGAATCAAACTCAGATATGGCAAGAGAAAAGTGTGTCCTCGCTTACAGCGGTGGCATGGACTCGACAATCTCAACAGTATGGATCCAAGAAAACTACAACATGGACGTTGTAACTCTCACCGTTGATCTTGGCGCAGGCCCCGAAATCGTCGGTGTAGAAGAACGCGCCGCACAGGCTGGTGCCATCCAATCTCTCATTTGGGATGTTAGAGACGAGTTTGTTAACGAATATGTGTTCCCCGGACTAAAAGCAGGGGCGATGTACGAAGGCGTATACGCCCTTTCTACCGCGTTGGGTCGGCCATTAATGGCGAAAAAACTAGTCGAAGCCGCACGCGAAGTCGGGGCTTCTGCTGTCGCACATGGCTGCACGGGAAAAGGAAACGATCAGGTCCGGTTCGATGCCGGGATAATGACTCTAGCAGCCCACGCAGATCCTCTGAAAATAATCGCCCCTGCACGTGAATGGGGCATGACTCGTGACGAGGAGAAACTATACGCACAAAAGGCAGGGCTTGAACTGCGCGAAGTAGGAAGTGACCAGCGCGTCTATTCCATAGATCGTAATCTTTGGGGGCAGGCAATAGAGGGCGAAGATCTCGAAGACACTTGGCTAGAGCCCCCTGAAGACGCATTCTCTTGGACCAAGCCAATATCCGACACTCCTGAAGAACCAATAGAAATTTCTATCGGGTTCGAAAAAGGTGTCCCCATTTCCATAAATGGGTCACTGAAGTCTGGTGTAGATTTAATTGCGGACATCAACCGGGTCGCTGGAAATCACGGTGTCGGTCGTATTGACCACATCGAGAATCGTCTCGTGGGAATCAAATCACGTGAAGTTTATGAGACACCGGCTGCTGTTGTATTGCATACTGCTCTAAAAGCACTGGAAACATCAACCATGTCGCGTGAACAACAGAGAGTAAAGGCAAATCTGTCGACTATTTACTCTGACATGGTCTATGACGGCCGCTGGTTTACAGAACTCCGTACAAACATAGCTGCATTTATGGACAGTGCACATGAATACTCAACAGGTGATGTTCGTCTGCGCCTTCACAAAGGTTCATGCACGGTCGTCGGGCGGCGTTCACCATTTTCACTTTACGATTTTGATCTGGCAACTTACTCGACTACAGACTCATTTGACCATGAAGCTGCAACCGGGTTTATCGATATATATTCATTGTCAGCTAGAACACAAGCTCGAAAACAGACAAATTCAGAAGCACGATAGGGTGCCTTTTCCCGCTAGGCACAATTTTTGTATCTAGCACAAACATTTCGATCGCCCTTTGAGAGTGAATTAGGTAATGGGTGCAACGGAATAATTCAAACTAATGAAAAAAATTTCCCGTCAATAACGATAATGATGGGCGTTATACATTTGCACGTTGCATTAAAACAACAACTAAAAGACCAAATTTAATGACAGGTTCAAACGACAAAAAGAAAAACCCATCTGCAGCCGCACGTGGCAGCCAACTAGCCAGTAACTTTACAGTTTCAATTCATTACGACAGTCGACTGTATCGTGAAGACATAGCCAGCTCAATCGTTCACGCACGTATGTTAGGTCGTCAGGGCATTATTCATTCCGATGACGTTAATAAAATCGTCGATGGGCTGAGTAAAATCGCATTAGAAATCGAGAACGACGAGTTCGTATGGAAGTCCGATATTGAAGACATACACATGAACATCGAATCTCGTCTATACGAACTGATCGGTGATCCAGCGGGGAAACTACACACAGGACGCTCGCGTAACGATCAGGTCGCCACTGATACTCGCCTGTGGACTGAAGCTGCATGCGGCCGCGCATTTAACGCTGTAGGAGCACTTCAAAGTGCTCTGGTAAATCTCGCTGAGCAGCACGTAAATACTATTGTCCCTGGATACACCCACATGCAACGTGGACAACCGATCGTATTGGCTCATCACTTACTGGCTTATTTTGAAATGTTTGATCGGGATGCCACACGCTTTGCCCAAGCAGCGGAATCGACGGACACCATGCCACTTGGATCGGGTGCTATCGCCGGCGTCACATATCCAATTGATAGGAAATGGGTGGCTGAGCAACTCGATTTCACCGAAATATCTCGTAATTCGATAGATGCGGTATCAGACCGTGACTTCATTGTGGAATTCCTCACAGCCTCATCTCTCACTATGGCACATCTTTCTCGTCTAGCCGAAGAATTGGTGATTTGGTCATCAGACGAATTCGGATTCGTTAAATTATCTGACGAATACACGTCAGGATCGAGCATTATGCCGCAAAAGCGCAACCCCGATTTCGCAGAACTTATTAGAGGAAAGACGGGTCGAGTGTATGGAGCGCTAATGGCTCTTTTGACCACAATCAAAGGTCTTCCACTTGCTTACAATCGTGACCTCCAAGAGGATAAAGAAGGTCTATTCGATACCGCTGATACCGTTATCGAGTCCTTAGAATCAGCAGCAGGCATGGTGAACTCTATTACCGTAGATACAGATCGCATGAAACAGGCAGCCGAACAAAGTCTCATGCTTGCGACCGATATCGCTGATTATTTAGTAGCAAAAGACGTTCCGTTCCGTGAGGCCTACATAGCTGTTTCGGATCTTTCGAAAAAGTGTGTGGCACGTGGAATTGGATTCAGTAATCTAACGATAAGTGACTTCCAGGAAGTTTCTGATTTGTTTGACGCAGATGTAATGGAAATTACTCTTGAATCAGCAGTTGCAGCCCGTAATATTCCCGGAGGAACTGCACCCAATCGTGTTAGCGAAGCGATTGCCGAGGCTAAGCAAATGCTAGCTGGATTGGACTAAATTTGTACTGAATAACCCCGAAATTCAGGAAAAAAAGAAAAAGATTTAATCCCCGTGAATGACTCGATCATCATCGCCCACCGCGGTCTAGATGAGATATACCCGGAAAATACCATCGCCGCTTTCAAAGCTGCTCTCAAAAAGGGAATGGCAATCGAAATCGATGCTAGAGGAACAGTCGACGAACACATAGTCGTCATGCATGATGACACTGTGGACCGGACAACTAACGGTTCAGGAGAGGTCGCTAAAATGACCCTATCTGAATTGAAAGATCTTGATGCAGGTAGTTGGTGGAGTTCTGAATTCAAAGGAGAGCAAATTCCAACTCTAGAAGAAACATTCGACGCCGTAAAAGAACATGGGACTGCAGAAACCACCCTGATTCTAGAAATGAAAACACTAGACCCTGGAAGCATAAGGAAAATCTGTAGCGGATTATCACAGCGAAACTTACTATCGAAAACAGTAGGAATTGGTCTTATTCACCAGTCTGTAGATGTTAGAAGACGCTTTTATGAAGGAGATTCAGATTTCCAGTGTGCAACGGTAGCTAACTCTGCTGGTGAACTTTCATTAGCAATATCAGATCCATACTCATCGTGGATTTACACCCGCTATCCAATGAATTTCAATGAGGTGCGAGCCGTGCATGACAGTGGCAAGAAAATTATTGCTTCGGGCCCCGGAGTGATGGACGATATAGAAGGAATGGTAGCCAGCGCGTCTGCTGGTGCCGATACCATCATGTCCTACTATCCGAATGCCCTAGCAGAACACCTCATAAATTAGCTCTCTAGGATCACTAAGTGTCACATCAAATAAATATCTCTCCCTCTCTTCTGGCTGCAGATTTCGCACATCTCGCCGATTCAATTGAGGCTGTGGAACAAGCCGGTGCAGACGAACTTCATTTTGACGTGATGGACGGCCTTTTCGTCCCCAACATCACTATCGGAATACCTATCCTTGAAGCCATAAGACCACTCACTAAATTACCAATCGACATTCACATGATGGTCACTGAGCCAGCTCGTTATGCAAAGCAGTTCGCCGAGGCTGGAGGCGACATATTCACAATTCATGTTGAGGCATGTGACGATCTCGAAACCTCACTAGGGGATACGCGAGTCACGGGCATGGTTGCGGCTGTGTCACTAAAGCCCGATACACCGGCTTCGGTACTACAGCCGTTTATTTCATCAATCGAAAGAGTACTCGTAATGACAGTCGAGCCGGGATTCGGCGGACAACGTTTCATGAGTGAGATGTTACCCAAGATCACAGAACTAACAGAAATGGCTCACCGAACCGGGACAGATCTTGAGATTGCAGTTGATGGCGGAATCAAGGTCGACACCGCAAGAGAAGTTATCAATGCCGGCGCAACAACACTGATTTCAGGTACTGGTGTGTTCGATTATCCAAACGGTCTGAAAATGGGAATCAAAGCGCTAAGACATGCTGGTGCGAACGAACATGATTAAATGGATCAAGACACCCGAGATGGTTGAAGAAAACACTAGCTGTAGAGAAGATCAAAACTAGCTATCAGCCTTGAATAAAAAAGCCCCTCTCGTTCAGAGGAGCTTATGAGAGGGTACAAAGAAACTCTACCCTGATAACAGAGATATACCCTTCTTATCCAAGGTACGCATCTCTCGAGCGGTCAATTTTATTCGATAACGCTGCCCGTCAACCACAACCCATTTATTTTGCAAATTAGGTTTAGAAATTTTACGCGTGGCATTCAAAGCATGTGATCGATTGTGACCAAACATTGGCTTGGGGCGGGGCCCTAAACCCAGTTTTGCCCTGATTTGGTCTGAGCTTGGCATAACTATTAGACTCTCGGTAATAATTCAGATAAAAAATGAAACGTAACAAGAGATCAAATGGTCCGTAAAGAGAATTAATGCCCACCCGAAACTCCGTAGGTTAACGTTAACATGCGTGTCTGTATTGAACAATAGAAATTTACTTACTCAAATACGATTTAGGTTGGTGACCTTGAACTGCATTCACTCGGGATTTACCACAGGTGGACCATCTGATGCCTAAATCAACTGAACCACTTTTAGATGCAGATGGAGCACTTCTGGTCGATCTGGTGAGCGCAGCTGCTCAAGCGCTTGAAGTAAATAGAGATACCATCAACGCGTTAAACGTATTCCCCGTACCGGATGGTGATACCGGTACTAACATGCTTTTAACTGTGAAATCCGTGCTGGATGATTTAAATGGGTATGCATCTAGCTCTGTCGCAGAAATTTCAAAAAAAATGGCCAGCTCTGCACTACTAGGAGCACGTGGTAACTCAGGACTTATACTAGCCCAGTTTTTCAAAGGACTATCGGAAGCCCTGGATGGGGAATCTAAATTGGCTGGTGAGCAGTTTGCCCGGTCCATAAGAATCGCAGCTACAAAATCATATGGGGTTGTTCCAAATCCCGTTGAAGGCACTATGCTAACTGTCTACCGCGAATGCGCCGAAGTCGGAGAAAATTCTTCAGATCAAAATAAATCTTTGGAAAAAGTTCTTGCTGACGTAGCTGCAGCATCTATTGACTCCGTCGGTAGGACACCCGGCATGCTTCCAGTACTCGCTGAAGCGGAAGTAGTAGATTCCGGAGGGTTTGGATTCGCAGTGATGCTAGACGGAGCACTACGATACCTTCGCAGCGAGGTTCCATTCGCAAGAGTAATCAACGTTCCCCTTCCTGAGAATTCGGACTTCTCTGGTTCCGCAAATATCGAGTTCGTCAATGCATCTGAAGAGCTAGATTGGGGTTACTGCACAGTCTTTGCAATCGAAGCAGAAAAATTAAATTTAGAAAATATTCGCGATCGAATGGAACTTATCGGACGTTCACCAATTGTCGATGGAATGGGTGGAGTCGCAAAAGTGCATGTCCATATGGAGGATCCGGGAAAGGCTTTAAGTGCCGGCCTAGAATACGGAATCCTATCTAACATCGAAATCGCTAATATGGATAATCAAACTGCGGAATGGGCATCGGAACGCAGGGATGACGATGAAAGCACAGAAGTTGTGTCGTCTGAGATTGCTGTGGTCGCCGTTGCTGCAGGGGATGGCCTGAAAAACTTAATGAAAAGTGCCGGTCTAGGGGTGACATCTATCGTCGATGGCGGCGACACAATGAACTCATCTGTGGCAGATTTGCTTACTGCTGTCGAAACAGCTCCCTCAGATCACGTAATACTACTGCCAAACAATAAAAATATCGTCCCAGCCGCCCAACAAATCCCATCACTTACAGACAAAACGGTGAGAGTCGTTCCCACCTGCTCTGTACAAACAGGGATTTCAGCGCTGGTAGCCCTTCGACTCGACCAAAACATTGACGAAAACGCTGAAGCAATGAATGAAATCATAAGTGAAGTTGGAGAAGGACGTATCTGCAAGGCCACAAAAAACGTCACAATCGACAAACATGAAATACACAAGGGAATGACGTTTGGAACATTTAACGACGACATCATTACGGTAGGTCATGATCCAATAATTGTTCTAACTGAGCTAATCCAAACCCAATCTAATCAAGCAGAGATCGTCACGGTATATACAGGAGAGATGGTGAACGCAGAACAAATCAAAGAAACTACCAAGATACTCGCCAATAAATTCGACACTATTGATATTGAGGTGGTTTACGGAGGACAACCGCACTACGACTATCTCATTGCGGTAGAGTAACCTAACCACAAATGTCAGTTGAATCGCTGTACTCTTCCATGCGAACAATGACTGGCAAAATTTCCGGAGAACGCTAATGAGCATCGCAGTTGTCACCGATAGTACGTCCGATCTACCACCAGACCTCGCAAAAAAGCACAACATCAGCGTCGTTCCTCTTAATGTCCATATCGAGGATCAAACGTTTCTTGACGGCATAACTATCTCAGCTGACGAGATGTACGAACAACTGCCTGATTCCAAAGTAACTCCGACTACGTCTGCCCCATCGGCCGGAACTTTTATGGAGCTTTACAAAAAGCTCGCTGAAACACACGACGAAATAATTTCAATCCATTTATCTTCGAAATTAAGTCTTACACATAATTCTGCAGTGAATGCTGTGTCAGAAATGGGCTCAACTAGCACCCGAATTGAAATAGTCGACACTCAACTAGCTTCAATGAGCCTTGGCTGGGTTTCAATACAGGTCGCAAATGCAGTAGCTGCCGGTTCCACATTAGACGAGGCAGTGGAATTAGCAAAAGATCTCAGTAAACGTGGAGTATTTCTAGGGATGGTCGATACGCTCGAATACCTCGTGAGAGGTGGACGTATAGGTAAAGCCCAAGGATTCGTTGGATCGATATTACGCGTCAAGCCGATTTTGACTATACATGAAGGTGAGGCTCATCCATTAGAACGAGCCCGAAGTCGCACCAAAGGAATTGCACGACTCAAATCACTGGTCCAAGAACATGCCCCGCTTGAAAAATTAGCAGTCCTGTATACAACAGATTTATCAGATGCTCAGGCAATTGCCAAAGAAGTCTCTAAGTTCGACCCTGATGGAGACACGATAGTAGCGCAACTCGGCCCAGTGGTTGGCAACTATGTCGGTCCGGGAACACTTGGCCTCGCAATGATCAAGGCTAAGCCTAGCTGATGCAGGGCAGTGGAAGTTATTCAAAACAGACATCGTCGGATCACGCGAAAAAATCTCTCAAAAACGTTCTAGATTTAGAACGAAAACTTGAATTTAATGATCGTGCGGTGATGGGTGGACTTGATCGCTTCATCAATCATATAACTCCACAGTTAGGATGGATTCGCGATGTTGAGCCTTTGAAAGGTACCAGCTACGCGGCTCTCTTGCCAGGACAGAGACATCGATGGGCCTCTGCAATTATGGGTCAGCTTGGCAGTACGAATTCGGTCCAACGTGTGCCCAAAAAGTCAAAGTCAAAAACCGCATCAAATCCTAAACGCACACCCTCTAAAACTAGAACGAACTACGATCTTAATACTCCGCTATCTAATCTGATTTTCATACATAAAGCTACGCGTTCAAAATTAAATCGCTTAGGAATCAGAAATCTTCGAGATCTGTTACGACTATTTCCAAATCGACACGTCGACTACTCAAAAGTAACAAAAATTCAAGATGCAATTCATGGTGAGATGACAACCGTAGTTGGACGAGTAATTCGATCTGAGGTCGCAAAAATCGGGCCAGCTCCAGGTGCTGCAAAAATCACAATAAACGATGGTACCGAGCTTCTTGAGGCCACATTTTTCAGGCAAGCGTATCTTACGAACAAAATCAAACAGGGTAGTTTGATCACACTCAGTGGAGAGATCGGATCATTCAACAACCGTTTACAAATGCAAAATCCGGAACACGAACAACTTTATGAGGAAAATTCAGACAATTCTCAGCAGAACAAATCACAGCTAACGCATGCCGGCATACTACTGCCTGTTTACCCTTCAACCGACGGTCTTGCGCAGAGATCTCTTCGCTCCGCGACGCGAAAATCTTTAGACGTGGGTTTACCAATACTTGATGAGTTTCTGACCCAAGACATTAAAAAACGCAATTCTTTGAGGGATTTAAGTGAAGCGTATGAGTCAATCCATTACCCAAAATCAACCGAAGATCAAGTTCAAGCACGTAGACGATTGGCCTTCGATGAGCTTTTTATGTATCAGCTGGCAGCACTGAAAAAGAGATGGGAGTGGAGAGACCGTGAAAGCGGAATACAAATAGACCGTGATAAAGGGCAAAGAGTTGTCACATCATTCTTAAATTCACTTGAATTTCATCTCACAATTGACCAACAAGAATCGTTGAATGCCCTGTTAAAAGACATGGCATCGGGCGCTCCAATGGGAAGGCTATTACAAGGTGAGGTCGGAAGCGGTAAAACGGTTGTAGCTTTATGCGCTCTTCTAGCGGTAATCTCAGCCAGCTACCAAGGTGCATTTATGGCTCCAACGGAAGTACTTGCTGAACAGCACTTCCTTAGTATCGCAAACCAGCTCAACGCGGAATCAGTATCTAACGAGCCCAGAGATACCGTGCGACAAGCGATCCTACCGTCAAGCGGCAATCAACGTATCAACATAGTCTTGCTCACGGGTAGTCTGCAAACATCAGTAAAGTCACGAATTCAACAGATGATTGCCGATGGTGAGGCTGATCTCATCATCGGAACTCATGCACTACTGCAGGACCAAGTGATGATTCCACGACTAGGTCTCGCTGTAGTAGACGAACAACACAGATTTGGCGTTGAGCAACGCGGAGCATTAACTCAACGGGCACCACGTCCACACCTGCTAGGCATGTCTGCCACGCCTATCCCGCGTACATTATCTCTAACAATTTACGGTGACTTAGACATTACAACATTAAAAATTCTGCCTGAAGGACGCCAACCTATAACAACCAGCCTAGCAACAAACGAGATCGCAAAAAATCACGCCTACGAGTTAGTACGCCAACAGATAGCCCATGGCAAACAGGCATTCGTCGTGTGCCCATTAATCGAACCTTCTGATTCAATTGAAGCGGCTTCAGCGTTAGAGGAACTAAAAAAGCTTCAACAAAGCGAATTCAAAAATCTACGCGTCGGACTATTACATGGGCGTATGAAGCTTGCAGAGAAACAAGATGTGATGGAACGAGTCAGAAATAACGAGATCGACATTTTAGTAGCTACACCGGTTATTGAAGTCGGTATGGACATCCCTAATGCAACAGTCATGATAATAATGAGTGCTAATCGATTCGGCCTGGCACAACTTCACCAATTGAGAGGTAGAGTCGGAAGAGGTGAAGATGAAAGTTACTGCATTTTAATGGCAAATTCCAAAGATGATCTTGCAAGCGAGCGTATTGAGGCAATGGTTAAGTATTCCGACGGATTCGTGCTAGCGGAAGAGGACTTAAGGATCCGTGGCCCCGGGGATTTCATGGGAACCCGCCAAAGTGGTTGGGACGAATTAAAAATTGCAACGATCGACGATGTTGATTTACTACGAATCGCTCGCAAGGAAGCATCTGATCTAATGGCAGATAAAACCCTAGACACCCTTAATGCAAATCCCAAGCTTGCATATGAATTGAAAAGAGTGACTTCGGAACATGTCACAGAGTTTTCCTAAAACACAATCCTCCGAATCGAGAACAGACAATGAGTCCATCAAAAATATTAGTCACCGGGATGAGCGGCCTCATAGGAGGACTTGCAGGTCGCCAGCTTGCAAAGACCTACGAAGTCAGCGCACTGGGCCGCACCAAAGTGGAAGGATTTCCAACAACCCTTTTAGATATTGGAGACGGGATTGACAATATTCTCCCTGCTCTTGAAGGCGTGGATACTGTAGTTCACATGGCTGCTTCACGTGGGAATGTCTCTCCAGAGATACACATCAAAGCAAATATAACCGGTGTCTATAATCTGTTTGAAGCTTCTAGACTGGCAGGAGTAAAGCGAATTATTGCCGCAAGCAGTGGCGCCGTAGTTGCTGGTTTTGAGCGAATAGAACCTTACAAATCAATAATTCATGACCCAGACTTCGAAATACCATCCCCTCGACCACTGATCACAACTCAGGATCCGGTCCGACCTGTTGGATTTTATACGGTTTCAAAAATGTTCACGGAGAACTTAGGATGGATGTATTCAGACCAGTATGGAATGTCGATAATCTGTATTCGTATAGGTAAAGTCGAGGTGAATGACATTCCCTTAAATACACGCAATGCAGCGGTTTGGTGCAGCCATCGGGATATTACTCAAATGATCGATAAAGCTGTACATGCACCAAAGGAATTGAAATACGCCGTAGTTTTCGCTTGTTCGGATAACCCTACGAGGTGGCGCGATATTGAACACGCTAAAGATGTACTGGGATTTGTACCAGAAGACAGTGCCTTGAATCATGGATTCTAGGAGAACCATATGGACAAAGAACCTAAAATTACACACAAGCTAGGATAAAAAGATTAAATAAATGCCTAAAACCCCTCCTACAAATTTCAAACCCGCTCCTAATTTAGGTCGAGAACTTAAAGGGCTGGTGATCATCAACACCGGGAACGGTAAAGGCAAAAGCACCGCTGGATTCGGAACCATGTTCAGGGCATGGGGGCGCGGTATGAATATTTGCGCTATCCAATTCATCAAAAGTGAAAAATCCCAATACGGCGAACAATTAGCTGCTGAAAAAATAGGTATAGAAATAATCGCGTCAGGTCGGGGTTTTACCTGGACTTCTAAAAACTTATCTGAAGACGAATCACGGGCAAAAAATGGCTGGCGCATAGCAAAGGAGAAAATTGAATCTAAGGAATACGATTTAATACTTCTAGATGAAATTACATACCCTATATCGTTCGGGTGGATAGATCTGAACGAAGTTATTAACACGTTAAAAGACAAACCAGAAATGCTACATGTGATACTCACTGGACGTGACGCAGAACCTGGCCTGATACAAGCAGCAGACCTAGTCACTGAAATGACTGAAGTCAAACACCCGTATGGTGATCAGGGAATACCAGCCCAAAAAGGCATTGAATTCTGATTTCAGTAACAAATATTTAAATAAAAATATCTAGGAGATCCCAACCATGAACAGACAAAAAATTCTTATTACAGGAATGAGCGGGCTAATTGGAGGGATTGTTGGTCGACACCTCGATTCACTTGGCTATGAAATAAGGGCATTAAACCGTAGCCAAGTCGAAGGATTCGACACAGTAAAGGCAGATATCACAGACCCTGATGCTATCGGTCCCGCTTTCGAAGGTATCGATACTGTCATACACCTAGCTGCCTATCTGGGTGACGACGAATTAGCACAGATCGATATCAACATAACAGGTACCTACAACATATTCGAAGCTGCAAAAAACGCCGGTGTAAAAAGAGTGATTTTTGGTTCTTCGGGAGCCACAATGATGGCAGCTGAAAGACACGAACCGTTTAAAACAATGGTCGAAGGGCGTATTGAAGATATTTCTGACCCACGCCCGATGATGAACCACCTGACTCCACCACACCCCGACCGCATGTACGGTGTAGCTAAAATCGCTGGAGAGGCAATGGCCAGACTTTTCGCAGAGCATCACGGATCAGCAATTGTTGCCCGCATTGGAAGAGTCCGAAAAGAAGACCAACCTGCCAACATTCGTGAGGCCTCAGTCCATTTCAGCCACAGGGACGTAGCTCAGTTTTTCGAAAAATGCGTAAAAGCACCAGATAACATTAATTGGGATGTGTTCTATGGGGTTTCAGATAATTTCACTCGGTTCAGAGACATAGATCACCCAAAAAAAATGATCGGTTACACACCTCAGGACGGGATTAGACACTGGCCAGCAAAATGAATATTGCTCCTGCCGAACAACAAAATTTCACCACCGTCCAAGTATCACCCTGAGACGAGAATCAAGTGTTTAAAAAGTATTGAATATTTGAGTTGATAACTTTCTGAAACAGCCATCCGTAATCAGACCATCACCTGCCCACCATCACACTGAATTGTTTGTCCTGTTATATTCCGTGATTCTTCTGAGGCAAGAAACACAGCGAGCGAACCTATATCAGAAGGTTCCTGAGGGCGTCCCATTGGTATAACTTCTTTAAGAGACGCCATAAACACATCATATTTTTCTTTACCAACTACTGCCTCGTCACCGAGAGCCTCACGCTCCTTCATCCAATCCTGATGAAATTGAGTCCAAATCCGACCTGGCGCAATAGCGTTAACATTTATGTTTTCTGCTGCGAATTCTCTGGCTAGGGCCTGTGTGTAAGCAACAACTGACATTTTTGTAGTCGCATAATAAGCAGTTATGTATTTAGCAGCCTTTGCTGCAACAGAGGAAATATTTATGATCTTGCCAGCTTTTCGCTGGCGCATCTGCGGTAAAACAGCCTCAGTCACATCAACCAAACCCTTTACATTAACTTTCCAGGTGAAATCCCAGTCAACATCGCGAAATGAAGTACCTGTGGAACCTGGCGCACCCGCTACCCCCGCATTATTGACCAATATATCTATCTGCCCGGCTTGACTGGTTAAATCGTTAACTCCAGCCGTCACTGAACCTTTATCTGTTACGTCCATCTTTACGGTGTATACCTTCCTTCCCATACCCTCAACCTGATCAGCTGCTTGCCTTAAGTTCTCATCACTAAGATCTGCAATAGCTATATCGGCTCCCTGCTCAGCCATTTTAAGAACGATCCCTAATCCAAGACCTTGCCCTCCGCCAGTAATCAACGCGACCTTTTCATTTAAATCTGCAAACATTTGTATTTTCTACCTTTTGTTAAATCTGGCCTCGCCAAAAATATTTGATCTCAAGATCAAAACTTTTGATAAGTCTGAGTCGTTATATATGCCAATCTACCAAGAAACCATCACAATATGGTCAGACGGACAACCAAAGCTTTGGAAACATTTGATCGGTCGACGACTAAAGGAATTTATCTGGACGAATCTAAAAATGAGCGTGACAAAGTCCCCACATAACCAACAATCGGCATTACCATGCTGCCGATAGATTGAACAACATCGCGTCTTTTCGTATCCAAGGAACACAATGCCTAATAAAGTTTCTACAAAAACTGAGTTTCAACCAGATCCGCATTGGGCAAAAGTACCTCACGGTATTTGGATGCGCGAAGCTACTTCGGTAGCTGTTGACAAAAACGATAATGTATTCGTTTTCAACAGAGGTAACAAACCAGTCTTGGTATTCAACCAACTCGGTGAAGTTATAGATATGTGGGGTAACGATAACCCCCCTGACAAGGTCCGAATTATTCGAGACCCTTATGGGAATGCATCGCAGTTCTGGGACACATGGTTCAATCGCCCACATGCCATAACCATCGACCATGATGACAATGTATGGCTAGTAGATGATAACGGACACCAGATTCACAAAATGTCAAAGGCTGGTGAATACCTGATGACCATCGGATCAGGAACACCAGCTCCAAAACAAAGCGGTGACATGTTTCACCGCCCAACCGACGTGGCCATTTCCGCCAAGACTGGAGAGATTTTCATATCAGATGGATATGACAATTCACGTGTACATAGACTAGACCCTGAAGGTAATCTCATTAAGTCATGGGGGGTTATCGGTACTGACCCAGGTGAGTTCAACGTGCCTCACAATATTGCGCTGATCGATGACGAGGAAGTGATCGTATGCGACAGGGAGAACTACCGTGTTCAGGTGTTCTCACTAGATGGAACATTCATTCGCATGTGGCCAGTTCATAAGGCTGTGGCTGTAGAAGTAACAGGTTCAGGCGATGATGTACGCATATATGTAGCAGAACAAGGACCTACAAAAGGATCACCAAATCGCGGCGAGCCAAACCTGGGTAACCGAGTAGGAATATATGATCGTGAAGGAAATAGAATCACAAGATTTGGATCGACTCAGATCGGAGAGGAGCCGGATCAATTCCTGTGGCCACACAGTATTGCAATTGACTCAAAAGGAGATATATATGTCGCTGAAGTTTCTTACGTCGAATGGGGTATGACCCAAAATCCCAGACGAGAGATGGCATCACTTCGAAAATGGTGCCGAAAAGACAACTAACATCCCGATCCTAAAACATCGATTTAATACCACTGTAAAAGGGTATTATTAGCAACCCTTTAGACAATTTAAACACCCCATAAAAGAAATCAGGTTCAAACATCTATGAGCAATGTAACTATTAGGGATATCAAAACCATTTTGACCGAGCCAGACAACATCAGGCTGGTTATAGTCAAAATTGAAACGTCCGAGCCAGGACTATACGGGGTAGGTTGTGCAACGTTTACCCAGCGCCCTACGACAGTTGCTGCTGCAGTGAACGATTATCTTAAGCCATTTCTTGAAGGCAAAAATGTAGCTGATATAGAAGATATTTGGCAGTCATCGTACGTGTCATCCTACTGGCGTAACGGGCCTGTACTCAATAATGCTCTTTCGGGAGTAGATCAGGCTTTGTGGGACATCAAGGGCAAGATGGCCAATATGCCCGTCTACGATCTTCTCGGAGGACGTGCCCGTGAGGCCGCTCCCGTTTACGTCCATGCCTCGGGAGAATCTCACGAAGAAGTCGGAGATAAAGTTCAGGCTTTCGTGGAACAGGGCTTTCACCATGTAAGGGTGCAAATGACGACTCCTGGATACGCAACTTATGGAAACAGAGGTGCAGCTGCCGGAGGCGACACGGGTACAAATCGTAATACGTTAGATGGCCCCATAGCGGCGACATCCTGGTTACGCGACTACGATTCGAGTAAGAACTATGCCCACCCTGGTGGCATATTCGAACCAAAGCCTTACATGCGATCCGCACTGGGCTTATTTGAATACATAAGAAACAGGTTCGGTTATGGACTGGAGATACTTCATGACGTCCATGAAAGAATCCCACCGATACTTGGTGTCTGGTTCGCAAAGGAAGTCGAGAAGTTCCAACTTTTCTTCCTGGAAGATTTGTTCAGCCCTGAAGACAACGACTACTTCAGGATGGTCAGAGAACAGACTTCAACACCTATAGCGATGGGTGAGTTATGGAACAGCCCGCATGAAGTAATTCCAATGATACAAGACCGTCTCATCGACTTTATACGTATACACATGTCACAAATTGGGGGTATCACGCCCGCTAAAAAGATCGCTGCAATGGGTGAACTCTACAGTGTCAGAACTGCATGGCATGGACCGGGTGACACGTCGCCAGTAGGCCACGCTGCCAACATGATGCTGAATCTAAATGCTCACAATTTTGGTATACAAGAAGCTGCAATACCTGGGGAGCGTACCCGTGAGATGTTCCCAGGTATGCCAACACTCAAAGACGGTATGATGTGGTCCAATGGTCAGCCTGGATTAGGGATTGATGTAGATGAAAAAATGGCCGCAAAATTCCCATTCAAAGAAAGGGAATTCGGGGGAGCATGGGACACCGTACGTCGCGCCGACGGGTCAATGGTTAAGCCTTAAACCCCGACACATTTACCCTGACAGCTAATGTAACCAAAGGCGGATATATTGACTGCTGATAAAGCTGATACATCCATGGCGTCTAAAGTACCCAAATATACTTTTGCTAAGACCCTCGCAGAGCAAGAAGACCAACTGAAATCAAATCCAATGATGGAAAGGTTTGCTGCCTCGCGAAAATCGCTGTCCAGCGATCCATATCGGCCAATATATCACTACGTCAATCCCGAAAACGATCTCAACGATCCTAATGGATTATGCTACTGGCAAAACCGCTGGCATCTCTTCTATCAAGGCTATCCAGATTCTGAAATTACCAGCACTGGATCAGGGAGTAAGAAAGTAGTGCACTGGGGACACGCAGTAAGTGATGATCTTGTTCACTGGAGAGATCTTCCTTATGCGATATATCCTGACCCGGAAGAGTCATGTTTCTCGGGAGCGACGCTTGTGGAAAATGATCGTGTGATCGCCATGTACCACGGCGTCGGAGCAGGGAACATGGTTGCCCTTTCTGATGACCCATTGCTACTCAACTGGGAAAAAGTCACAGGACAGGCTGTCATTCCCATAGCTCAGCCTGACGGTTCGCCTTGGCCATATAGAGTTTTCGACCCGTGCATATGGAAAAAAGATAACGTCTACTATGCTCTATCAGGTGGAACGTTGCCTCACGAACCCTCAGGCAGGCGAACAAGGGCTAACTTTTTGTTCAAATCTCATGATTTAGAGTCGTGGGAATACCTACATCCATTCATCGAGGGAGACTCGTTCACACTGGTTGGTGATGACGGCGCATGCCCCTACTTTTGGCCAATAGGTGACAGGCATATCCTTTTATTTTTCAGCCATATGAGCGGAGGACAAACACTAATCGGTGACTACGATAAATCCAGAGATAAATTTGTAGTTACAGCGCATCATGATTTCAATTTTGGTGCTTTTGGTCCAGGTGGTGTACATGCACCTTCTGCAACTCCAGATGGTAAGGGTGGAATAATCGCTATTTTCAACATGAACCCAGCAATGGACACTAAAGGCTGGAACCAGATCATGACACTACCCAGACACCTATCCTTACTTGGCGAGAACAAGATCGATCGCGACAGGCTGAGGATAGAGCCTGCCGGGGACATAGAATCGCTACGATCCGATCACAAAAGCTTTAAAGAGATTCACCTTCCAGCCAACAATGAAATAGTCATAAATGAAGTTCAAAGCAACGCTATGGAGATCATGACAGAGATAGAAGTTAACGGGTCTCCGATGATCGAACTAAACGTGTTCAGATCTCCAAACAAAGAAGAGTTTACGCGTGTTGCTTTTTACCCAAATCGAGGATATCGAGATTGGGAGCGATACGATCAGTGGCAACCAGATAAACGTCTCGCTGCATCAGAAGGATTGATTACGATCGACTCGTCCTACTCATCTGTACTACCGGACGTGTTGTCGAGAGCGCCAGAAACAGGACCTGTTTTTCTAGATACAGACGAGAATTTAAAATTACGAGTATTTATTGATAAAAGCGTCGTGGAGGTTTTTGTTAATGGAAAGCAATGCATCGCTATGCGCGTGTATCCAGGGCACGCGGAAAGCACAGGAATATCATTCAGATCTCAGGGCAAAGATGCCAAAATCAAAACCCTAGATACGTGGCAAATGAAGAGTATTTACTCTTGATAGAAACCTGATGTGCTAATTAGCCTCGACGATTTCTAACTCCTTTGTAATGTTTATAGATTTATAAATACTTTTATAAACAGGGCATGATTCCGGATGCAGATTAAATGCCCGTTGGATAGCGTCCTTTTTCTCTGATAATAAGTCGGATGGGACCTTCAAAACGTAACTCACATGAACTCGTTTAATAACGAGAACCCCACGGTCTTTTTCTAACTCGCCCACCGACTCTGAATACAACTTACCGGAATCAGCTGGAATCCCGCGGGCCTCAAGGGCGCCGCCAAAAGTTCCAGTCATTCACCCCGCGGCAGCTGCGATTACATAATCCAATGTTGTCGTATAGGCCTCATGGACATCATTGTCGACGCCATAATGCTGAGCAACTTCACTATGCACTCCAAACATAACTGGATCGTCATTTGCCGGCACAAACGCACGCCTTATGGGGCCTTTGAGACGCTCGATACGAACATGTGATCGATATACAACAGGATCATGAGTATTTTCCGGCAACTATAAACTCCTTCTCAACAGAATCGTGCTTCAGATACGTTCAAGGACCTTTTGTTACCCACGCCTGTTTACGCGGCTCGCCAATCGATTGTAGAAGTGCCGTGATATAGCCATAGCAGAAAGCAAACGCTGTGCCCTGCCGATCTACACCACTGATCTGAGGTACATGATCAGGCATCAACATGTACTTGTATCCAACTTCCTGATAGACCTTGATTACCTCGGAAAAGTCTACACTGCCCTCATCAGGGAACACTTCCATAAAGTCAAGTTTATGCCCACGAATATTGCGAAAATGAACATTGAAAATCTTTTCTCTAGTGCCGAACCAACGAATTACGTCAGCTATCTCTGCTCCCGGATCATCAAGCATTTCCGTGATAGTACCCTGACAAAAGTTTAAACCGTGATAGGGACTTTCGTGCATCTGAACAAATTTTTTTAGTCCTTCAACCGTTCCAAGCACACGTGTCACACCCATATACCCATCAGGGGTGTATGGATCATGCGGATGACAGGCAATTCTTACCTTCGCTGACTCTGCAGCAGGAACCACGCGTTCTAAAAAATAGTCTATCCGATCCCAATTTTCATCCACGCCTACCATGCCAGCAATAGTCAGAGGCGCATCCGGATCCATTTTGACCCAGCGAAAAGTTTCGTTTGAAGACCCACCGCGACCTTCTTCACGCTCAGAACGAGGTATTCCGATGATGTAAAGGTTGTATCTAACGGACGGTATTCCTACTTCACCACACCAGCGGATAATGTTTTGAATCACATCTATCTCTCGATCACGCTCAGGACTTTTACCCAACATGATATTGGGTGAGTTGAATTCATCATCCGGCAACATGCAAGAGACGGGCAGTTGAACCATGTCAAGCGTTATGCCATATGACTCAAGCTTCTCCTTATGTCTGGCTAGATCGTCTCTTGTCCATGTACGAGGATGACCAGGTGGATCTGAACTGACATTAAAAACACCAAGCTGCGCCCACTGTTGAAAATCAACAGCACTTCGAGCTTTTACTTGTGTTCCTAAATACATTTTCGTCTCAGATTAAGTTGAACACCCTAGGTTCTAAACCCGTCTAAAGCTAAGAATCGAAATTGATTAGTACTATGGTCCTTTTGTGACCCATGCTTGTTTGCGCGGCTCGCCAATCGATTGGAGGAGAGCCGTGATATAGCCATAACAGAAAGCAAATGCAGTACCTTGTGGATCGTCACCACTGATGTGCGGCACGTGGTCTGGCATCAACATGTATTTATAGCCAACTTCTTGATAAACCTTTATCGTCTCTGCAAAGTCGATGCTTCCTTCATCAGGAAACGACTCCATAAAATCTAATTTATGTCCACGAATATTACGAAAATGAACATTGAAAATCTTTTCTCGCGTGCCAAACCAGCGAATTACGTCAGCTATCTCCTCTCCCGGATCATCTAACATTTCCGTGACAGTACCCTGACAAAAATTCAACCCGTGATAGGGGCTTTCGTGCATTTGAACAAACTTTTTCATCCCCTCAACCGTACCCAATAGACGAGTCACGCCCATATAACCATCGGGAGTGAAAGGGTCATGAGGATGACATGCCATACGAACTTTCGCTGATTCCGCTGCAGGAACCGTCCTTTCAAGAAAATAATCAATACGCTCCCAGTTCTCATCTACACCGACAACACCTGCTATACCTGGTGGTGCATCTTGATCCATCTTGGCCCACCTAAAAGTCGAGTTACTGGATCCCCCTCGGCCTGGCTCGCGTTCAGAACGTGGAATACCAATAATGTTCATGTTGTACTTGACTGCCGGGATCCCTACCTCGCCGCACATACGTATGATGTTTTGGATGGACTCAATTTCGCGATCTCGCTCAGGACTTTTACCAAGCATTATGTTTGGTGACTGAGATCTTTCCAGTGGAGTCGATGAAAGGGGAATCTGGACCATATCTAACTCAATTCCATATGAATTCAGCTTTTCCTTATGACGAGCAAGATCGTCTTTAGTCCAGTCGTGTGGATTGCCGGCAGGGTCTGAACAGACATTGACGACGCCAAGTTGCGCCCATTGCTCAAAATCTGAGTCGTTACGCGCTCCCACCTGTGTTCCAACATACATATGATTTCCTCTCAATCTTCGAGTAGCCTAAAACTGCCGGCAGGTTAGCATTTGTAAGTCGTTTTCGGTGCCTATGAGACACACCAATCTGGAATATTATGACCCATGTAAATCAGATTATTGAACTTGAACGCTCAACCGCAGCCAACCAGCCAGATCGAAGATTCGTTCGCTCAGACTCACTTATCAACGGTTCATAGCAATGCGAAGCCTGCCAAAGGGAATTTATTTCCTTTTCCGATCTCCAAAGACCAATACCACGGCCTGCCAGTAAAGCTGCTCCACGAGCAGTCGTTTCAACTACATTAGCAACTTCAACAGGCCGATCGAGAATATCGGACTGAAATTGCATTGCAAACGAATTAGCACTTTGACCGCCATCAGCTCGCAACGGCTCATGAGACCTTTTACGTCCGCTTTCCATAGCAGCAATAACATCTGCCACCTGATATGCGGTGGATTCTAGAGCAGCACGTACGACGTCATACTTCGTCGTTGAACGTGTCATACCTGTAATTGATGCCGTCGCGTGAGGTGCCCAATGTGGTGCACCAAGGCCAACGAACGCGGGTACAAAATAAACTCCATGATGTGATTCGGCTAACGAAGCCATTTCCGAGGTCTCAGCTGCATTTGAAATAATACCTAAGCCATCTCGCAGCCATTGGATTGTAGCTCCGGTCGAAAATACCGAACCCTCTACGGCGTAATTTCTCTTCGATCCAACCTGAAAACCTAGCGTCGCCAAAAGCCCCTCACGCTCAGATAATTCAAGTGGCGGAATTGTTCCGCTGTTCGCCAATACAAACGCGCCAGTACCATAAGTGCACTTTATCTGGCCATTTTTAAAACATGCCTGACCATATAACGCCGCATGCTGGTCACCTGCCATTGCAGTGATTGGAATTTCCGATCCAAAAATCTGCTTGTCGGTAACTCCGAAATCTCCAGACGAAGATTTAACTTCTGGAAGCATCCCAAGTGGAATATCAAATAATTCCATCATCTCTGAATCCCACTGCAAATCATGAATGTTGAGCAACATCGTTCGTGAAGCATTGGTGGAATCAATCGCATGGACATCCCCGTCCGTCAAACGCCAGAGTAGCCAAGAGTCAACAGTCCCAAAGCATAATTCACCCGACTCAGCTCTTTTTCTTCCGTTGGGAACGGCATCCAATAGCCAAGATAGTTTCGTCGCGCTGAAATATGCGTCTATAACTAATCCGGTAGTTTGCCTAATATCACGAGCACGAATGCTCTGGGCGATATCAGCACATTTATCAGCGGTTCGACGATCTTGCCACACTATGCCATTAGCTAACGGCCTACCTGTCGCACGTTCCCATACGATGGTTGTTTCACGTTGATTTGCTATGCCAATTGCAGCTATATCGTTAGGTGCAAGTCCGGATCGAGTAATAGCCTGCTCAGAAACACCGATAGCCGAATCGACGATTTCATTCGGGTCATGTTCTACCCAGCCACGTTGAGGGAAGTACTGTTTGAGTTCAGTCTGAGCAGATGCTACAGGTATCGCCGAAGAGTCGAAGATTATTGCTCTAGTGGAGGTCGTTCCCTGATCGATTGCAAGTATGTGCTCTGCCATATTGGTCATACCCTACAAAATTAAAAAGTCATCATGTCATACACAAACAGACACCTGCTGACACAAAACAATATCCATAAGCGTCCGTATCAGACCTCGATGTCCTCAATGTTTAAAAAAACAACCAATACGACTTTAGCCTTCTAATATCACGGTCAACTCATCGATATCTTCCTGGGTCAATTCCCATTCAGCAGCAGCTGCATTCTGGCAAATCTGATCAGGCGTACTGGCGCCAGCGATCACTGAACCTACAGACTGACGTGCAAGAAGCCAAGCAAAGGCTAGCTCTACCATGGAATGACCACGCTTCTCAACAAATACTTCAAGTTGATCGAGAACGTCAAAGTTAGAGGCTGAAAGTCGTTTTGACTGTGCATCTGGCGTAAGAGCTAATCGGGTTCCCGCAGGTACCGGCTTATTTCTACGGTACTTTCCCGTCAGAAAACCATGCGCCAATGGAAAGTACGGTAACGTACCTAAGCCATATTTTTCACTAACAGGAAGAATCGCATGTTCAACACCACGCTCAAGCATGGAGTACTCAGGCTGCGAAGAAATAAAAGGGGTAAACCCATGATGTATAGCCGTCCACTGAGCATCAGCAATACGCCAGGCATCGAAGTTTGAAAGTCCGATGTATCGCACTTTTCCAGAACTAACCGCATCGTCGAGTGCTCTTAAAGTCTCCTCGATCGGAGTATCAGGATCTTGTTGGTGCATCTGATAAAGATCAACATGATCCGTTTGAAGTCTGCGTAACGAACCTTCCAAAGAATCCATAATATGCTTGCGCGATCCGCCATGGCCATGAGGGCCATCTTCCCACACCATGCCAAATTTGGTTGCAATCAATGACTCTTGACGGCGATCAGTTAAAGCACGACCGATAATCTCTTCTGATCTCCCATGAGAATAAATGTTCGCCGTATCAATCAGATTTATGCCTTGATCCAATGCTGAAAATATGACTTCCTGAGCTTCCTTGAACTCCATACGACCACCGAAGTTATTAGTCCCAAGACCAATCACACTGACTTCAAGACCGGAGTTTCCAAGATGTCGATATTTCATTATTTCACTCGCAAAAAGTAACTTCTTCAGTGTTTAGTAATACCATGATCATCGCATCACCATGGAAAGTTGGCAGCCACCTGACAGATGAAAATGATTATAGTTACCATTCAACCATTGCTAACCGCTCTACCTGATCCCGACGATATAAAAAAGTGACTTTAGAACAAATAGTAATCGGACTAATCCGAATCGCAGGTTCACTCCCAGTACTTCGATGGACGTTGGCTGGGGCAATAGTCGCCATCCTTGTCGATTTTTCTGATCTGTTCTGGATGGGATTCTTAGATCTTGGAGGCCTAGGTAATTATCAAGCATTCGATAAGTGGATCGATATCGTCTACATGCTCGCTTTTTTATGGGTAGCCAATAGATGGAGCGGTATCGAACGTACTGTGGCAATCGGACTGTTTGGGTTCCGCATGATCGGCTTCATTACTTTCGAATTAACCGGTGCAAGACCAATCTTATTAGCATTTCCAAATATTTTTGAGTTTTGGTTCGTATTTGTAGCTATCAGACTTCACTATTGGCCAAACTACGAGATGAACCGGTCGAGGGTAATAAAGTGGCTAATTGTTTGCACGATATTTAAACTTGGTCAGGAATGGGTATTGCACGGAGGCCGTTATCTGGACAGCTTCACTTTCTTTGAAGCAGTTACAGCAATTTGGAATTTCGTTTCTTTCTGGTCGTAAGTTTTACCTGTGATTGAGCGCAATCAACAGAACCTTCACCAGACCAATGCATCGCCCTCACGACGTGGGTCTGAAGCAGCAAAAAATGTGTGATTTTTTATGTCGACTTGTATCGCTCCTTCGCTTCCAGCCCCACCCCAAGCGCCAGTAGATTGAATTGGATGGCCAAGTTTTTGTAAACCGCTCATCACATCCTCACCCACCCTATCCTCAATCTGGAGAGATTCGATGTCTTTATGTGGATATGCCGAACCCATTCCTGCTTGTACATGCGTCCAGCGAGGTCCATCTATAGCCTCACTGACGTTAAGCCCGTAATCAAAGATTCCAGTGACAATCTGCATATTGGTCTGAACCTGGGTATCAGCTCCGGGTGTTCCACAAACTAATTCCAACTTGCCACCCTGTTCAACGGGTGCAGAGAAAACCATTAGCGGATTCATAGTATGCCGAACTTTTTGCCCTGGGTTCAAATAATCAATGTGGTCAGGATCCAAATGCCAATATGTCATTCTGTTATTCAGAAGAATTCCTGTTGAGCCGGCGATAACGCAAGAACCAAACGCAGTCTGGATACTTTGAAGCTCACCAACGGAATTACCCCATCGATCAACTACACAGAAGTGTGTCGTGTCGCTGCCTGCCTTGTGAAGACGACCCGCCTTTCGATGTTTCTTGCGAGAATCAGGTCTACGACTCATGTACTTCCAAGGATCCCCTTCTGCAACATGCTCTGCAGCATGATCAACATCAATTAGCTGGGCACGTTCGGATAGATAAGCTAGATCTAGCATTCCTTCGATAGGGACGTCCACATAACGAGGATCAGCAAGGTAAGCCTCACGATCAGCGAAGGCAAGCTTCTTAGCTTCAACCATCAAATGAATCGACTCGGAAGACATGTATCCGTATTTTTGTGGGTCAAAATGCTCGAACATCCCTAATTCCTGCAACAAAACATGCCCACTGGAATTAGGAGGTGCCTCGTAAACAGTCCTTCCACGATATCTAATCGCTACAGGCTCCTGCCATTCAACTTCGTGACGCTTCAAATCCTCGTAAGTTATAAGACCGTCGTTCTCTTCAGAATATCTAGCAATTTCTCTGGCAATATCACCTTCATAAAATGCATCTCTTCCCTGATCCGCTATCGCACGGTAAGTGCGTGCAAGGTCGGGGTTTCTGCGCAATTCACCAGCCTTTAACCAATCGCCTCGTGGCGCAAATACGGGTCCTGAAGTTGGGGAGCTCTTAAGAACGGGATTTTGCATAGCACTATGTGCTTGAAATTCAGAAACAGGTACCCCGTCCTCGCATAACTCAATCGCTGGCTCCAAGCACTTTGATAAGGCCAGTGTTCCATATTTGGAATGTGCTGAGAGTAAAGCGTCGACAATACCCGGTACGGAAGTGCCCAAAACACCCGTAATCGGTATCCCTGCGTGATATTCCTCCGGAGTGGCAGCAAGTGGCGCAGCGCCTGTGCCGTTTACCACTTCGACGGTCTTATTAGCTGACATATGAACCATGACAAATCCGTCTCCCCCTATGGAAGACCCTTGAGGCTCAGATGGGCCCAAAGCGAACGCTACAGCGATCGCTGCGTCGACAGCGTTACCGCCTTGATGAAGAATACGCATACCCGCCTGAGCAGCCATCGGATGATTAGCCACTACCGCGCCCTTACTACCGATCTTCGGAGGCCGGTAAGCTTCACCGACCAACCCATGAGGAGAATTGCTTGTTTTCATACGTACCACACCATCTAAAACTAACCGTAATGATCGAGCATACGACAGAGTTTAGCAGCGATTCGACTGTCTATTTAGCACACTACTGCAAAGTTATTTGATTGGCATATTAAACAATCATTCAAACACAAGCTATGGCAGGACCTGCTCCCATTCGGTATATGGCAATACAAATCCAGCATCGGAAAATGCATCCCAAACTATCTGCATTGCTATTTCAATCTCTTCCTTTGCAATAGCTGGGACATTGCAATCTGTTGCAAGAAAACAATTACCCGAATAATGTTGCTGAATACGATCAAGTTCTCCACAGACCTCAACAATAGCATCTGAATATTTACCATCAGGAAGCTGAGATAAGTTTTCTAAGTCACAGGGACCGGTTCGAAACGAAACCACTTTCCATTCAAGTGGCCCAGTGGCTGAACTCATAGTCGAAGCTTGCTGCGCCATCCAGGGCGCAATCTGACTAGGGACAATCGCGGTAAATGAACCCATGCTCTGCTGGTCGATCTTTTTCTGTTCCGATATAGCTTCAAGACTATCCTGGGTTGTAATAACCCACTTAGGTGCAAAAGGCGCCAGGACAATAACCAAAAAAGATATAACGATAAGAAATACCGTCAACATGGACGGGTTGCGCAGTTCTCGCCTAAATCGAGCAAGGAACGTTGTTTCGTTGTGAAATGAATGATCCATCTAAGACGGTGTCGGCAATTTGAGCCAAATACTAAGTTTCATTGTGAAATAACCAGAACCATTTTTAACAAGCATGAAAAATACTATCAATGTATGGCAAGTGCGGTGAACTTACCGAGGATGATTACGATTTTATTCATTCACGTATTTGTTCTTGATCATCAGACTGGATGCCAAATCCCGCATCGGAAAATGCCACTTTGAGACGATCTAAAACAATTTGCAACTCTACTACCGCCTCATTGGAAATCATGCACTTAGAAGTCTCAGCACAGTCCGAGGCGTAGGTCATTTGAATTTTATCGAGGTTTTTACACGCCGTTTCAATCGCATATGCATATTTACCGACCGGCAACTGGGACATGTGCTCGGGCAAACATGGACCGTGTTTGAAGGATATACCTCTCCACTCAATCGGAACCTCAGCATTCTGCATACGGACGGCCTGCATTCTTAAAAACGGGTATATCCAACTTGCAGCAGTAACGTTCACAAAATGACGCTCTCTAGACAACTCAACAACTTTCCAATTATCTTGAGCGACCTTTGAGACTTTGGGATAAATAATGGCAAACGGTATAGAAGCCACAATCAGTGCTATTAAAAAGATGGTACGCATCGGAGGGTTTCGTAAATGCTGCCTGATTCGACCTCTAAGGGATCTGTCATCCCCGATGAAAGTAATTTCCGACAAGCGCGGATGTCTCTTTCGGAAATCATCCCTTGCATGGTCAGATTTATCGGAAGTTTGAATCGGCTTGCTCAAATTATTACCGCAGGAACATCAGTAAGGCTCAACTCTAAATTCCGAAACAACATCCTCGTTTAATTCAAACCCTAGTCCTGGCCGATCAGGGACAGAAATCGTTCCCTCAGTAGAAATTTCGAATTGAGGCAGAAGTAGGTTTTCTACAAGCGGCGAAGGTGGAAAAGCAATAGGAAATTCAAAATAAGGCATGTTGGGGGTAATTGCAGCTAAATGGATCTCCGCTGCGACTCCAACAACATGGCACCATGTGTGTGGAACACATAGAGCCCCGAATCGATAAGCATCTTCAGCAACGTTCAATATTTCATGCATTCCGCCTGCACGTACAGAACTTGGCTGAACAACATCCACTCGACCACGACGTAAAAGATCAGCAAATTCATGACGCGTGCTGAAACCCCAGTCGCCAACTGCTATTCGAACGTTCGTTGCCTCGGCAAGTCGACGATAACCTTCAATATTGTCTGCAGGAAGAGGAGCCTCAATAAAGAACGGTTTAAATTGCTCGATTTCTTGAATAGTTCGTAAAGCTTGGCCTACATCTCGCCAGCGATTCTGTACATCAATCATTAAATCTCGTTTTGGACCCAAAATAGAGCGCGCTTTCTCAACAACCGCTACATCCGTATCAACATCAACATTTCCAAACTGACCGGGCCATTCTTCGATTTTTACAGCTTTCAATCCACGCGAAAGAGCTACGTTCATTCGTTCACTGAGTTCATCAAGATTTGAGCCGGGCGGATAAACCGTTGCGTAAGGCGTAACACGTTTTAATGGTTCAAAATCACTAGCAGCAGTGGTAAATGAACGCCATATCAACTCATGCACGGGTCTTCCATAAACTTTGCCTGATATGTCCCACAATGCTGTTTCAACAGCACCAATCGCACCTATGACAACTCCTCTCCTACCAAATACTCCAGTGGAGTTATACATCTTCTGCCATAGGCGTTGAACTTGCGTAGGATCCTCTCCCAAAAGTAAAACTTCAAGACCTAAAGATGCGCGAACAATCGCATCGATGATGATGCTAGGAGCTTCACATTGACCTATTCCACTGACACCTTCATCGGTATTAACCCGCACCAATGTGATGTCATAACCACCAGTACTTGCAGGAACGCCGTCAGATTCTGAAAAGGACGGATTCCAAGATATGACGGTCCCATCTGAATCGTCACGCAGAGCAATGGTTTCAACGCTGGTGATTTTCATTTACAAACAAAAACTTTCTACTCGTTCAAGAGGGCTATTTGCTTCACTCCATCAGGGAAATAACTTTGCAGCCGCTCATATTCCGAGCGAAGATCTTCATTCGGCTCCCAATCTACTCCGTATCGAACTCCTAGAACTCCTGCCTGCAACATCTCTTTGGTGCATCCGAAGCAGGGCCTCCAAGTTGTATATAAAAGAGATCCATCAACTGATATTCCGAAGCGAGCTGCAGAGAGCAAGGCATTTTGCTCAGCGTGAACACATATACAAAGATCGTAACCTGTACCTGATGGATATCGTTCCCGATTGGAGCATCGATCACATCCCCCCTCATCACAGTTAGTCGTTCCGTGCGGAGTCCCGTTATAGCCGGTAGAAACAATATGCCCTTCACGAGCTAAAACTGCTCCAATGTGGCTACCCTTACAATTGGCCCTAGCCCTTACACCTACTGCTATCGACATCATATACTCGTCAATACTGGGTCGAATTGGTCTTGTGTCTGACAACTCAGGTAACGTCCTTGTTAACTACGTTATGGAATTTATAAGATAGTCCTGCACGATTTGCGCATCTCTTGACTGCTATCCTAGCTTGAGATCGAATATTGTGCCCAAGAAATTGGTTTAATTTGAAGCACAATAACGGGCCATTAATTGAAACAACAAACTTTTTGCAATCTACTAATTACTAATCTATGACTTCAACTTCGTCTGGTTTTCGTGATAACCCTGACCCACTCCCAAACTCAAAAGGCCGATTTGGGCCTTATGGAGGGAAGTTTGTACCGGAAACGTTAATGGCCGCACTTGATGAACTGGAAGTTGCATTCGATGAAGCCAAACAGGACGATTCATTTTGGCGAGAGTTTGATGATTTACTTGCAAACTACGTAGGTCGACCAACAGCCCTTTATTACGCCAAAAACCTCACGAAAAAACTCGGCGGAAGCCAGATCTACATTAAACGAGAAGATCTCAACCACACTGGCGCACACAAAATCAACAATGCCATTGGGCAAGCTCTTCTAGCAAAACGTTTGGGCAAAAAACGTATTATCGCTGAGACAGGAGCAGGTCAGCACGGAGTGGCCACTGCAACGGTTTGTGCCCAGATGGACCTCGAATGCATCGTATATATGGGCGAAGAAGATATAAGACGACAAGCCCAAAACGTTTACAGAATGCGCGAGCTTGGCGCATCAGTAGAATCAGTTACATCCGGCAGCAAAACGCTAAAAGACGCTATCAACGAAGCAATCCGTGATTGGGTTTCAAACGTAGAAACAACTCATTACATAATTGGCAGTGCAGTAGGCCCACATCCATACCCTAAATTGGTCCGTGATTTCCAATCTGTTATTGGCGTTGAGGCACGTAAACAAATCCTAGAAATGGCCGGACGCCTTCCGGATTACGTAGTGGCGTGTGTGGGAGGGGGATCAAATGCAATAGGTATTTTTTCAGGATTCATTCAAGATACCAATGTGGGATTAATCGGTGTTGAAGCATCGGGCGAAGGCCTCGATGGTCGTCATGCTGCAACCATGACAAAAGGACGTCCCGGCGTACTACATGGATCATTAAGTTACTTATTGCAGGACGAGTACGGACAGGTGACCGAAGCACATAGCATTTCAGCAGGACTTGACTACCCAGGAGTAGGACCTGAACACAGTTACCTTAAAGATTCAGAACGCGCCACATATGTGTCTGCAACAGACAACGATGCACTTGAAGGATTTAGACTACTTAGCCGAACTGAAGGAATAATCCCTGCACTAGAACCAGCCCACGCCATCGGTTACATGATGAAATGGGTTCCAACGCTATCAAAAGACCAAACTGTATTGCTGCTTTTAAGCGGTCGTGGCGATAAAGATCTCGACACGGTTGCTTCAGCATCAGGCGTCGAATTTTAATAACTTATATTTTGATTAAAGTTCAAATATAAAATCAAACAACCCTACAATAACCAACTTGACCAGAAGTATTTCTATCGCATGTCAGCAACCAAACCCCCAATGGCAGGTCCGTTAGAAGGAATTCGTATTATCGAATTCGGCAGTTTTGTGGCCGGGCCTTGGGGCGGGCAACTGTTAGCAGATATGGGCGCGGATGTCATAAAAGTCGAGCCGCCTGCTGGCGATCCATGGAGACATGCAACTCCGTTCGCTCCTAACGAAAGCCGGGTATTCCTGCCATTAAACAGGGGAGTGCGGAGTATCTGCATCGACCTGAAACGGAAATCATCGGACACTGTTTTACGTAAACTTATCGAAGCCTCTGATGGGATTATTTCAAACAACCGCGTTGACACCGCAAAAAAATTAGGCATCGACTACGAGTCTGTTTCGATAATAAATCCCCAACTGATCTACGTTGATATCACAGCATACGGCCCTAAAGGACCGATGGCCGATATGCCGGGGTTCGATTTGATATTACAGGGATACTCAGGAGCTGTAGCAAGCGAAGGCAAAATAAAAAACGGCCAACCCGAAGTAGTCTGGTCATCGTCATTCATAGATTTCTCAACAGGTTATGCAGCAGCAAACGGCATCCTTGCTGGAATTATCGGAAGAGGTAAAACCGGTAAAGGACAACTAATTTCAACCAGTCTCCTTGGAAATGCTATAGGCATGCAGACATTGCGCATAGCAGATATTGACGGAGTTCCAGCCCCTGCAAAGATATGGCATGAAAATGTTTACCCAGATTTGATTGAAAAGAACGCTAGCTACGAAGAGATTCAAGAAAGCTACCAACAGGCCGTAAGACCATCGGTCTACCACTGTTACTACCGCGCATATAAGACTCTAAATGGCGGGCTAGCCCTTGGAACGCTTGCAGTGCACGCCAGGAAACGACTTTTGGATGTACTTGGATTAAAAGACCCAAGAGTGACCAACCCAGATTATGACGATACTACGTCAGACGCGATATCCGAGAGCAAACGCCTGGTAAGTAAATTCGAACAGATCTTTGCAAGCAAATCTACTCAATACTGGTTCAAAAAGCTGCGCTCTCACGATATACCCTGCGAACCGATTCGGTATGTGGAAGAAATGATCGATGATGAACAAGTTTTAGCCAATAAATACGTCATCGAAATGAATCATCACACCGGGAAGAAAATACGAACATCAGGTCCGGTCGTAAGATTCGGGGACGGTATGCCCGAAGAAATACCTTCCCCCGCTCTCGGCCAACATACCGACGACATTCTAGTAGACGTGGGCTTCAGTAAAGATCAAATTACTAAACTACACTCAGATGGATCAGTTGCATAAATCTGGGTTAGCTTGTGGTCCTAGCCGCTAAGGCATTGATTATTAAAAGATCCAAACCACAAATCAACTAATAAACGATTTGCCACGAACTCCACCTTCATATACCGGACGTTCAGGACGCTTACGGCCAAGTGAAGGGGTCGGACCCATAGGACGAAATTCATCTAAAATCGAGATCGTAACGGCTTCAAGCCGTATACCTTCTTCCCGGTATCTTGCCAAATTATCGAGGGCGATATCGGACAATCCTGATCTTGGTCGGCGTTCATCAGGAAACTTTCTTATACATCTGCGTTCCGGAACCACCGCTGGGCGCGGAGTAGCCGTATCGCATGCATGAGCCCACGGACACATGTAAGCGATACATGTTGTCAGTTCACCTGACATGGGTGCAGCCGCCGTTGATAATCCAATACGTGCAAGAGCATCACGCTGCGAACGACGTAGATTTCTACTACGCCTATTCAATCGGATTTTAGGAATTCTAGGCAAACAAGTTCTCTCAAGATCGATTATGCAATCTAACAATCGTTGCACAATCCCAGCGCCAAGATGAAACCAGATGTCCGATTATGCCGATAAACCGGTTGATCATCTCCTACTCCCTAAACTTGTGAATCGAGAATTGACACCCAATTTATTCTGTTCCTCACAATGCCTTACGATCATACAGAACGATAATTCTGCTATCGCAAAAAACCATGCTTGTTTATATGCTAGGTATATTGTGATGACCTGAATTCCCATCACTGAATATTACAAATAAAAAATGGGCGAAATACCAATGAATATCGTCATAGGACAAGGTTGATTCCTTGACACCTCCAGATCCAGTAAGCGTCCCAAGATCTTTTCTGCAAGAAATATTTACGCACGCTCGCGAATCGTTTCCAGACGAATGCTGCGGGTGGCTTACCGGAGAAAAAAATTCTCGCACTGCAAATGGTGTCCGAAAAGCTGTGAATACCTACGATAAGGAAACCCACCCCACAGCCAAGGACAGAACAGCACAAACTGCGTTCGTAATATCAGACAAGGATCTTCTTGAACTGAATCAAACACTTGATGACGACATAAAACCTCTGATCATCTACCACTCACACCCTAATGGCCGGGCGTATTTTTCGGAAACTGATCGAAATAATGCCGTCGATCCGTGGGGTAGTGGTCCTGCATATCCAGTCCAGCAAATCGTAATCGGAATAAACAATGACCGAATTGTCGAAGCGAAACAATTCGCATGGGACACTGAATCAGAAGATTTTGTCGAAGTCGCTACATTTGAGGGATCTGATATCTAACGCTCAGTCAGGGACCCACCGTTCACATTGATAGACTGCCCAGTTATATACGCGGCTCGAGGGCTGCACAAAAACCCTATCAACTCACCAATCTCTTCATCAGTCCCAACTCTATTCATTGGAATTCCCTTCAACCGTTCATTCCAACGATCTTCACGTCCCATTGGATCCATCCGGGCAGTTTCCGTCAAACCCGGGCATACGCTATTAACTGTAATATCCTGCTCTGCCATCTCTTTGGCGAGAGCTTGCGTGAAACCGTCGACAGCAAAATTAGCCGCGTTGTAAGCGCTGGTATTAGCATGACCACTTTTGCCCATTGTCGAAGACAAATTGACGATTCTGCCACCATCACCCTGCTTTACCATCTGCCCAGCAGCAGCCTTGGAGCAGTAGAACGTCCCCATAAGCTTTATGTCAACAACATCTTTAAATATCTCAGCCGGAAGATCGAGCACCGGCACTCGATCTGGGCCCCATGGAGCCGCTGCATTATTCACCATAATGTCCAGACGTCCAAACTCTTCGATCGTCGAATCGATCATTCGTCGAACATCAATTTCACTTGAAACATCTACGACCAGAGGGAGCCCACGAACTCCTTTGGCTTGAATTTCTTCAACAGTCGAATCGATGTCCCGCCATCCAACTTCTTTTTCATCATTCGGAAAAGTTTCAGGGTTCCTACCAGTACCGGTCACTACCACGTGAGACCCCATGCGGGCCAAAATCACGGCAGTAGCTCGTCCAATACCTCGCATGCGCCCTGCACCGGTAACAATTGCAACTTTCCCGCTCAACTCTGAATTGACCATACCCTTATTATTCTGCCTTTCTAAGGAATGCTCCGCGACTCCGGGTCATTTTGCACTATTCATCGAGCGTTAAGATGAAGTATCCCTAGATCTAACTTTAATTTACTGACTATCTCTCTGGTTCGTCAGATAGCTCGCCCTGGAGTGAAACAAGTAATCGAGCATCACGCACAACTACAATCTTAACGTTGCTCCCACTAGGATGTTCCCCGAGAAATTCAGTCAAGTCCTGTCCATCAGTGATCACTGTCTCGTTCATCTGAACAATAATATCGTCAAGTTCTATTCCAGCCTCCTCAGCCGGAGACCCAGGCTCAATGCTAGTCACGCCAAAACCCTCACTAACTGGAAGACCGATGGCCCAGGCTAGCGCTCGCGTTACATCAATTCCTCCTACACCTAAGAATCCAGGTGGTGGAACCGGCCCTTGTTCGATCAAACTATAAGCTGCAGCCTTAGCAGCATTCATATTGATCGCGAAACCTATACGGTCGCCAATGTTGATTTTAGCGGTGTTAATCCCAACAACTTCACCAAACATGTTTACCAGTGGCCCACCAGAGTTACCTTCATTGATCGCCGCATCGGTCTGAATTAAACCTGTTAAATCACCTCGAGGATGACCAACTAGAGTTCTATCGAGAGCGCTGATAACCCCTTTACTAACAGTAGGCCCTCCACGAAGGCCTAAAGCATGCCCGATAGCGACGACATCTTCACCGATCTTAAGTTGCTCAGAATCACCAAAATTTGCAGGTTGTAAACCCGAATGATCCACACGCACAATTGCCAAATCAAGCTGCGGGTCACGTCTAAAAAATTCGCCTTCGACGATAGATCCATCATCAAAAGCGACGGTGATCATTTTCGCGTCTTCAACGACATGCCAGTTCGTGAGTATCAACCCGCTTGAATCAAGAATTACTCCCGTTCCAACACCTCTGCCACGGTCAAAGTTGACAGCGATCTGAACAACCGATGGCTTAAGCAAGTCAACCAGATCAGGTGTCGACAAAACATTAAGAGCTGGTTCATTAATTTGCGTTTGGTCCGCCACTTTAGCTGTTGTTATCTCGTCTACTTCAAGATCAGGTTCCGCAGCATCGGAGCCCGAGCAGGCAAATAAAATCACAGCTAGAGCGGGTAAAACTACAAAGTTTATTTCGCGAGCAAGTGTAAAAATCATTTCAACAGTAGCGCTAAATTAATCAAACAAAATCCCTCATTCCAGCGTAACAAGGGGGAAGCTCTATAACCTAATAATCTTTACCCTGAAATCCAAGAATCATCTTGAAATCGGTAATTCATCCATTCTTATTAACTCTTTGCCCAAATTTTTAAGTCGAATAAAATATTTACAACAGTTCTTGTTAGCTTGGCACACTCAATCAGCTCACGTCATCGAATTCACATTAGATAGATTAAAAGTGAAACCTTTTCAGCCAGTTCTTCATGATCAATAACTCCCTACAACTGGTTGTAAAGCGAACACTCGCTCATTGGCGTCTTCTTTCTGCGGTCGTGGTGGGCGTAGTTCTAGCCTCAACAATAATGGCTAGTTCCGTTATTTTCTTCAACGCCCTACGAGACGTCGCCCTTCAAAGAGCGATATCCACTCATACCAGCACAGACATTGACCTGCTTGTCGAAGCCGGCCAAATCCCTACAAATTCTCAAACTGATGCCACTATTGTTGATGCAATGAATAGCTCGATAGTGCAACAGTTCTCTCCTTTTCTAAACGGACATGAATTCGCCCTAAAAACTTGGACCTTCTTCGTTGATTTACCCCCACCGATGATGCCCCCAAGCGATTGCCCATGCCGTACAACCGTAGGTCGCGGTGGTAATGAAGATGGACGACTAATCGAATGTGACTGCTGTCGAATCACGATGATGACTCTACCTAATGTGAAGGATCGAGTGAATATCATCGATGGCAGGTTCCCAAAAATTGCCTCGATTAATGGATCTAATGACCCACTTCAGATCGAGGGTATTCTGGATGTCGAATCGGCAAAAGCCATGCAGCTTGACGTTGGCGACGTGTATCCAGCGAGACCGTACTGGGAAGATGAACATAACCGAATAGACATTCTGATTACAGGATTATACGAACGTGTTGAACCGAATGCGGACCATTGGCGTATTCAAAACTCTGCTTTTGGCTCTCGCACCAATACGCTTAAATTCGCACGATTTGTCGTTCCAAGAGAAACAATTTTGGATGCTGTAGGTGTTTACTTTCCAAATATGGGTTCCGATTACTCATGGTGGCTTGATGTAGACCCAAGTCGAATCAAGGCTACAGAAACAGGATCCATTCGAAACACAATAGAATCTACCGAACGAGAACTGAAAGCAATCGTTGACGGTTTCTATTTTGTGTCCGACCTCCCAGAAGTATTACGCGCGTTTGAAACAGACCTGTTTTTTAATCGTCTACCGATGTTAATTGTTCTAATCCTTATCGTACTTGTGGTTCTGTACTACGTAGTAATACTCGCATCACTTCTTGTTGATACGCAGAAAAATGAAATCGCCCTTTTAAAAACCAGGGGTGCAACATCGAAACAAATCCTTGCAGTGTTTATCATCGAAGCCAGCGTACTCGCCGTAATCGCAGCATCAACAGGACCATTCATTGCGATGCTAGGGGTCAAGTTTATCGGCGTGCTCCCCATTTACAGCGAACTTAATAACGGCAATCCTCTGCCTGTAGGGCTTACGCTTGAAGCGTTTCAGATGGCGTTCCTTGGCGCAATATTAGGATTATTCGCACTATTCATTCCATCATTACGGGCGACTCGGCTCGGTTTACTTGCCAGCAGAGTCACTCGAACTAGACCAGCACGACTCGCATTGATCCAAAGGTATTACCTAGATATAGGTTTTCTAGGTCTGGTGATGTTTCTATTCTGGCAATTGACCAAACAAGGGTCATTTGTTGCGACAAGCCTTTTCGGTGAGACGACGGTCAATCAATTAATTCTTGGTGTCCCGGCTATGTTCTTAATTGCAGCTGGATTTGTATTGATACGCATTTACCCACCAGGAATGAATGTAATGGGTAAAGTTTTGTCGAAACGTCCGATGTCTTTGATCACCCCTCCTGCCTTAGTACTGGGGATCTGGCAAATGGCTAGGAACCCCGCACATCACTCCCGCCTGTCTTTGCTGTTGATTCTTACTGCAGCCCTAGGTGTCTTCGCTGCAAGCTTTGCAGCAACACTTAAACAGAGCGCCATTGATCAGGCTTATTACAGAACAGGGGCTGATTTGAGATTAACAGGCATAAACACGGCAACAGGCGGTATGTCGAGATCTGTTTTAGAAGCAATTCGCAAAGTTCAGGACGTAAAAAGCGCCTCACCGATATACAGAGAGTCTGCAATTATCAGTTCAGGAATTGATATAGAAAGATTTGATCTCATTGGTCTCGATTTCGAAACAATCGAAGACGTTGCTTGGATTAGAGATGACTTTGGCATTGAATCGTTGAAATCCAATTCCTCCATCTTCAATACAGGTAGTTCAACGGGTATTGTGCTGCCGGAAGAAAGCAGATGGATCACTGCCCGAGTACTTCCACTGGTCAGGCAACCTTCAACAATTTTCATCGCGAGATTATCCGATTCCAATGGCCATTTTTTCTCGGTACCTCTTGGAAAACTTTCTCCTATGGCAACCGACCAATTCCGGTTTGACTGTCCTCTTCCTGTTGAAGATGAGCCACCAGAATGGTGCCGGATGGGCTCAAGTTTACAAGGATCCAAATTCCGAGGAATAGCAGGCTTACTGCCAGTGCCGCCGATCCGTCTTCATTCGATTGGCGTAATCAATTTTGATGACGGCTTGAGCCCTGGAGCCATTGATATAGATGATATTTCTGTACTTAATCACACCGGAACAGAACTGATTACAGTGGAAACATTTGACTCCGTGACGAACTGGAGAATCATGACCCCAACTCGCGAATCTCTCGGTGATAGCCTGAGTCCAGCGTCAAATCCTGATGGAACAGAAGAAAAGGGAGTAGCACGCCTACGGTGGACAACTTCAGGTCCTCGTGAATATCGCGGGCTAGCCCACGGCTCTGAACTGGGAATTGTTCCAGTAATTGCAAGTTCGCAATTTATTGAACAATTTGGTGGCAGGGATGGAAAAATCATAAACACATCAGTTGACGGGTTCCCAATAAAAGTTTCTATTCGCGATGTTGTTGAATACTTCCCTACGATGGCCATCAACAACGAGCCATTTTTGATCGCTGATTTCAACGCTCTTCATGAACGATTGAACGTAGTTCGCACTTTTGGAGATCGACAACCAAAAGAATTTTGGATTGCAACCACACAAGGTTCGGAACTAATTAACTCAAAAGACATACTGGAAACCGTATCCCCCGGGGATCCTGGAGTTAGCGATATTCAACAGAAACTGGCATCCGTAAGAGTTAGACCCGGATCAAACATTTCTGATCGAACGGTTTATCTTTCGAAAGTGGCATTCGACCCCCTGGTTGCTGCCGGATGGAAGGCACTTTTAGGGATCGCATTTTTGACCGTCTTAATCGTAAGTGCGATAGGTTTCCTTGTTCACGCAAAAGTTTCGTTCAATGAGCGTCGCAACGAACTTGCGTTATTAAGAACTATTGGTTTATCGATGAAACAATTACTACTCCTTGTTGTTTTAGAACAAGTAATAGTGATAGGAATAGCTGTAGCTATCGGTATATTCATGGGTATGCGCATGGGGACAACAATCATGCCATATCTCGCCAGTTCGGCATCAAATTCAGTAGTAATCCCTCCCATGGCAATTGAAATAGACTGGTTCGGTTTTGGGATCACATTTAGTCTTTTAGGGTTAGTATTCTTGGTAGTGATCAGCGTAATACTGATTTCTGTCTACCGTATGTCTATACACAAGGTAATGAGGATGGGTGACGGTTGAGATATTTCCTGAACTTCAGAGGTGCTAACTAAATGACTAAGTCAGGTTCCGCCTATATCGAGTGCAGTGGATTATTCAAAATCTACAAAGCTGCAGACCTTGAAGTGGTCGCTTTACGCGGTCTCGAACTGACAGTGCAACAAGGTGAGATCCTCGCCATCGTGGGTGCGTCTGGCAGCGGAAAATCCACATTATTAAACATACTAGCGGGATACGATGCCCCTTCCGCAGGAACAATTCGTGTCGGTGACTTTGATCTGCTGCAAATGACTAATAAAGAAGTCGTGAAATACAGGCGTCATGAAGTTGGATTTATTTGGCAGGAAACCTCTAGAAATCTATTCCCATATCTTACGACCCTGGAAAACGTTGAACTCCCCATGGTTATAGCAGGCTCACCTAAAACCGAACGTAAAAAACGCGCTCAAGAACTCCTAGATATCGTTGGCTTGGGAGACCGTTCCAGCCACAAGCCCGCCGAGCTATCAGGGGGTGAGCAGCAAAGAGTAGCAATCGCGGTTGGCCTGTCCAATAAGCCGCCACTACTACTCGCTGATGAGCCAACTGGTGAGCTGGATGACCAAACCGGTAAAGAAGTTCTAGAACTCCTGAATAAGGTCAACCAAGATTTAGGAACAACCATCCTTATTGTCACTCACGACCCGGCGATTGCCACAAGTGTTCAAAGAGCCATTGCTATCAAGGATGGCAAAACAAGCACCGAGACCACTCGAGAGGTTTCATACGAGCGAAAGTTGAACGGCGAAACCACTAACACTGAGGAATTCTTACTAATCGATACAGCCGGATCGGTTCAGATACCAAGGGATGTATTGAACGAACTCAACATTGAACGAAAGGTTAAAGTCGATATAAAAGACGGAAAGGTAACCCTTGAATCGGGCGACTAAGAAAACAACTGCCCTTGAATCAACGACTGGCAACACAATAATTCAAGCTATCAACGCATCACGTGAATATCAGCTTGAAGGCGAAATAATCTACGCTGTCCGATCTGTCAATCTCGATGTTGAAAAAGGCAAATTTATTACACTTGTCGGCCGTTCTGGATCAGGCAAGACGACTCTGTTAAATATGCTCGCAGGACTTGATCATCCAACGTCCGGGCAGGTGTTATTCGAAGGAATGGATCTGTCTGACTACAATGAAAAACAATTCATACAGCTCCGAAGACATCGAATAGGAGTTGTATTCCAATCTTTCGCATTGCTTCCCTTACTCTCAGCATATGAAAACGTAGAGCTGCCCATGCGAATAGCAGGTATTGGAGCTAAAGAACGTTCATCCCGTACTAATGAGGTACTAGAGATGGTCGGTCTAGGAAGACGTGCTAAGCACCGCCCCTACGAACTTTCAGGAGGGGAACAACAACGTATATCCATTGCACGGGCTGTTGCTATGCGTCCGGATGTAATATTGGCCGATGAACCAACCGGTGAACTCGACTCGGTAAACGCTGCAGAAATTTTTGGTCTATTCCGTCATATGGTGAGCGAAGAAGGGATGTCAGTCGTGGCAACAACACACGACCGCACGCTTATCGATATGTCCGACCAGATATACATAGTCAACAATGGAATGTTAGAACTAACTGAAGTTGGCCTGAATGATTACGATCACTCTCAGTTCAAAAAGCCCGTAACAGTAACTGAGTCTGAGTGATTTGCTATTCAGTTAAGCCCGCCGCCATGCCCTTTCACGGGCCTCGACTGCAATATAAAGAGCTTCTTCAACCGTTTCAGCAACCACATTGATATGTCCCATCTTACGTCCTACCCTGGCGGCAGACTTACCGTAAAGATGTAGACTCACGCCCGGCAGTTCAAGGGCACGCTGCCAATCCGGATTCCCATCGGTATCTTCCCATATTTCGCCAAGCAGGTTAACCATTACTGTCGGTGAATGAAGCTTCGGCAACGTAATTGGCATTCCAGCCAATATACGTACTAACTGTTCAAACTGAGACGTGTCACATCCATCCATCGTGTAGTGACCAGAATTATGTGGACGAGGCGCCAACTCATTGACAAGAATATCGTTCTCCTGCGTAACGAACATCTCAACAGCAATCAAACCTATAACATCTAATTTCTCAGCAATATCAGTAGCGATAATACGAGCTTTATCCGTCACCGATTCATCAATACGCGCTGGGACTATTGAAGTATCTAAAATGTGATTCCGATGGATGTTCTCCGCTGGATCAAATGTCGCTGTCATACCATCTATCGTGCGAGCACATATCGTCGATACCTCAGCCTTGAAAGACACGAACTGTTCAACGATAAGATCAACATTGCGAGCACTTAACTGATCATAAGAAATTGCTAGATCACGCTCACCATCAATAATCGATTGACCTTTCCCGTCATAACCCTCTGTGGCTGTTTTGAGTACCATTGGATACCCTAAAACCGATGCTGCATCTTCCAAGTCTCTTAATGAATCAACTTTACGAAAATTGGCAACGGGAATACCGGCCTGCAGCAAGGCCTTTTTCTCATGCAATCGGTTTTGCGTGGTGCGGAGCACTGACGACGAAGGACGAACTGGTTTATGTTTCTCGGCACTAGAAACAGAATCAGCGTCAACGTTTTCAAATTCGTATGTAACCACATCGGCTAAGGCAGCAAGTTCACTGGACGCTTTTAAATCCGAATAATCAGATCTGATTACCCTGTCAGCCACTTGACCGGCAGGACAGTTAGAATCAGGATCAAGAACGACTGTTTTGTAATCCATTTGGCGCGCAGCTATCGCAAGCATTCTACCCAGCTGTCCGCCACCAATTATGCCAATAGTCGAACCGGGATTGAGGGGAGATTCTAGTTCCATTAATTACTCGTCGGTCTTTACAAAAGTGTCTGATTCAACTGCCTTAGCAGCCTTCTCGCGCATCTTTTCTACATTCAACTGTACAACTGGATCATTCAGACCAACTATCTGTGCTGCAAGTATTCCTGCATTGAAGGCTCCCCAGCTACCAATCGAAACAGTCCCTACAGGAATCCCTCTAGGCATTTGCACAATGGATAAAAGCGAATCCAAACCACTTAAATTATGTGCCTCGACCGGCACTCCAATTACAGGGAGAACCGTCTTCGCAGCAGTCATGCCTGGCAAGTGAGCAGCACCACCAGCACCGGCTATTATTACCTGGATCCCACGATCTTTGGCTTCCTCTGCAAATTTGAACATAAGATCTGGTGTCCGGTGCGCAGAAATTATCCGTATCTCATGCGGAACACCAAGTTGCTCAAGCAAATCGGCCGCGTTTTGCATTATCTTCAGATCAGAAGTGCTACCCATAATCACAGAAACCAACGGTTGTGACATCGTGTTAATGCTCCGATTGAAATTTTTACTGTCCGATAATTTTACAGCCGCCCCGACCGAAAAAGCCGAAGACTAACCGTTTAGAATCTAAGAATGCCATCGCTTAAGTTCAATTCACTCGATATCAACTACGAAGTTTCGGGAACTGGGCCTTTACTAATTCTCCATCATGGTTTTGGATCTTGGGGTCGCGATTGGATTCTAGGAGGCTGGCTAGATGCGTTGAATCCTCACTCCACTATCCTTATATTCGATTCAGTTGGACACGGATTATCAACACGCTCACATAATCCATCTGACCACACGGTTGAAAAACGCGCAGCACTGGTGATAGCTCTAGCGGACCATATGAAGACTGATAAATTTGGCTTTTTAGGTTTCTCTATGGGTGGTAGAACAGGTTTTGAAATTGCAGCATCTAATCCAGACCGACTCAGCCTTCTTGCAATTGGCGGAATGGACTTGCGCCCACCTGCCACCGAAAAAGATCGGTTTGAGAGAAATATAAGGATCTTACGTTCAGGCAGAACAAAATCAATAGAAACTCCTAATGGAGATCGACCAGGCAATGATCCGCTCGCACTTGCTGCCTCTCATGAAGCCTTGTTGCAATGGAGCGGAGCAAACAACCGTCTTTCAAACCACACAGCCCCCACGTTGTTGTTTTGTGGCGAAAAAGACCAACATTTTGACAATGCCAAGCAGACAGCTAAAAATATGAAATTCGAATTTGCTGCACTACCAGACACCGATCACTACTCCACATTTTTCTCCTCACCTCAGGCTGTCAGTGCCGTAACAAGATTTGTCTCAAACCAACTAACTTAAACAAGCCAGTTTAATCCTACTAGAGTGCTACTATTGACAGCCTTATTCGTGAATTATCAACCAATTCCGCAACCTACAGGAAACTTATAATCCGTGCCAACAGCAGAAGATTTTAAACGCGCTATGGTAGTAACGGCCCACCCCGACGACGCGGAATGGGGCTGTTCATCTACCGTTGCTAAATGGTGCCGCCTGGGATGGGATGTTATTTATGTCCTATGTACTGATGGTTCAAAAGGCACAGAAGATCGATCAATCACTTCAGAAGAACTTGCAGAAATCCGAGCTAAAGAGCAAATCAATGCAGGTAAAACACTCGGATTAACAAATGTTGAGTTTCTCGGTTACCCCGACGGATACCTCGAGCCCACACTAAATGTACGAAAAGACATCTCACGCCAGATTCGAAAGTGGAAACCGGATGTGCTGATCACTACCAGCCCAAGTCGTGATCTTGGTAATTCAAGCTACATCGGACACCCAGACCATTTTGCGGCAGGAGAAGCAGCACTATCGGCAGTATTTCCATCTGCGCGTGACCATCTAACTTTCCCTGAATTATTAGAAGATGAAGGATTGGAGCCACACAAGGTACGTGAAGTATGGGTAATGACTTATGGTGATAACGCGAATTACTGGAATCCACTTACCGAGCAAGATGTCGAAACATCTATATCCGCGCTACAAGATCACGTAAGCCAGATAAGTAACCCAGAGGAAGCCGGAAAATGGATGAAAAAGCGCCGAGCAAAGCTAGGGGAAAAAATAGGTGCCGACTATGCAGAATCATTCCTTAAGTTCACCCTCAGCTGATACCTCAGGTACTCGATAAATCAAAGAACGAAGCCCTACAACAAATCAGATGTACTGCACTTAGCTGTAATTCACCTAACTAAACAACATCAAGCGTATCTTCTGCTTCAACCTCGTCTACAACACCATACTTCTTGGACGTAATTTTCCTAAGCTGAGCAAATTCATCTTGTGTTCCCCTTAAAAGGATACCGGCATCAGACGAATGCATAATAAACCGAGCGCCAAGTTCAATTGCTTTAGCTGATGTTTCGATAGTCTGCTGATGAATCATGGTAGGGATCCCTCTTTTATCGGCTTCAGCAATTATCTTGCTAAGGGTGTCGAGGTATATCGAATTACTACTCTCATCAGGGATGCCCAACGATGTGGTCATATCGTTCGGCCCGATGAAAACCCCATCGATTTCGGCGCAGTCGATAAGCTCTCCTACTCGATTTGCAGCAGGTTCACTTTCGATCCCCATGATAAATATATGATCCTTATGGCGTTCAGCTAAGTATTTCTTAGATTTGTCGCTTGGATATTCACCCGTCTCCACAACTCGCTCATAGTACTCACCCTTCAATGGGTGTGTCCTAAGCTTTACAGCACAATGCCGAACCTCATCTACGGTCTCGCAATAAGGAACCAACACACCATCCGCCCCAGCATCCAATGCCATGGCGACATAAACTTCTTCAGTATTCGGAGTTCTAACAATCGCTGTAATGTCCAGTGTCTGCATCTGCGCAACGGTATCTGCAATTAGCTGGCGGTCACGCGAACCATGTTCTGAATCGATAACTACAAAATCTAGAGTACTACCGGCGAACACACGCCCCCAACGCATGCTCGATGTAGCGGAAACCATAAATCCAAATACAGGTCTTTTGGCTTTTAATGCAGCTTTCAAATCAGATGGTTTCATGGTGCCCTCTCTAAAATACGTAATTCAAGCTAATTGGGTTGTCATTAATTCTTTAACCACGAAGCGTACTACTAACATTCTTGTTTTGGGGCGGCTTCCCGAAAAGCTTTGCTCGAAACAAGCCTAAAACCACATGGCAAGAACATAATGCCAATCTTCAATGCTATTGTGAAGGTATCGCTTTGAGTTTAACGCCAGCAAATCATTCAGACGGAGATTGTCCCATTGATACATGACAAAGTCGAATTCGACATTTATTTCATACGGCACGGGGAATCTGAATCTAACATCACTCCTGGAATTGCTGCCGGTAAGAATTTCAATGCGCCCATGACGGATCGAGGACATCAACAATCGCTAATGCTTGGACGCCGACTTGCACAGGAAAATGTTCGATTTGACTGCATATACTCATCATCATTGATCCGTGCAGTACAAACCACCGAAGGCATGCTGAAGGGAATGAGTATCGAAGCTGAAGAGTTCGATAAAGTGGATTCAATAATTGAACGACAAATCCCAGCATGGCGCGGACGACAAGCCTCGGAAGTTTTAACCCCAGAAGTAAAACTGTTGGAAGCAAGCAAAGGAAAATGGTTTCAACCTGCCGATGGAGAGTCAGAACGCCTCGTTGAGCGGCGCGCATCAAACTGGCTGGAAGATGAGATTATTTATAACTCTGAATGGCTGAAAAAAAAGGGCTCCCACAAAATCGCCATCATTTCCCATGGAATCACACTTAGATGTCTGATTCACTACATCACCGGAATGGATCAAAATTTTCTAAAGCGTACTCAAATCTATAACACATCAATTTCACGATTTAAGTTTGGGAAAAATGGATGGTCAATCGAAACAATCAACGATGCCAACCACACGCAAAATATTGGTGACATAGTTCGAGACGAAGGTATAGTTCAAGGGGATACCGTAACCCCATAACCCTAGGACATTATCCAACTTCACCTACACGTCATTCACCGAGTTATCCTCAGCATTCCATGAACCCGAGCGACCTGCAGGATCTCGTTCAAGGTCTGGTTCAAATGGCCTGTCTGCAAATATTGTCTCATCAAGATCTGTTCCAAGGCCTGGAGTTGAAGGCAACTCGAAATACCCATCTTTTATAACCAGTGGATTCGTCTGAACCTTGTCATGCCAAGGCATATCACGAGCCGTTTCCAAAATAAGAAAATTCGGAACCGTAGCGCACACGTGCATTGAGGCCGCAGTGGCAATCGGTCCGTTGGGATTATGAGGTGCGAATTTTATGTACTCAATCTCAGCCATCTGAGCGATGCGCTTTATCTCAGATATTCCACCCGTATGGGCTATGTCAGGCTGGATCACATCAACCAATCTTCTGTGGAGTATATCTCGAAACCCATACCGGAAAAAAAGTCTTTCTCCGGTAGCAATATCTGTGCGGTGTCCGGCACTTCTGATTTGATCCATAGCATCTAAATTATCCGGTGGAACTGGCTCTTCAAAGAAGAGCAGTTTGAATTCCTCTATCGCATCAATTTGACGGTTAGCCAGTGATGGCCGTGCACGACCATGATTATCTATCATTATGTCGACGTCATACCCCATATCATCACGCATACTTTTTATTTTTTCATGAAGCGCATCAACAACATCTGACTCGTAATAACTTTCAATCTCAACGTTCCACCCGGCTGTCTTGAAAGCTGAAAATCCCTGATCCACAGCACCCTTTGCACCACGCAGATCGAACGCATGTGTGTAAGCTCGCACCCTATCTCGAACTGCTCCCCCAAGCATTTTATAAACAGGGAGTCCATACACTTTTCCTGTCAAATCCCATAGTGCTATATCGATCGCCGACATTGCTGAACCCATAACAACACCACCGCGCCAAAAACCATGTCGGTACATGATTTGCCAGTTCTTTTCAATTTCGGTTGGGTCACGGCCGACGAGCCTCGTGGCAAGCGTCTTTATACCGGATTCAACTGCCTGCTCATGCAATTCAAGAGTCCCCTCCCCCCAACCGTGAACGCCTTCATCAGTCTCAACTTTGCAGAAAACCCAGTTACGATTTCCGCCTTGCATAATGAAAGTTTTAATATCCGTTATTTTCATAAAATCTCTATAACCTCTAAAGTACGTAATTTATAGTTCTAGTTACTAACTTGGTGAATTAACAATTATTCCCTTTTAGCTGTGTCGATAACCAATCTTATTCCCGATCACAATTAACGGACGAAAACTATACATCTTTTATTTTCGGATATATCAACATGGTTATAGCAACTACGCTTAAGCAAGCAACTGAAAGCAATATATATCCATAACTGACACCCCAAAGGTCAGCAGCAAACCCCGCAGCCAAGCCTGCCAGAGGTGACAAAGCAGTATCCAGTAAAGTCGCTGAAGTAATCCGACCACGCAGCCGATCAGGCGATACTTCCATCAGTGTTGCTGTATTACCAGCCCTGAATAACGTTTGTGAAGCACCGATCCAAATAATTAGAGGAAATGCCATCCACATATGGTTAGCGCCCGCGAAACCTAACAAAGCAATCCCGTACGAAATTGCCGCCAAAAGCATTAATCGGCCCTTGTAAGAAACCTCCTGCCTAGACGCTATGAACAGCCCACCACTAAGCCCACCAATAGCACCCACGGACTGCAACAAACCCATTAGACCGATCCCGCGTCCATACTGTTCCTCAACCAATTGTGGCAAGAGTATTTGATGTGAAAACCCAATAGCCAAAGGACCCAGCCCAAGCAGCACCAATGCGAGGATCACTCGATGACGCCCTATATAAATGAATCCCTCAACAAGTTGATTAAATGGATTCCCCACCGACCGTCTAACTTGACTTTCAGGTATGACAATTTTTCCCGTACTCCACAACACCAAACCATATGCAGCAGTAGCCCAAATATACGCCCAACCCACATCAGTAAGAATAATCAAAGCTGATATAGCTGCAGGACCAATAAATCGGGTGCTGTTTATAGCAATAGAATTCAACGACATGGCATTAAGCATGTCTTTTTTCTCAACGAGATTAGGAATTATTGAGGTACGAACGGGTTGGTTCATCGCCAAGCCCGCACCCAGACCAAACGCTAATACGTAAACGTGCCATAGCTCAATCAAATCTGTCAGTAACAGAACTGCCATTAGCACGTGCATTAACATGGTCCAGCCTTGAATAATCATCAAAAGGTTACGACGATTGAAACGATCAGCTGCCACTCCTCCTATGAGCCCCAAGATCAACATAGGAACAGCACGAGCTATTAGGACTGAAGCCACTGAAGCAGAGGATCCAGTGAGATCCCAAACAAGCCAGGCTCTAGCCACCATATCGGCATGCATCGCGGTAGCAGACAGAACCTGTCCGAACCACAAATATCGAAAATTCCGATTACTTAAAGACCGGAATGTCGCGGAGATAGTACCCGCTCTCATGGGTACCTTATGTTAAGTAGTGAAGGTTCTGCGGCAGGATAATTTTTACTCAAGTTATCTGCAGTATATGCCTTCGTCAGTCGATATCTAGTCGTATTGGTGAATGGATCGATTGCCATCCAATGAGTTCAAGCTCCCTCACATCTTCAAGGCTTATACCTAGAGAATCTGCGGTCTCAGAAGGAGTTGCAGATGTAGAATTTCCTATGCCCAGCCTGAGCTCCATTACAAGGCGTTGGCGCTGAGATAGAGTGCTGGCCGCTCTCGCTGAAAATTCTTTAGCCACAACACCCGGGATTGATTTGGAATGCCCATCTGCCGCACGAAATAACCTATCCATCATTTTTGTGCGGCCCATAGCCATCAAACGCTTAAAGGCCATATCAACAATTAATGTGTCACTGGATTCAAGATTTTTAGCATCTTTTTGGGCAATACTCTCAAGAGAAAGCCAACCTTCACGTGAACCCCCCGTTCTCAATCCATAAATAGCCAGTCGCCACGCGTTTTCATCCTCAGATTCAAGCATCTCTCGTAACACTTGAATTGCTTTCATGGACTCCAACTTACCTAGTTCTTCGGCAGCCAAAGCTCGCTCATGTACATCCGCACTTGAAAGCATTCTCCGTAATTGCGATATGCGTTCTTCTCCGGCACCACTTAATTCCGAAGCAACACGCCGAAGGTGTGATCCTTCGGTCTCACTTTCCGTTTTGCTCAGGCGCGTAATGCCAGAAGTTTCAGCAGTTGGTTTAACTATAGTGAAGACTCCATCTGTTTAGTCTTTCGCTGGGCGAGTGCCGATCCCAACACCACAAGAATCGCACCGATATAAAGCTCGCCCCCAACTGATTCTCCTAAAATCCACCAGCTAAATAGCACACCGAAAACAGGTTGACTGAGTGATATAACAGTAACTCTAGAAGGCAAATAGCGCTTGAGCAACCATGTCTGCCCAATAAATCCAAGACCAGCGATCAAAACACCCGTATACAGCAGTGCAACTACTAGTCGAGTCGTCAAAACAAACGGTTCATTACTTTCAAATATCAAACTTGCAACAATAAACGTAAAAATCCCAAAGACACTTTGTGCTATTAACAATTTATGTTGATCGATACCCTGTCCGAGCTGTGAGAGCAATACCTGTCGCGCTCCAAGCAATATAGCCGAACCAAGTAACAGTAAATCCCCAACTAAAAAATCTGCATTTGAAATCGCGAAACTCTTATAAAACACAGCAACGACACCTGAATACGCAATAAGGGTTCCGAAGGTCCTTGTACGGGACATTTGATCCCCTGGAACAAAAAAGTGTGCGAATACACCTGTCCACAGTGGAAAAGTCGAGGTCACCACCACGGCATGACCTGCGGATGTGTAATCCTGACCTACATTCATAAATCCCAGCTGAACTGTGAATAAAACTCCAAGTAACGTGAGAGGAAGCAATTCACCTCGGTAAATCTTAAACGACTGACGAGTAGCAATTGCATAGACCAAAACAACAATTGCACCTAAGACAAATCTTAGCCACCCAAGCCGTAACGGTCCCGCGTCCTGCAATCCCGCTTTGTTAGCAACCGGATTACCAGCCCACATCGTTGACAGTACTAGTGCAAGTACGCCAGCCCTTACGGATAGAGGCTGTCTCCCATTGGTCTTAGATGAATATCGAGACGATTCGTCAATTAGCTTTGATGGCATAGACAGCTAGCGCTCATTCACTGCCTGAGATACAAGGCCAACCACTCCTTCAACATCCTCACACCACCGAGTGACGATTACAAGCTTTTTCTGCGGGTCGATAACAACGCTATTTCCACCAGCACCCGATGCAGCAAAAGTAGATTCAGACATCTCCCTGCCATATCGAGCAAATCCCGTATTCAACCACCACATGTAACCGTATTGGTGATTGAGATCGCATGGCGTCGTCATCATGTCGATCCAGCGCTGAGATATCAGCTGCCTATGACCCCAGCGTCCTCGATTGAGGAACAAAACCCCAAACCTTGCATGGTCGAGAGTATCTATCCACAGGCCACCCCCCCAATGGGCTCCTCCAGATACAGATTCAGTGACCAGGCCGTCTACATCCACCATTGAATAATCACCATAACCATGCCATTCCCAGCTATCTGATGCCCCTATAGGGTCCATTATCTCGCGCTTCAAAACACCAGGAAGAGGCTCCCCGCAAACACACAAAAGTGCCAGTGCGGTCCTGTTTACTCGAACATCGTTATATTCCCAGTGCGTTCCAGGCAACATACGGTCACGTCTTTTTAAATAATTTTCTCGTCCCATTCCAGCTGATGAAAGATCACGGTTCCAGTCAACTACATCTGGTTTTGTGTATAGAGTTCCTTCCCATTCAGACGTCTGCTGTAAAAGGTGCTCCCACGTAATCAACTTATTTTGCCCCGACGCGAATCCATCCACATTAAAAGATGTTTTGTGCATCTTTATTGATTTGCCATCTTCGTATTCAAATACCGGAGTCGACGTATCCTTAATCAAGCCATGGTCAAAAGCTACACCCACTAACGCAGATAAATAGCTTTTCGTAGCGCTGTAGGTTAAATCGACGCGTTCGACGTCTCCCCACTCCGCAACGATAAATCCATCTTTGACAACTACACCTGCCGGGCCGCCGCGGGGCTTCATCAATCCGATTTTAGCTGACCATTCCGGGGGGTCTTGACTAACGTTACGTTTACGCAGGTCAATCGGCCAAGCAATCTCGTTCTCTTTTGCAAATTGAACAGCGCTCTCAAGAGCCGACTCGTTCATTCCAAGAGAGGATGCTTCTCGCCGTTCCCAGTCTCCACTGGGAGGGAAGTACAAGTCTGATGTCATAACAGAGTCGATAAACCTTAATCTTCAAGTCGCTTCAAATACTGTCCGACCCAGTCAAAATCAACAAAATCTACGTATGCATCCATCAATGCCTTCGTGATCGGTCCAGCCGCCATTCCATTGCCAATTTTCCTGCCCTGGAAGGAGCGAACACCACAAATACAAAGTGAAGTAGAAGTCAGAAAAACTTCATCGGCAGTCATTGCGTCAAACATATCGATATCTTTAGTAACTACTGGGACATCAATCTTCTCGGCCATCTCAATTGCGGTTTCACGAGATATCCCTCCCAAAACATATTGTTCCTGAGGCGTATAAATCACACCATCCTTGATAGTGAAAATATTCGACCCGATTCCTTCAGTCAAAAACCCCCTGGTATCAAGAAGAATTGCCCACGACTCCGGATCCTGAGATTTGGCTTCCATATCGGCAAGAATCAAATTTAAATAGTTATGCGACTTCGCTCTAGGGCTTACAGCCTCAGGCGGAACTCGCCGTACAGAAGGGATCAAAACATCGATGCCATCTCGATACAAACGAGCTCTCGGCTTCAGGGGGAGCGGAGCACATTCTATGATCACATTGGGCCCACCAGCTGTCTCCCACATGTCTCCACCGACCAGATCAACTCCACGTGAAATCCTCTGTCCCACCCAGAAATCGTCATCTGGTCCTAAGAGGTGAAGATTTGCTTCTAGAACCTCAAGTGTCTTGGCTACCATGTCCGTTTCAGCCATCCCGGGGTCAATATCTACATATTTAAGTGAGTTATAAAATCGATCGATGTGCGTCTCGAGCTTAAATATTTTGTGACCGAATGTTCGAGTCATATCAAAGACGGCATCACCGTACTTAAATCCCCTATCCCTAAAAGGGACCTTTACCTCAGATTCAGGTACGATCTCTCCATTGAAATACGCGACTCGCTCACCCTCATTTGCAATAGCCATCGCTTACTCCTCGTTCTAATCTTTTGTAATCACATCTTCATGCCAATATAGATGAGATGATCTGATGAATCACAATAAATCCAAGCAACTAAATTTTCTATGCGACAGGCTCCTAATAAACCCGTTTGCAAAATCCTACGCCTCACACACGAACACGTATAGTTCCAGATCAGGTATATGTGTTCCAGTCTAGATAACGTGCAAAATGAAAAGCCTTATCCATTTTTCAAAATTTCAATGTGAGGACGTGACATTATTGCAATTCAAAAACCCGGTACGACCAGGCATCACGCACAGCAGCATCCAATGCAACTCGTCCAGGCTGAATAACAGGTAAGTGATTCGGTAAGACCCGATCATTTAAACGATTAGGTAACTGTACGCGCTTTAAAAATCGTCCAAGCACCACTTTATCCCCTCCGAGTGACAAAAAATCTATTTGCCCTGGGTAATCACTAAGCCGTGAGCACGCAGCCTCCCCAACCTGATCAAATAGTTCGCGAATCCACTTCTCACGGCCCCTCCTGAACCTATTGGAAGATTGCCCCCCCTTTCTGTGCCTACCCTTGACGTATCTCGTGCCGGTTTTGGTGACTGACAAATCACCGTCCTTAGCGATCCCAAATGCCCAATGACCCAGACGCAAAAGTATGATTCCAATCGTTCGGGGCAACATGACAAATTCACGAAAATCATCAAAGGAGTTCGATTCACTCGATTTAACAATTGGGAATGGCGGCAACAGAGCAAGTAAAGGTTTCCACTCAGACACAGTAATGGCAACGCTTATCAAAACAATCCCGGTTTCTGATGCATGTGCAGACTTAGGAAGTGATTCCCACTCTTCGCCTAGTGAATAGCCCGATTCAAGCAATTCAACAACAAATTCAGCACCTGGCTCGATTTCAAAATCCACTAATCGTTCCAATAGATCAGAACGAGAGACCAATATAGGACCAATAGCTTCAAGATTAGAAGGCACGCGATAACCGTTCCATAAATCCGTTAGATTAAATTAATCGCTTACAAGTCAATTGATTTCGACTTTTCACTGAATGCAATCGTCACGCTATATGAAAAAAGCATAGTGGATTACTCGCTCCATGAACGACCTCTCATAGCAACGGCTACCGGATCTATCCTTGCGCTTAACCCGTAGCCCTCAGGCAACGTCAGGTAGCCATCCTTTATTTCCTCAAACGGCTCCAAAACCTCATGCCGCCAATCAACTTCATAGACTGCATGTTCCAGTGGAAGTGTATTCCCAAACGCTGCGGTCGCGTGCGCAGAAGCCAAAAGTGATAGAGGACCAGAAGGGCAGTGCATTGAAACCGAACCAGCCCATCGTGACTCAAGTTCTCGACCAATTAAATATGCTTCAACAGGACCTCCGCAAAACTTTACGTCAGGCATTACAACATCTAAAACTTCCTCTTCCATTAACTTAGTAAACAAGGAAATACCATAACCATGTTCGGCTCCCGCAATCGGCAAATCAGCGACCTTGCGAATAGCCCGGAGGTCGTCAGATAAGGTAATCGGATCAACTGGCTCCTCATACCATCCAACCCCCGACTCATACAATTTAGGTGCAAGAGCTAACGCTGATTCAAGATCGAAACGTGAATGGCAATCAACCAGCAATTTACGTTCAACACCTATTGCCGCTTTCGCCGCTCGAATACGGTCAAGCCCTATTTCAGCTTCCCGTGGAAAACCAGAAGATGTGAACGGAGCCCTTACCTCGTCAAAGGGCGCACATTTCAGGGTAGTAAAACCAGCTTCCATCGCTCGCTGCGCCATTCGTGAAAAAGAATCCGGGGAACGATCTACCAAACCATCGTCATTCGGGAGCATTGAACGATTAATATTTGCATAAAGTTGAACCTTTTCGTTATCTCCATGATCGTGCCCATATAGTTCTCTCAAGTATTCAACTAATCGCAACTGTGCAATCTGCGAAAGAGCATCCACGATAGCGCAGCGTAACCCACTCACCGCGGTCGCCAGTATTTGGTCTTGCTCTAAATTCTCAACGGTCAGGTCGTTGAGCCTCATGACATCGGCATCATCGGTCACACGATGACCACGCAATCTATTTGCTAATCTCGCCACGACTGGTGCAACATCACTCGCTAACTGAGTAGAAGTGATCTCACCTTGCCCAACAATCCCCGTACCGTCTCCAAGAGACAGATGCACCCATTCTGTTTTTGCACGAACGTGAATCCCACTAAAAGTTAATTCAGTCGGACTAAACCACTCCCCTGATACTGGCAATTAATATCTCCGTATTAGCTCACTGAAAATCCGTTTAAAAACTACTTTTGCGGATTCCTTCTATAGCAGGCGTATTTATCGTCATTAATAAACTCATCTATCACGATCCTCTCACCGCCGAGATCATTAGATATGTTGGCCGCAAGAACCGAAGCCAGAGAGTTAATGGACGAGTTGAATGAATTCAATCGATATTCAGGCTTATTTTCAATAATTGAAGTAGCAAAGGCCTCTCCTATCGCTCGCGTACTCTCCTGCCCCATAGCAGTGTGGTGGGGACCAGGCGAAACTATCTTGCGAACCTGTTCAATCCCAGGAGTCTGATCTGGCGGCCATACACCATCAAACGTGTAGTCGACAAAGTCATTTTCGAGTTTTATCGTTCCGTGCGTGTGGATAATGCAATCGAATCGACCTCCGTAATAAGATCGCGCAGGTTTCGTGAAAATCAAGTTGGCAACTCCACCCTTTTTCATACCGTAGATCACGGTATAAGCAATAGGGTTGTCACCCTCTGTTTCATGCAATTCAACCGGACGATCAGTGTATATAGCCCTAACCCACTCAACATCATCATTCGACCAGTAACGCATGATGTCAGTTTGGTGAATACCCGCTTCGACGATAGACGTGCCAGACCAAGCACGATTAGCGGTCCAAACACGATTTGCCGGACCCCCAAGTTCCTCAGTATGCGTATGTTTGACACCGTGACCTTCAACAGCACCTTCAGCAATCATGGTCATAGCCGCTACCCACTTATCGCTCAGATAAGCAGCAATGTCTGTATAACCACGGTCATGTCGCATCTGGAATCCGACCGTGCTTGGCACGCCCGAATTTGTAATAGCACGATCCTGGCTGATGATATCGTCGAGAAATAAAGATTGAGGTTTCTCAGCAAATATAGCAATTTCACGACGCGCTGCCCGTTCAATTTCACCCTTATGCTGGTTTGGCGGGATAACAAACCATATAGCGTCCACCAGGCCTGATTCAATCAAGTCATCAGCAGTATCAAACATCTTGATGCCACTAGAAGAATAATCAGGAACAAACCTTGTGATTTTATCGTCGGTTAAATTCTCAGGATAAGGATCCGCCAGAGCTGTGATATGAACAATTTCGTCTTTTTGCATCTGGACCATGGCATTGACATGCTGAAGCCCTCGCTGACCAACACCCACTAATCCGACACGCAGAGGCCCTGACATAAAATTAAATCCTTACAACTCAATATGAGTAACAAATACAAGAAATGCAAAGTCATAAACTCTACAAAACAGCAAATAACTGCTCGGCGAGTTTAACACCCCAAAAGTTCCGTGGGGTCATAGATCGAATATAAACTTCCTATTGCCCACATGTTGTTACTGGTGTTCAATGCTCACATAACATCACCAAAATCACCCTGAACCTAAAAAACCTATGTGTAGACCTCGAGTAAATAAATGAAAGTCACAACAGTAACCACTCTTTCTGCCGATCGCTTCAACTACGTGAAAATAGAAACAGATGAAGGGATTTCAGGAGTCGGGGAACTCCACCCGGCATCTGGCACGGGCGGAACCCCGTTTGTACCACGAGCAGGAGTGGAATACTGCTCGGAATACTTAATAGGAAAAGATCCACTACATATCGAGCGTCACTGGCAACATATGTTTCGTAGACAGCTGTTCAGGGGCGGCTCGGACATGATGTCTGCGTTAGGTGCCATCGACATAGCGTTGTGGGATATCAAAGGCAAATCATTAAACAAGCCAGTTTATGAGCTACTCGGTGGTCCTACTAGAGAAAAAGTCCGCCTCTACACGCATCTAGGTGGCACCACTCCAGAAGCCCTAGCAGAAGAAGCAAAAATGCAAGTTGAACAAGGCTTCACCGCTCTACGCATTTACCCCTTCGGTGATTTCGGTAAATCAGATTTTGAAGAAGGGACCGGATTAGAAAATATGAGTTTTACTGGCATGCAAAACAATGCAGTAGAACGAATTGCAGCAGTGCGAGAAGCCGCCGGACCCGATACAGACATAATGATCGATGTGGTCAATCGGTTAACACCTGCCGAAGCAATTGGCTTAGGCAGAGCTCTCGAACCATTCAATCTCTATTTCTTTGAAGACCCTATCGAACCAGAAAATATGGACCAATGGAGCTGGGTAGCTCAACAACAACCAATCCCATTAGCAATGGGCGAACGTCTTTATACGGTTTATCAATTCCTTGATCTCCTGAATCATCAAGGTGCGGCGTTCGTACGGCCCGATTTATCACTAGCGGGAGGCATCACTAACGTGAAAAAAATCTCGGCGATCGCTGAGGCGAACTACGTAGGAGTCGTACCTCATAATCCTCTTAGTTGCGTCCTGACAGCAGCGTGCGTTCAGATCGACGCTGCCACGCATAACATCCCGGTTCAGGAATACCCTCACGATGACGATAAAGGAATCAAGGCTGATCTCGTTATAGAACCACTCAAGAGAGTGGGTGGCTATTTAGAAGTTCCGACCAAGCCTGGTATTGGCATAGAACTAAACGAAGAAGCCTTTAAGCACTATCCACCAAAACCGTATGAAAGACCAGCACTTATCAATCCAGACGGATCCCTTAGGGAATACTAGCCCACACAATTGTCAACACAAAAATACACATGCCAAATCAATCAAATTCATACGACCTGGTTATCTCCGGAGGCAGGGTTCTCGATCCCGCCAACGACATAGACGGCAGACTAGATGTAGCAGTCAGCAAAGGAAAGATCGCTGCTGTAGAAGCGAACATCAATACAATCAACACCGAACGAGTAATCGAAGCAGAAGGGCTAATCGTTACGCCTGGTCTCATTGACCTGCACACGCATGCCTCAGCAGGTATCCGAAAACCTTTCAATGAAGAGTTTCTCGTAACTCCTGATACTGCAGGAGTCAGCGCCGGTGTTACCACCATAGTCGATGCAGGTTCCACAGGTGCATTAAACGTTGGTGGACTAGTGAACTACGTTGAACCAGAAGCTAAAACTCGAGTCCTAGCGCTTATCAATATTGGCTCAATGGGTGTCGCAAATCTCCCCGAAGTCAAATCAATCGATGACATTAATCACGACGCGGCCGTAGACGCCATCCAGTCATCTGCAATTGTGATAGGCGTCAAGGCAAGAATGGTCACACCAGGCATCACCGCCCTTGGAATCAACCTGCCAAAAGCAGCAAAGGCCATCGCCACTGAAACAGGAACCCTAATGATGGTTCATGTTGGCGATATCGCCGGTCAAGATGCATCAGCGCCAGAAATCACCAGCACACTACTCACCGAAATCATGACAGAGGGAGATGTAGTAACACACACGCTTAGCGGTGAGATCGGGGCTTTACTTGCAGAAGGAACACTCATTCCCGAAGCAATAGAAGCCCGTAATAACGGAGTTTATTTCGACATTGGAATTGGTGGAGGTAATTTCGCATTTGATAGTGCACGTAAGATTATCGACGCCGGTTTTATTCCCGACACAATCAGTTCTGATATCACTGCAGCCAGTAGATTCGCCGGACCCGTCTTCTCACTCACTGAGTGCATGGGAAAGGTAATGACACTAGGAATCACATTCGAGCAAGCAATCGAAATGACAACTTCAAAACCAGCCCAAATACTCGGTATGGCCTCTGACCTCGGATCCCTTAGCATTGGATCAAATGCCGATATCTCAATACTCGAACTAGTAAATGGTAATTTCATCTTCCATGCTCGTTCTGGTCCTGGAGGTAAAGGCACACAGGCGATTCGGCCTGTCATGTCGGTCAAAGATGGGTTACCTATGCCACTCGACTACGGACCTAGGCCCTGGGGATGGCTCCCGTCACCGAGCAAATAGTCACAATGGCCGTCACGAAGAATCAGATACAAATGGCACTCGAGAACCTGCCCAGGTTTAAGTTGTCACATCTGAACACTCCTCTGGAAACACTTGAACGACTTAAACAGGATCTCTCCGAACGGGGAATTTCCACCCCTGATCGAATACTCATAAAACGAGAAGACGCCACCGGGCTCGCTTTTGGAGGAAACAAGGGACGACATTTCGAGTTCGAGATGGGACACATTCTGGAAGGCGGCTTCGATACGGTCATAAACATAAATCATTATCATTCTAATCAAGCACGATTCCTCGCTGCAGGATGTGCTAAGGCGGGGTTGAAGTACCACATCATCTCTACAGATATGGTGACTGCTCCAATCACAGGAAATCTACTCCTTTGCAAGCTGATGGGAGCCGTCATACACCGAACGCCTGCTGAATATGGCAGGCAAATGGCAGAGAAGATTTTTTCAGACGTGGTGAAAGATGGTGGAAATCCATACATATTGCCAGACGATCCTTTCGCCGACATTATGGGTATGATCGGATTCTTAGAAACCGGGCTAGAACTTGAAAAACAATTCGAAAGTGCTGGTATTGATGGACCTGTGCAACTTTGGGGATTAACAGGGCGATCTATAGCAGGGCTCCGCTTATATGCGAAAAATAGAGGCTTAAATTGGCAAGCAACAGCCGTGCAATACTCGCCAGGCAAGATAGAAGACTTTCACAAAATCACTTCTAGGCGCTCTTCTGAAGTGGCCGAAATGTTTGACCTCAAATATTCCTTAAATGAATCGGATATTACAGTTCTCGAAAACTACCGAGGCCCGGCATACGGTGAGCCAGACGAAGAGGTAATCAATGCAATTCGACTGCTTGGCAAAACCGAGGGGCTGATACTAGATCCAAACTACACAGGTAAAGCTATGTCAGGCTTGATAGGCGAACTTAAGACAGGCCAAATAGATTTAAACGAAACTATATGCTTCATACACTCAGGAGGACTCCCCCAACTATTCGCACACGCCGACAAATTCACCGAGTAGGTATATGATCTCCACTCGTATCCTGCCCATCAAATATATCGAACACAATTCATTGCTATGACACCCAATTTAACCCGTAAACAACTCCAAGAGCACATCGATCGATTTCCAAGGATGCAAATAGCGCATTTACCCACACCGCTCGAAGAGATGCCACGCCTGACAAAAAAACTTGGCGGTCCAAACATCTGGATTAAACGCGAAGACATGACAGGGCTCGCTTATGGTGGCAACAAAGCTCGACATTATGAATTCGAAATGCCACATATCGCCGACCAGGGATATGACGTGATGATCAACATCATGGACTACCACTCCAACAACGCCCGAATGACTGGCGCTGCTGCTAATAAGATCGGGATGCGATACATATTGATTCTGAAAAACGCTGCAAATCGAATCGTCCAAGGGAACTTACTGGTCGACAAAATATTGGGTGCTGAACTGCACCTGCTGGACGAGTTTCAATCAAATGACGCTGAAGGATACGCTAAGAATTTAAAGGAACAGCTAGAGGAACAAGGACACAAGCCCTACCTCATTCAAGATCATTTATTCCCTAGAATCGTAGGAATGATCGGATTTGTTCAAGCTGGAATTGAAATGCTCGAACAAATTGAGAATAACAATCTGAAAAATATACATATTATCGGCGTAGCAGGTCGCTCTCTTTGCGGACTCATAATCGCCGCTAAATCAATGGGGTTAGACTGGAAGTTTACCGGTGTTACCGTGAACTACGATGTTCCACTAAGCGATTACATATTCCAGCACAACAAGGACATTCAAGAAATTCTAGGGCTCCCCGTTACATTCGAAGAAAATGACATGCAAGTCTTAGACCAATACGTGGGTGAAGGCTATGGCGTTATGACACCGCAAGTAGCGGAGGCGATTCATATAGCGGCGCAGACCGATGCCATCATCTGTGACCCAAACTACACAGGAACAGTGATGGCAGCGCTAATTGATCAAGTCGAAGAAGGTGCTTTCAACAACGATGAAACGATTATATTTCTTCACACAGGTGGGCTTCCAGCAATATTTACCTTTGCAGATCAGCTGGCAAATTTCAAAGCTTAAAAAAAACAGGGCCAGTCACAATGACCGGCCCTGCTTATAGTCCTTAGTGCAATTACCGAGTAGCGGATGATATTCGATCAGCCACCCTTGCTACACCCTGTGATACCCGAGGCGTCAGGTAACTTTCAGCAATTCCCGCGGCAAAGGCAAAGGCAAAAAGAGCCAATTGGCCAGCAAATATACCGCTACCACCCATCCCAGCAAGAAAAGCTACACGAGTGGTCGTTTCTTGGTCGGAAACTAGCGGCAGTGAGATGATTCCGGCTCCAAATAATGCAAACACTGCTAAAGCGAGAACTCCTCCCACCAATGGTCTAGCGATACCAACCATGAAAAGCGCAACCTTCTCTGTATACTCAAACTGCATGGTCACTGTTCGCAGTAAAACGGCAAATGAACTGCCCGCAATTCCAAAAATCACCGCAGCGAACACGATCTCAAGCGGAGTTGATAAAAATAACGCTTCCAAACCAGAAACGGTAACGGTTAATGCTGCCAAGGCGCCAGCCAGCAGTGTCAATCCCGCCATTGGAAACACGATTCTCCGCAACATTGTTCGTGATTGAATCATCTCATCGACATTGGCGTTCAAAGTATTCAGAATCTGATCACCATCGCGTAAAACATCGATACCACCATTCATAGCCCTGTCTATCCAGGCCTGGAGGTTTTCAATCATCTGCGAGTGGTCTTTCAGTTTGGCACTGCGGACCCTTATCATCAGTCGTTCAACTGATGCGATGAACGGACCCGCCTCGCTCGTCATTCCCCTACCACTCTCTTTAGGGGTAACTTCCTCTGCTTCGAAACGTACTGGTTCGGTCATATATTGCTCCTATTAATAAAGTTGAAGCGCTATTACTCACTTAGCCGTTGTGTAAATGCATTTACGCGATAACCGACAACTATTTTTGGGATGTCGCGCCATTTGAATATAAGCGCAAACCTAGCACCCAGTTCGTATACGGTCAAGAATTCAGTTCAATATCAAAACGATATGCATAGAAAAACCCAACCATCTACAAGTAACTCTTGCCTAACAAAAGCTACCTCATTTTTTGTTCTGCCCTTTGCCTTAACGCCTTCTTTGACGAGTACGTCACCCAAGAAATTCCCAGAGCAAATGCAAGTATGACCAAAATGAAAAGTCCAGAACCCCAGTCATTACCCGTCCCGCTGCGCTGACGCGGTTGTACCTGAATCGACATCACCGTCCTACCACTGCCCAATTCTGAGTCGACTTCTACGTCTATAGCCCACACACCCACATGCTCCAAATCTAACTGAGCAAGATAATAAATGGGGTCGAATGGCGAATTAAGAGCCGGTGAATATTGTTTCTTCCCTTTTTCTGAAGGTGTCGCGTATAACCGAACAAATGCATTATCAACATCGACACCCGTAACCTTGTCGCGTACCCGAACAGCAAAACGGCTGGTACCAACTATCGGACTGGCAGGGCTTACTTGTAATTGCACAGTGTGAGGACCCGCTGGATCTTCAGCGACAATCGTGTAACCAGCAATCTCTTCATTATCCTGCGCACTTGCTGAAAACCCTGGCACAAAAAGTCCTATAGCGCCCATAATCAACACTAATAACCATCGATACAACCAACGAGATTCCACAAATATAATTTTCAAAATTAAACCAATGTCACACAAACACCCTGAACATGTTCGGGTCGATTGTAATCGTCAAATAAACTAATAATAATTTTGTCGTATTTAAGTCCATATTGGGGACTTAAATCGGTAAATATCATCCAAATGCCCATGAGATCAAATAGGGTAAATAAACCATGTAAGTCTAATCACTCAGACTCTTCAGGGATTTTCACATTACGGAATGAGAAGAAAATAGCGAAATTGTAGGCCAGTTTAAGCCCGCCACCAATCAACCATGGTGCGACGGTATAAGCACCAGCCCATAAGAATCCGGTCAAAGTGGAACTAGGCACCCGTCCCAGGCCACGCCCAAGATTCGCAGATCCAGCCATAGCTGTACGCTCTTCAGGCGGCACTAAAGCCATCATGTATGACTGCCTCGTGGGCACATCCATCTCATCAAACAGACCACGAATCATCCATATCGCAACTGCGATGGATCCTGTTGTAGAGAATGCAAACAAAATCAGGCATACATTGGACACGACCTGTGTCCACACAAATGTATTGAGCAGACCAATACGTTTTGCCAGCAAAGGTGCCAACCAAATCGACACCAAATTTAATGCCTGTGTAGCGATGAGAACGGCAGCGATTACACCTTCATTCATGCCGTACTTTTCCAACATCCATAATGCAAAAAAAGAATCAAATATCATGCCACCCGCAAATGAATCGACGCCAAACAACCCAGATATTTTGATAATTGACCTGCGTGACCGGGTTCGAAATGGATTTACTAATATTTGACCCGCATGCACCTTAGGCTCGGCTGCTGATGAAAGAGGCAGGTAGGTAATCGCATTGACCAGGTTGATAACCAAATAGATCGCTAACAGCACTTGATAGGCATCAATCAATTCCCAGCCTCGAACTGTTATCAGATAAGTTGCAATCGCTACCAATCCACTACCGATAGCCCTTCCTGCAGCTGATGACATAGAAAGGTTTGAAAATGCACGAGTACGAGTTTGAAAATTGGTCACCTGTGTCAAAGATGACTGTTCCAGCTGAAGGCTCGGTCCCCAGTGCATCCCACTACCTGCATAAGAGCCGAAAAACGAGGCTACCCCAATTAACCACACGTTCTCAGTAAAAAAGAGCATCAAAATGGACAGGGCAGTAATTAATGCAATAGCCACGAGCCAAATACGGTTGGAAATCACATTGGCCGTAAACATCACGATGAGTGAAAGCACAAAACCACCAACCAAGCTGGCGCCTAGGACCAGACCGATCTGAGGTATCGATAGCCCGATCTGGGATAGATATATGGCCAAAATTACAGCGATGAGACCCCGACCCATATCTCGCAGTCCTCTACCTGCGTAGACGATAAACGCGTCAATAGTCGGGCGCCCGCCCGCAGAATGGGATGTTATTTCTGTAGAAACCATATAAAGCGATGGATTGAAAGCTATAGATATCTGGGTTGTCTTATCTTTGGATGATTTTAGATATGAAAACATCCTAAAGAATAATTAGACCGATACTTTAGACGAATATATTGATTCGTATAAACATTCTCTACCTGCTGTGTATCTAGGTATATTCACCAAAGAACCGTTACTAACGGCTTATCCTATGTAGAATCTCCTGATAACTACGCTCATAGTGCATCTCTTACTTTAGGTTGTAACTTATTTTGACTACTACACAACAATTTGACCTGGTCTTGAAAAACGGCCATGTCGTTGATCCAGCAAATAACATAGATGGACGATTCGACGTCGGAATAAAATACGGCAAAATTGCATCCGTCATAAACAACATCAATCTGGACATGGCAGACGACACTATCGATGTCGAGGGACAAATCGTGATGCCTGGTCACATCGACACCCACGCACACGTGTCGAGTGTATTCGGAAACGATACAAACCGGGCTTATGGACATGCCATGCTGGTAGAGTCCGGAACCACTACAGCGCTTGACCTTGCGGGAAATCCCACACTCATGGCAGAAGGAATGTTACAGCGTGGGGCAGGATTAAACGTCGCTTCTTTGATGGGTTTGGTCCCTCACTCAACAATATCTGAAGACGACCCTCGACCAAGTGTTGTTAGAGATGTAATAAACAACACCAAAAAACAAGGAGGAATCGGAGTGAAATTACTTGGTGGTTACCACCCGTTCACTCCAGAAGCATCGTCTAACGTAGTTAAAGCAGCCAATGAACAAATGGCCTGGGTCGCTTTTCATGTAGGAACCAAGGACTCTGGGAGTGATATGACTGGTCTACGAGAAGTTCCTGATATTACTGATAACGGTCGTCTGCACGTGGCTCATATCAACTCATATACCAGAGGCATGGTTGATGAACCGCACGAAGAGGTAAGGGAGGCCCTGACATTAATAGAGAGGATGCGATCACAATGGGTGACAGAGGCATACCTTGCTCAAATCAATGGCACCAATGGACTGTGTGATGAAAATGGTGATGTGGTCTACAACGTGGCTCAGAATTGCCTCAAAGCACGCGGCTACCCGACAACGGACAAAGGAATTAAGGCCTCGCTATTGGACGGCTATGGCTCAGCCCTAACTGCACGTGGCGGGCGTGTGATTACAGTGACAGGAGAAGAAGCAGTAAAAATTTGGGAGTCGGCAGCAACCAACACTTCCCTTAGTTATCCAGTAAACCCTCCAACCAGCGCTTTCAGCCTCGCTACCGCCAAATACGATGACGAGACATTCAAGGTAGATGCCATTTCAACTGATGGTGGTTCCCTACCAAGAAACGTAGCAATACAACGAACAATGGCACTTGTAGCATTTGGTGCTTTGACTATATCTGAAGCGGTAATAAAACTTAGCTACTCCCCTTCAAGGATGATGGGCCTGTTGAACAAAGGACAATTATCAGAAGGTGCAGACGCAGATATAACTGTTGTCAATCCAAGAACCGGCAAAGCGACAATGTCGCTGGTGGCAGGTGAGTTAATCATGCTCAACAGGCGAGTGGTCGGTAAGGGTGGGACTTGGCTAATCCTTGAGGAAGGACGCAAGGCAGCTGAATCCAAAGGATTGCCATACGAAATCATCAATCTGGAAGAAAGCAAAATGTACGAAAACTGGAATTAGCTTTCACCGCCTGAAGTCAAACAAAAAGGAATAGCAAGTGTCACTTAAGAATCGAATCGGTTTCGACGCTGGAAAAACTCGCATAGAAGATGCAATACGCTGGGCGATAGATAATAAGTTTCACTTCCTAGACTTCAACGCGGATACGGGTCCTAATCACATGGACACATGGACCAAAGAACGAGCACGCAACGTTCGTAATATGTGTGAATCGAATGATATATCTATAGGCCTGCATACCCTTTCAGCGGTAAATGTCGCTGAGTTCTCTCCATTTGTTGCACCAGCCGTGGAAGATTACATGCGGGCAAGTGTGGACCTGGCAAATTTGCTTAATTGCCAATGGACTGTCGTACATGCGGGATATCATTTCTCAGGCGATATTGCCGAACGCAAAAATGCATCAGTTGAACGCCTCAAACGCATCGCAAAATACGGTGCAGACACTGGTCAAAAAATTCTCCTGGAAAATCTTAATTTCGAACCCGATAAAGCAGAAGTCCATTACATGGCGCACAATGTCGAAGAAACAAAAGAGTATTTCGACGAGATTAAACCGGAGCATCTAGGATGGGCATTCACTGCGAACCATTCAAACTTAGTACCTGAAGGAATTGACGGGTTTTTAGATGCCTTTGGGATTGAAAGAATCGGAGAGGTTAGACTGGCTGACAACGACGGAGACTATGAAGTCCACCTAATACCTGGCAAAGGAAATATCAATTTCAATAACTTGTTCACCCGTCTTGAAAGCGCCGGTTACAAGGGTCACTACTCTATGGCATATGGATCTGATGAAGAGCGAATTGAGTCCCGTAACCAATTAGGAACACTAGCCTAAAGCAACAAATATCAACAGCCAAAACCTGAAAGGCAATCCCATGTATCACGTCGAAGATATTGATCCAGATGCTTTATTTCCAATGGGAACATCTCCCCATGGTAGATCGGCTCGTGCGCCAGCAATCGGATCTCGCGGAATGGTTGCGTCAGCCCATCCATATGCTTCACAGGCTGGGCTAGACATTCTAAAAGATGGTGGCAACGCCATCGATGCAGCTGTGGCTGTTGCATCTACGCTCAACGTCGCTGAGCCATATATGTCTGGTATCGGTGGAATTGGTATTGCACTTATTTACATCGCTAAAGAGAATCGAACGCGAGTTTTAAATTTCTCTGGCCATGCCCCGAACGCCGCACGGCCTGAAATGTACGATCACCTCAACGCTGAAACCGGTCCTATTGCCCCCCTTGTACCGGGCAATGTTTCGGGCTGGATGACAATGCACGAAACTTACGGATCTCTCCCACTTTCTAGGGTTATGCAAGATGCCATTCAATATGCGGAAGAAGGCATCGCTCTCACACCGTTCAACGCGGCAATGCTTGAAGAGAACCTAGTACGGATTGATCAGTTCGAAACATCCCAAAAATCCGTGTTCATCGAACGAAACGGTATGGGTGCAGGTTCAATTTTGCGCCTACCACAACTCTCCGAAAGCCTGTCAGCGATAGCGGAAGGTGGTCAAAAAGAATTCTATGAGGGGAATTTAGGCGATCGTATTCAGCTAGGTTTGGCTAACTCTGGAGGAATCATCAGTCGCGAAGAATTATCAAAATATAAAGCGGTATGGCAGGAGCCTTTAACCACCAACTATCGAGGATTCGAAATTCGAGTTGCACCACCTAATTCCTCAGGGTTCCAAATTCTCGAAACCCTGAACATACTCAGCAATTTCCCCGAGCTGCCGTACGGCTCTAGCGATACGCTGCATAAGATTGTGGAAGCTGTCTATGTCGCCGCCGATGATCGTGCGAAATATGCCGGAGATCCAGCCTATGTGGAAATACCCCTAGAACGACTGTTGTCCGCGGAATATGCCGCCGATAAAGCTGCAGAAATTGACATGCTAGAAACATCGGGACCTCCTCCTGAAAGATGGAATCGCTCCCGGGTTGACCACGCTCCTGTAGGCGTAAAACCCGAATATTCGAGTGGGCTCACCACTCACTTTGCAACATCAGACGCCGAAGGCAACACGGTAACTGTTACACAGACACTCGGAGGTGCATTTGGATCCGCCGTAGTAGCAGGTGATACGGGAGTGTTCATGAACAACATGTGCAAGTGGTTCGATATCGACCCCGACACTGGTAGCCCAAATTTGATTGGCCCCGGAAAACAACAGGACTTCTGTATTGCGCCAGCTCAAATATTCGAATCCACAGGTAATAAGAGGATCCGAATGTCCCTATCAACTCCCGGCAGCTGGGGCATCCTACATACAACAGCTCAGATGATGTCTAACCACATAGATGCCGGCATGAATGTACAGGAAGCTATCGAGGCGCCAAGATTCCGTATATATGACACAGGGATGCTTTTATTAGAAAACCGATTCCCAGCCCAAATGCGCGAGGACCTAGCCAGACGAGGTCACCGTGTACACGTCGCTCCTGACTGGCACAACGCTGTCGGGGGCGGACAGGGCATTCAATTCACCAAACATGGGACAATGCTTGGTGGTGCAGATCCACGTCGAGACGGAGTCGCAATGGGATTTTAAACAGTAGAACTGACTGCAATTCTCACAGCAAATTTGATTTTAAATCCAACCCTTTTAACGCTGGACCCGTCCTGAGGTGTCACCACCGGCAACAGCCATTACTTCTTTGACACTTACCAAGTTGAAATCGCCATGAAAGGTGTGCGACATTGCAGAAGCTGCCACAGCGAAATCGAGGACCTGACGTGAGTTCCAATCATCTTGATTTTGGCCATAGATCATTGCAGCACAAAATGAATCTCCGCCACCCACTCGGTCAACTATTCGAACTGGGTACTTCTTCCCAATCAGAATTTCCTCTCCATCATAGTAGATGGCACTCCAGTCATTATCATCAGCCGATTGACTTTCACGAAGCGTAATCCCAACCTTCTTAAAGTCGAACCTATCCACTAGTTCCTGCACAACAGGCCGATAAGCATCAGGATTTAGTTCGCCAGCCGTTACATCAACACCCTCAGCAGCAACTCCAAGACATTTTTCAGCATCTTCCTCATTGCCAATTGAAATATCGACATGCTTCATCATAGGAATCATGGTTGCCTGAGCTTCTTCAGCTGTCCATAAATTCTTACGGTAGTTCATATCCGCACTGACAGTAAGTCCAAGTCGTTTAGCTGTTGCAGCCGCCTCTTCGCATGCAAGGGCCGCGCTTTCAGAAATAGCAGGAGTTATGCCAGTAAAGTGAAACCAGTCCTGGCCAGCGAACACTGTCTCCCAATCGATATCACCGGGCTGTATTTCAGCAATTGCAGATGCAGCGCGGTCGTAAACCACTTTTGAAGCACGCATTGATGCCCCAGATTCCAAGTAATACGTTCCTAGCCGCTTCCCCTGTCGCAAAATATTCGAAGTGTCAACGCCAAACTGACGAATATAATTTATGCATGCCTGCCCGATGTCATTGTCAGGAATGGCTGTGACGAATGTGGCATCAACCCCGAACTGAGCGAGTGAAACTGCAACATTACATTCACCGCCACCATAGGTAACTTCAAATTCTCGCGCCTGAGTAAATCGCTCTCGTCGCATTGTTGCCAAACGAAGCATTACCTCTCCAAAAGTTACGACCTTGACCATAAAAATCTCAATTCTTTTCCTCTTAATCCGTAAACACAGGATTGAAATGGTACTAACCTAATTAGCCAGTACCGATCCCTTATCGACCTCGTATCGACTTGATGAGTTCAACCGTATCTCTGCTGCGAGTTTCTAGTTCATCCCAAGCTCCATCTTTAAGGATGTCATTAGACACAAGCTTGGAACCCATACCAACCGCAGATACACCAGATTCGAACCACGGGCGTAGCGACTCCTCAGTTATATCCACTCCTCCAGTTGGCATAATTGATGACCAAGGCATGGGACCAAGTAAATCTTTGACAAATCCCGGACCTCCAACGGCACTTCCAGGAAAGACCTTCACTATCTCAACACCTAACTCTTCGGCAGCAGATATTTCTGAAGCTGTGCCACAACCAGGAATATAACCGATTTTTCGTCTATTGCAGACCTTTGCAACGTCTGGATTTGTCACTGGACCAACGATGAAGCAAGCCCCTGAACCGATGTACATCGACGCGGTACCTGCATCGAGTACCGAACCAGCACCAAGAATAGCGTCGGGTAATTCAGAAGCGCAAAATTTTTCCAGAGCAGAAAACACTTCCCATGCATGATCACCACGGTTAGTAAATTCAAGAACCTTGATTCCGCCGTTAACGCACGCCCTAGCAATATTCTGAGCAGTCGCAATATCACCGTTATAGAAAACTGGCACGACGCCAATTTTATTAACTGCAGTTAATACCTGCAGACGCGTATACCTCGCCAACTCAGATTCTCCTTATTAAAGTCAAAATACAAATCTCAGCCAATAGTTTATCGATTTAACTATTATTCACGAGCAACCCAAAGTAATTCTAAGCAAATTGGAATTTCGATCTCATATGAACAGAAACTCACGCAAAATATTCGGTTCAGCGATTCTGAAGCTTTTCTATCTCGTGAAGAAGTTCTCCTGCAGCCGGTATTGATTCCGTATAAAGATTTGACCAGTAGATTATGCCATCAGAATCAATGATGAAAACTGAACGCCTAGAATTTCCACGATCTTCGTTAAATACGCCATATGCCTTTGTCACAGCACCATGCGGCCAAAAATCACTAGCCACGTGGAACGGAACACCCTCAACACCCTCATGCTCCCCCATACTTTCGACCCACGCCTTCTGAACTGCGACAGAGTCACAACTGATTTCAATAATTTCAGTATCAACTGCCTGAAATTTATCGTAATGTGCACGGAACCCGCGCACTTGATTCACTCAGCCACCAGTAAAGCTAGCCGGATGAAAACCTATAACTACCGTCTTACCACGTAATTCAGAAAGAGTTACTTGGCCCGAATGGGTGTTAAGCGTGAAATCCGGGGCTTGAGTGCCAGGTCCTAATACCATCTTCTGTAATGACTCCATAACTGTTGGCATCGTGGAACATAATGCTGCTAATTGTCCCATTTCCAAATCCGCATTGCATTTTCACCAAGGTATTTTGATTGGTCTTCATCAGTTAACCAATCAAATCCCTCGCGAACAAGTCGAAGCTCATCTTCCAGCGACAACCATCCATTGTCAACACGGTGGTGGCCAGGATATCCAGTACCCCACAAACACCTGTCTATTCCAAATGCATCAATCGCCAGCTTCACGACGCCATGCATATCAGTAAAAGGAAAAAACTCCGCAGACCTATTATGAACATCAGAAATCTTGATAAAAATATTCGGATGTTTAGCCAATTCTAAAACAGGCTTGTATGCGTCCCACGTTGGAGCCATCACTGGGTCAGGATACATCATATGATCTATCAGCCAAGTGATCCCCGGATATCTTGATGCAACATAATCAAGTTGATGGGCATGTTCAGGTCGATTATGAACTTGAACAATTCCAGATCGCTCCTGAATACATTCAAACAAAGTTTCATTCTCTGGGCGTTTCAAAATATCGACATAATCGTAGTACTGAGGATGAAAACGAAATCCTTGCATCTGACGCTCCTGCATCCAGTGAACGGCAGCTTTTGCATTATCCTCGTCCATCGGATCTATCAACCCCATAGAAACAAATCGATCTGGATATTTGATTGCCGAAGCAGCTACATACTCATTGTTCCACGTAGAAAAGGATGTTTGAACAAGAACCGTTTTGTCCACTCCATTCGCATCCATATCTTCCAACAACAACTCGGCATTTCCATGTGCTTCAGGACGTGCAGTGAAGTTGGGAGCACTGGGGCCAATCTCTGCGATAGGCGGCATCTCCCAAATATGGACGTGAGTATCAACAATCATTGATCATCTAAATCGACAGGAGACCAACGCAAAATCGGTTTGCGTGCAGCGGAAGCCTCATCAAGACGTGTAACCGGGAGGTCATGCGGAGCCTCGCTCACCAATTCCGCTTGATTATTCGTCTCATCATCAATTTGCCTCATTACAGCAATAAAGTGATCCAGTGTCTCTTTTGATTCAGATTCTGTTGGCTCAATCATGAGCGCTTCTTCAACTATCATCGGAAAATACATCGTCGGAGCATGAATACCAAAATCAAGTAAACGCTTTGCAATATCTAATCCTGCAATGCCACGATCCTTCTGTCGAGAAGCGGAAAGAACTGTTTCATGCATACAATAACGATCCTGAGGAAGGTTATATTTATCTCGCAGGTTAGCTTGTATGTAATTGGCGTTGATGATGGCGTTTTGAGAAACGGATTGCAAACCTTCCAAGCCTAGAGCTTTGATATATGCATAAGCTCTCACGGCAATTGAAAAAGATCCGTGAAATCCATTTATAGACCCAATCGACTGATTAGGATTTGCCAATACGTAACAGCCACTGCGCTTTTCGGCCACCGGTTGAGGGAGAAATTCCGCCAGATCATCCTTCACCATTACAGGACCTGAACCTGGCCCTCCTCCACCATGAGGTGTAGAAAAGGTCTTGTGAAGATTAGAATGGCATATATCCACCCCCAAATCACCAAGCTTCACAATTCCAAGCAGGGCATTCAAATTGGCTCCATCTGCGTACACCAGCCCCCCGGCGTTGTGAATAATTTCTGTAATTTCAAGAATGTTAGGCTCAAATAAACCCAAAGTGCTCGGTATGGTGAGCATAAAAACAGCGGTTCGAGAATCCGAAAGTTCACGCAGATTAGATACATCAACATTACCATTTGAATCAGACCTGACCGTTACAACATCTAATCCCGCCATCGCTGCTGAAGCTGGGTTTGTTCCATGGGCAGAATCCGGAATGATCGCAACAGTCCGTTGATCATCACCTCGAGCCTCATGGTAGGCACGTGCGATAAGTAACCCGGCATATTCTCCTTGCGCACCGGCGAGCGGTGCTAGAGAAACAGCTGGCAGTCCAGTAATCTCACCCAGATCATCTTGTAGATCCTTTAGCAATCTGATGGCACCTTGGACAGTCGCTTCTGGCTGCAGAGGATGAAGATCCGCTAACCCCGGGAGATTTGAAAGTTCATCATTGATTTTAGGGTTGTATTTCATGGTGCATGAACCAAGCGGATAAAAATTCGTGTCAATAGAAAAGTTTCGTTGGCTCAATATTGAAAAATATCGGATCACTTCCAATTGGGATACCTCAGGCAATTCGAGGTCATCACGCATATGTGAGCGATCCGGCATTTCCTGAAAAGGCACATCGGACTCAGGAAGTGAAAATGCTTTACGCCCGGCAACCGAACGGTCCATGAGTAACCGACGATCTATATCAGTGGTACTTTTTTTGATAATCAGTGCACCTCACCCAACTGGCGTAATCCCTCTACAAATCTATCAATATCTTTTTTGGAATTTGTCTCAGTAAAACACACGAGCATACCGTTATCAGATCTATTTGAAATATCCAATCCGCCTATTATTTTTTGCTTCAAAAGTTCTGCGTTTATAACAGAAGGCTCACGCGGACATGTCACAACAAATTCATGAAAGAAAGTACCCTTATTTCGGACAGAATATCCTTCGATATTCGTAATCTCTTTGGCGGCGTAGTGAGCCTTTTGGTAGCACAATTCGGCCACTTCTTTTATACCTTGCTTACCCAAAGTCGCGACATATGCTGTCACCATAAGAGCAATTAATTGCGTGCTGGTACATATATTCGATGTTGCTCGCTCACGTCGAATATGCTGCTCGCGAGTCTGAAGAGTCAGTGCATAGCCAGCTCTGCCCTTAGTATCTTTGGTGTAGCCGATGATCCTGCCAGGCATCTGCCTTATATGTTCTTTTTTACAAGCAAATAAACCAACATATGGCCCCCCAAATGCCATCGGCACACCTAGGGGTTGTCCTTCGGCCGTAACTATATCTACACCAAACTCGCCTGGTGATTTAAACAATCCCAATGATATTGGATTCACATGCACTACCGAGAGAGCGCCGTGGTCATGAGCCAGATTCGTCAATCTCTCGACATCTTGGATCTCACCAAAAAAATTTGGACTTTGAATCCCAATACAGGCAAGATCATCAGGAATTACACGCGTATCCGGCGTAATTTCAATGATCTCAATATCTTGATATTTCACATATGAAATTAAGACCTCTAACAAGCGGTTGTCAATGTCCGAGACCACACCGACCTTATTACGGCGCGTAACTCTAGCAGCCATCAAGCATGCCTCAGCGAACGCAGTGGGGCCGTCATACATACCTGCATTAGCTACTTCCATACCTGTCAACTGACAAATAATCGTCTGGAATTCAAACCCCACCTGAAGTGTGCCCTGGGCAGCTTCTGGCTGGTACGGGGTATATCCAGTTACAAATTCACCACGCTGAAGTATCGAACGAACTACCGAAGGTATGTAGTGGCTATAGGCGCCAGCCCCAAGAAATGACACGTAACCACTAGAAGGTGACGCGTTTTCGCCAGCAAAACCACTAATTCTTGACCCAAGCTCCTGTTCACTCAGTCCTGAAGTAAGATCCATCGGTGGATGTCGATGTTCAAGTGGTATATCCGATAACAAATCGTCGAAAGAATCAACGCCAATTACGCTAAGCATCTCAGCGCGTTCAAAATCTGTAGACGGAATATAAGGATGATTTATCGAGGGGTTAGAAGGCAATGCCATGGTGAAATGATCGTTACTCCAAGGTCGATTCGTATGTTGCAGCATCCATCAATTCATCAAGCTTCGATGAATCAGAAAGTTGAACTTTTATCAACCACCCGGCACCGTATGGTTCGAGATTAACTACCTCAGGATTTTCGACTAGCTTATGGTTAATCTCGACAATTTTGCCTTCCACCGGACAAAAAAGATCGCTTACCGCTTTTACCGATTCGATTTCACCGAACTTGGCAAACTGTTCAACTTCCGATCCGACCTCAGGAAGGTCAACGTATACGACATCTCCCAAAGATTCCTGCGCAAATAAAGTAACACCTACCTCGGCAATGGAGCCATTAATGCGCACCCACTCATGCTCTTTTGAGTATTTCAGATCCTCTGGATACATCTATGTTCTATCTCCACAACAACTAACAAAAAGTCTAAATCGAATAATTAAAACTGCTTGTAAAATGGCAATTTCACAATTTCAGCTTCAACCAGTCTACCTCTAACATCAATAACGATTTCGTTCCCTACTTCGGCGTATTTTCGCTCAACGTAGCCCATGCCAATACCGCCGTCAACCGTTGGCGAATAAGTACCTGAAGTCACAGTACCGATAAGACTAGAAGTATTTTCGTCGGATAAGCAAGAAAGAATTCTTAGGCCAGGCCTTGGAATACCTCGTCCAATCATTTTAAAACCTACCAATAGACGAGGATGATCTGTAGCCGATATCTGAACTAATGAATCACCGGCGACATAATCAGGTGCTTCTGTATATACAAAACGACCAAACCCTGCCTCATAAGGATTCGTGCATGTTGAAATATCGTTGCCATGCAACGGTAACCCTGCTTCCAGCCTCAAGACATCGCGAGCTCCAAGCCCGCATTCAACAGCCCCTGAGTTTTTCAAATGTGACCATAGATCTGATCCTTGATCTGCTGGAACGATAATTTCGAATCCATCTTCTCCCGTATATCCCGTTCTCGCCAAAGTAGCATCGCAACCATCAAATGAAACGTTCGCAATTCGAAAACGACCAATCTTTGAAGCAGACCCAGCTGTCACTTCATCAACTAAAGCTACTGCCTGCGGCCCTTGTATGGCGATCATAGCGGTTTTGTTCGTCAGTATCTCCATATTGCAGCCGGAGTCATCAACAGGTTGAGACGCTATCCACTGCAGATCTTTATCAGTGTTTCCAGCATTCACTATTAAGAGAAACCTCTCATCCCCAACACGATAAACCATAGCGTCATCGATAATGCCACCATCTTTGTTACAGATAAAATTGTATTTGCTCCGCCCAAGCTTCAGCGCCATTAAATCCGCTGACAAAATCGTTCCTAAAAAATATTGGGAACGTGGACCTTCAAATTCTAGACGGCCCATATGTGAGACATCGAAAATACCCACCGAATCACGAACAGCTTTTACTTCAGCAATAATCCCTTTTGGATATTGAACCGGCATACTCCAACCACAAAATTCCGTCATCTTTGCATTGGATTCCAAATGTGTTGGATAAAGTGGGGTTTTTTTTGTACATTGTGAATCGTCGGTCAACATCTATTCCATACACCTAAGAAATTCAATTAACTATATTTGTCGAGTCTTCGCAAAACAGTTGTTCCCAAGTCATATCGCTCCTAAGCTCAGGGTTAATTCGTGCAAACGGATTACCTGACCTAAGCAAGCGAGCATGAGTTGCTTCTGAATTATTCAACGTGGGTGTATTGCGACCTTCTACAAGAGTTTTCCGACCTGTTATGCCAGTGATTGGATGCGCTTGATCAATATTTTTTGAATGCACCAACACTTTAAACTTACCAAGCCCTTCTCCATCTATTAAAGCCTCAATACCAGCAAGATTTTCTTGCGAATCTTCTCGAGAAAACTCATTAGTCAACGACCTGAGAGTAATGTCGTCAGAAAAATCCTTGAGACCTAAATTCAATAAGAACTGCCGCTGAGAAAGCTTCCCGACTTGTTTAATTCGATTGACCATCAGCGTATGATCTACCGCCGTAAAATCTACATGTGATGTTATGTCTTGCCTGCCAATTCTCCTCAACGGATTTTGGCTAAGCGTGTGTTGGTAATAGCACCGCATTGAGCCACTGCGCCTGGATGGTTCATAAAGTTCAGGGCGATCATAACCGTAATCGATGGTAATAACGTACCCACGCTGCAGCGCGGCGGAAACTGAGTCCGACCAGTAAGCAAGTCTCAGGTTTACCTCACCCTGATAACCATCTTTAAGTGAATCTAAAAATGGATCGACACGCGCCGCAATTTCAGGTTCGCTTACTTCACCTACAGAATCTACAAACTCTCCATCTTGGTAGTCAACAAAAATTTCTTTTACGACCCCATCTTCCACAATAAAGCGATTGAATGGATAGGCATCAAGCAATTCGTTAGAAATGATGCAACCAACAACATCAACTGGCAAACAAGAATTATCAATAACACCGTTTATATTTGATGGTGGAACCAAATCTGTCGCGACGTACCGAATAGTTACAGCGAAATCTGGAAGCTCTTGTTGCGCGTACTCCAGAATATCCGAACGAAGAGTTCCATCACCTGCACCCATTTCGACAACAGTAAATTCTGATGGTGAATCGAGCAACAACCACATTTCCCTAAGCTGTAATGCCAGCAAAGCACCAAATACGGGATGGGTAGTAGGGCTCGTAAAGTAGTCTCCGTCTGTTCCGATAGGTTTTGATGCAGAAGTTCTGCGACGGGTTGGATAGTAACCCTGATCATTATCGTAAAGAACAAAGTTCATAAACGACTCAAAAGTAACTGGCCCGTACTGTGCAATGTGCCCGATCAGGCTTCTTTCTAACGCGGTATGTGATTTGGGTATCGTCATGCTGGAGCTTTATAAAAACGGCTGCGGCAGATTCGTAACCACTCAATCATCCAAGCACGTCGTAATCAACAACCTATCAATCACTGGTGCACTTACCCGTTTTAGCCACGATCAGAAATGGGAACGTACTCTAAATTATGCTCTCCAGTGTACTGCAGCAATGGCCTGATCAAAATATTGTGCTGTAACTGCTCAACTACTTGGATTGTCCACCCGGGAATGCGTCCAACAGCAAATATCGGAACAAATAAATCTTGTGGAAAGCCATTCAAATAATAAATAACACCTGCAAAAAAATCGACATTTACATGAATCCCACGCCTAGCATAAGGCTTCATTGCATCGACAACACCTTCAAGTATTTGATACCACTCGGGTTGCCCCATTTCTTCGCTGAGATTCTTAACCCCTTCACGAAGGTGCCTTGCACGTGGATCCTCTGCTTTATAAACCCGGTGACCAAAGCCCATTACACGTTGTCGATTAGAAAGAAGACCACGAACATAATCCGCTGCATTTTCTGGTTTGCCAATTTCTTTCGCCATCTGCATAACGTTTTCAGCAGCTCCACCATGTGACGGTCCTGATAAAGCAGCGATCCCTGCTGTTACGGCACCATGGACATCCGCTGCAGTTCCGGCTACCACCCGCGCTGTAAATGCCGACGCATTTGAGCCGTGGTCCGCATGAAGAACAAAATCTTTATCCATCAGATTAGCTGCATCAACACTAGGCTCATTACCTTCGAGCATGTAAAGGAAATTAGCAGCATGACTCAACGTTGAACTGGGCTGAACAGGATCTTTACCCCTGCGAATAGCATGGTGAGCCATCACAATCCCAGGCACTTGAGATGTAAGGCGATTTCCCTTATGAATGGTCGCTTCAGGGGAGTTATCTTCCCTGTCTGGATCAAATGAAGCTAACGCTGAAACAGCGGTCCTGAGCACATCCATCGGATGAGAATCTTTGACCAGATCGATAACATCGAAAATTTTTTCGGGTAACTCTCGAGCACCTTTCAACTCGGAATCAAACTCATCCAATTGGGCCTGGGTAGGAAGATTGCCATGTATAAGAAGATAGGCTGTCTCTTCAAAAGTTGAATATTCGGCAAGATCATGAATATTGTAGCCACGGTATTCGAGAACACCTTGTTTGCCGTCAATAAACGTCGTTGCACTCCGGTCAAAGTAAACACCCTGAAGTCCTCGGTGTAGCGTAATTTCGTCGGATTTCATTTGATGCTTTTAGTCCACCATACCGCCGTAGAAGGCGTACTTACTGAAAAATTTAAAGACCAGATCAACACATTCCACCCCTAAACGATCATTTTGAACAATAGTACAAAATACCAAACACTATTAGATGCCATTCGTATGATTATCGTGCCGTGCAAAATTTACCTCAACGAAATACAGGCATACTTCATCAAAACTTATTACATATCTTAACCTGTAATCCTTAGATGTGAAATTAAGTTTGGAAAGAAAATCAAGATCGATCTGCTACCTGTTTGATGAACCTTTCAATTACTTGGTCAATCGACATGGGATCGAGATTGTCACCACTTCTCGTACGCACTGACAAGGACTGAGCCTCAACTTCACGATCACCCGCCACAAGCATATAGGGGATCTTTTGCAGTTGCGCTTGTCTAATTTTAGCGTTCATCCTATCGTTTGAATCATTCACCTCAACTCTAAATCCAGCTTCACTAATCCGCTTGCCAACCTCGAAACAAAATTCATTATGCCGATCAGCGATAGGTACAATCACTGCCTGAACTGGTGCGAGCCACATTGGAAACGCTCCGGATAAGTGTTCAATCAAAACACCCAGAAAACGTTCAAGTGATCCCAACATCGCACGATGAATTACAACGGGACGATCACGGTTACCATTCTCCGCGGTGTATTCCATATCAAAACGCTCAGGAAGTGAAAAATCTAATTGAACGGTGCCTAACTGCCATTCACGCCCGATAGCATCTGGCACGAATGCGTCAATCTTAGGCCCGTAGAAGGCTCCTTCACCAGATTGTGCAGTGTATTTGTGTCCCGTAGCATCGAGCACTTCAGTGAGAATAGATTCTGCATGATCCCACATTTCATCAGATCCAACGCGCTTTTCTGGACGTAGCGATAACTCAAACCGAGTATTTTCGAATCCAAAAACCTTGTAAGACTCATTCAACATCTGCAAAAAAGACGTAATTTCTGCGCTAATTTGATGAAAGGCACAAAAAATATGGGCATCATCTTGCACAAAAGAACGGACACGATTCAAACCATGTGTCACTCCTGATCTTTCATTTCGGTGCAATCGTCCAAAGTCTGCCATCCTGATCGGCAATTCACGGTAACTGCGTGAATTAGCGAGATACAACATCGCGGCGGCAGGACAGTTCATTGGTTTTACGCCAAATTCCCTTTCATCCACATCTAAAAAGTACATATTTTCTGCATACGCGTCTAGATGGCCCGAGCGTTTCCATAGTTCGGTATTAAATATTTGAGGTGTAATTACTTCCTGATAGTCATACCGTTTATACAACTCCTTAACATAATCAATAAGACTATTAATTACGTGAGTGCCCTTTGGAAGAAAAAATGGACTAGCAGGTGCAATCGGATCAAAGAAAAATAAATCTAATGAACGCCCTAACTTACGGTGATCACGTTTTTCGGCCTCATCACGACGTCTCAGATAATCCTTCTGAGCGTCGCGTGACTCCCAGGCTGTCCCATAAATTCGCTGCAACATTGGATTATTTTCGTCGCCCCGCCAATAAGCTCCCGCTGAAGACAGTAATTTATATGCCTTGATATCGCCGGTGCGCTCCATATGTCCACCACGACAAAGATCTTCAAATGCATTATCAGAATGACTACAAAATGTAACTCGTTCGTCTGCTGGGATTGCTTTTAAAATCTCAACTTTATACGGATTATCTTTAACCAGTTCCAAGGCTTCATCCCGACTGGTTTCACGTTCAACAAACTTGGTATTTGCCTTAATTGAATCGCGCATTTTTAGCTCGATACGTTTTATATCTTCAGGAGTAAATGGTTCTGAAATAGCAAAATCATAGAAAAAACCATCGGCAATTGGCGGGCCAATCGTGAGTTGAGCCTCAGGAAACAAATTAGTTACAGCTTCAGCAAGAACATGCGCAGCGGAATGTCGCATTCGATCGCGATAATCATTTTGATCCTCAAGTGAGAGGTCTTTGAATTTAACTGCCATTAAAAGTGGCTCCGTCTTTTCGCGATGCCTAAAGATTAACTACGGATGTTTCTCGAGTCGGTAAACCATACTTACTGACTAATACGATTTGGTGGGCGGTACAGGACTTGAACCTGTGACCTCGTCGATGTCAACGACGCGCTCTAGCCAGCTGAGCTAACCGCCCGCAAAACGAGTAACAAATTTTATAGTAAAAACCCACAAACATTACTAGGCAATTTAAACTTGATCTAGTTTCGTTTGACTTCTACATGTTAAATACTATCGCCCTCATCTTTTTAGATGAGGGCGCAGTTTTAATCTCAACCTACCAAATACAAACACTATTGGTCAGATTTATCTGATTCATCTTCATTGACTTCATCTACAAACTGTGGAGAAGAATCTGTATTCTCTTCTACTGTTGACGTAGATGCCCGTAAGGCTTCTGCTGCTCGCGCTGCTGCATCATCGCCACTATCCGATGATTCCACACCTCCCGCAGCTACATCTGCAAGTGCTGATACCGCAGCAAGAAGGCCACCATCATCGGTGATATCGTTTGATACCGATCCGTCAGTCTCGTCAGTTGGTGTTGAGTCAGAGTTTTCAGCTCCAACACCAACCAGATCTCCGCCCCCTATAGCTGCTAATGCTTCCTCAAACGTAGCGGGCGCCTTCGTGAAACCAGTGAGACGACCATCTTCTCGCTCACCTTCCTCCACTCCAAGACGCTCACGACCTTGAGATGTTTGGTCAAGCCGAGCAGGTATCAGTCGACCGATAATGACATTCTCTTTCAACCCACTCAAACGATCTATAGATCCATTCACAGCAGCCTCTGTAAGTACACGTGCAGTTTCCTGGAAAGATGCTGCAGCCAAGAAACTCTGAGTGTTAAGTGATGCCCTTGTTACACCAAGAAGAACCGGGCTAGCGGTAGCAGGTTCACCACCTTCGGCCAACATATTGTTATTTGTCAGCTCGTAATCATGCCTGTCCACTAATTCTCCTGGTAACAAATCACTGTCACCCGGATTATCAACCCGAACTTTACGCATCATCTGGCGGACAATAACCTCGATATGCTTATCATGCAACTGAACACCCTGTGATCGATATACCGCCTGGACTTCATCAACTAAATAACGCTGTACTGCTGCCTGTCCTTCGATTCGAAGAATGTCTTGTGGATTCTTTGGACCATCGGTCAGTGCTGTGCCAGGGTCAATTTTATCTCCGTCAGAAACCAAAATTTCTGACGCTGCCGGAATCACGTACTCGCGCTCATCCGTCTCGTTCCATGCAATTCGAACAGCTGTCTTCGTTACCTGAACTGTACCTGCTACTGGTGCAAATATTTCTTCTTGCAATTCGTCTACTGTGCCCGCCTTCTTGGCTGCCGCCATAGCAACTTTCTTTACAGAAAGAACAACTTCACCAGCGTCGACCCAATCACCTGTTTTGACAGTCTGTCTATGAGTTTGAGGAATGTCCATTTCCTCTGAATAAACTTCGGTAGAAGTAACTCTAACTACACGGCCCTCAGGCAATTGGCCAATCTCAATTTGGCCGCCTATTTCGGATAAAACCGCCATTCCTTTAGGCTGTCGGGCTTCAAATAATTCGACAACACGGGGCAAACCTGACGTAATGTCCTTGCCAGCAACACCCCCAGTATGGAACGTTCTCATTGTCAACTGCGTGCCAGGCTCACCAATCGACTGAGCTGCAATAATACCGACAGCTTCACCCAATAGAGCAGGGTCTCCTGTAGCAAGTGAACCGCCATAACATTTTTGCGATATACCACGCTGAATAGTACTCGAAAGCGGTGAAAATACCCACGCTTCTTTCACCTTTGCAGCCGTGACGCGTTCAGCTACTTCTCTAGTGACTAAATCATCACGATCCGCTATTAATTCACCCGTCTCAGGATGAACAATAGGCTCCGCAAGGTAGCGAGTTACAATTCTCTCTGCAAGTGGCGCCTGCTGACCACCTTGCTGATCATCGGTAATCAAAATACCTTGCGCACCAGGGTCATTCTCTGTCGTGATTATCACATCCTGAGCGACATCAGCCAACCGACGAGTCAGATATCCTGAGTCCGCTGTTCGTAACGCTGTATCAGCGAGACCTTTTCGAGCTCCATGAGTAGAAATAAAGTACTCAAGAACCGACAAACCCTCAGCGAAACTCGAACGTATGGGCATTTCAATAATCCTGCCCTTAGGATCTGACATCAACCCACGCATGCCAGCCATCTGCTTAATCTGAGCTATATTACCTTTCGCTCCAGAAGCAGCCATCGTAAAAATTCCACCATACTTATCTAAGGTATCTTCGACAGCATCTGTCATTTTATTTGATACATCGGTCCAAATTCCTACCGATGCTTCATAACGTTCATGATCAGTGATGAGGCCCTCTTGATACTGCTCATCCAATTTGGAGATCTTAGTATCGGCAGCAGACAATAAGGATTGCTTCTGTGGAGGCGTAACGATGTCTTTCATTGCTATCGTAGTGCCTGACTGAGTAGCGTACTTAAACCCTAGGTTTTTTAACTGGTCTAACATCTCAGAAGTAGCTTGATTACCGTATCCAGTCACTACCTCACCAACCAAAGCTTCAATAGCACCACGGTCAAACAAATGATTTCGAAACTCCATCGTTTTTGGAAGAGCCCAGTTGAATATAACGCGACCAACGGTAGTTTCAATCAGCTCACCATGGTCATCACGAACTTTGATTAGTTGACGTAGCTTGATTCTTTCAGTGTCAAACGCCAAACGCACATCATCAAAATCAGCATACGTGGTATCAAATACAGCATTACCTTCCTCGTCCCTTTCGACAGGTGTCAATTCATCACCGTCAACCCCGGTGAGGTAATAAACACCAAGAACCATGTCCAGAGTGGGGGAAACGATAGGAAATCCTGAACTAGGAGCAAGCATATTGTTAGTTGAAAGCATCAATCGCTGTGCTTCAATAACCGCTTCTCTCGAAAGTGGAACGTGTACTGCCATCTGATCACCATCAAAATCAGCATTAAAAGCTGTACAAACCAATGGGTGAATCTGAATAGCCGAACCATCAACTAAAACCGGTTGGAAAGCTTGAATTCCCAATCGATGAAGAGTAGGAGCTCGATTAAGCATTACAGGATGATCTTGTATAACCTCTTCAAGCAAATCCCATATTTCTGGACGAGCTCTCTCTGTCATTCTTTTTGCACTTTTGATGTTGTGAGCATATCCCTTCACAACTAGTGCGTTCATTACGAACGGCTTAAACAACTCTAAAGCCATCTTTTTTGGCAAACCACACTCATACATATTGAGTTGGGGCCCAGAGATTATTACGGACCTTCCACTGTAATCTACGCGCTTACCCAGAAGATTTTGCCTAAAACGACCTTGCTTACCACGAAGCAAATCAGTCAGAGACTTCAGTTTATGGTTGTGGCTACCCTGGATAGCTCGACCTCGACGACCATTGTCAATAAGAGCATCAACAGCCTCTTGAAGCATTCGTTTTTCATTTCGAATGATAATGTCCGGAGCTTGAAGCTCGATCAAGTGCTTCAAGCGGTTATTGCGGTTGATCACTCTTCTATAAAGATCATTCAGGTCGCTCGTCGCAAACCGCCCACCATCAAGTTGAACCATTGGATGTAATTCGGGAGGGAGTACAGGTAAAACTGTAAGAATCATCCACTCAGATTTATTACCGCTCTTTCTGAACGCTTCGACAACACGAAGTCGTTTTATTGCCTTCTTGCGACGCTGCCCAGATGTATTACGAACTTGGTCTAACAGTTCAATACGTACTGAGTCCAGATCGGTATTCTCAAGAATTTCAAGCACTGATTCTGCACCCATCGATGCCCTAAATACATGACCGAATTTATCACGTAGTTCACGGAATCGCGCTTCTGTCAGTAAATCCATGACCCGAATCGCCTCGAGGTCATCGATTTTATTTTGGACATCTACTTTGACTGCTTCTTTTTGCTCTTCAGTCAGATCAGTGAGTTTTGTGAGAGCGCCCTCACCTTTGTAGCTTTCAATTTCTAATGACTGAGACTCTGCAAGTTCTAAAGCTTCTTTTTCTGCCTTAGCCGTCTGAGCTTTTGTCAGTTTTTTCTTGGGTTTATCCAGTTCCGCAAGTTCCGTTGCTATACGATCAGCTTCTAACTTTGCATCGAACATCGCTTGCATAGTTGATGCCAGCACCGGTTCAACATTCTTTTCTGATACAGCATCTTTCAAATCCTCATCAAAGCGCGTGATTTCAGCGTCTCTGTACGCTTCCAGTTGCTCAATAGCATTTTGCCGCGCCATGTCGTCTACAGATGTCACAACATATTGCGAAAAATATAGGATCCTCTCGAGATTACGAGGTGAAAGATCAAGGATAAGTCCTAGCCGCGAAGGAGTTCCTTTAGAAAACCAAATATGCGCTACAGGAGCCGCTAACTTCACGTGACCCATACGTTCTCTTCGAACTTTAGATCGGGCTACTTCGACACCGCATCGGTCACAAATTACACCTTTGTACCTAATCTTCTTGTACTTACCGCAGTAACATTCCCAATCTTTTGTGGGGCCAAATATCCGTTCACAAAACAAACCGTCTTTCTCAGGCCGTAATGTACGGTAATTAATTGTCTCGGGTTTAGTTACTTCACCGTATGACCAAGCTCTAATCTGCTCTGGAGAAGCCAGTGAGATTCTAATCGCGTTGAAATCGGCGCCTGATTGTGTCATATCTGGCCGTTTCTTTCGCCTTCCAGGGATTACACCCTATAGTTGAACTGACTAATTGCCAGCATTCGTTATTAGCCCGCACGTATTTCGCATGGCTATAAGTTCATTTAGTTTTCTTCATCGTCAACGCCAATGATTGCGTCATCAGATTCGTCAGACTCATCTGCAACTAAAGATTGCAAAGAATCCTTCGTATCATCCTGGTTATCTTCTGCTGAAGCACCGCTTACCTCCAAGTCGTCTTCCTCATCGGTAATCTCTACTGCATCAACGGTCAATTCATCAAGCGACAGTTCTTCGATATCTAACGCATCCAACGGTTCCTCGCTCAGATCACTCCAATTAAGAGGAGCTCCGAGTGTCGCCGACATCTCTTGTGAATCCGTCTCTGGCTGAGTAAATCTTTCAATATCCTCATTTAGAAGTTCAACTGAAAGCCCTAACCCTTGTAATTCTTTCAACAGAACATGGAAGGATTCGGGAACTCCAGGCTGAATGACCTCTTCACCCTTAACGATGGCTTCGTAAGTTTTAACACGACCGACTACATCATCAGATTTAATCGTAAGCATTTCTTGAAGTGTATAAGCAGCCGAATAAGCTTCTAGCGCCCACACTTCCATTTCACCAAATCGCTGACCACCAAACTGAGCTTTTCCGCCAAGAGGTTGTTGAGTAATAAGCGAATAAGGACCGGTCGATCGAGCATGAATCTTATCTTGTACCAAATGAATCAGTTTCAACATGTATACATTGCCAACCGTAACTGGCGAATCATATTGAAGACCTGTCCTGCCATCATGAATCATTTGCTTCCCAAAAATTGGTGCCGATAAATTCCTTTCGCGTGAAATTTTCAGAGACTCTTGCATCAGTTCTGAAGGCTTCAAGGCATCAGTTTTCTCCCCTGTAACCTCTTGCAACCAAATGCGCAAACAAGCCTCTCGAGCAGTTCCACGATTCGACGGGGCATCGCTCCATAGCCGATCTCTATCAAAACCCCGCTCACTCAAATAGTCATCTACCTTGTCCCAATTTATATGATCCGAGTCAAGGTCACGATGATCCTTTGCCTCAGACTCACTTACAAACCAAGCCCTAGCAAGCTGATCTTCTATAACACTGTCCTGCGCTCCATCAAACACCGGAGTGCGAGCATGAAATCCTAAGGTGTTCGCTGCCCAACCTAGATGAGTTTCTAATAATTGTCCTAGATTCATCCTCGAAGGCACACCTATAGGATTGAGCATAATATCCAGAGGGGTTCCATCCGGTAGAAACGGCATATCCTCCCTTGGCAGAACTTTTGAAACAACACCCTTGTTTCCATGTCGCCCAGCCATCTTATCCCCTTGGTTGATCTTCCTTGTATGTGCAACCCAAACTCTAACGGTCTTTGTCACCCCAGGCTGTAGATCATCACCATTTTCTTTTGTGAGGATTCGCACATCGGTGACTTTGCCGTGCTGTCCATGCGGCACTCGAAGGCTAGTGTCCTTAACGTCACGAGCTTTCTCACCAAAAATAGCTCTCAAGAGTTTTTCTTCAGCGGTCAGTTCAGTTTCGCCTTTGGGTGTGATCTTACCGACCAAAATATCCCCTGGCGTTACCCATGCACCGATCCGCACAATACCTTCTTCATCTAGATCCCGCAGACTCTCTTCACCAACATTTGGAATATCACGGGTAATCTCTTCCGGACCCAACTTAGTTTCGCGCGCCTCTACTTCGTGTTTATCAATGTGAATAGATGTGTATCGATCATCTTTAACAAGATCTTCATTGAGTATGATGGCATCTTCATAATTGAACCCCTCATACGTCATAAAGCCGACCAACAAGTTCTGGCCAAGTGCGAGTTCTCCATTTTCAGTCGATGAACTATCAGCCAATGGAGAACCTGGAACAACCCTGTCTCCCTTATGAACAATTGGATGTTGATTAATCGAAGTGCCCTGATTTGAACGGACAAATTTCGTTAATGGATATTCAACTTCCTTCCCATCTATGCCCAAAATTTTCACACGATCACTCGTGGATTCTGAGACAATTCCTTCAATTCCGGACATCACAACTTGGCCAGAGTCACTCGCTACACGCCATTCCATGCCCGTTCCAACCAGTGGGGCTTGTGGTTGAACCAAGGGAACTGCTTGACGTTGCATATTCGAACCCATTAAAGCTCGGTTAGCATCATCGTGTTCCAAGAACGGTATCAAGGCTGTTGAAATACTTACAATCTGCATTGGAGAGATATCTAAATACTGAACATCGTCGGGATGAACATACGTATAAGCTTCACTACCACCCTGTCGGACCTCAACGAGTTGCGTCGTGATTTGACTCTTACCGTCCATAGGAGTGGTCGCCTGACCAATAGTGTTTTCCTCCTCATCATCAGCAGAAAGGTAATCCGTGTCTGCTTCATTCGCAGTCACATACGGCATGACCTTCACATCACGAGGACTAAGCGCATTTACTAGAGCCGCAACTGGAATCGTAATAGGTTTTTGACTCTCAGCAATAATCTTCCCGTCTTCGTCCATGATGTCTTCAAGAGGTGTACGACCCTGAATGTCAGGATTATCGCTAGACATGTAGCGGAGGATTTTTCTGTAAGGAGTCTCTATAAAACCGTAAGGATTTAGGCGCGCATAAGTCGAGAGTGAACCAAGGAGTCCGATATTAGGACCTTCGGGAGTTTCAATGGGACAGATACGACCATAATGAGATGCGTGAACGTCACGCACATCAAAGCCTGCACGCTCTCGAGAAAGACCGCCAGGCCCAAGTGCAGAGAGTCGCCGCTTATGGGTCAGTTCAGCCAAAGGATTAGTTTGATCCATAAACTGAGATAGCTGAGACCCTCCAAAAAATTCACGAACGGCAGCAACTACTGGCCTAATGTTTATTAAAGCTGCAGGGGTTGTTGTTGTCGGATCCATTTGTGTGGTCATCCGCTCTTTAACAACCCGCTCCATTCTCAAGAGCCCAAGACGCAATTGATTCTGAATCAATTCTCCGACAGCTCTTACCCGTCGATTACCTAAATGGTCAATATCATCATTTGATGCGCGACCATTGTTTATCGTAATCATCCGTCGAATTAATTCGACTATGTCATTTTTTGTAAGAGTCCGCGTCTTTTCATCGATACTCAGTCTTCGATTCAATTTGTAACGACCGACTCGGCCTAGATCATATTTACGTTCGTTAAAAAACAAGTTGTTAATAAGCTCACTTGCATTTTCGACACTCGGGGGTTCGCCTGGTCGTAATCGACGATAAAATTCAAGAAGAGCCTCATCGACAGTAGAAGCTGCTGTATCTTTCGCCAGTGTGGCCTCCATATAGTTATGAACTGGATCATCATCAACGTCTGATACCAGTTGGCGAATCTCATCATCAGTTGCCCAACCAAGTGCTCGAAGCAAGGTCGAAATAGGTGCCTTACGTTTACGGTCAACCTTTACCGAAAGTAAATCCTTGTTACTTGTTTCAAGCTCCACCCAGGCCCCTCGGTAAGGTATCAACTTGGCACTACAAAGCTCCCGACCTGTCGCGGGATCTGTCTTTGTTGTGAAATAAGCGCCAGGTGAGCGAACCAACTGAGAAACAACGACTCTTTCTGCTCCGTTAATGACGAATGTTCCGTTTTGAGTCATCATTGGAAGATCACCAAAGAACAGAGTCTGCTCTTTAACTTCTCCGGTCTCTTTGATTACCAGCTGAACCGTCACATAAAGCGGAGCCGAATAGGTGATCTCACGAGTTCTGCATTCTCTTTCAGTATTTTTTGGCTTGCGAATTTCATGGCTTAGAAATTTAAGATCAAACCTACCTCCAGAAAAATCCTCAATTGGAGAGATCTCCTGGAGAAGATCCTTCAATCCATCAGTCTTGAGCCATTGAAATGAATTAACTTGCACTTGCACAAGACTTGGAACATCAACATTATTTGAAATGCTGTTGAACGCTTTGTAATCGGGCTGCTCAGTTGGGGCTAATCTGCGATCAGCGATTACCATGCAAACTCTCCTAAAAATAGATAAGGATTTTGGTTCGCGCGTGCGCCTGACAACACAACGCGTGAAACCCAAAGAACCACGGAACAAAATCCATGTGTGCTTTGGGTAGTTTAGTGATTAAAAAATATGAACCAGATCGAAACGGAAGAAGATGGACATTTCTTGGACGACCTCGAATTTTAGGCGTACCCCTCCCTTGATGTCAATATCTTCACCATGCCATTTTCAGACGTCATCAACTAAACAATAGCTTTAAATTTAATAACCTTTGAATGTTTCGAGGGTATGGGATACGTTTATGAAAGGTATTTTCAAACTTGCAAGGTAGTTGAGGTTGAAAATAGAGATTAAAAACACATTCTGTTTTAACCGCTGAGACTGTAGGAATTTGTTGCACGCCAATACCGAATCATCTTCGCATGAAGAAGTCGAAAAACAAGTTTCAACCCTCACATTCAGTGTTGGTGGAATGACCTGTGCCGCCTGTGTCCACCATGTGATGAACGCACTCAACAAGTTGCCAGAAATTATTGATTCCCAGGTCAGCCTTGGAACGGAAACTGCAACCGTTGAATACACAACAGGCAGTCCTACAAAGACTAATCTTCGAGAAGCGTTATCTAACGCCGGTTATTCTGTTCGAAAGTTTACGGACGAGGATATTTCGATATTTAGTGATGAGGATAAAGAAATCCGCTCAGCGGAAATTAGACAAACCCGAAATAAAATGATGATTAGCCTGAGCGTAGCAGCAATATTAATGACTGCAATGAACTACTCATCAAACAATTGGCTTTCAAACTTAACGCCAACCTCCATCAATATTTTCGCATTTATTCTGGCATCTCCTGTCCAATTCTGGGCTGGCTCACAGTTCTACCGCTCTGCTTGGTCGGCAGCGCGGCTAGGCACTTCGAACATGAACACACTTATAGCAATTGGAACTTCTGCGGCCTATTTTTACAGCGTCGCCGTAACAATCCTTCGACCGATGTTCGAAGAATCCTTAGTGTTTACCAGTGCAGCCATAGGTGGAAACCACTCAAGTGGAACATATTTCGATGTTGCTGCCGCAATCATAGGCCTAGTCCTTATGGGACGATGGCTCGAGTCACGCGCTCGTTCGAAAACCTCCGACAGTATCAACCAGTTAATGAACTTACAACCTACATCTGCACTGGTATCAAAGAATGGAGTTAATGTCGAAACTGATATCTCTGATGTGGTTGCAGGAGATTGCATTACGCTGCGTCCGGGAGAAAGAGTGCCCGTGGACGGTATTGTTATTGAAGGGACGACTGCAATCGACGAATCAATGTTAACAGGCGAACCATTTCCGATCGAAAAGCAAGTTGGCGACAAGTTATATACAGGAACAATAAACGGGATCGGATCAGTTAGTTTCAAAGCGTCTCAGATCGGGAACGAAACCCTGCTTGCAGGAATCGTAAGAATGGTCCAGAAGGCCCAATCTTCCAGAGCCCCTATTGAACATCTTGTTGATCAGGTAACATCTCGTTTCGTACCCGTTGTCATGGTTATCGCTTTACTCGTTTTTGTTACTTGGTCGTTCCTGGCTCCAGACCCGGCTATGGTCAATGCCCTGCTGATGGCAGTTGCAGTGTTGATAATCGCATGCCCATGCGCGCTTGGACTCGCTACCCCAACGGCCATAGTAGTTGGTATGGGACGCGGGGCATCGAAAGGTGTACTGATTCGAAATGCTGACGCATTACAACGGACACACAAGATTGACACCGTTGTCTTCGATAAAACAGGGACGATCACGGAAGGCAAGCCATCGGTTTCCAGCATCACTACATTCGAAGTTGAAGAAAATGACCTTCTCCGTTTTGCTGCCGCTGTCGAAATAAACTCCGAACACCCAATGGCAACCGCCATACTTGCTGAAGCTAGAATAAAAAACCTTGAAATACCAGATGCCACCAATGTAAAAATTAGGCCAGGTCAGGGCATATCGGCAACCGTGGAGGGTTCTATCATCACTGTCGGCAACGCCGCATTCGTATTTGAAAAAAAATCTGCCGATAAGGTACGTAGAGCAAATGCTGCTGTGACCGAATCAGAAAATACCGTTCTCTGGGTTTCAAAAGATGAAGAGGTGCTCGGATTCTTAGGAGTGTCCGATGCAGTAAAGTTAGAAGCAGCCGAGGCCATAGAAAAGCTGCACTCACGCGGCATCAATACAGTGATACTCAGCGGTGATAATAAACAGTCAGCCGACAAGGTCGCCAAATCAGTCGGTATCAAGCAGGTAATCGCTAGTGTTCTCCCCGAAGGAAAAACATCGGTCATCACTACACTGCAACAAAGTGGAAAGACAGTCGCAATGGTTGGTGACGGGATTAATGATGCAGCGGCACTAGCAACCGCAAATGTAGGTGTAGCGATCGGCACTGGAACAGATATTGCAATCGAAGCTGCTGATGTAACTATTACTTCAGGAGATTTAACATTCGTCGATGATTTAATCCATATCAGCCGAAGCACTATGAGAAACATCAAGCAGAACCTGTTCTGGGCCTTCTTCTACAACATCCTGCTCATTCCGATTGCTGCTGGTATTCTATATCCCGTATTCAGTGATGGAACCGCACCTGGATTTTTGCATCCCATCATCGGGCACTTTGGATTCCTAAATCCTATCGTTGCCGCCGGCATAATGGCTTTAAGCTCATTAACCGTTGTCGGCAACTCATTACGATTAGGCCTTCAAATTCCCGGACGGTCATAACCAGCAACTGCCGCTACATCAATCCAAAATTTAATCCCAAGACTTAAATTTCTCCAATAAACGAACATATAATTTTAAAAATACCGTGAAAATTCCATTTCTAAGAATAAAATCCGAAGTCGCCATTGACCCTGTATGCAACATGAAGGTCAACACTGACAACCCACCAGGGGGAACGGCTACTTTTCAAGGTAACGCCTATTACTTCTGTGGTCCTGGATGCCGCGTTGCGTTTGAAGAAGATCCCCAAGGCTACATCTCAGGAGAAAAATCGATAGAGATGTAGACTATCCAAAGATTTTTCATACACCTATGCAATCACGAACATGATGTACAGAATCTCAATTAGAAACAATTTCAAAAACATCAAATCAGGAATATAAATGCCTAAAACTGAACCTCCAGCAGCCGACGGCCTGGCCATCGTTTACACGCATCCCACATGTGGCTATTGCGACTTGCTCAAAGAAGATTTGACAAAGGACAATATCGCCTACCGTGAGATAGACGTCTCGAAACAGCCGGAACAATGGACAGAAGTAGAACGACTTTCAGGCGGCGATAAAATCACACCGGTAATGGTTACGGCCGAAGGTGAAGTGGAGATCGGCTACAAAGGTATTGGGTGTAATTACGGATAATCACTTGATCTCCGGATTATGGTTACCAGACCCTTGCAGGCTGTTGACTGACGTTGGGTCCGAGCCGTACTCTCAATGTCAGCGGTTAATTCTGCGACAAGGTCCCGTGGTGTAGCGGCCTAACACGCCTCCCTGTCAAGGAGGAGATCGGCAGTTCGAATCTGCTCGGGATCGCCATGCAAATACAATAAAAGCCCTCGGTTTATCACCGAGGGCTTTTAGATTAATTCCTCGTCAGCTATCACAAACCTCTTGTTGAGCTCAATGGCAAAAAAGTGTAGAACTTACTTAACCTAATAAAAAATATTGAACCTTAACTAAAAATGCCAGCATCTTCTCACAACACACTCCAAATAGGCGATGTCCATATCACCGGACTCACCGACGGCAGCATCACGTTCGATCCAAGAATCTTATTCCCCGAAACTCCACTAGAGGCATGGTCACCATTTCATGACCGATTCCCTGAGTACTTTGAAGGTCAGTATTTTCGAAACAACCTGGGATCTTTTGTTTTTACTTCAAACAACCAGCGAGTAGTAGCAGATTCAGGCTATGGGCCGCATGGCGACATGATCGGATATCCAGCTCCTGGAGAATTAATTAAAGACTTTGAAAGAAATCTTTATACTAAAAATATTCCAGATCCTGATATTCTTATTAGAACAGGAGGTCAAAAAAGA
>ENA-UPTF01000010-UPTF01000010.1-marine-metagenome-genome-assembly--contig:-NODE-10-length-125401-cov-3.728687_pt1 | contig 125401 bp, 116 predicted proteins | sample MGYA00238166_ERZ767019 | MGnify/ENA primary metagenome ERZ767019 (study PRJEB28930, sample SAMN06266391) | marine metagenome | isolation source: Sea water from 250 m depth | place: Atlantic Ocean... | reverse complement strand
AACAGGTAGTTATGCAGATGAACTCTACGTCAGCCCCGTCGCACTTGAACCGGGTGAAGCTGTGATCGTCGCTGAGGCCCTTAGGGCAGAATTTTCGTCTAATAATTAACGGTCATGTGGATGATCACGATTAGGTGTCTGGTTCGTATGAATCTGTGGTTGTATTCAGTTCATTTGGTGTGCTTTCATTAGAAGGCACCTAATTTGTACATATTCAGGAACTAATGGATGTCATTTTTAGTCTTTACTCATTTATCGTCACAAGGAGTACATCTTGCACTTGGTTATATTGAACTGTAGATTGCGTACCAACGGATAAGCGAACTTAATATTCAATAATTTTGGTACCCAATTAATGAAACCTGGATTTTTTACGATGCCTCTGCACCCACCGGGTGCTGATATGACGGAACTTCTAAAGTCTGATCTTCATCAGATCGTGAAACTCGACGAATTGGGGTATGAAGAGGCTTGGATCGGTGAACACTTCACTGCGGAATGGGAACCAATTCCCTCGCCTGAACTTTTCATTGCTCAAGCATTAGGGGTAACAAAAAATATCCGCCTTGGTACCGGTGTTACCTGTATGCCTAATCATGATCCTTTTGTTCTAGCTCATAGAATCGCTCAGCTTGATCATATGGCGGAAGGGCGACTTAATTGGGGTATTGGAACGGGGAGTTTTCCAGGTGATACTCATGTTTTTGGGTATGACGAAGACGGTGGTGTGGATGCAGGGGCGTACACGCGCGAAGCACTTCAAACTATATTGAAAATCTGGGAAAGTCCTGAACCTGGGTTATACGAGTCGAAATGGTGGAAGTTTAGAATTCCCGAACCCGACGATGTGATAGGAATGCGTGCGCATGTGCAGCCGTATCAAAAACCACACCCTCCCATTGGAGTGGCGGGTGTATCGGCCAATTCTCCTACTTTGAAAATGGCCGGTCAACTTGGTTGGATTCCGATGAGCATCAATCTTGCTCCTCCTAGTCAGGTTAAGACTCACTGGGATTCGATAGCTGAAGGAGCAGCGGAGGCCGGAAATGAACCAGACCGGTTGCTCTGGCGCGTAGCGCGCGAAGTGTTTATAGCGGACACAACTTCTGAGGCACGCCGTTTGGTTACAGAAGGCACAATGGCCCGTGATTTTGAGGGATATTTCATTCCGATGCTTTCGAAAAATGACAGATTGGGAATCATGAAGAATGATCCGGATATGCCTGATTCCGATGTGACAATTGATTACCTGATCGATAATGTTTTTATTGTCGGAAGTGTTGCAGAGGTCACCCAGAAACTGGACGATTTATATGGTGAACTTGGTGGGTTCGGAACACTCTTGGCAATGGGACATGAGTGGAACCCTTATGAGGCTTGGCAGGAATCGATGACCGCGCTCATCAAAGATGTTTTGCCTAATGTTGCTTAGGTCTATAGGTCGTAACTTTTATTCTATGTTGGCTATTAGTTGATCGCACCGTGTTCGGTCGAATTCACATAACAGAACAGCGTTACCGGCTACTAAGTAATCGGCGTATCCGGTGAATGAACCGCCACTGAAGTCTAAAAGTTTGCCGCCCTTTGAACGTTTTACCGCACCTTCAATTGAGCTTGTAGCCGCAGGAATTCCTAGTTCGATCGCCGCCTCATGAGTTTCGTAGAATCTTATTTCGATGTCTTTTTGATTGAAGAATCCGTACCAAATCTCAGTTGACTCCGGAACGGTGGCGGTGTCGTACTGTTTGGATTTCTTCCAGCCTGCCTGTACGAATGAGTCAGGCGTGAAGTTACGATCCGAAAGAAGGATTGAAGAAGTGCCCCCCTCTTTGGCTGAAGGGTCCTCGCTTGTCGAATTTTGGCCTCCGCAGGCAATCAATATTCCCAATGTTAACGTGAATGTTGCCAGCAATATTCGCTTTGTTATTTGCATAGATTACTCATTAGCAACTACTCGAATTCTCAACAAAGCATATAAAAATTGCTTAATGCATCATTTTGATATGAACTTTTGTGTGTTCAATTAAATGAACCTTGAGCGTTCTTTAACCCCTGCTGAATGGTCTATATATACGCTGATTGTTTCGGTGAAGAAATCGAAGCCTTCTGTTCCTTGTTCTCGTTGTCCTGTCCCCGAGGATCCAAGACCTCCAAATGGTAGGTGAACTTCCCCTCCGAGGGTAGGAGCATTAACGTGTACCATTCCTGTTTCAGCCGAATTTATATATTCGTAGGCTTGAACGAGGTCGCGTGTGTAAACCGATGAGGAAAGCCCAAAATCTACGTCGTTAGAGATATTCACAGCTTCTTCCAAATTCGATACTTTGAACACGCTTAACACTGGGCCAAAGATTTCTTCTTTGGCAATGCGCATTTTACGATCTACATCTGTGAAGATCGTTGGCTCAATGTAATATCCCTCAGCAAACTCGCCATCTTGGAGTTGATGTCCTCCAAATGTCAGGCGTGCACCTTCTTCTGTGCCTACCCCAATGTATCCAAGAACGGTATCGAGCTGGTTCTGACTTGAGAGTGGCGCCACATCATTGGATTCATCCATACCATCACCAATAGATAAGGCTTTGGTCTGCTTAATTAATGTTTCCATGAACTCGTCGTAGATTCCATTTTCGACGATCACCCTTGATGTAGCCGTGCACCGTTGCCCGGTTGAGCCAAAAGCCCCTTGGACTACTCCTGGAATTGCTTTTTCTAGATCTGCGTCATTAAGAATTATTGCAGCATTCTTTCCGCCCATTTCGCACTGAACTTTTTTAAGTAACTCGGAACCTCTTGCTGTGATTTCGGTACCGATATCAGTTGAACCTGTGAAGGAGATACCTTTGACACGCGGATCCTCTACTAAAGTGTTTCCTACGGATCCTCCTGGACCTGTGATCAGGTTCAATACTCCTGGTGGTAGTCCGGCCTCTTCGAAGATTTCTACTAGTTTTACTGCAGAAAGTGGGGTTCCGGAAGCTGGCTTGTAAACAACAGTGTTTCCAGAAACTAAGCAGGGAGCAAGCTTCCATGCTGGGATTGCCAACGGAAAATTCCATGGTGTGATGAGAGCTACTACCCCGATTGGGCGCTTCATTGTGTATGCAACGGTGTCCGGCAGTTCAGAGGGTGTTGTATAACCATGCAATCGACGTCCTTCACCTGCTGAATATTCGATGATATTCATTGCACGTTTTACTTCACCGATTGCATCAGCGATTGGCTTACCTTCTTCAAGTGTTATCGTTTCAGCCATTTCGCCTGCACGCCGATCCATGATGTCGAGTGCTTTATACAGAATCGCTCCTCGTTGGGGCGCAGGCATGTTAGCCCAATCCTTAAGGGCGCCACTCGCTGCAGCAATAGCGTTTTCTGCATCTTGCGGGAGGCTGGACTGGAACTCACCGACGATTTGAAAAGTTTTGGCAGGATTTGTTATTGGGTAGGTTTGGCCGGAAATCGAGTCTTGCCATTTTCCGTTAATGTAATTTTGGCCGTTTTGGCGCAACGAGTTATCGCTCATATTCCCACTCTCTGGTCAGTCTATCGAATGGCTAAGGTTCCCTCTTAACTAGATATTTTGAAATATCTCGCACTGATAGTACTCGGATGAGATCATTTCGGGCTGGCGTGCGAGGGTTTTCACAGATATTCTGTCGCACTCGGACACGCTTGTAATTTGTATCCCTAAACCATTCGCAATGGAGTAATAAAACGTATGCCAGCCAGCGGTAGTTCAGCCGTCACCATTCATTCTGCCTCTCTCGATCAAGTAGCCAGTTCCAGAACGGTTGAAATTCCTTCATATGACCGGGAACGTCTTGAAGATGTTGGCTTTCTTGCATCAATGACATTTGTATTGATGTGTAATTATCATCAGACCGGTCACTTTGGTGGTCCCACAGCCTATATGCCTTATACGGTAGCCACTCATCTGGCGGGTCCCGAAAATGGCGGTATGACATTTGATTATCGTCGACCAAAGCATCCGTTTGCAGATAAGTTCATGTTGGCTGGCGGGCATAACGCTCCCGCGACTTATGCTCTTTGGATGATCATGGGCGAAGCGCTTGCCCGAAAGCATGCCATAACGGGTGATGAACGATATAAAGCGGATTCGAAGTCGTCAATGCTTGCAATAGATGCTCTTGGTTTTCGTCGTGGTGCAGGCGCATTAGCAACTATCTTGGAGGAAAATGGTCTTGCGGACCACCCCGCGATGGCTCAGGCAAAAATTCGTGGGATAAGGGCTTTATCAGGGCATTCAGAAACTACCGATCTGACCAACGATGTAAACGGTGGCCCTTCGGGAATTGGGATAGCTACTGCTGCTGGCAAAGCGGCTTTCTGGGACATGATGGGAGCTGATCCATCTCTCAAAATTATTGCAATTGAAGGAGAATTTGCTCTCACATCAGGGCATTCACAGGAGTTTAAGACTCAGGCAGTAGCGCAGAGAGTTGGCAAACGACTCAGAGTACTGATGTCTTATAACAACGCAGGGATCGATGATGAGCTTGTGGGCAGTGTCGTAAAAGAAGATACCTATCGAATAGAGGATCAGTGGTCATCATATGGATGGAATGTGTTTAAGGTTGATGATGCCACAAATTATGATCAAGTCGTCGGCGCTTTGAAGACCATGGAAGATTGGGATGAGGATGATCGTCGTCCGATGATAGTAGTCGGTAAAACCGTGAAGGGGTTTTGGCCGGGGGCGAAAGACGGGATGATAGGGGAAGTGACCCAAGTGGTTGATCATGCCAGTCATGCATATGGTATGCCGATGAATGGAGAGTATTTTCAGGCTCTTGCGGAGTCGTTTGAGCGTAAGTACGGTGTAACTTTTGAAGGAATTCGGTCTGGTGCTGTCTCGGACGACGGTGAAAGACTTCTTCAGCTTAAAACGAATATTGACATCGCTATGTCCGTCCTTGATAAGGATGGTCTTGGGGACTGGCTTGCTGAGCGCCTGGTTGAAATTGGTGATCAGGTGAACGACGATCTTCCGCTGCGTGTGGATCCCAACTCTGATCCTTTTCAGGACGACCGATTGTTGGTAAAAAACCTTCCAACTGAGGCAACTACGGTTACCGCTGCGAACCCTGTGACAGGGGAGAAGAAGGATATTGGGATAGCGCTTTTCGAGGAGCCCGGGGCAGTCAAAGGTACCCGTCGCGCTATTTCCGAAATCATAAAATGGGCTAATTACGTGACTGAAAACCGTTTTGTGATCGTTGCAGCTGATCTTGCAGAGTCGATAAACGTTGATCATGGATCACTTTGGGGTCATTACGATCCGATTGACAATGTTGTAGGAACTCGGTTGAAGGCACCTATACAAGAGGCAGGAAATGCTTCTACTGCGGTTGGTTTCACGAGCCAGTCTCTGTCGATAGATCCGGACAGGCATAACGGTGTTTGGTCAATCTCCGGAACTTATGGTGCGTTCACTCCACTTATGTATCTTCCGTTACGCGTTTGGAGTCAGCAGAATCAGGACAGTCCATTCAGGCTTGGTGTTGCACATGTTTTGGCTGGGCATTCTGGGCCCGAGACTGCTGCTGACGCAAGAACTCATTTTGGAATTTTTGCTCCACAGGTTTGGAAATTGTTTCCGAAAGGCCAAGTAATCGTACTGAGCTTCTGGGACTATAACGACGTGGCACCAGGGTACTTTGCTGCTGCTGAGATAGCCGCACGTGACTCAAAGGTTGGTGTGATAGTGCTTGAAGTTGCAAGGCCGGACTTCGCAGTAGCGGACCGTTCTACTTTTGCAGATTCAGATCCTCGTGCTGCTGCCAAGGGATTTTATTTGATCAAGGATTATGATCCTAATAGGCCTAAAGATGGAGTTGTTGTATCACAGGGATCCAGTTCTACAGTGAATCTGGTGAGTGTTCTGGAGAAGCTCGAAGAAGCGGGAGTGAATGTGAAGGTGATTGCTGCTATAAGCGAGGAATTGTTTGATAGGCAGCCTAAATCGTATCGAGATACTGTACTAACGGAAGCTGAGAAGTTCGATCTAATGGTTGTCACGACTGGAACGCGCCGAGTATGGCCGGTGACCGGCGTTGGGCCACTAACTGATGAGTACTCTCTCACATCCGACTGGGATAATCAGTGGTTGAGTGGTGGGACTGAGGATGATGTTATAAAGGAAGCTCATCTCGATAAAGATTCAATTTTTGAAGCAGTAAAACGGTTTGCTGCGGATCATGATGAAAGGCTTTCTCGACAGGCATCAGCCTTTAATGGTCATGCAGGCTAACGTTTAACTGACTTCTATATCGTTGACATGTGGTGCGTGTATGTTGAGTGAAGCCGTGAGAAACTGGTTCACCATATCGTGAGTTGGCACGCATTCTGGGCATTCTTCGTTGACCCCCGGCGTGTACTTGACTTTTAGGTTGTTACCGTCCAGAGAGACCGAATCCAATGTGCCTCCTTCAGATCCCACTAATTTCTCGATCTGTTCCAGCACGAAATCTACCTGGGTATTGTTGGTGATTTGAACCATTTTTTTCTCCGGAATTCGTGTATTGAATTGGTGGAGCTGGGGGGATTCGAACCCCCGACCTCGTCATTGCGAACGACGCGCTCTCCCAACTGAGCTACAGCCCCTAATTCGATTATTATTTTGCGCTGAAACACTACGGAGTTAATTATTTGATTAACTTTTAGTATCCAGAACAAATTTAGCGTAACAAATGGTCACATGTAAGTCTCAACCTTTTGTGAATAAGGTGCTACCATTTCGCCGTCTCACCATAGAAACTATGTTCCGTACATTGTTGATACCGATAACTAGTGGTGGCGTTAGATCCATCAAATCGAGGGGTGCAACTTGCTAAAGCATTTTCAAGTGCCTGATGACATAGCGATCAGAGTAAACGTTGATAGTCTTCGAACTGTCACTGAGCGGATATTCATGAAATGCGGCGTGTCTGAATCCGAAGCCTATTTGGGTGCCGATGTGCTCATGTTCGCTGATCAAAGTGGTATCGACACCCATGGTGTATCGAACATGCTTCGTTCTTATGTGTCGGCCTATAACTCTGGGACTTTGAATCCTGATCCTAGACTTCAGATCGTAAAAGAGACACCTTCCACAGCGACCATTGATGGTGATGGTGGTCTTGGGCTCATGATTGCGCCAAAGGCCATGGACATTGCTATTGCGAAGGCTAAGGAAGTTGGAACCGGTGTTGTTGCTGTTCGAAATTCAGGGCATTTGGGGGCTGCTGGTTATCATGCAATGATGGCAGCTGATCAAGATATGATCGGCTGGTGTATGACTGCTGGTGGAAAAGCAATGGTGCCTACATTTGGTGCTGAACCTCAACTCGGAACGAATCCCATAGCGTTTGCGGCACCGGGTAACAACGAACCTTCGTTTATGTTTGATGCTGCGATGACGTCAATAGCGGGGAATAAGATCGGACTTGCAAATCGTATGGGCAAGGGTATGTCACCGGGATGGGTGGCAAATGAAGACGGAACACCAGATATGGACGGAGGAGCTGTTGCGGATTTTGCTGCTAACTCCGTGCGTATGCAATTACCGACAGGATCTACGCGAGAGCTTGGCTCTCATAAAGGTTATAGTCTTGGCGTGATGGTGGATATTCTTTGTGGGCAACTTTCATTTGCGCCTGGGTTTGGCACATTGTCTCGTACGCGACGAGCGCACTTTGTGGCTGCATACTCGGTTGAAGCCTTTGGTGATGTTAGTGAATTCAAAGAAAATATGGATGGAATGCTTAAGGGTCTTGCTGCAACAAAGCCCATGGCTGGGCATGAACGTGTTTACTATGCCGGATTACCTGAACACGAAGTGCGGATTGAGCGGAGGAAGAATGGTGTTCCATTGCATCCTGAAGTGATCGATTGGTTTCGTGATATTTGTGCTGAGTTCGAAATCAAGTTCGATCTTGTATAGCGCAATCATTAAGGTTGTATCGAACGAGTTGCATGATTACACAGGATGGTGTGAGGAACCTAGATGTTTAAAGGTGTAATGGTTGGGTTTGGGATAATGTTGGCATCTCTAGTGATTCCCGTTGTACATTATGTTGCGGCTCCCTTGAGCCCATTTGTAGCCGGTTTTATCGGTAGTGGTATTGCGAATATTAATCAGGATGGGGTTATTAAGTTTGGTGGACTTATGGCTGGACTAATGTTCATCCCGGTTGTTGTTGTATTGATAATAAAATTTGTGTTTGGTGTAGATGAAGTTATGAGGATACCGACAACTTTGTGGGTGATTATCGTTGTGGCTTTCATTCCATATACATGGTTCGGAGCCACGGTTGGTGCACTGGGCGGGTACATGATTCGCAGGAATGCGGATAAATAACCGGTTAAAGTCTGCGATCTCATAACCGGTGATGTCGTATTTGCCTATCAGTTAACCGTAGTTAGAGCTTTCGTCGCTTTGTGTGATGCGTTTGCTCTTTGTTTAGTTATCTTGGAATCAGCAACCACCACTATGGGTCCTACTGCGTCTCTTGCAAGCTTGTCTGCGACGCTTCCTAGAATAGATCGCCGAATACCCGACCTCATTTTTGATCCTACCAATATCCAAGATCCAGGATCGTCGGCTTGTAACTTATGAATTTGGCGTGTGAAATTTCCGTCGACTCGTACTATTTCAGCATCTATACCTCTACTTGAAAAATAGTTGAAAATTTCTGATTCGTTCTTACTGTTAGTTCTTGATTTTTTTTCAACGATTTTGATGCTGGATCGGCTAGCACCCGCCATGGCGCTCGCAATAGGCAGTACGGAATCTGAACTACGGTGATGGCGTGGAATAATTAATGTTTTAGGTGCCTTTCGAGCGTCAGAGTTTAAGTTCTCATGATGTGGATTAACGATCAATAATGGAGCAGCTGTAGTTTTCCAGAGTTTGTCTAATAAGCCTGGTTTTACCAAGCGGTGGACTCTTGATCGGGCAGTTGTTGCGATTGCTATGATACCGAATGAACTAGTTGTAGCACGTGACGTAATCATTGTTGCAGCATCACCCGTAGCAAGTCCCCAGCGACAACTTATGCCATGTGGGCCAAGCCTGCTGACCACCTCTTCTAGGTAGGCTGATGCAAGGATCGTTCCGCGATCATGAGGTGCATCGGGATAGTGCACTTGTCGTGGTCTTGCGCCTCTTGTCGGGTGGGTTGGGGGGAGACTATGGAATAGCGTGATTTCACCAGAGAACCATTCAGCGAACATCGTTGCAAATGGAAGTATTTGTTCTGAATGCTGTGATCCGTTTAGTGGCACGAGGACTCGGTTTAAATTCAAAGAGTTTCCACGATTTATGGAATCGCGTCGAACATCCTCATGGGTTTGTTGTATTGAATCTGTATGTTGCGACATTATTCGCTGCTTTGACTGGTCAGGAAAGAGAGTTTATCGCTTTCATGAAAAGCGCTAGTCGATTGATTTGTTCCCTGATTTCAATGTTTTCGCCTTCAGCATGGGGATTTTCACCCATAGATCCAAGACCGTCGGCGGATGGAACACCCATAGCTGCAGTGAGGTTGGCATCGCTTCCTCCCCCAGTGGATTCCTCAGTCATTTTAAATCCAAGCTGGTTTGACCATTCGATCAGTTTTCCTGCTAAAGCGGCTATTTCTGGTGTCCGCTCCATTGGTGGACGATGGAATCCGCCTTCGATATTGATAGTAGTACCGTTCACGGTTTGCTTCAATGCACGGATTGATGTTTCGAGTTTTGTTGCTTGAATCGTGGTTCGAACTCGTACGTCAATAATTGCTTCAGCGTAGGCAGGAATGGTGTTTCGGGCGGAGCCACCTGAAATGAGACCAGTGTTTACAGTGATACCGTTTTTCCAATCATTCATCGCTTGTAAATCTATTACTTTATGCGATAACTCGTGGATAGCAGATGCTCCTCGTTCTGGAAAAGCACCTGCATGGCTCGCTTTGCCTTCGACTGATATTCGAAACTCACCAAGGCCTTTGCGTTCGGTTTTTAATGCCCCATTTGAACCTTGTCCTGGTTCCATTATTAGAGCGTAAGCAGCACCTTTTGCATAGTGTTCGACTAATGGTCTGGATGAGGGGCTACCAACTTCTTCATCTGTATTGAAAAGAACTGTTAATGGTCTATCTGGCCAGAGATTATTGTGCTTTAGGGTTTGCAGGCCCACGATTGTAGTGGCGATACCGGCTTTCATATCAAGTACGCCTGGACCGTATAAGCGTCCTTCTTTTTCTGAATATCCCATTTGTTCTAGCGTGCCACGCGGCCATACAGTATCAAGATGCCCTACTACCAAGGCATGTTGTTTACCGTTGTTACCGTCTGGTGCTGGCCAATTAATAGCTATGTGATCACCAAATTCTGTTTCAGAATGGACAGTCACTTCACCTCCTATTGATCGCATCAAATTGGCGGTGAATGAAGAAATTTCATCATTAGCGGCCTTGTCTCTGGTGGGGGTTTCAATTGAGACAAGTTTTTCAATTAGATCAAATAAGTTGTCATTATTCGATTTGGCAAGCGATAGCCAATTGGTCAAATTGAAATCCTTACTAATAAATTTCTTATCTGCGATTGCATTTTTTAAAACTATGTTTATATGTTGGCACTGATCATGGTCATGTGAGGTGTTCTACTGGGCAAGAAGGAACTTCAGCCCATTCTCTCCATGATCCATCGTAATCCTTAACATTTTTAAATCCGACGAGCTTCAGGGTCCAAAATCCGTGCGCCGCACGGATACCACCCTGTCAGTATGTGATCACATTTTTATCGGTTGTGATCCCTACATCAGCAAGTAGTTTTCTGATTTCCTCGGCTGATCTCAGAACGGGGATTTCACCTCCGGTATGAAAATTGGTCCATTCGAGATGAACTGCACCTGGGATTCTGCCACCCCTGGAACCTCCCCGTTTGTTGGTTCCGTCCCATTCGTCATCGGCTCGAACATCAAGGAGTATTGTTGACTCCTCATCAATAGCCTTCAGGACTTGATTACGTGAAGCGAAGATTTCTGAATTTGCACTTGATGTGAATGTAGCGCTGGGTGCAATAACAGACTCAGTACTGATTTCGCGCCCTTCAGCTTTCCACTTGGGTAATCCGCCATCCAGGAACTTCACGTTCGTGTGACCGTAATAGTGCAGTGCCCACATCAACCGAAAAGAGTAGACACCTCCCGAGCGATCATATCCAATCACCGTGGTATCGTCGCCAATCCCTAAATCTGACATCGTTTCTGCGAATTGTTCAGGGCCCTGAATATGTGTCCGGTCTTCAAGTGAAGTTTTGTAGTAATGATCTATCGGATTTACTGAACCTGGGATGTGACCTCTCTCGTACTCTTCGGGCACATCAGTGTCGACTACACGTACGTTGGGGTCCGATATATGTTCCGCAAGCCATTCGGTGGTTACGAAGATATCGGGCATTGTGTATCCACGTTCGGTAGGTGAAGTTATCGGTTTGTCTTTCATCTGTAATGTTGGTTTCAGAAACTTTATGGTTGATAGGTTTAATGCAAGAGTGTTAAATGATGGTAGATGCTATCAGCTATCCTTATGTTCACTAGACGAACTCGATCAGGATTTGATTATTCGTGATAATGTTTTCGTTTGATAACTCATCAAAGTATGAGGCATCTAATACTTTAGCGGTACTTTTCATTCTTTGAATTTCATATTCGCCGGCTTAAATATTGAACACGCACCAATGGAAGTATTGGAACGCGTAACTGTTCCTAATCAAGATCTTGAGATGCATCTCCAGCGACTGGCCACGCACGCTGGTGGGGGTGTAATACTTTCCACTTGTAACAGAATGGAGATTTATTCTGTTGCCGAAGACGTGTCGATAGGGATCAACCGCCTGAAGGAATATATCGAGACCGCCTCCAAAAACTCTCGAGCAACCAAAATTGACCAATACATTTATACGCTCAGCGGAGATGCCGTCGCCGAACACCTGTTCAGAGTAACTGCGGGCTTGGATTCCATTGCACTTGGAGAATCCGAAATCATCGGGCAGGTTACAAAGGCTCTGCAGGCTGCAGGTGAAGCGGGTACGATTGATCCGTCTTTGTCACGTATGTTTCATGCAGCATTGCGAACCAGTAGACGTATTCGTAAAGAGACTGGTTTAGGAAGAAATCGTATTTCGATTTCTTCACTCGGGGTTAAAGAACTTCAAGATATTGTTGGAGATCTAAGAGGTTTAAAGGTTTTACTAGTTGGTGCAGGTAAGACCGGCAGGCTTACCGCTAATGCCTTAAGGCGCTATGGTGCTGACGAAATTGTCGTATCGAGTCGATCGTTCGAACGTGGCAGGGTTCTTGCCGAAGATCTTGGTTCTTCTCAGGTTCCGTTTGAAAAAGTTCCAGAGGCTCTCGTCGATTGTGACATGTTGATTACGTGTACTTCTTCTTCAGATCCGATCGTCTCGGCCGAAACTATTAGATTTGCTATGGATATGCGACCTGAGCGGCCCCTGAATATTCTTGATGTTGGGATGCCAAGAGATGTTGATCCGAATGTGGCGGAAGTTCGAGGGGTCATGCTTATAAGTCTTTCTGAGCTACAGTTGAAGTCCAGAGAGAATTGGGGTCTCAGGGAATCCGCAGCTTCGGAGGCTGCCGAGCTGATTGATGATGGAGTTTCACGTTTTAAAGAACGTTTGATTGGTATTGATAGTGAGCCGGTGATTCGTTCTCTTGGCGCACGTATCGAGCGTATGCGTCAGCAGGAAGTGGAACAAACACTGGCCCGAATAGACGGCTTGACAGACCGCCAGGCGCAGTTAGTAGAAAAGATGACCAGATCACTAGTTCGGAGGATTCTTGCAGATCCGATTAGTTTCCTCCGTAGCGAAGAAGCTCAAGCTGCTGAGTCAGTTCAAAAAGTTTTCGCCTTACTTGAACAAGATGAGGATAAAACCGATTAGGTTCTCGTAGCCTCTGAGACTCCGGTTAAACATGTGCATCGGCACTGTTATCAGTTCAATTTTCGCGTCACAATGTCTGATCAAAGATAATTATGGGTTTCGTGGGAGTAATTAATTGTCACGCGTTAGGTCCGAACAGCTATTTTCAGATGCCAAGCTGGTTATGCCTGGTGGAGTTAATAGTCCAGCTCGTGCGTGGGGTGCTGTGGGAGGCTCCCCGATTTTTTTTGAGAAAGCTGCTGGATCAAGTATTTGGGACGTTGACGGCAACGAGCTGGTTGATTACGTATGTTCCTGGGGTCCAATGATTTTGGGACATGCCAATCCAGCCGTGATTGATGCAGCGATTGACGCCGCACGTGCAGGCACATCATTCGGCGCTCCAACCGAGTTGGAAGTAGAGATGTCTCGGAGGGTTGTTGACGCCGTTCCATCAATTGAGGTAATTCGGTTTGTCAGTTCAGGGACCGAAGCAACTATGTCAGCGCTCAGACTGGCTCGTGCTAAGACCGGGAGAAATAAGATCATCAAGTTTAGGGGTGGATATCATGGGCATGAAGATGCATTGCTTGTTGAGGCAGGTTCTGGATTAGCGAGTCAGGGGATTGCATCTTCATCCGGTGTTCATCCTGGTTATGCCGCAAGCACACTTGTATCGGAATATAACGATCTTGAATCAGTTAAAAGCCTATTGGAGTCAAATCTTGGAGAAGTTGCAGCCGTGATTGTTGAACCCATCGCAGGGAATATGGGAGTAGTTTTACCTGCTGATGGATTCCTCGAGGGTTTGCGGGGACTGACCCATGAGCATGGATGTTTACTGATTTTTGATGAGGTGATTTCGGGGTTTCGAGTTGCTTTCGGTGGAGCACAGTCGAGTTTGGGAGTAATGCCGGATATTACATGTCTCGGGAAAATAATCGGTGGCGGGTTTCCGGTGGGCGCTTACGGTGCAAGTGCAGAAATTATGTCTGAAGTAGCCCCTCTTGGCTCCATGTATCAAGCAGGAACTCTTTCTGGTAATCCAGTAGCTATGGCTGCTGGTATAGCTACGCTGGATGAGTTAGCTAGACCTGGAGTTTACGAAGATCTGCAAGATACCACTGATAAACTTGCCGATGGAGTCACTAATGTATTCGCTGAAGCGGGGATTCCAGTGGTAATTAACCGGGCTTGCGGACTTATGACGGTGTTTTTCTCCAATATCCAAGTGACGGACATGGAGACGGCGTCAGCATCTGACGGCGATGCTTATGGTAGATTTTTTCACCAGATGGTTGAAAATGGCGTTTATCTTCCGCCTTCACAGTACGAGGCATGGTTTATTTCAACCGCTCATACAGCAAAAAACATTAAATCGACCCTCGAAGCTGTCGATCGTTCACTAATTGCTTAGATCAGGTTCGTCGGTTCGTGTGGAAAACGTTTTTGCCATAGGTCATTATGATTTAGCTGAGATCGACCAGTGTTGCACCATTACCGCCCTGGTTCTTAGGCGCGGCGCTGAATGATCCGACAAGAGAATGATTCGCTAACAGTAATCGAATTGCCTCTCTTAGTGCACCTGTACCCGTCCCATGGATGATTCGAATGCTCGTAAGCCCTTGCATCGATGCATTATCGATAAACTGGGTTACAAGTTGTTCAGATTCATCGACCCTTGACCCTCGTACATCTAACTCTTGTACGGGTTTTTCGCTTTTGGTCGTATTGACTGTGATACGAGCAGCTTCTTTTGAACTATTAGGAACATTAGGGGCTTTCATCAAACGTAATTGCCGTTCGTTTAATTCGATACGGGCATTGCCCATTTGCAGTTCAACGATTCCATCTGGATTAACCTCTATAACAATGGCCTGGACGTCTAGGCCTTTAATTTCTACTTGATCCCCGGATTGCAGAGGTCGATTTAAGTCAGGATCTGTTGATATTTCGTTTTCTGGTGGTGGAGTCAGCGGTAGCCACGTAGGATCGGAGAACTGATTACGAATACGGCCAATCGCGCGTTGTGCGGTTGCAAGATCTTTATCGTCACGTACTTTGCTGACTATTTTTCTTAAGCTGCGTCGGATTTCTTCCGTCTCGCGCCGAAGTTCTACACGAGATTTTTCGATCATGTTTTCTTGTAAGCGAGTCACATTGCTTAGTTTGTTTTGGAGATCTTTTCTTGTTGTTTCAGCTTGAATCTTAGCTTTTTCTGCTTTTTCTCGAATTCGACTGGTTTCCTCTCGCTCTCGATGAAGTTGCTCCAGAATACTTTCAGCCTCTGCTCGACTAGGATCCATCATCGCTTCAGCCTCAGCGAGCATATGGCTAGGCATTCCTAGATGTCTGGCAACGTGAATAGCGTAGCTGCGCCCCGGAATGCCCATTAATACGTGATACGTGGGCATCATCGTATCGGGATTAAGCTCAACTGAAGCGTTTTGAAGGTTTTCGGACTCTGCAGCATACTCAGCGACTGTTCGGTAGTGTGATGTGATAGCGATTGGCATTTCGTTGGCAGCTGCATGCGCTAATACTGATCGTGCGAGAGCAGATCCTTCTTCTGGGTCAGTTCCCGTTCCCAGCTCATCAAGAAGAATCAGTGAGCTTGAGGTTGCCTCATCCAAGATATTAACTACTCGACCCATATGGGACGAAAATGTTGAAACAGACCGTTCGATAGATTGTGAGTCTCCAATATCCGCGTAGACGGCGTCGAAAATGGCTATATCTCCATTGGTTACAGGCACTTGCATGCCTGCTTGATGCATGAGAGCGAAAAGGCCAATGGTTTTGATAGCTACAGTTTTTCCACCGGTATTGGGCCCTGTAATCACAAGTCCTCTGAATCCTGGGCCGATATTAATTGTGATGGGTACTGCATTATTCCCAAGAAGAGGATGCCGGGCACCAACAAGGTTGATAACGTTATCCGATCCGGCCGGCATAGTTCCCATACGCCTGCCTCCCATTGATATCGATAACCGAGCACGAGCTACGATGAGATCGATCGCAGCCGCAGCTTCTAAGGAGATTAGTGCTTCTTCTTCTCGATCCCCGATCAATCGTGAAGCTCGGCGCAAAATGCGCTCTTCTTCTCTTTGAGCTTCCGCAGCTGTTTCTCGCCATGCGTTGCAGAGATCAACTGCTTTCAGTGGTTCCACAAAAAGTGTAGACCCACTACCCGATACGTCATGTACGATTCCAGGGACTGACTCTCTTGCATCAGCGCGTACTTCGAGAACAAGTCGCTCCCCTCTTGTTGCGATTGCTGTTGACTGGAGGGACTGCCTAACTGACTTACTATTCGCGATACGTTCCATCGCACGCATCACGCGCTGGAACGTTTTACTTACGTTCGTTCGTAATCTGGATAGTTTAGGGGTCGCTGAGCTCAGCACTTCTCCTTTACCAGATATTGACTTAAAAATTTCTTCACTCAGATCTCTCATGTTGGGGATATCTGAGGCTATTTCTTCCAGTAGAGGCGCTTTTCCTTTCATTGACACCACGGTGTTACGCGCTGTCCATATCGAGTCTAGTAAGAATAGGATCGATACAATTTCCTCTCCAGTCAGCATTCCGTCGATAGCGGCACGCCTAAGGACAGTACGAGGATCCCGAGTTCCCGCCAGGCCGATGTCGCCGACCGTTGACAGCATTAACACCGCTTGTGACGTCTCCTCCTGGAGTCTCTCTACATCTTCCATGTGAAGTAATGGTTCAGCTTTTATCGCCATTTCACGCGACATAAAAAACCGAGTACGCTCGGCTAAGAGTGCCCGGACATTAGTAAACTCGAGTAATTCCCAAGCTTGTTGCTGCAGTTCAGATTCTGTAGTGACCTGTTCTGGAAGCGTGCTTTGATCACCTCGAGATGTCGGTGTTATATCGGGTTTTTGATTAGGCGGGCTCATGACGCTGGTGATTGTATTGTGATTGGTTTGTTTATACTCGGTCTTGCGATTTGTATTTTCCGCAATAAATTTTCCGATAGGTAAAACCGTAACTCATGCACTCTGAAGAATTTATAGGGGTTGATCGACAGATCTTTCTAAGCATGTCAAAGTTGTTGGGTATAGCGGACCTGGACTATCAGGGCGGATTTATTGATCTGGGTGATCATCTGGTGCACTATCTGGATTACGGTGAAGGCCCACCGGTTTTGTTGCTTCATGGTGGTGGAGCAGGATCAGCGATCTGGTTTAAACAGATTCAGGTATTATCCAAAACCCGACGCGTGATTGCACCAGATCATCCGGTATTTGGCTTGTCGACTCAGGATGCGTATAAAGCGCCGTTTCTTCCAAATCTTGTGAGCTATATGGTTCGATTGTTTGACGAGCTTGGTCTGGATCGTGTCGATGTCGTGGGACTTTCTATGGGTGCTCAAGCCGCTTTGGCCATGGCGCTCGAGGATCCTGATCGCTTGGGCAAATTGGTGGTTATTGATTCTGCTGGGCTGGGTCGGGCTTTCCCTTTAATTTTTAAGTTGGCGACTGTTCCACTATTTGGTCGATTGATTGTTAGGCCAAATCGATGGGGGCAGGATAATTACTTTAAAACGATGGAAGTTGTCAATTCCGATTTTACTGGGGCTTCAGCATATAAGCAGTACGCTTACGATGTGACCTTACCGGATGGACATGGTCATGCAATGCGATCAAGCCTCGTTGCTATTACAAATATTTTGGGTCAAAAATCCATATTTACAGATGAAGAGTTGGCTTCCATAAGCGCTCCCACACTTGCCTTATGGGGTGCAGAAGATCGCGTATTCCCATTAGAACATGGTTATCGTTTAGCTCAACTCTTACCCAATGTGAGCATGCACATTATTGAAAATGCTCGGCATGTGCCCTTTTTGGATCATCCTGATGCGGTTAACGATCTTATTACAGGGTTCTTAAACGACCCCTAGGTGCCCAGTAAATCACCTACTGCGAGTCCGACTGATTCAGCCCATTCAGATGACGTAACCTTCCCTGAACCTGATTCTCGTACTCGCCCTATGTTGACAGCACCGTCACCTGTCGATATTTGTATTCCAAACTCGCCTATGGAAATCACAGTGCCAGGAATAGCAGTATTGTCTGATGAAGCCGCCGCGTCGTATAAAGAAAGCTTTGTTCCATTGAAAGTAGTGTTGGCTCCTGGCTGTGGATCTGCACCACGGATCATATTGAAAACTGTGCTTGTATTTTCTTCCCATTTGACTTGGACATCATCAGCTTTGCACCATCCTTCGTAGGTTGCCATAGATTCATCTTGGACTATTTTTGGTGCTTTTCCGGATCGAACTAGTTCAACAGATTCGATTATTGCCTCCACACCTAGTGGGAATAGTTTCTTGAAATAAAGATCACCGAGAGTCTCTTTTGTGGTGATTTCTACAGTTTTCTGCATCAATACTGGTCCTGTATCCAGACCATTGTCAGGCCAAAATATTGTTAGTCCTGTGGTGGATTCGCCATTGATTATTGGCCAGTTTATTGAACTGGGCCCGCGATGCAGAGGGAGAAGCGAGGGGTGATACTGAATAGTACCTAGAATCGGATAATTGATCATTTCCATAGGCACGATGTCGGTGACAAATGCCATGATGCAAAGTTCGGGTTGCACTGTTTTGAATTGAGTTATTGCTTCCTCGTCTCGCAAGCGTTTGAATTCGAACACTGGAACATTTAGTGCATGGGCTGACTCAGATATCGGATCATCTGGTCGTCCTTCTCTAGTGGGCGGAGCAAATACTCCTACGATCTCATCAACATTGTTCTTGGCTAATGCTTCTAAGACTGATTTTCCAAATGCTGACTGGCCGATAATAGAAATTCTCATTTTTCTCTCGTGGACTGAACGAAATAAATTCTTCAGAGATGGCGTTTTTTTCTAACACCATTCTGGTTTGAGTGTTGGATTATCCGGCTTACGGGTTAATATTGATAGTGGCATTACAGTAATGCCACTATCAATATTGCCATGGAGTTCTTCAGACTTGACAATTTCTGACGATGGTCAAAGTGAAGCTAATAAGTCAGATATAGATTTTCCTCCAAAGACATCTGATGATTTTTTTCGACGTGGGCTGAAGAATGCTCAGCTGGGGATTTTAGATAAGGCAGTATCTGATTTTGAAGAGGCGGCATGGCTGGATCCTGAAAATCATGAAATTCAGTTCAACCTCGGTACTGCCTATCTCTCTATGGGCGATTTCGAGCAGGCAATCAGTAACTTTTCTAAAGCGATAAAGCTTAAACCTGATGTGGCTGATATTTATGGAAATCGTGCGGTCGCACATGCTGCTATCGGTCAGGACATAGAGTCTGAAAAAGATTTTGATGAAGCTGTGCGACTTGGGGCACCACCAGATGGGCTAGGTGTAGTAATCGATTATGTGAAGGACAAACACCGTAATCCTAGTTAATCTTTCGGAGCGCGCCAATCGGGGAATGCTTCGTCTAATTTAAGGTTGCGTAGGTATCGTCGAACCGTATCGAAGGCTCCTACCAGATTTATTGGCTGGGTAGATGTGGATCGAATAGTTGCTGTATTCAGGTGTTCTGCAAGAAACAGGGCTTCTGCCCTAGATAGCGGAGAATATTCTGAGTGTCTCTCCAGCAATTGGTAGTTGATTCCAGCCGCTTTGAGTCTTGCAAATGCCCGAGCTGCCGTAAGGTCTCGCCTGTCATGTGCAGGGGTGTCATCTGGACCTAGGCGCGGGCGTCTTAACAGATCGGCTGCGATCAATTTATCGTAAAGATCGTCATCCAATCCACTCTGTTCAAGAAAATCTCGTATAGGAATTGGGCCGGTCGGGCTGGAACTGTTAGGTCTCGCGGTAGGTTGTTCTGGTGATATCGCCCCAGCGAGGGGTGATGCTGGATCACCATTTATGACCTGTTTGATGCCGTTCAGGTTCAGTCCTGCCGCCTGGAGTTCCTTAATTTTGGAAATTAAACCTTCGAAGTTTGCCGGATAAAGTGCGCGCGTTTTGCTGGTTTTCCGTGGCTGTGGGAGAACCCCTATACGTACGTAATAATTGATCGTTGCGGTTGTAACGCCTGTGCGACGGGAAAGTTCTCCAACGGCGAGACTGGCGCCTTTACCGTCATTCGTATCTGGATTATCTGAGTTAGGTGTATTGGTCATAAAATCTACAAATAAATTTGGATTTGTTTTTTCATCCAGAAGGCATTCGCTATAGATCTGCTGATCTTGAAACCGTGCAGGTTCCCTTTTAAGTGAGAAGCTTATCTGAGAAATATCTTCTCGGTGTCAATATCATTCCCAGCGGAAGGTTTTTGTGGCGATAGCGAATACCACGATAATCCATACAGTGAGACCAATCAGCTCATTGCCTAGTGTTGTTACCGTTGCGCCTTCAACCGTTATAGCTCTCATGCCATCTGCAAGATAGGTTAGAGGAAGGTACTGTGACCATCTGGTTAGCCACTCCGGCATTACAGAGAGTGGGAAAAAAACGCCTGAAAGAAACATCATTGGCATTGAGATCACGTTAGCCATCGGAGCTGCAGTTTCTTCACTTTTAGCCCAGCCCGATATGGCTAGTCCCATAGCGATGAATAGTGCCCCGCCCAGGAGTGCCAGAATCGTTAGGTCAAACCATGCACCAAGTCGTCCGGTGTTGACTGATACTCCAAGTGCCACTGCGCCGACAATAATCAGTACATAGGTTTGAATTACAACAACGATAGCTTTTGTGGTGAGTTGTCCGGCGAGAAAATGTGCTGCTCCGATAGGTGTCGCTTTCAAACGTCGTAAAACGCCTTGCGATTTGAACCTGACTAAAGAAAATACAACTGTGAAAAGGCCGGTCTGCATTATGGCCATAGCCGCAATGCCGGGAATTAACCAGCCTTTGAATCCCTGACCTTGACCTTGAATTAATGATTCATTGACGTTGATTGAGTTTTCGACTAGATATTCATCCGGGACAGCTGCGTATTCTTTGAACAGGCCATCGGTCACTTGCTTTAGCACTGTTGATATAACTGCACGTTCTTGGGTATAACGTTCATCGTAAGTTACCTGGAGAACTGCCAATTCGCCTGGTACACCGTAATTTTTTGGGATGATAATTGCTGCACGTGATTCTCCAAATTCCAAATCGTGCAAAATCTCTTCGGGAGTTCCGATAGAGACTTTGAGCACCTCTTCTTCATCACCCTGAAGTGCCTTTATCAAATTACGGGATGCCTCACTCTTGGCTTCATCATGAACGCCAACGCTCGGTGCGTTATAACCATTAAAATTCATCATCCCGAAAATAAGCATCACCAGCAACGGGAAAAAAAGCGCCCAGAAAAGCGCCTGTCTGTTTCGGAAATACATTTTCATAGAAACAACTGTGAGAGCCAGATAAATCTTCATCGTTTAGTCTCGGAGATCTCGGCCGGTTAGGTTTAAAAAGACATCATCAAGAGTTGCTTCTCGTAATCGCTTTTCAGGCTTGAAACCAGTTGCAAGAAGCTGGTCTATAAGAGCGTTAGGGGTATCTATGGCTATAATTTTGCCGCTTTCGATGACAGCAATACGGTCGCAAAGTTCTTCGGCTTCTTCCATGTAATGGGTTGTGAGCACTATCGTAGCCCCATCATCCCGAATCTTTTTGACCAATGCCCAAACCTGTCGACGCGCTTGAGGATCTAGTCCGGTTGTAGGTTCATCCAGAAATAAAATCACAGGGTCGTTAACTAGGGCTACTGCGATAGATAGTCTCTGTTTCTGACCTCCTGAAAGTTGTGCGTACTTACTATTTTTGCGACCCTCAAGCCCTACTCTTGAGAGAACTTCAATTGGATCCACCTTAGTCTCATAGAGTTGAGCATACATACCTACGATTTCAGAGAGTTTCAAATTGTCGAAGAAAGCGTTCTGCTGGAGTTGGACTCCTATAATGGACTTTACTGCGGTTGGATCTTTTTTCACGTTTATGCCATCGATGACAGCTTCGCCGGAGTCAGCGTTTCTCATGCCTTCGAGAATTTCTACGGTGGTGGTTTTGCCTGCACCGTTTGGTCCGAGCATTCCGAATATTTCGCCTCGTCGGACTTGAAATGAAATACCGTTTACGGCATCAATGTCTTCGTATTTTTTTCTGATGTCGTTCGCGATGATTACCGGATCAATCAAGGTGTTATTTACCTGGCCTGCCTCTGGATGTTTGCTTAATAAATCCTCTAATCGACTGTAGAGTGCGGGCATGTTGTCGAGAACACGTTAGAATCTGCGCTCAGACAAATCGAAATTGGGCGCTCAATAGTCTATTTGAAATGCGTCTACAGGGGGTTTCTCATTGAGCATTGAATATGTAAATTTTGGCACGGCTGGTGTAAAGGTCTCGCGTATGGCGCTGGGATTGGGTTTCAGAGGCCAGTTTGATCGAGACGATGCCAAGAGCGTAGTGCTGCAGGCACTTGATTCGGGTATTAACCTCATCGATTGCGCCAACGTATATGGGTTCATGGACGATCGGCGCAATATCGGAAGCTCTGAAGAAGTTCTTGGGCAAGCCTTAAAGGGTCGACGAGATGATGTTGTCATCACATCCAAAGTTTTTAGCCCGATCGGTGAGGGACCAAATGACCGGGGTCCGTCACGATTTCATGTTATGCGTGAGATTGAACGGTCACTCAAGCGTTTGCAAACCGACCATGTTGATGTCTACATTTTTCACGGTGTAGATGACATGTCTTTATTTGAGGAGCAGTTCCGTACGATGGAGACCCTGATTCAGCAGGGTAAGATCCGTTACGTTGGAGTCAGTAATTTCCAGGCTTGGCAGGTGGTGCAGGCACTTCAGGTACAGAGGCGTATTAATGCTCAGCCACTTATCGCTGTTCAGAACCCCTATTCACTGATGAACAGAACCCAGGAAGATGAACTTTTTCCGATGATTCGAGAGACCGGAGTAGGCCTCATGGCCTACAGCCCTCTGGGTGTGGGACTCTTGAGCGGAACCTACAAACATGGAGAAGTGCCGGATGACAGCACATTGTGGGGGTCTCGGCGACAGGGGCAGATTGCGACTTATATGAGGGGCAAGGCCGGCAGGGTAATCACTGCTGTCAATGATGTGGCAAATGAATTGGGAGTTAGTATGCCGCAGGTCGCTATGGCTTGGGTGATGTCACATCCTGAAGTTACCGTTGCTATTTCAGGGGCTGATACTGTCGAGCAAATAACTGACGTGGCCGGAGCTCTCGAGCTTATATTGCCAGATGAGATGATTGCAAAGCTTGACAATGTTTCTTATGGAATGCGTGCTGTTTTGGATGGCGCAGATGATGATTTTGAAGATGATGACTAACGAGTTATCGACTTTTAATCGTTCGTATAAAAAATCGAAGTGTTTAGTTACAGATCAGTTGTCGTACGGCATTTTGCTTTTTCAGTGCAACAAAGGGGTATGAATTGAAAGTGTTACTTGTAGGCGGTGCTGGAATGGTTGGCTCCTTCATCACCCCTTACCTACGAGAAAAACATGAATTACGAGTTCTTGACATTGCTCAACCTCGGCATGAAGGCATCGACTTTGTTAAGGGTTCGGTTACTGATCCACAAGCGATTGAAAAGGCCGTTGCTGGTGTTGATGCTTTTATCTGGCTGGTAATGAAAAGCCCACAGGGTGGCATGGTCACTGATCAGGATCTTAAAGTGATACGTGAGAATTATGAGGTTAATTGTCTTGGGCTGCATACATTCCTCTGGCTGGCACACGGTGCGGGACTAACAAGAGGTGTGTATACGAGTTCTATGAGTGTTCACTACAGGGGTCGAAATTACTATAAGTCAGAAGATGAAATCCCATTGGATACTCCGACTGCCTATGGGCTCAGCAAAGGATTCGGCGAAGGTATTTGCAGATATTTCGCATCGTGGTTTGATATGAATATCACGGCGTTGCGTATTACGGGTCCGCGAGGGCGAGATGCCTACCTCGAAGAACGCGCTCAGCCTAAGTTTGTAAGACCTGATGGATCTAACATGCTTTTTGTTACAGATGAAGCAGACCTTGCCCGGGCCTATTTGGCAGCTCTGGAGAATGTCCAGATAGGTCATGGTCGTTTTGACCCTGTTTTTATAGCGGGGGATGAAAACGAAAAAGAACATAACCTGTCCCGAGCAAAGGCGTTACTGGGTTGGGCTCCGCAATCACATCTGGAAATTGAGTCTTAATGCGGATAGCGATTTTAGGGAGTGGAAGTGTAGGATCCGGACTCGCACGGGGATGGTCTCGCCTTGGGCATTCGGTGGTGATCGGATCGAGGGCTCCTGAATCTGAACGGCTTGGCGATCTTGTGGCTGAAATCGGGAATGGTGTTCAGGTAACAAGTCTTACGGAATCGGTGGTTAGGGCGGATGTTGTTGTTCTGGCTGTTCCTTGGCAGGCAGCTGAGGAGTCCGTTATGGTTCTTGGCGATCTTTCCGGATATACGTTGATTGATGCTACAAATCCCTTTGTAAAAGGCCTGAATATTGGAGTGAATCAAGACGAGTCTGGGGGAGAACTTGTAGCTGAATGGGCTACTGGAGCGAATGTGGTTAAGGCATTGAATATTGTCGATGCAAGGTTATTGGATGGTAGAAAGCTTGATAGCAGACAGATTTCAATACCCATATGTGGGGACGATGAAGACTCCAAGCAGATAGTCATACGACTCACAGCAGAACTGGGTTTCGACACAGTTGATGCTGGATCCTTATCGAATTCGATCTTGCTGGAAAATCTCGCACTGTTGATGATTCGGCTTTCAATGAAAAAGAATCTTGGTAACGAGATAGGTTTTCGCGTTTTGAGAGGCTGAATTCACGTGTGGGCAAGATGGAATTTTAACAGTATCTAGCGTTTATCTTAAATCCTTACTCGCCAGGCAATAATTGCTGAGAGTATTCTTGCCGCTGCCATCCCTAAGAAGACTAGGTGCCATGGTGCTCCTGCTGTATCTAGTACGAGGGCGAATATGATCGCTTGAGCACCTGCGTAAACGTACCCATGTCCGTCGATGACTCCTGATGCAGTACCTGCGTAACGGGGTCCGAACATGTCTACCGCCAGTGTTGAAGTCATGGAGAGGCTCATTGCGAATGCCCCTATAAATAACAACGCTGCTCCCGTGTAAATATTTTCGGCAGGTATTATCGCGAGACCGATTAATGCGGTTGCTGAGACAACAGCCGATGCAGCGATCATTGGGCTTCGTCTGCCATCAAGAAGGACATCTGAAATCCATCCCGAAACAAGTGGAGCGGTGAGGTATCCAATGGGTATTGCTACCGTTACAACAGCCGTTGTTTCGATAGAAAGTCCTGCTTCCTCGAAGTAATAAAGCGGTGCCCATGTGGTAAGACCGTATCGAACGACATTTTCCAGTCCCTTTACCTGGGACGTTGCAACGAATCGCCAGTTTGAGAAGAGAACTCTGTAAGGAGCAAATGGACCTTCTTTTATTTGACTGAGTTGTTCCTTTATTTCTTTTTCACTGTTAAGTGATCCTGACTGATCAAGGTCTTTTAGCCCCACATCTGAGGGCCTGTCTCTGACCAGTAAGAATAAAACTATTCCCAAAGGAAGCATCAGCAATGGCGGATACCTGAAAGCAGCCCTCCACCCGAACTCAGATACAGTCCATCCTGTAACAGTCCACATGATCAGCATCGAGAGGCCTGCCGAAACTCCCACGAGGCCCATGACCCGACCTCGATGGGTTCTGTCCCACCATTGGGCGAGCATACCAATTCCAGGTGACCAGGCCGTTGCGTTCGCAAAGCCATTGAGTGCCCAGGGTATCGCAATCGTCCATAGATTATTACCGAAGCTCGTGATCCAGTTCAGAGCAACTGACGCAATCGTTCCAGACAGTATCCAGAACCTGTAGCCGTAAGATTCAGCGATTCTTCCGTGGGTGAAGCCGCCGATAGCGAAGCCCCAAAGTAAGCAGGCGTTGATGATGCCTATATCGATATGTGTGAATCCGATATCTTCTCGTATTATCGGTCCGGCTGGCCAGTGATTGAACCTGCCCATATAAACAAACATGTAGAAGGCTGTGTAACTGAAAAGTACACGGTTTTGCCAGCTGCGAAAATTTGCGCTGTCACCTTTTGTTGTTGAACCATTGAACGAGATATCCTTCATATCCAAATGTATATATCAGTTCTCTTGCACAAGTAAATGCCATCTCAACGATTCAGACTGCTTACGGCAAGCTATTGTCTGGCGTAACATTTGAGCACACCGATCGAAATGCACGTTGTTAAAAGTCGGAGATTAAATAAAAATGATCGTTGACGTTCATACACATCTACCTAGTCACCAGGACACAGTTCCTCCCGAGGATATGGTGACCGAAACAGCTATGAGGTCTGGTGAGACGGTTCAGCTTACTAACTCTATCGCTGATTATTTGCGTGATATGGAAGCTGTTGATAAAGCGTTTATTTTTGGAATCGCTCCACGCCCGTGGCTTCCAGAAAAATCAGTTCTTCTTGCAGGCGGCTGGCCAGAGGGTAAGAATCACAATGACGTGGCTTCCGAGACAGCGAAGCATGCACCAGATAAGATCACTCCGTTCATGTCGTTGCATCCGCTTGACCCGAATGTGAATGACGAGTACGACCGATGTGTTGGTGATCTTGGATGTAAAGGGATCAAGTTGGGACCCAACTATCAGGATTTCGACCCCACAGGGCCCGAGGCATTCGCACTATTTGCCAGACTTGAAGCGGATCAAATCCCTATCGTTTTTCATCAAGGAACGTCGCCGATGACTGAGGCACCTTTGACTTATGCGCATCCCCTGACTTCAGACAAGATCGCAATGGCGTTCCCTAATTTGACTATGGTGTTGGCTCACTTGGCACATCCATGGCAGGCGGATTGTCTTTCAGTTGTCCGTAAGCACCCTAACGTCTGGGCTGATGTATCGGCGCAGTTTTACCGTCCTTACTCTTTTTGGCAGGGTATGAGGCTGTTTCACGAATGGGGAGCGACTGAAAAAATATTGTTTGCTTCTGATTGGCCCGTTACACGTCCTCAGGACAATATAGACCATTTGAGGGCTCTACCAAAATTTGCCAAAGACCATCATCTGCCGACTATTCCTGAAGAGGAGATTGAGGGGATAATTAATCGGGATGCGGTTGCGATAATGGGGGTAGATTGAGTTTCGGTGATGGACCTGATGGATTATTGACAAATAAAGACGTGAGTGAAAAAAGCCATAATCAGCCTAGAATGTTTTATGGCTGGTACATCATCGCAGCCCTTTTTTTTGCGACTTTTCTTTCCATTGGTGCAAGGCAGGGCTTTGGCGTATTCGTAAAAACCTGGGAAGAGGATTGGGCTGTTTCAACAGCCGCGATATCTTTTGCTGCGGCGATTGGCACACTCGTTAACGGTTTCTCACAACCGGTATTTGGGTGGCTTACCGATAAGTTCGGCGGCAGGCCGGTTCTATTGGCATCTTTTTTCGTAACTGGCCTGGCTACGGCGGGCGTGGCCACAATCTCAAGTGTTTTGGGTTTGATGGTTTTATACGGATTTATTATTTCGTTTTCATCTGGTGGTATTGGCTTCCAGACAACGGGCGTTATCGTAGCTAGATGGTTTGAAAAGAAGCGCGGGGTAGCAATGGCCGTGCTGGTCTCAGGAGGATCAGTTGGAGGATTGGTTTTCGTCCCCTTTCTTAGTTACCTCTTGATAGAAGTTGGATGGCAAGCAGCATGGATAATTACTGGTTTAATTGCGCTGCTTATTGGCATACCACTGCTACTTATAGTAGTGAAAAGTAAGCCCGATGATATTGGACTTACTATTGATGGTGTTGACCCAAATTCTGAAGAAGGGCTGCATGGTTCTGCTGATGCTGTCGGCCCCAAGTTTGTCGATAAATGGTTCGACGCTCTTTCCTCAAGGCCTATTTGGCAATTGTCTTTTGGTTATTTTGTTTGCGGCATAACCACCACCTCGATTGGGGTCCATTTTGTTAGGTGGGCAAACAGCGAAGATATAACAACTGGGACTGCTGCTTTAGCGTTTGGTTTATTGAGTGGTATCAATGCCGCGGGGGTACTGGTGGTAGGGCTGCTGTCCGATCGTTTCCAGAGGAAGAATTTGCTTGGTGGTGTATATCTTGTGCGGGGATTGGCATTCCTGACCTTGATTTTCCTTCCAGGTGATATTGCTCTTTGGGCATTTGCGGTTATCGGAGGAATGTCCTGGCTTGCGACCGTGCCCCTTACCGCGTCACTGACTGCGGACGTTTACGGAGTTCGCAATCTTGGGATGCTTTTTGGATTGGCTAACATGTCCCATGCATTCGGGGGAGCTTTGGCAGTATTTTTATTCGGCTGGGCGTTTACTAATTGGGGGTCGTACAACGTTCCGTTTGTTGTAGGTGCGATTACTTTGCTCGCCGCGGGTGTAGTTTGTCTTTCTATTAGTGAAAAAACCAATTCAGTCAGATTCAACAGGATCAGTCAAAGTAATGAACTAGATTCTGGATCAGTTACTGCTGGTGCTTCTTAAATGCCAAATCCACTTGAAACGGTTCTTCATCATTCGGAACCGATCGATCCTACTCTATGGGAGTGGTTAAGCCTCAAAATTGATGACGTGCTGGGGCTACATTCTTCAGCTATGGTGTTCATCCTGGGAGCAGTAACGGTATTGTTTCCTGTGGTAGTAATGTTGCTTGTTTGGCGCAGACATCGAATTACCAGACGCGACTAGAAATAAGCGATCGATTTGACACTGATATCTGCAACCCTTTGGAGCGACTTCCATATTTCAGGAGTTGGATCGAACCTGCGATCGATTTCAATTGACCATCCATTGAAATCTTCGTGGAGAGTTTGAACACGGATATTTCCTATACCGGTGGCAAGGTTGTCAGTTTCAACGTCGTCTGAAAGTTTCTTTGCAAGTCCGTGGTTGCGATCTTGTCCTTTCCAGGTTACGCCGATAATTTTTCCGAAGAGTGGGAAGGATTTTTTTCGCTTGGTTCGTATGTTTACCGAACGCGATTTTGGGAGTTGCATGTCTCCAGGTACACCGAGGTAAATCCACCATCGTGGAGGGGAATCTTTTTGACGGTCCTGCTTGATAATGTTGATCCACTTGATCAATCCACCATCGGTTATATCAATTATCCCGAGGGACCTTCTAAATACACGGTTTCCAACTTTTTCTTCAGGCCGATCGCGTCCGGATAGAGTTGCGGTTACGCCGATAGCATTAAGCTGTTCGGCGAGTTTATCTCGGGTTTTGTCGCGTAATTTTTCTCGCATTATGCTAATTTTTTCCTGTTACTGGAACTTCGCCTAGAACTTTATCGATACAGCAGGTCACTCATTCGATCGAGGATTTTATCTAACTCTTCATAGTCTAATTTGTCTAGTGATTTGTTAGCGGGGTTTCGTGTCAACGGGGTGCGTATGATCTCGCGTCGCCAGTAGGCTGCTTTATATGCATTAACACCAAACATGAATTCGAAGTTTAGAGAAGGTATCATCTGTTCCCATATTCCTCGGGCTTCATCAGTTACTATCTGTAGTCCGTCCTCATCAACTCCGCCGTTTTCCAGGGCATTCCATAGCTTTACGTGTGCGTCAGTGATATGACCTGCTGGCATCGTACCGCAAGAACCTCGTCTGAACTCGTCGACGAGGTAACGCCCACCCATTCCTCCCATAAGTCCTTTAACTGCGCCTTCAGCTTTTTTTAGGAGCTCAGTCATCACCTGACCTGGAAGATAGCTTTCTTCCTTCACGTAATCGACGTGCTCAACCTCTTTCAACAACTTGATCATTTGGTTGGTAGGAACCACAGGTCCGGCAGGAGGCTTGTTATTTTGTATCCAAACGGGAAGCTGCCCAGCCTCAGCGATTGCTGCGTAGTGGTCCCAAACAGTTGAGCCGCCCGCTCCGTTTGGAGGCATTGCCATTACCGCATCGGCACCTAGACTGGCAGCATTTTTGGTCAATTCTATTGATATGACGGTGGAAGCACCGCTTACTCCGCCAATAACCGGGACTGCACCGGCAACGACTTCGATTCCGGTTTTGAGTACCTCTTTGCGTTCTGCATCAGTAAGAAATGGGCCTTCCGAGGCATTTACGGGCAAGACGATTCCGTGTGCTCCATTGTCAACACTGAAATCTATGCACTTTCTAAGTGAATGCCAGTCTATGGTCAGATCTTCGTTAAATGGTGTAACTGGAATTGCATATACGCCGCGGAAATTTGAAGTTGTGGTCATTAGCAGTGTTTCTAGATGATTTAAAACATGATTCAGTGTTTTACCTGCCGATCAGGATACACTCCTTGATGTGAGGTAAGATGCGTCATTAACCGGCACGACTGATCGAATTAATAACCGTGTTTGATTTTGTAGCGACATGTTGCTTAAGGAAGAGGAATCTTGATGTCCGATACGATGCGAGCTGCGCTAGATGACGGAACAGGGCGATATGTTGTTCAGGACGTTCCAATACCTGAGATGTATCCGGGAGCAGCGATGATCCGTATTCGTCAGACTGGGATTTGTGGATCGGATCTTCATATGACGACCAGTCGAACCGAGGCTCAAACGCTGGCGTCTGGTCACGAGACAACGGGAGAGATTCTTGAGCTTCCTGATGGGGAGCATAACCTGTCGATCGGAGATCGGGTTGCAATAGAAATGATAGGTGCGGGGAGAGCTTGCCTTACATGTCATTTTTGCAGATACGGTCAGTACAAACATTGCGTGAATCTTGCTCCGGACACGGGAGGTGGGTTTGCTCAGTACATGACCCGCAAGCCGGCAGGACTATTCAAACTGCCTGATTCTTTTACATGGTTGGATGGGGCAATAGTTGAGCCTATGGCTGTGAGCGTCCATGGTTTGCGTTACGGACGAATGCAGCCGGGGGATATAGTCGGTGTGGTTGGTTCTGCAACGATTGGGCTTTCTTCTATTGCGGTAGCCAAAGCCTTTGGTGCACGAACTGTGATTGCTTCGGCGAGACATCGGCAGCAGGCTGAGGCTGCAAAGAGAATGGGCGCTGATATTGTTGTGGGTACAGAGGATGGAGCATTTGAAGCTGCATGTATGGATGCTTCTGGTGGCATTGGGGCGGATTTTGTAGTCGAGTCAGTAGGAGGTCACCAGTCGGAGTCTTTCGCTCAAGCAATCAGCGCAACTCGCAACCAAGGTACGATGCTCTATCTCGGTGGAATGAAGATTCCTCTGGAGATCGACCTGTTTGAGCCGCTCTTGCGAGAGATCCGTGTTCAATCAGTGATTTGTTACGGGGTAATCGACGGTCGTCATGACTATGAGGTTGCAATTGACCTTTTGGAATCAGGTGAGATTCCTTACAGCGAAATTGTCACTCACCAATTTGGGCTTGAAGACATACAGGATGGATTTGATGCAGCTTGGGATAAAACATCGGGTTCTATCAAGGTTCATGTGAATATCTAGAATTCAGCTACTGTCCTGTTTTGCCTCACCTGTGAGATTCTTCTACGGGTACTTCTTCCCAGATTTGATCTACATATCTGTAAGAGGTTCCGCAGAAACTACAGATCTTAAATACTAGTGTGGTATTAGTGCTGACAGCGACGGGCATAATTGAAAAATCGTGTCGGTTGTCCTGTGCCCCTGGTATGCAATTGATCATGTTTGTCTCCCTAGTCTCGATAGCCTTCGAGTGCTGTCCTCGTATGTAATCTCTGTCTAGTTCAATGCCCAGTCCATGAAGTTTAATGTAAAAGACCTCGAATTTGTCGAGGTCTTGTTATCCGAGATATGGTAGCCCCACGGAGACTCGAACTCCGGTCTTCACCTTGAAAGGGTGATGTCCTAGGCCGCTGGACGATGGGGCCGCGCTTCAGGACCGTAATGCCTCTCGGCACCATTGGTGTATGAGCACTAGCTATCAGGATACCTTAGACTCGGCTTCACAGCGATTTGTACCGGCTTAATAATGGTGCACTACCGATTAAATTCATTATTAATCGGTCATAGAAGTTGTTTTAAAATTAGTTTTTGAATTTTTTGTTTTTTTGTGAGCTCGCCGGGCATTCCTGGTTAAGTGGACATCGTCCACATTGCGGAATCCGTGCTTTGCAAATTTGACGACCATGGGTGATCAATAGGACGTGCATATCGTAGCGATCGTCAGTTTGGATCATATCTTCCATGATCGGGTGGGCCTGGTCAGCAGTGACCTTACGTCCTATCAGCCCCAGCCGCCGCGATACTCTGTGGATATGAGTGTCGACTGGAAACGCTGGCATCTTTAGTGAAAAAGCCATGACTACTGCTGCGGTTTTCGGTCCTACTCCGGGAAGGGAAGTGAGCCAACTCCTTGCTTCTTCCAGTGGGAGGTTTGACAGGAATTCTAATTCGAAATGACCGAGCCTGTGCAATATTTCTACGAGGATTTTTTGTATTCGTACAGACTTTTGGTTTGCTAGCCCGCCATGTTGTATGGCATCAGCAACTTTTTGAGTATCAGCTTCTATTACTGAAGCCCATGTTGGCATTGCTTTTCGTAACGCATCGTAAGAACGTTCGGCATTAAGATCCGATGTGTGTTGTGTAAGTACGGTAAATATCAACTCATCCACAGCGATCATACGCGGTCGCCATTCAATGGGCCCGTAGATGGCATCAAGGCGTTCCTGAACGAGTTCAGGCTGAATAGTTGGTTTTCGCTTGCGAGTTGTTTTGGGCATTTGTTATGCCATCGGGCTAGTATTTGCGCTTTTGTACGTATTCGGCGAGATACATCATCGAGTCTAGGTATTTCGAAGGAGGGATATGATCAAGAGATTTCATAGCAGCTTGGATGTAGTTATTTGCTACTTCATGTGTTTTCTCTAAGGCGCCCGTTCGATTAATTGCTTCAATTGTTTTTGGAAGCAGATCAGCTTTTGCTTCTTCAGGAGAGTTGAAAAATTTAAAAATTTCATCTTCGGCACCGTTTTCAGCAGCGATGATTGCAGGCAGTGTCATAATTCCTGAGCTCAGGTCGTTCCCAGCTGGTTTTCCGAGCTGTTCGCTGGTCGCTCTATAGTCGAGTAGGTCATCGTACACCTGATAGGCCATACCTATGCTGTAACCATAGTTGCGTACATCTCTAGCACTTTTTTCATCGCATTCACCTAGGACAGCCCCACTTTCCGCGGCAGTGCAAAATAAAGATGCGGTCTTGTTATAGATTCGTTGCTTGTACAACTCAAGGGTTATGCCTGTTTGCCAGGCTGTGTAGATTTCATCGAGCTCACCTTGCGCTAGCTCGGTTATCGTTTCTGCGAACCGTCTTACAAGGCGAATGTTGTTCGTATCGCATACGTACATTGCGGATGTAGCAAAAAGAAAGTCTCCCAGTAATACAGCCACGTTGCGTCCCCATAGATTGCTGGCAGTTTGGTGCCCGCGTCTTGTGTCCGCGTGATCGACTGTGTCATCGTGTACGAGGGTCGCGATATGGAGTAATTCGACCGCTGTGGCCATTCTGACCTGTAATTTGCTGGAGTGTTGCCCCCATAGCCTTGAGGCCAGTAGCGTAAGCGCAGGTCGAATCCTTTTGCCTGGTGTTGCCAGGATATGACCTAACTGTGCTTCGAGGCTTTCAGCTTGTTCTAAAGCATTCTCAGGAGTTTTATCAGCGATGGCTGAAATTTCTGCAATTACCGCTTGCAGGTCATCTTCGACCGGCTTGTAAATGATTTTCTGTGTGATTACTTCGACCATGGATCTTTTAAACGAGGTTTTTGTTGTGCGTCTGGTTAGTTACCGGTGAGTCGTGCGTTTTCTTCTTCTATGATGGCATTATCCAATTTGTGGAACAGTGGTGTTGGTTTTCCAATTGGAGCATTGGGGATGATGTCTCTCTTGGACCAACCATCTGAGAGAGTGTCGCTATCTTTGAAAAGCATGTCGTGAATCTTGTCGGCAGAAGTTGGTAGATACGGATAGAACACAGTCCGAAGGGTGGAAATGATGTTCAATCCGACCCATAGCGCGGTTCCAGCGGACTCTTTATTGATTTTTACAGTCTTCCACGGTTCTTTTGCATCTATATAGCGATTTCCTACTTGAGCGAGTCGCATGGCGGACCTTAGCCCGTCTCGGAATTTTCGTGCCTCGATCGCATTGGATACTTCTCTTAGCGCAGTATCACAAGCCGTCAGCGCAACTTCATCATCTTCGCTTAACTCAGCAGGAGTTGGGACCGTATTGTCGAAGTTGCGGGTGGTGATTGTGAGGACTCGATGTACAAAATTTCCGAAGGTGGCTACCAACTCGTTGTTGTTTGCTGCGTGGAATCCCTGCCATGTAAATTCAGAGTCGGATGTTTCGGGCATGATCGATGCAAGGTAGTAACGTAGTGGATCCGGTTCGTATCTGGTCAGAAAATCTGGCAGCCATACTGCATGCCCCCGACTCTTCGAGAAGTCGATTCCCCCAAGGTTGAGATACTCATTCGCCACAACGTCGGTCGGCATGTTTAATTTGCCACTTCCTAAAAGAATTGATGGCAACATGATTGTGTGAAATGAAACATTGTCTTTACCTTGGAAGTAATAGGACTCCCCATCTGGCTCTACCCACCATTTTTTCCAGGCATCAGGTGTGCCTTGTTGTTCAGCCCAAGACCGGGTTGCGGAGAGGTAACCAATTACCGCTTCAAACCAAACATAAATTCGTTTGGATTCATACCCTTCAAGTGGAACAGGTACACCCCAATCGATATCCCTAGTGATTGCCCGATCATGGAGTCCTTCACGGAGAATTCCAAGTGTTTGGTTGCGTACGTTTTGTCGCCAGTCGTTTTTATCTTCGACCCACTCTTCAAGTGCACCTTGGAAATCGCCTAGCCTGAGCATTTGGTGCGTGGTGTCTTTGAAAATAGGGGTTGATCCGTCACGGCTACTTCGAATATTTATTAGGTCGATTGGGTCTAGGGTGCGTCCGCAGTTGTCGCATTGGTCGCCACGTGCTGAATCAGATGCGCAGTGCGGGCATGTGCCTACAACGAACCGGTCAGATAGGAAGCGCTGTTCTGTTTCAGAAAATGGCATGGACTGTGTGGCTTCAACCAAATGTCCGTTTTTCTTCAGTTTTGTGAATAATTCTTGTGTTACTTCACGATGACGATCCGTATGAGTGTGTGTGTATAGATCGTAGGAGAAGGACATATCTTCAAGCGCCTTGCTCCATATTTCGTGATACCGAGTGGCTATGACTTCTGGAGAGACGCCTTCATCTGCCGCTTTTAGGGTAGTTGGCGTACCGTGCATGTCCGATCCGGAGACCATTACGACTTCATTGCCGATGATTCTGTGGAATCGAGCAAAAATATCAGCTGGCACATTCATGCCTGCGATGTGACCTAAGTGTGGTTCACCGTTTACATACGGCCAAGCTACGGCGACAAGAATTTTGCGAGGCAAGTGGGAAGGTTCCGATTTTACGAGTCAGGATTTAATGGCAGTTGCGCAGGTTATTCTTTGCTTTCCAAGAATGAGCTGGAACAAACATTTATTATAGCTTTAACTTGTTTAAAGCCAGCCGTTTTCTCGTGTAACTGGCAAATCATTGCTCATGCTCTAAGGATAGCCGGTAAACCCTGTTTTTTGTGGCTTTTGTGATCTTGACTGTCTGGTCTACGAGAGATCGTCCGGATAATCCTTGTGATTCCAGGTTATTGAGCACGCTCCTTATTTCTTTATCGGTAATCATCGTTGAATTAGATTCTGTTGCTCCTTTGATAACGATTACAAATTCACCTCTAACTGTTGAAAAGTGATTGATGGATTGTGCTGCGGTTCCTCTGAATGTTTCCTCATATAGCTTGGTAAGTTCACGGCATATCACTAGCTGTCTATCGGGAACAACCTCATTGATAGCCTCAAGCGTTGCCTTCAAGCGGCGTGGAGATTCATAAATCACTATCGGTCCTGGTTCAGTTATCACACTTTCCAAGACCGATATTCGCTCTGTTTTTCTTCGTGGTAAAAAGCCCAAGAACAAAAAACGGTCAAACGACCATCCAGTTATTGATAGTGCTGTCGTCAACGCTGAAGCACCTGGTAATGGTACGACAGTGTGTCCGGCTACCAGTGCAGCTTTGACAAGGGAAGCTCCCGGATCACTGATACCTGGTGTTCCTGCATCGGTGACAAACCCCATATCTCCTGATTCGAGTCTTGAGATTATTTTTTTGAGTCTTTGAGGTGAAGTGTGCTCATGGAGACTTTCCAGAAGAGGTGAGGCGTCTATGTGTTTCAATAATTTTCGGGTGACGCGCGTGTCCTCCGCAGCCACTGTAGGCACGGACGATAGGATAGTTGCAGCGCGTTCGGTCAGATCCGAGAGATTTCCTATAGGTGTGGCTACAACATACAGCGTTGACATAATTTAGCCCATTTTGTCTATGAGTTGACAGGATTCAGGATCTTGTCGACGGCCGCGTTGTGTTGTTCGTCGGCATGATAAGAGCTACGCACTAGTGGACCGGCAGCAACATGCTTGAATCCCATTTCAAGCCCAGCTTGTTCTAGATCTTTGAACTCTTCAGGATGGTAGAACCGGATGATCGGATGGTGTCTTTTGGAAGGTCGGAGGTATTGCCCAATCGTCAAAAGATCGCAGTTTGCATCTCGTAAATCAGTCATAGTTTCGTGTATCTCGGATCTTGTTTCACCCAGACCGACCATCATCCCGGATTTAGAAGGCATATACGGATTTATCTTTTTTACCCGGTCCAAGAGTTGTAACGAGACATCATAATTACCACGAGGGCGGACTTTCCTGAACACTCGTCGGACGGTTTCAATGTTGTGGTTTAGAACATGTGGACCGGATTTGATCACTCGCTCTAGCGATTCGAATTCACCTTCAAAATCTGGGATTAGCACTTCGATCTTACAATCTTTGATTCTATGTCTGATCTGAGTGATGGTCTGTGCGAATATATCCGACCCATAATCTGGTAAGTCATCTCGGTCGACGGACGTTATGACTGCATAGCTCAGTCCCATCTGTTCTACCGTGGTGGCAACTCGTATTGGCTCCGCCATGTCAATCGTCCCTGGCCAACCCGTCTTAACGTTGCAGTATGAGCATGCCCTTGTGCATGTGTCTCCCAAAATCATGAATGTTGCCGTGCCTCGATCCCAACATTCGCCTATGTTGGGACAGGCAGCTTCTTCACAGACTGTGTTCAGGCTGGCATTTTTGATTTTCTTGCGTATTTCAAGAAAATTCTCTCCACCTGGTGCCTTGACTCTGAACCAGTCTGGCAACTTTCGTTCAACTGTTGGGGAATCTGGTTTTTCTGATTTGGAAACCAAAGTTTATTGTTCGATTCACATAAGGGGATTTGAACATTGCTTACTTTTGCTGCAGGCAACTTTCTCTCAACTAGTTCAGAATAACAGACAACCACAATATTTCTTGCAATTATTACTGATACCTGATTGCCTATCGCAGAAAGTGAGGTTTGATGATACTGAATGGCAAAGCACAAGCGTAAAAGAAGATACAGCGGTCCGGATATTACGGGACATGTGGACTTGAATCCTGGGGATCAATTTCAAACGACACTCAATGGGATAAATGATTCGGGAGAGACGTTATCTGAGATTCGAGGTGCCCCGGTTGAAGTGACTGGTGGACTCCCGGGCGAGAAAGTTGTTGTCGAAGTGCAGAAGCGATTTCCTGAGAGGATTGTTGCGAAGGTTGTTGAGGTTTTAGAACAGGCTGAAGAGCGGGTTGTGCCTGAGTGTGAATATTTTCTCACTTGTAGCGGATGTCAGTGGCAGCATGCATCTTATGACTATCAACTTCAGTTAAAACAGGCGCGTGTTCAACGGGAAATTGACAAATATCAAAGTTTGTCACAAGTGGTTGTAGATGCCACTATAGGGAGTGAATCACAGCTCGGTTACCGTAATCATGGACGCTTTACCGTCGGGAAGAAAGACGATGGGGGGAAGATTGGTTATATAAACGCTGTAACGCGTCGTTTCGTAAAAATAGATCGGTGCCTGTTGATGAATGAGCAAATCAATAAAGTACTTGATCTTGCGCAAGATAATGTTGCAGGGCAAACCCAGGTGGCAATTAGGGCTGGTTCAAACACAGATTCGATGTTAATTCAGCCACGGATGAATCTTTCACACATAGGATTGGTAACAGGTGAACAGCATTACGAAGAAGAGGTACGGGGTTTCCGTTTCAGGGTCGCAGCTTCTTCATTCTTCCAGGTGAATACCTCTCAACTTTCACGGGCTATAGATGAAGTGCGGGACCTACTCGAGCTTGACGGTACAGAAGTTATGGTTGACGCCTACTGTGGTGTTGGAGTATTCACCGTTTTATTAGCTCCGTACGTTCGAAAAATAGTCGGAATTGAAGAGTCGGCCTCGGCTATAGAGGATGCAGGACTTAACTCTAAAGATATTCTCAATATAGAGTTTGTTGAGGGTAAAACTGAACATATTCTCAATACTTTGAACCAGCATATTGACGTGCTATTGCTGGATCCACCTAGGGTTGGATGTCATCCAGATGTGCTGGATTCAGTGATTAAATTGAAACCAGAAAAAGTGCTGATGATTTCTTGTGAACCAGAAGCGATGGCGCGAGACCTAAATCTTTTATGCTCAACCGGAATTTACAGCCTGGAAACAATACGACCCGTCGACATGTTTCCGCAGACTCGCCACGTGGAAACGATTAGCATGCTCAGGCTTCAGGGTTAATCTGTTGACTCGACCACTTAGTGATGTACTCATTCTTGCTAGCGGATCTCCTCGACGTGCAGAAATTCTTTCAGGTGCCGGATTTCAATTAGAGGTTGTGCCTTCGGGGGTTGATGAAAAAAAATTATTTACTGCTGATACGGATTTGCCTCGTGCTGTCGAACATTTGGCTCTATCTAAAGCGAAGTCGGTATCAGTCAGCAGGTTAAATCGTTATGTTTTAGGCGCTGATACGATTGTGGTACTTGATCACCGAGTTCTGGGTAAGCCAGAATCCTCTGCCCAAGCTACTACAATGCTTAATGCTTTAAGTGATCGAAATCATGAGGTGATTACTGGAGTTGCTGTGATCGATCCGACGGGTGATTACCAGACCATATCGGTTCGAACTTCAGTCACTATGCGCAGACTTGCGCTTGATGAGATTGCGAACTATGTTGCTAGTGGGTCACCGTACGATAAAGCCGGGGGTTATGGGATTCAAGATCGCTCATTTGCTCCGGTCACGAGTTACGATGACTGTTACTTGAACGTGGTTGGGTTGCCTATGTGCGCGACTCTTGAATTATTACAAGGGTCAGGGTTATTTCGATCAGATATGTTGTCAACAAATATCTGCAGCGGGCATAAAGGCCTTGAAGGTTCTGAAACTGTGGTAGGCGAATGACGATTTTTGGTATCGGTGGATTCGAAGTTCTATTAATCGGTGCTATAGCTTTATTTGTATTAGGCCCTAAACGTTTGCTTGATGGAATTCGACAGGGCAGGCGTATTTATACTGATCTAAAGCGGCAGCGAGACGCGCTGCAGTCTCTGGTTACCGAAGCTATTGACCTGGAAGAAATTAAAAATCAGGTAGGCGTCGATGATATTAAAGATAGTGCCGCTTCATTGGAAAATGCACTTGCGTTAGATCAACTTAATGAGGACGTTCGAGAATCCCTGAGTAGCTCGGTGTCGAGGGAACGGCAATTAAGATGGTCAGACACCTCGGTTGAGGAAGAAAGCCCGGACGACACTCAGGAGGCTCAATCTTTAGTCGATGAAAAAGCGACTGGCGATTCTGAGTCAACGTCATGAATGATAAAGCTACATCTGTACTAGAACATTTATCCGAACTCAAGCGGCGCCTTTTCAGAGTTTCGATTGTCGCTGTCATATTTGTTGCGATAGCAGTTGTTAATTTTTCTTGGATATTTGAACAATTCACTTCGGATTCAAGAGCACTGATAGAGGCAGCAGGCGGAGACATCATCCAGCTCACATTGACTGAAGCCTGGGTCGCCGCCGCTAAATTAGCGGTGATGATTGGTTTGGCCGCTTCATTTCCATATTTTTTGTGGGAAATGTCCAGATTTTTTACGCCTGGCCTAAAGGTTAATGAGCGGAAGTATGTGTACTTACTGATACCAGCAGCGTTGATTTCATTTGCTGTCGGCGCTGTATTTGCTTATGAAGTGCTGATTCCGCGGCTATTTGAGTTCATGCTTAAATTTCAAGGTAGCCTCGCCGTACCGCAGATTACGGCTGCATCAGTTGTATCTATGACAGTTGGTATTGTTTTTTGGCTGGGGACAATTTGTGAAATGCCGATTGTGATGTTTCTGCTGGCAAAGATTGGTCTGCTGAATTCAAGATGGTTGAAAACCAAACGGCGATGGGTGATATTGCTGGCGTTTGTTTTTGGAGCTGCTGTCACTCCTACGGATCCAGTATCTCAGGTGATTGTTGCCATACCAGTGATGCTCTTGTTTGAGATTGGCATGTTGTTAGTGAGATTCGCTGAGCGTGGACGCGACTAATAGTACGCATGCAGCATCTTCACATTGATCAGGCATCTTAATCGGCGAGCAATAGATTTGATTTTGTACCTTGCGGCTTAGCGTGCCGCTGCATCATCATTCTTGTCGTCTGGATTGGACTCGTCGTTTTTTGAGCCGATAGCCGACTTGAATTCATTGATTGCCTGACCCATGCCTTTACCGACTTGCGGGAGTTTTCCTACTCCGAAGAGCAGGAGGACAATTACGAGGATGAGGGCTATTTGCCAGATGCCAAAGTTCTGGAACACTGATAAACACTCCGAGCTGCCCCGTAGGTTCACGGGGCTGATATATATGGACCAGAATCCATACCTTCAGTATACGCCGCTTACTTCGGGTCCCTAATAGATCGGATTGTTGTTTTAAGTGGATTTTCTGTGATTACTGATTAACCTAAATAACGCCATACGGCGAGTACTTTGCTTAATACTTCGACGTCATTGGATGGAAATGTCATTGCATCCATTTGTGAATTCGCAGGTTCAAGACGAGTTCTAGGACCTTCTGAATAGAAATTTTTAAGTGTTGTGGTGTTGTCAGATTTAATTCGAACAGCAGCCATTTGTCCATTACGAACTGATGATGCTTGTTCCATGATGACCAGATCACCATCCGAAATCAGGGCGTCAATCATCGATTCCCCGCGAACTTTGAGGGCGTAAACGTTGTCGCCAGGGCCAACTATCGCTTGAGGTAGGTCAATTAATTCTGACCCAGAAAGATCGGACCAGGTGTCATTTTCTGGCATAGGGAATGGTGAACCTGCTGCGATTGTGCCAAGTAATGGAACGGCTACCGAGTCGATCTCAGCCGGTTTGAATTTATTAGAATTGGGTCCAACGCTTGCGAGGCTCAACCCTCTCGAAACCTCCGAGTGTCGATTCAGTTGCCCTCCCTCCTTGAGTTTATCCAGGTTGTATGCGACAACTGAAGTTGAACTGATACTACATCCATTCTGAATATCACGAATCGTAGGGGGATAGTCATTTTCTTCGATGAAATCTTCGATGAACGACATGATCATCTGCTGGCGTTCGGAAAGTTTTACCATTTGCCTGGTCCTTAGTCAGCGTGCACTTGGTGCTGGGATGCTGATGTGATTCTATCCGCACTAATGTTCTAAAAGTAACAATTACCGATTACGACTGTCAACAGTTGATGTCGCAATGCTCTGCAAAAGCGTTGTTAGATATTCGATTCTTAAGGACTTAGCGCGTTACGATGCTGTCGTAATTGTCTGCTTCATATCTAATAATTTTGTAGCGTAAGTACGTCACAAGGTGACTGAGATCTACTTTAGTGATCGTGCTGGATGTGGTTATGACCTTCATCCGCATCAGATGGATGATGCGCATGATCATGAGGGTGGCTTGGATGATCATTCCCAAACGAAATGCCTTCAAGATTAGTTGGGGGCCCTCCTACAGATTCAGATTGGCCGAACGCAATGTAGTGTGGCGCTTCACCTTCGAATACTAAAAATGCTGATTGCGTGGTGGATAGTGACTCATGCCCTCCGAACCAAACGACTAATGGTCCATTGGTCATTTGTATTGGGCCATCTTTGACTGGTCTTTTGACATTTTCATCTATTTGACCAGATCCTGCTGGACCAACACCCCAACGCGAAACGCCTTTGAAATCTCCTGGGATAACGAATCGCCACCTTGGAAGCAATCCTTTCCACGGTGCTACTTCAACCGCTACGCGATGTTCTACGTCTTCAAATGGGTGGTGTATGCGCCAGTTGTATTGAGTATCACTGGATTCCGATGCTGGAACGCGCGCAGCACTATCTCGTGAATCGTCGTGATGATGTGGACCCTGAGTCAAAGGGTGGTACCGGGCTAACTGGGTAGGTTGTTGTATTGCTTAGCGAGGCGAGATTTTTTACGTGCTGCAGTATTTCGGTGTAAGACACCTTTTGTGACTGCTTTGTCGAGTGCCGATACCGCGCTGCGAAGAACAGCGTCATCATCAGACTTAGATCCACTTGCGATCACCTCGGATGCAGCCTTCACTCGGCTACGTGTAAACGACCGAGTTGATCGGTTTATTGATGCTTTGCGTCGTTGAGCGCGTAAAGTCTTAGCGGCAGGCATTTATTTTCCTTGAATAATGTTCGAATGCTATGAAGACAATAATACTGCGGATTTCACGTCCATAATTTTATGGACTATTCGCTTCACTTACCCGGAATGCATTATCGACTCCAGGTATTGTTTCCACGCGTGCGAAGAGCCGACTTAACTGCTCCACACCGCTAGTGTACACCGTAAGTGAGATCGTACACGCATTGGTTTTATCATCTTCAGTGGATGTTAAAGAGTGGATATTAACGTTTTCTGATGAAACGACGTTGGTAATGTCACGTATCAGACCAACACGGTCATAGGCTTCAATCCGTAATCTCGATGCGTAAGTTGTCTCGTAATGACCCCACGCAACAGGGATATGCCTTTCGGCGTCTTTTGTATCTCGAAGAATAGCGCAGTTGAGTCGATGAACCGTTACTCCTCGCCCTCTTGTGAGGTAGCCTGTAATTTCATCTCCGTAAACCGGGCTGCAGCATTTTGCAATTCGTGTAAGCAGTCCTGGTTCGCCCATTACTACAAGACCCTTGGTTTGGTCGGTAGGAGGGTGAGATTGGCCGATGTCGGGCTTAAATATCTCTTCCGGCTGTGGGCTCAATGTGTCAGCAACTCTAGAGACGGATATTTGCCCAACGCCAAGAGATTCTGCTAGTTCGTCAAAGTTTTCGTAATCTAGGCTTGTAGCTATATTTTTTTCGTTGTAACTAATCCCATGCCGTCGGAGTTCCTTTTTGAGAAGATCTTTGCCCCTGCGGATATTGCTGTTACGCTCTTGCTTACGAAACCATTGCTTTACTTTGGTTTGAGCACTGGCTGTTGTTAGGTATCCTAGGTCTCGGTTCAGCCAGTCGAGGCTGGGGCCACGAGAAATTCTGGCTTTTCGTATTTCGACCACGTCACCGTTGTTAAGTGGGGTGTTAAGCGCAGTAAGTTTTCCGTTTACTACTGCACCAACAGCGTTGTGTCCCAGATCAGTGTGGATGCGATACGCGAAATCAATGGGGGTTGCCCCTGCGGGCAGATCTTTGACATCTCCATTAGGCGTGTAAACGAACACTTGATCTTGCAAAATATCTGTCTTGATGGTGTCCAGATATTCATCGTCACCAGAAAGTTCTCGTTGCCAGTCTAGAAGCTGACGGAGCCATGACATTTTGGTTTCGAAATTGTCACTACGACTTGCCGTATCTTCGTCTTCTTTGTACATCCAGTGAGAGGCCACACCGCCTTCCGCTATTTCGTGCATATCCTGTGTGCGGATTTGGACTTCAATTGGGTAACGACCTGGACCTCGCACGGAGGTATGCAGAGATTGGTACATGTTTTCTTTAGGGCTCGCGATGTAGTCATCAAATTGACCGGGCACCGGTCGCCATTTAGAGTGGACGACACCTAACGCTGCATAGCAGTCTTCAATACTTTCCGTTATAACTCGTATGGCTATCAAGTCGTATATTTCGTCGAATTTGCGTCCCATACGTTCGTAGCGCTGGAGTTTGTTATACGTGCTGTATAGGTGCTTTACTCGACCTTCAACTGCAGATGGAATGTTGGCATTGTTTAACGGGATTTGTATTGCTTTGACGGCTGCTTCAGTATAGTTCTCGCGTTCAGCACGTTTACGATTGACCAATCTTGACATGGACTTATATTGTCGTGGCATTAGATACCGAAATGCTTGATCTTCAAGCTGCCATTTGATGTCACTCATCCCCAGGCGATGGGCTAATGGTGAATATATGTCCAGTGTTTCTCTTGATATGCGTTGTTGTTTCGGAGTTGGCAGATATTGGAGAGTCTGCATATTGTGCAATCTATCTGCCAACTTTATTAGGACGACGCGCACATCGTCCGCCATTGCGACAAGCATTTTCCTAAGGGACGCAGCGCGTGTAGCTTCAGGTTTGGCGATCTGTTTCACCATTGCGCCGTTCTCTGAAATCATGTCCAAGCGCTTTAATTTTGTGACACCATCCACCAACTTAGCCACATCGTTGCCGAAATCTGTTTCGAGTTGTTTAAAACTAATTCCGCAATCTTCTATAACGTCATGTAAAAGAGCAGCTTGAATGGTGGTTGTATCGAGTCGCATGTCTGCAAGTCGCAGTGCAATGGAAATTGGGTGTTCGATGAAGGGTTCGCCAGATTCTCGAAGTTGGCCTTGGTGGGCATTCGATGCGTAATTGAGGGCATCTGCAACCGTTGATGCCTTATCCGCGGGCAGGTACGCACTAACTGAATCAAGAAGCGCTTTCGATGAATTACTTTTTTGCGTAATGGTCATTGAAGCCTAACGTTTTACCTCCCTATTCTAATGCTTTTGGCGGAATTTAGCCTACTAGCGGAATCTACCTTGGTTACCCGAACGAGGACTTTGTTTATGAGTTTAAGGTTTCAAAATAACGAGCAATTTCGTCGCGTTCGAACTTTGGCAAAGGTTGTAATTTCCCTTTTTTGATTATTTGCATCCCTTTTTTAAAATCGGTGATTTTTCCTATCACGTTAGCTTCAATTCCTGCTTGAGTTAGGGCTCTGATCACTTTTTGAGAACCGTTGGGGTGTGCTGTGATTATGAGTGACCCTGATGCGATTAACCCCCATGGTTCAATAAAAAGCGCTTCGCAAATTGTTTTTGTTTCATCAAATATCAATACTTGATCATCATCGATTGTCACCCCGGTGCCTGATGCTCTTGCAAGCTCGTCTATGGCACCTGCTAACCCTCCTTCGGTTGGATCATGCATTGCAGTTACTTGTCCTGTTGACATGGCAATATGAGCTGGTTTTACTATTGAAATCCCAGGTGAGTCTAGGAGCTTCGCCGCCTTTTTGATCTGATGTTCAGAGACTCCAGCTGCCGATAACTCTGTTTTACTTTCTCTAGCGAGAATAGCTGTTCCTTCGATAGCGATACCTGAAGTGAGAATAACATCGTCGCCCGGTTTCGCTGAAGAGGTTTTTACAGTTTCCGAGGGAGCGGCTTCGCCAAGCATTGTGCCTGAAATTATTGGGCGCGGTAGTCCGACGGTGATTTCTGTATGTCCCCCGATGATTGTCACCCCTAATTCATCGGCGGCCTCGCGCATTTGCTCGAAAATATCTTTGACATTAGAAGCTTTTTCGTTTTCAGGCAGAAGAAGTGTGCTAAGGAACCATTTCGGAGTTCCGCCCGAAGCAGCGATATCGTTTGCATTTACTTGAATTGCGTACCATCCGATACGGTCTGTGGCGAAAGTGATCGGGTCGGACTTTGCGATTAACGTGGAACTCCCGAACGAAATAAAAGCAGAATCTTCTCCTACATTTGGGCCTAGCAAAACTCGTTTTTCCACTGTTCTGAGACCACCTAAAAACCTCTCAAGTAAGTCGGGGGGTAGTTTTCCTGGCCGTAGATGCTTATCGAATGGATTGTCTGGCATGGGGGGTGCCCCCTAAGGGCTGGCTTTGGGCAAAGTTGGGATTGGATTACCTGTCAGATAAGGGCCGATGATCCTGCCAACGACTGGTGCTTTAGCTTGTAAACCATTCCAAAAAAGATCGAATGCTTTGTAATTCTTTTCACAAATAAATTCGATTTCACTGGCTCTTCCAGGTGTGTCGAAATCGAGTTTAAATATCGTGTTGCAATTAGTCGCTATTGGAAGATCAGTTTCGATATCGAATATATTTATAAGTGCAGTATGATCTTCAGGTGTCAAAGCTTTTTGGACCTCGAATTTTCCTGATGAAAATTTTTTTCTGAGTAGAGTTACACCTTTGGAATCACGTAACTTAGCTTCTTTTGTGATGTTTGTGGTTTTACCAGTTACAGGCGTTATTTCATCACAGCGAACGACCACCGAGTCATCAACGTTTGAGTGATATTCCCAAAAATTTGTTCCGTCACTTAATGTGTAAATTAGCCCTTTGTAAGGTGCGTTCCTAACGTCGTAGTACGTTGCCGATTCCGGGCACCCTAAAGAGTCATCACCCCATTCTGACGCCCTGACAGATGACACGAATTGCTTACCGAAATCTATTCCATGCACTTCAAATAGGCGCACCATTTCTTGTACATGAGAATCTGGTGGTCGTGGCGTTGGCGTTGGCGTTGGCGTTGGCGTTGGTGTTGGTGTCGGAGTTGGCGGCAGCGGAGTTGGTGTAGGTCCCGGAGTGCTAGTTGGCGGTGGAACGGGTGTGACTGTAGGGCGTGCAGTAGCTTTTGGTTGTGCTTGCGAAGTCTCGTGCTCATCGTTTTTTACATTCGATTCTGTTTCTGACAGCGAGCATGAGACGGCCCACAACGAAATTGCAAGAATTGAAATAGCGGTCAGGTAGATCCGGATTGAACTGCTCAAGAACTTACTCTCATTTATGGGGGTAAAAATTTTCACCGAGATGATTAGGAGCGTGGCTATATCTGAAAAGCGCCACAGTTTTTTTAGATTCCTGTACAACTGTACAAATTGTTTGGATAAGTACCTTTATAAAAATACTAGGCTGCATTAATTTTTTCGCTGAGTTAATCCGTATTTCTACATCCATTTAATATACCTACGTCATGCATTGTCGGAGCGGCATATATTCCGTTCGGCATGTAAGAATCGTCGCGGGAAAATAGAGCTTTTCTCAAAGGAAATGAATTGTATTCACCGAGAGATTTTTAGAGGGCTTGAATCCAACGTTCATTTTACTAAATCTGACAGGTCTTCACAGAATAAATTGGGTATTTAAAAGGATGATTTAATGGTCATTCTTAATTACACGAACAAAATAATTTGTACTGGGAGTCTAGATTTTATTTGTGTATTACAAGAGTAAAATTCCGCTTTAATAGCTTCAAATATTACTTAATAACAGATATTGCATACGGCAAATAATTGTGTATTATTTAGGTAAGGATTTGTATGTACGAAAAAAATTAAGTGTATAGACGACACTTCGGGATAAACCCGATGGTGTATTAATTATTTTGGAGAAAAATTGTGGTTTGTAATCGGACTATTGGCAACCTGAAACTGCCATTTATTGGCCTCGCTATTATGTTGGTAGCGTTGGCTTCTGCTGCCTGTACCTCTGACCCAGAAACAGTTGAAGTAATAAAAGAAGTTGAAGTAATAAAAGAAGTTGAAGTAATAAAAGAAGTTGAAGTAATAAAAGAAGTGCCTGTTGAATCCCATGCGAGCGATCATCATGATGTTGATGCCAAACCGCTAGTAATATATTCAGGGCGTAGCGAATCACTTGTTGGACCATTGATTGAAGATTTTTCTGAATTGACTGGTATTGAAGTTCAGGTCAATTACGCGAAAACAGGCCCTCTTGCAGCCACTCTTCTTGAAGAAGGCGACAAAACTCCAGCAGATATATTCTTTGCTCAAGATCCAGGCGGGCTTGGTGCAGTAGACGCTTTATTAACTGAGTTGCCTGGTGACGTATTAAATGCTGTTCCTGAATGGGCGCGTGATCCAGAAAGCAGGTGGGTTGGAACTTCTGGTCGGGCTCGGGTAATTGTTTACAACACAGACGAGTTAACCGAAGCAGACCTTCCAGATTCGATCGAAGATTTTGTTAAGCCTGAGTGGAAAGGTCGTATAGGCTGGCCCCCAACAAACAGTTCATTGCACGCGATGATCACGGGTATGCGACAGGAATGGGGTGAAGACCGGACGCGCGCTTGGTTGGAAGGTATCGTTGCAAATGAGCCAAAGGTCTACGAAAAAAATACTCCGACCGTGAAGGCTGCCGGAGCAGGTGAGATTTCCGTTGGTTTTGTAAATCATTATTATCTTCACCGTTTTATCGCTGAAGAAGGGGAATCATTTGCAGCCCGTAACTATTACACTCGAGCTGCCGACCCTGGTTCTGTTGTTCTAGTAGCTGGGGCAGGGATGCTAGACGCTTCTGATAACAAAGATGCGGCTGCACAATTCATCAAGTTTTTGCTGAGTGCATCCGGACAACAGTTTTTTGCAGCCAAGACATATGAATTTCCTCTGAATGACAATGCTAAGCCGAACAATTTGCTGCCAGCTATTGGCGACATTACTAAGCCAAGCATTGATTTGGGAGACTTAACGGATCTTCAGGGCACACAAGATCTCCTGAGAGAGGTTGGAGCTTTGCCTTAATCAGGTTGGAAGTTTTTGGCCGAAGGTAATCGGTCATTTCAGCGTGTATATCACATGCTGTAGAAGAAGAAGATCAAGATTGATCTTTGAATAGTAGGAAGTTGATGGATTGAATTTTCTCGGCGTTAAATCGACCGGGTGGAAATCCTCGGGAAAGCAAAGACCGCCGGCTTTATTAATAACGTCGGCGGTCTTTGTCGCGATTGCAGCATTGCTTCCTGTTGTCTATTTGATTGCACGCTCGGCAGAAGCGGGATCTGACTTGCTGGATATTGTCTTGCAGGCAAATGCGCTGCCTGTTTTCGGTCGAACTTTCCTGTTAATAATTCTCGTCACTTTTTTTTCCCTATTAGTAGCAATACCAGTTGCATGGCTCACGGTAAAAACAGATATACCATTAGGTAGAGCCCTATCTGTGGCGTCTGTTTTGCCATTGGTTATTCCAAGTTTTGTCATGGCTACCACAGTGATAGAGATGTATTCCCCTAAGGGGATTCTGCAAGGGTGGCTTTCTGTATTTGGCCTTAGTCGGCTTTCGGAAATCTACGGTTTGACCGGTGCTACTTTGGTTCTGGTCTTGATGACGTATCCTTACGCTCTTTTGATGATTCGAGGAACCTTAAGAAGAATGGATCCTGCTCTCGAAGAGGCTGCGCGGGCTATGGGTTATGGTGCTTTCCGTACTTTTATAACGGTTACTTTGCCTTTGATTCGGCCTGCGATAGCGGCGGGATCTTTGTTGATTGCTTTGTACACTCTTAGTGATTTTGGTGGAGTGGCACTGCTTCGATACCAGACATTTACATCGACGATTATGATTCAGTATGAATCGTCTTTAGATAGAACCGTTGCGGCAGTGTTGTCCCTTGTGTTGGTCGCCTTTGCAGTATTCTTGTTATTGGGAGAGGGTTTTATTAGAGGGAGTGGTGCCTACCATCGGAGTACAGTTGGTGCCGTACGGAGGGCACGCAGAATTGATCTCGGTAGATGGCGGTGGATAGGATTCTTAGTAGTGTTATTGCCTGTTCTTGTGGGCTTGATAATCCCTGTTGGAGTTCTCGGTCATTGGCTCGTGAGGGGACTTTTACATGATCAAGAACTACTACCATTATTGATTCCAGCTCGTAATTCCTTGTATGTCTCGCTTGTGGCTGCATTGGTAACAGTGATCGCTGCATTGCCAGTGACGATTTTAGTAGTGAGGTTTAAAAGTAGATTGAGTAGATTGATTGACCGGTCGACGTACATTGGTTTCGGTTTACCCGGGGTTGTCGTCGCTCTTTCATTGGTGTTTTTCGCTATCAATGTGGCTCTCCCGCTTTATCAATCGATTTGGTTGCTCGTGTTTGCTTATGGTGTCTTATTTTTGCCTACCAGTGTTGGTGCACTTAGAAGTTCTCTTATGCAGGTGAATCCAAGGATAGAAGAAGCTGCTCAGGGTCTTGGTAAATCGCAGTTGAGGGTATTCTTTTCGGTGACAATTCCCCTTGTAATGCCTGGAGCATTTGCAGGAGGTGCCATGGTTTTTTTGCTTACAATGAAAGAACTTCCAGCAACGTTAATTCTTTCACCTATTGGCTACAGGACTCTTTCGACTTCTATTTGGTCATCTGCATCCGAAGCTTTTTTCGCTAAGACGGCAGCAGCAGCACTGTTATTGATTTTGGTTGCAGGTGTTCCAACTGCGTATTTGACTTTGCGAGGTTATGGCAGTAGTTCTGAAAAACTCAACCAAACTTTGACCGTAACCTCAAATGAGGAATCTTGAATGAAAGCTCCGTGGAGGGGAAGCCGCTCTGAAAACAGAACGCTAAACACAAATAGCCCAAGTTCTGTGGCAAGTGGCGTGATCCATTTAGAGAGTGTCGAATGTAGTTATCCAGGTTCAGAGATTCCTGCTATCAGTGATTTTAGTTTGCTTGTCCAACCCGGTGAATTTATAAGTATCTTGGGTAGAAGTGGAGCCGGTAAAACGACCGCACTACGAGTCATTGCTGGTTTCGAACACGTAACATCCGGTTATGTTCGCATTGGCGGGCAGTTAGTTGGCTCATCATTTGTTCACATAACACCGGACCAACGAAGAATTGGCTTAGTATTCCAGGACTATGCGCTGTTCCCTCATCTTTCAGTTGCAGGTAACGTGGAATTCGGGCTTAAAGGCTATTCAACTTTCGAAAAACGTGTCAGGGCTGCTGCAGTAGTTGATTTGGTTGGTATGGGTGGTTACGAGTCTCGATTTATTCATGAATTATCGGGCGGTCAACAACAGAGGGTTGCAATAGCTCGAGCTCTAGCGCCAGATCCAATAGCTCTTTTGATGGATGAGCCGTTTAGTAATCTTGATAAGCAACTTAGGACCGTACTTCGTCGAGATGTAAAAAATATTGTTACTGAAGCCGGTGCTACTACAATTTTGGTGACACATGACCGGGAAGAGGCTTTGGCTACATCAGATCGGGTAGCAGTCATGGGGGATCGAAGTATTGAACAGATTGGCACACCCGAAGAGGTTTATTTGAATCCAGTTTCAGCAGCAGTTGCCAAGCTTATCGGTCCGTGCGAGTTGATATCAGGATCGTACCGTGCTGGTTTAGTTGAAACCGAAGCTGGAACATTTCCGGCTCGCGAACTAACAGGTGATGCTTTATCTGAGCCAAAACAGGTTCTTGTGTTGATGCGTGCTTCTGAATTAGAAATCAATGCTGCCAAAGGCACTGAAGATCGTGGAGGCATTATCGAGCTTCGTGAGTTTGAAGGTGAATTTAGCGAATACACGATACGTCTTGATTCTGGTGCTCTTATCAGAGTGCGTCGACGTGCTGCAGAAGGGTTGTCAAAGGGGCAACGAGTGGTTGTTCAAACCCGAAACAACTTGCCGCTGATAGTGTTTCCAAATGTGCCTGGTGCCAGTGAAATTTAGCGCTAACTAGGAAATTTCTTAATTACTAGGCAGGCGTTTTGTCCACCAAAACCAAAGCTATTAGATATGGCTATGTTAATTTTGGATTCTCTGGCTGTGTTTGGGATGTAATCGAGATCGCATTCAGGATCAGAATTTTCCTGGTTGATTGTTGGGTGCAATATGCCGTCTTCGATGCTCTTCACGCAGGCTATAGCTTCTAATGACCCTGAGGCGCCCAGTGAATGCCCAATCATTGATTTCGTTGAACTCACTGGAATGTCATAGGCGAGTTTTCCAAACACTATCTTAATAGCGGCTGTTTCCGACCTGTCGTTTATGGGTGTGGATGTCCCATGGGCGTTGATGTAATCGACTTCATCTGGTTCGATCTGAGCATTATCTAGGGCACGTGACATGGCCTTACCTGCACCGATACCATCTGGGTGTGGCTGTACGAGGTGATAGGCATCGGAAGACACTCCCCATCCTGCGACTTCTGCGTAAATTTTAGCCCCACGTTCTTGAGCGTGTTTCATACTTTCGACGACGAGAATTCCCCCTCCTTCAGCCGGAGCGAAACCATCTCTTTTGATATCAAATGGGCGGCTCGCTCTGGCAGGATCTCCGTCCCATGTTGTAAGAGCATGCATGGTGCTAAACCCACCCATGCCTATTTCGCAGATTCCGGCTTCTGTTCCACCAGTTACAACAACATCAGCTGTACCTCGGCGAATAATTTCTGATGCTTCGCCAATTGCCTGAGTTCCCGCGGCACAGGCTGTGATACAAGTATTGGTATAACCGGTCAATCCGAATGTTCTTGAAATGTTTGCGGCAGCCATGTTCACCAGCATCATCGGAATGTAATACGGGCTCATGCGTCCGGTACCGCGCTTTACTCGAATTTCCGCCTGTTGGTCAGTTTCTGGCAGTCCTCCCGAACCACTTCCAATTAAGACACCGATACGATCAAGGTCTTCTTGCTCGAAATCTAACTGGGAGTCATTTATTGCCTCATGTGCAGCAGCGACAGCAAATTGGGAGAAACGAGCCATGCGGCGAGCTTCTTTACGATCCATGAAATCGCTTGTATCGAAATCCCGTATTTCTCCAGAGACTTTGCATGGAAAACCGGTAGGACTGACAAGGCTTATTTCACGGATACCCGATTGTCCGTTTTTTAACCCCGTCCAAAATTCATCCACTGAGTTTCCTAGGCAAGTAATTGCGCCCATTCCAGTGATTACAACTCTATTTTCGTATTTGGTGCTCATGTAACCGATTTGGTAGAACTTTTATGTTTGTGACGCCTCTGTTATTTTTCGTCTCATCTAAAAGGGTTTATGTCTGGGTATATCTCAGGATTTAACTTGTGCTCGATCTCAATTATCTCAGCAGCTATAAATAGTGACCCCGTAGCAATAATCAAATCACCAGAATGAGCCATACATTTTGCTTTATTTAGAGCTTCCATTGTGTTCCTGCTCGTCGCAGCTACGGTAATTTTACTCTCATCTAAAGTCTCTTTCAGTTTGAAATGCGTGAGAGATTTGGGATGTCTTGACTCTGTAACAATAATTTTAGGATTTAGTGGCATTAATTCCTTTACCAAGCCTGATGGGTCGTGCCCGCTAATTACCCCAATTATAAAAATGGTTTGATTTCGTTCAGGGAATAAACTTTGGATCGATTTACATAGTGCTCGTGCGGAAGCATCATTGTGTGCACCATCAACGAAAATCGCGTTCTTATTGGCTGAAGCATGAGCTACCAATTGATTTCTCGCGGGCCATTTAATAGTTTTTATGTGCGCTGCGCTCGCTGTGAAATTTATAGGCAAAGCCATAATGTTTACTTGTTGGAGCGCAGCCATAGCGGTGCGAAAGTTATCGATTTGGTGTGCCCCCAGAAGGGGCAAATGAGATCGTATAGTTTCTTTTCCTATTTTGAATTCTAACTGTACTCCGTTTAATCCGCGATCTTCGATATTTAGAATTTCCACATTAGATTGCGAATCGATCACATGACTTTTTTGTTGGTGGGCAGTTGAACAGATTGCTTCATATGCCTCTAGCTTTTGAGTGGCCAAGACCACTGGTATTCCGGGTTTGATGATTCCTGCTTTTTCCTTAGCAATTAGTTCAATCGTTCCGCCTAGTACGTTTACGTGGTCCAGGCTGATTGGTGTGATTACAGAAACAAGCGGGGTGATGATATTTGTAGAATCGAGTCGACCACCTAGACCAACTTCGATTACGCTGATATCTGCTCCAACATTAGCAAAATGGCAGAATGCCATTGCTGTCTCTAACTCGAATACAGAGACCGTTCCGATGTCATTATCGCTTTTTACTTGCTCGACTGCTGGCCAAAGTTTGGTAATGAGATCTGAGAATTCCTTTTCGGAAATAGGGACTCCGTTTATTCGAAATCGCTCAGTAATTTTATGAATCGAAGGGGATGTGAAAAGGCCAGTTTTATATCCGGTGCCTGCCAGTGACCAGGCGATTAGTGCAGATGTGCTTCCTTTTCCTTTGCTGCCTGCAACATGTATGTACTTTTGCCCTTGGTGTGGGTTTCCTAAATATTGAAGAAGTCGCTCTACGCGCTTGAGGTGGAAATTTGGGGGGTCATTAGCGCGAGATTTTCTTTCAAAATCAGCGAGAGAAAGTAATTGCGATACGGCTTTGTTGTATTCCAAGGACATGGTTCGATTGTGATATTAATTTTGCGTCAATGGCATTATGATCAATCATACGTGCTGCGACTTTAAATTTTGTATTGTTAAATATTGGTATCTTTGATTTGAAGGATTAGAAAAGCAAGTTCGTTATCTCTATTCAACCGAATGTTAGATAAGGAAACTAAGGAGATTCGTGAAGTATCGGGACATTATTGAAAACGCCCTTCAAAATCACGGTGCTGATTATTGTGAGATCCGTATCGAAGAAACGGATAATACGCGGCTAACCTATCGGGGGGATTCACTCGACAGTATTGGGCAAACCAGTGGACTTGGTGGAAATGTCAGGGCAGCCACAAGGGGTGGATGGGGATTCGCTAGTTTCAATAGCCTCGATGAATTGCGTTCGAAAGTAACCGATGCGACCACACAGTCTAGGGCTGTTGGTGATTCAAAAACCGAACTTGCTGAAGTTGATCATTGTGTAGATATAGTTCCGCCACATATCGTTTGTGATCCATCTCGAATTCCTATCGGGGAAAAGAAGCGAATTATGGATCACTATAAAGATTTGCTTTTGTCAGTTAAGGGTATTAGTAGCGCCGATATTATCTATGGGGATACGAGTCGAAAAACCTTTTTCGCAAATTCTGACGGTGCCTACATAGAACAAGAGCAGGTTCATGTGATTTCGCGTATTTCAGCCCAGGCGCGGGACGGGGGAGATGTTCAGCAAGCTGGATTTAGCCTTGGATCACAGGGGGATTTTAACCTTGTTCTGGATCTAGATGATCAAGTTATTGCTGCAGCGAAGCGCGCAGTCTCCTTGTTAGATGCTAAATCACTCGAGGGTGGGGAACGAACCGTAATCCTTGATCCTGTGCTAGCTGGAGTTTTTGTTCACGAGGCATTTGGGCATCTTTCAGAAGGCGACAATGTTTACGAAAATGAAAAATTGAAAGATATTATGTACATGGGCAGAAAATTCGGTGGTAAGCATTTGAACTTCACCGATGGTGCCGCCATGCCCGGTTTACGAGGCAGCTTCAAATATGATGATGAAGGCACTCCGGCGACCCGAACACCGTTAGTTCGCGATGGCGAATTGGTAGGGAGATTGCACTCACGTGAAACTGCCGCCAAGCTTAACGAGCGACCAACTGGAAATGCACGGGCTATAGGTTATAACTTTCCGCCTATTGTTCGAATGACAAACACGATTATTGAGCAAGGGGAAGCTACTTTCGATGATCTTATCCAAGGTGTTGAGGAAGGAGTGTATGTTCGAAATTGGTATGGAGGTATGACTCAGCACGAGATGTTCACGTTTTCGTCGGGCGAGGCATACATGATACGTAACGGGGAGATCCAGGAAGCAGTTCGACCCGTTATGCTGACGGGCAACCTATTTCAGACTCTTAATAATCTTGATGGTGTCGGAAACGATCTGGATATGAATCAAGGCGGCGGTTGTGGTAAAGGTGGTCAGTCTCCCTTGCCGGTTTCCAACGGTAGCCCTCATATTCGCATACAGAAGTGCCTTATTTCTGGGGCTTAAATCACTCATAAATAAAAATATGAAAAAACGAACTTGAGAGTAGAACTTTGAGCGAGTCACTTTTAACTGCCGCCACTTCAAAATTTGGGCAGGCTGAGGTTTACCGAGTCGAGTCGGAAAGTCATCCGGTTTCATTCGAGTCGAATAAATTAAAAGAAATCATGCGACGCGACACCTCGGGCGTGGCTTTGCGGGTGATCGACGATAAACGAATAGGTTTTACTTCGACTACAAATTCCGAACGTGAAATGGAAATGTTGGATCGCGCTGGCTCACTGGCTCCATTTGGATCGGAGGCTTTTTTCAACTTCCCAGAGCCGACTGAGTATCCGACTGTCGATATTTTTGATCCGGCTGTGCTAGAAATTTCGCAGTCTTCGATGGTCGAAACTGGGCAAAGCTTGATCGAGCGTTTACTCGACGAATGGCCAGATCTACTGTGCGACGCGCGTATTGGTTGGGGGACCGGTCGTGGACGGATAATGAATTCGGCTGGGATCGACGAGGCATACGAACAGACCAGTTATTACTGTTCTTTAGGCGCTCAATTAATACGCGGTACTGACATGCTGAATATTTGGACTGGCTCTAGTTCCAGCCATGTATTAGACGAAAATGAGCTTGATCGTTTGCTTCAGACTGTCAGGAGATCGTTGCGATGGTCGGAAAATATCGCAAAGGCGACTCCGAGTACCGGTGATATTCCAGTAATTTTCACTCCACGTGGTTTCGCTGCAACTCTTCTTCATCCCTTACTTTCAGGATTTAATGGCAAAAATGTTGTTAATGAATCCTCACCGCTTTGCGAACGATGGGGTGAAAAGATCGTTGACGAAAATATATCGGTTTATGACAACCCGCTGATCGGTGGTGCGAGCGGTAGCAGGCCTTTCGATGATGAAGGTGTCGCCAGTACTAAGACCGCATTGATTGAGAATGGGATTGCAGGTCAACCGCTTTTAGATTTGCAAACTGCTGGGCAACTCGGCAAATTATCAACAGGTGCTGCCGGTCGTGGGCTGGCCACCACTCCTTCCCCGAGCTCATCGGTCATAGATGTTGCAGCGGGCGACACTCATTTTGAAGACATGATTGCAGGTATCAAAGAAGGACTTATTGTCGAAGAACTGCTCGGTGCTGGCCAGGGCAATGAACTTGGTGGCGATTTCAGGGCAAATGTATCGCTTGGATACAGGATTGCGAATGGTGAGATCGTAGGCCGTGTTAAGGACACAATGGTTTCTGGAAATGTTTACAGTGTTCTCTCACAGGTTGAGTATATTGGCGATTCACCCGAGTGGATATTTGGATCATTGCGATCTCCTGCGATTCAATGTCGAGGCGTCGAGGTTGCCACGAAATCTGAATAGGCATTTCATTTGAATTGCGAGTTAGAATTTATTTATGGGTCTGGACGAATTCATCAACCAACTTCCCGAAGATGATCAATCGGCAATTAACTACGCGTCGCTGCCCGAACTTTCTCGATTAACAGGGCCTGAAGCAAGTGAATTCGGTCAACTCTGGCTGGAGTGGAGTTCTGAACGGGTTCTTAACATTGTTGAACGGATGGTCTCGCTTTGCGAGACTCAGCCTGATGTTGAGTTTGAGGTTATTTACAAGCAAGGCCTGAACCATCCTAATTCGGCTGTACGCGTTGCTTCCCTGAAAGGTCTGGAAGAGAGTGAAGATCGAGCGCTTGTAATACCGCTTAGTAAGATACTGAAGTCTGATCCTGCACCAGAAGTAAGGACAGCGGCCGCCATTCCGCTTGCGCATCTTTCAATGATGGCTGAGACCGGGAAGCTTAGTATGGCGTACAGAGAAACTCTTGAAAATACGCTCTACGGTGTGTTGGAAGACGAACAAGAAATTCAAGATGTGAAGCTTAAAGTCATGGAGGCTGTTTCGGTTTTTGCTGCTGAGCGATTGACGTCGCATATTGAGTTGGCGTGGGCTTCAGGGGATTTAAAGGCTCGGCAAAGTAGCCTTTTTGCCATGGGGCAAACATCCGATCCCAGGTGGATTGAGTATGTAATTCCTGACCTGGAGCATGACGCTGCTTCCGTGAGGTATGAAGCGACGATGGCAATGGGCGAACTAGCGGAAGAACATCATTTACGTGTGATGGACGCACCTCTTGATGACGAAGATTTAACAGTTCAACTCGCTGCAATTTCTGCTGTCGAACGAATCGGTGGTGATGTCGCCAAGGCAAAACTTGAGTTAAAACTGGCCAGTCCAGAACCTCAGGTGGTGGAGCTTGTTCAGCAGGCCTTGCAGACCATGAAGGATGAGGAAGATTTGGACGAGGTAGTTACACAGGAGATGGCCCGCTCGATGTTTGGTGCCAGCGACACCTTGCCCGGGATTGATACTGAAGGCTACGAGCCTGCCGAAATGGAAGGCTGGGAGAATCTACCCGATCCTAGTGAGGTAGATGACTTTGGAACGGGTGTTACTGAAGAGGCTGAGGAATTGGGCCTCGATCGTGGCGATCCGTTCGATATTGATCTCCCACCTGAAGATCCCTGGGATCATGAAGAGAATTTTTAACGTAGGTTCTTCAGGCCATGGTTTTTATTTTATGGTCTTAAAGTCTGCGGGCCTGCCTGAATGCCAGTTGAGCGGCTCCGAGTAAGCTGACATCATCCCCAAGGCGGGTTGCCGTTAAAGGGACACTTTCTCCGTATCCTGGCAGGGATCTTTGGATGACTGTTTTCCTCAGCTTGTCCCAATGTCGTTGTAACCCTTGGACTACTCCACCACCGATTACTAGTGCTTCGGGATTGAAAACATTTATTAGCCCACCTAGTCCGATACTGACATTTTCGATTGTCAATTCCACCACTTCCTGGGCTATTTCGTCTCCATCATCGGCAGCATCGAAAACCATCCTTGAGGTTATATTACTAGGGTTGCCATCGGCCATTTTGGCAAGGGGGCCTTCGCCGCTCCAGCGATCTTGGGCGATACGCGCTATTGCTGGTCCGGACGCGTTACCTTCGAAGCAACCATCGCAGCCAACGTTACATTTATAAGCTCCTGTCCTCACAGAGATGTGTCCTACTTCACCCGCACTACCAGAGGCCCCTGTGACCATTTCTGAATTCGCGATGATTCCTCCTCCAACACCAGTGCTGATGGTTACGTAGATGAGGTTCTCCGCTCCGAGATGGTCACCGAATCGAGTTTCTGCAAGGGCGGCAAGGGTAGCGTCGTGTCCGACCCAGACTGGTAAACCCATTGAAGCGATCAATCGAGGTTTCATGGTTTTGTCGTGCCATCCCGGAAGGTTGGGAGGATGATTATAGGTTCCGGTGTCTGGTCGAATTGGGCCTGCTGTAGAAACTCCTATCCCAACAATTGTAGAATCGACTGGTGCCGTAGCTTTTGCGGAATTGAGTAGTCGACTCAATCGGTTGCTGGCATCCTCAATGCCCCGGTCGGGTTCGGTGTTTATCGAACCACGCCCGGTCATATGACCTTCGGTATCCACCAGTGCTGCTCTGATGTTTGTCCCTCCTATATCGGCGGCGAGAGCGAATTGATTGTTTGTTATGGTCATATTCGAGATATTAGCAGTTCGTTTTAACAACACGGTCGCTGGACGCTCACTATTAAGGCGTTCATTATTGAAGGATGCCTGAAATTACTCATGACATAGATCTTTCATCGGTTACGCATCGACCTGGCCAATCTCAGGATTTGGAAGTTAAGCGCCAGCGAGCTTGGAAGCGATTGTCCGAGGAAGAAAAATTGTGGGTAATTGACGCTTGGGAATTGACAGGGATGATTCCATCGGCACCGGCCTTTCGCGAGATGCAGAATGCTTCGGATCGTGTTTTGTATGTGTTGGTCGGCACTGAGGAAAGTCTGACTCCCGATGAGTTGTGTTATCTGATGATCGCAAGGTGGTTTCGAAATATCGATCCAGCAACTGCTCGAGCTAAGATGGCTCAACTTGTGAGTCAGGGATACGCCCGGTATACCGGTATTGGCCGTACCACTGCGACAGAAGTAGGTTTGGTGAAGCTCGAAGATATGGCAAAGCGACACTACGGTCAGCCAGGCGGTGATGATGAGAGGCGTTTGGATCACCGCCGTACGACGTCCAAAAGTAGGGTGGTGGATCGAGGAGAGTCTGATAGATCGAGTTTCGGTGATCGAAGTGCGCCCACTGGTCGTTTCCGCAAGGAAATTCAAAATAATCGTGAGTCCAATGTTCGCCGAGATGGCCCGAGTCGTTAGTTATCGATAATCTTCAGCGTTGTCGATTGGTGCATACCCAATGGTCTTTTTAGCGTGGTCGGTATCCCAAAATCTCCAGGTGTTATCCGAAACGCCGTAAAAGATTTCATACTTGAGAGGCTGAGTGAGACATTGACTGACCAGATTTATTAAATCTCGGTGGCTTAGCCATGTTGCCATTGATCGTATAGATCCCTCAGGACTGTTCTGTCGGTTTACACTTCCAATCCTGAGGCAGGCTACCTCGAGACCGAAATGCTCACTGTAGTATCGTCCAGTTGCTTCACCAAAAACTTTACTTACGCCATAATCAGAATCAGGTCTGACTGGAACCCTGTGATCTATCTGCTTGAACTTGCCTGGGACAAGTCCTTTATAGTCACCGACCCGAATTCTGCTATATGGTTCATCCATTTCGAAATTTCCCACAGCATGGTTTGAGCTCGCAAAAATCACTCGCTTGACACTGTTAGTTCGACATGCCTCAAAAACATTGTGAGTAGTTGATATATTGTTCTTCAGAACATCATGCCAGGGTGTTTCAACAGGAGCATTTGCCGCAAGGTGTACTACAGCATCGACTTCAGCAAATGCTTTTGACATTGATTTGTAATCGGCACCATCAGCGATAATAGTAGGGACGTCTGGGATTCGCTCTGGCTTCCGAGCATCCAGTCCTGAGAAGTCGAATTGGTCAGATAGCGCGTTGATTAATGTCGATCCGATGAGTCCGGATGAGCCTGTTACGAGAACTTTCATTATGATCTCCCGATTTAGCTTTTGTATTGTGTTGATCAGGATGAATGATCTGGATAGCAATTTTCAGAGCGTTAAAATTGGCGCATTTTCAACTCGCTATTATCCTTTTAATTTGTATTGACCACTATGGGGGGCTTCACTTTTTAAGGGATTTCCTTGTGCGTTGTGCGTTATTACTTTCTATTTCTTGAACATCAACTCCGTTGAACTCTGCTTAGAGAACTAGCGAAATCTGAAATTGAGCTTTTTACTATGAGAATGTGCACTCAGCAGATTTTGTAAGAGATTTTGCGTTGATCATGGTCGCAGCAGCTGTGGCCTTGATCCTTTTCCGCTTGATTCGGCAACCACCGATTCTTGGTTATCTGCTCGCGGGCCTGCTAGTAGGTCCTTTCGCGTTACAGGGCAGATTCGTTCAAGATACCGAGACTGTGTCATTGGTTGCTGAAGTGGGATTAGTTGTGCTGCTGTTTTCGATCGGTGTCGAGTTCGGCTGGGAGCGAATTCGAAAAGTTGGGCTACGTGTTGTATTGATAGGCGCGGTAGAAATCACTGGGATGATTTTGCTGGGTTACTTTTTGGGTCGTTCGCTTGGATGGTCTTCTACAACATCGATATACCTCGGAGCAGCTCTAGCGTTTTCTAGTTCAGCGGTCCTTGTGCAGATTCTCAGAGAAAATGGGCAGTTGATGTCTCTTCGAGGCCAGTTGGTTGTGGGTATATTGGTCGTCGAAGATTTTGTGGCAGTGGTTATTCTGGCAGTATTTTCTGGATACGCGACCCAGGGTGATGAAAATGCTCTCCAAGTATGGCCAATTGCAATCAAAATGGGTGTGTTTGCAATTGGAGCTTTGGTATTCGGCACTCTGTTCGCTCCAAGACTGATGGATTTGCTAGATTATCTGAAATCCCGCGAGACTCTTTTGATCGGAAGTCTGGGTATATGTTTTGGTGTGGGACTTTTAGCTAGAGAGATGGGGTTATCTGCTGGTGCCGGTGCTTTCTTGATTGGAACGGTGCTTGGCGATACTCGACACCGAGATCAGGTTGCTCGACTTATAACTCCTGTTCGTGATGTATTCGCAGCATTATTTTTTGTTTCTATTGGGATGTTGGTCAATATGGGCGACATACCTCAGTTCTTTGGGACTGCTTTGATTGTTACAGGAGTACTTTTGGCTGGAAAAATCTTAGCGGCCACTATCGGTACGCTTTTAACAGGACACGACGGCGAAACCGCACTTCAGGTAGGCACCGCTATGCCCCAACCAGGGGAGTTTTCGTTGGCGATTGCTCGTTCTGGCAGTGAGTCAGCTGCTGTTGGATCGCAACTATACCCAGTAGTAACCATAAGTACATTGTTGTCATCATTTATTTACCCGACTGTATTCCGGTCACATAAACTGATCGGTTCGTTTTTTGGGTGGCTGTTGCCAAGGAAAATCAAGGAAGATTTGGCAGCTTTTACATCAACCATTGGAACGGCGAGAGTTGCAATCACTCCGAGAAAATCTGTACCACATGATTTTGTCGGTGATTTGCGTTCGCTTACGGTCAACTTTGGGATTATCGGACTTATCGTAGTTGCTGGGATACTGATCTCAAAGGCTGGAATCGGTTTAGCCCTTGAACTGGGGATCATGCCAGATCTTGTCGGTGTAGTAATTCTCTCAATAGTTGTAACTCTTGCTGTTCCAGCTGCAGTTATCCTCTGGGGAGTTTTATCAAGAATTGGGACGACACTAGTTCGACGTGCATTTATTCGTTTCAAAGTATCGGATAATTTAAATGTGGCTAGTGACGTTATCATCTTTGGCGTTTCGAGTGCACTCTTACTGGCCTTAGGAATCTGGGTGGTAACACAGTTGCTAGAAGTGATACCTGTGTCAGATATCACTTCTCCTATAGTAGGGATTGCTATGGTTTTCACTGCGGCTTTAACCGCAACCATAGCAATGAGAATCCACGGTCAAATGGATAAGACATTTCGCAGAACAGTTTTGGGGGATTCTTCGGTGCATTCAGGCGATAAGGTTGAAGTTGGAGGTAAGGAAACTGATTAGTGATAGCGTAATGTCTTGCTCATGTTTTATGCATTAAATGGGTATAGCTTTAGACCCGTATACTTTTGTCACACCCAAGTCGCCAAACGTCAGATGGATTGCCAATATGATTCATGTATCAGATGAAATAATCGACCGGTTTAGGAATGTGTCTTCCGCTACAGCCTATAGCGCTGTATGGAGACTCCCTCCGCCGGATGGTCAAGAATGGTTTGCTTCTGCCAATTACCAGTTGTGTCTTATGCGTGGGGTTAAAGCTTTCACGCCTGGTAAGAAACTGGTAGGTCGTGCACAGACCCTCCGTTACCTCCCTGCGAGGCCAGATTTATTGGAGGAAACAAGGAAAGGGGCGGATTCACCTGAATATCGAGCGATGGCTAAGTGTGGTCCTAATGATCTACTGGTTATAGAGGCTCATACCTTTGATCAGTATTCGTGCACTATGGGTAATATGAAAACGCGACAGCTATGGCATAAAAAAGCAGAGGGTCTTGTCACTGATGGGGCCATCCGTGATCTTCAAATGATCACGGATGAGTATGATCTCGCTGTTTTTGCGAAAAATCGTTCACCTGCAGGTAATTTGCCGTTTTTAGAGTCTTTTGAAGAGGGACGGCTAGTCAATGTCGGTGGAGTGTTAGTCATGCCGGGGGATGTGGTTGTTGCTGACGACGACGGAGTAGTTGTAGTTCCAGCTGCCAGGGCATTAGAAGTGATCGATTGGATTGACGAACAAGAAGAAGCAGAACAATTTGTAATTGGGCTGATTGACGAGGAGCAAGTTCCACCAGGTAAGTACTATCCCATTTCAGCCGAAACCAAAGAGCGATTCAGAAAATCTAGAGAACTAGGGAAGCAATAGATTCACTGACTTGTGTTTTGATAATTTGCCTTGGGCGTTCTGATTGATGTATGTTCGTTGCATTGGTATTGAAATAGTAGACAGAATATATAGGAAATGACTTTTAATATTGGTTTAGTTGGTTGTGGTGGGATGGGGCGTCGGCACGCACATGGATACATAGAATTGCGTAAGTATTTCGATACGGTATCTATGTCCGCGGTGTGTGATGTGCACCCGGATGTGGCTTCTGCCGTGGCAGGTGAAATTGGTGCTGCCACCGGGATTACGCCTGAAATTTATACGGATTTCGGCGATATGTTGTCTAATTGTGATCTAGATGGAGTTGCAATCGTTACGAGCACTCCTATGCATCACCGGTTTGCGACACAGGCTATGGAAGCTGGTTTGCATGTAATCTCCGAAAAGCCGATGGGTTTGACTCTTAAAGCGTGTCGTCAGATGAGGGATGTGTCTATTGCCACGGGAAAGGTCCTGGCTGTTGCTGAAAACTATCGGCGCGATCCAATGAACCGCCTCACCAAGGCATTGATTACTAATGGAGCGATCGGCACCCCTTACTTTGCCATAGATATTGGCGTCGGTAGCTCTAACGGCGCAGTTATGCATAGCACAGTCTGGAGAGCTAAAAAGGAACAGGCAGGTGGTATGCCACTCGATGCCGGCGTTCACAATGCTGATATGTTGCTTTATTTGATGGGTCCAGTTGGCTCGGTATTTGCTGAGACTTCAATATTCGAGCCTAATCGCACGTTACTTCCAATGAACCAAGTGGCACCGGGACTTGCGGCGATGTATGACCATCGCAAGGAGGAGGGATATACGACTGGCGACGAGGTTGAGCAGACTGCAGTCGATACAGCTTTTGGAGTGATCAGGTTCAAATCAGGCGCAATTGGTCAGTTGGTAATGACTGATACATCTCATGGTCAGGCTCTTGGGGTCTCAACTATTTCAGGTAGTAAGGGAACGTTGTACAGACCACAAAGTCGTTCTGGGCAGTCTCCGCGCATTGTCACTAATGATGGTAATGAGGTTACCGGAGATGCTCTACTTGATTTGGTTCCAGAATTTGTGCTGGATAAAACGACTTCGACCTTATGGGATGGGGCTCGAAGGATCAGCTCATATGATATGGATTTTCGGTTAATTGATTCGAAGATTTTGGCTTATGAGTACATGGATATGGTTCAAGCCGCTGAATCTGGAGGTCAACCTGAGGTTGGCCCTGAAGAGGGTATGGAAGCTTTAGCATTAGCGTACGCATTATTCGAATCGGGTGTGAGGAGCGAGCCTGTTAATGTCAGGGACATTACGGATGGTTCGATCTCTTCTTATCAGGATGAAATCGATATTCAGATGGGGATATAGTTCCCGTGCAAAAACGGGTTTAATCGTAAGAAGCGGAATCGGCATATTCAGATTTCAGCCGCAGTAAATCATTGGCCGGCAGAGCCTTGTTTACAGCGTCAACATTAGCCTCAAGGTGTTTTATGTTTGATGTTCCTGAAATGACAGTTGTGATCTCTTTTGGCTCAGCGGCGAATTGATACCCCTTGTGTATTAGTTTTGATGGGTCTCCGTGCGAGAGCCAATCGAGTGCTTGGCCTCCTGCTTTTTCTCCCCATTCATTCATACGTTCGCTTAGTTTTTCCTGACGCGTCAACGTTAATCGCACAGGGGCCATATTTAGTACAGCTGTTGTCGTGGAACCGGCTAGTGGAAGGGCCCGCTTGGCTGCCCATTGATTCATAATTCCATATTTGAGCATGACGGAATCCCAAACATCAGGATGCCGTTCCATACATAAAGACATTCCGTAATGTTTTGGGTCAGTGCTAAGCATTTCGGTTACTCCAAGAAGTCGAGTTTTCCCTTGCTGTTGAAGTTTTTGTAACACTGGGATGAATATTTCGGATAGTAAGTCGTAGTGCTCGGGTCTGACTCCATGTATTTGGAATATATCCACGTAGTCGGTTTGTAATAATCTAAGACTTTGTTCAAGAGAACGTGTTGCTGTTTTTGGGTCTGTCGCGATTCCATCCGGTCGTCGGTAGGACCATTTAGTTCCAATCAGATAGGAATCTCTCGTGTGTCCTTTGAGTGCTCGGCCTAGCATACCTTCACTTTCGCCGTAGTCCTCAGCTGTGTCGAATAGGTTAACCCCAAGGTCGATGGCGCGACTGACCAGCGTAGCTCGACCGGTATCGTCTAGCCCTGTCTTTTGGCCGAATTGAGATGGTCCTCCGGTACCGTAGCTTAGTAGCGAAACTTTGACGCCAGTTTCACCTATTTCTCTGTACTGCAATGGCTGTGGTTCTCAGTATTCCAGGATAGCGCGACCCATAATATTGCCGCTCTCTAATTCGTGGCAAGCTTGATTGATCTCATCAAGTCGGTATCGCTTTGTCACTAATTTATCCAGAGGAAATTTACCTTCTTTGTGGAGGCGTAAATACATGTTGAAATCTTTGTCGGGATAAGTTGCACCTAAGGAACCGCGGTACTGGCGCTGGTGAAACATAAAGTGCCCTGGCCAAACTGTCATCTCTGGACCAGGCATACCTATAAGCACAGCCATGCCACCGATGTTGTCCGCACCTGAACCACCGCTGCGAGTTGACGGGAGTATCTGTTCATTTGTGATTCGAAGTCCAATGGCGTCAAACGCGTAATCTGCACCCCCACCGGTAATCTCTATGATTGCTTCTACTGGATCAACATTTTTTGCATTCACTGTATGAGTTGCACCAAACTCTTTAGCGAATTTAAGTTTCTCCTCATCAAGGTCAACTGCAATTATTGGGTAGGCTTCCAAGATTGAGGCCATTTGTATTGCGGACATACCAACTCCTCCAACACCGAATATGGCGACTGATTCTTGAGGTCGAACTTTCGCTGTGTGAGTAACAGCTCCTGCACCAGTCAGCACGGCGCAACCTACAATGGATGACAGGTCTTTTGGAGAGTCATCTTCGACTTTGACCACATATCCGCCCCAGACGATCGCATCTTCCCCCCATGTATATGTTGAGGCATCTAGTGGTTGTTCGTTCCAAGTTACTCCTGCAGATGGAGCACGCCATCGACCACGCGTTGGTTCACGCGGCACCCAAGTAACGATTGCAGCATCACCTTCTTTGATATGGGTTACGCTCGAGCCGATATGCGTTACCACTCCGAAGCCCTCATGACCTAGGAGTGAGGGTGTGACGGTTTCAGGGTTGTGCATTTGGTGCAGCTGCGAATGGCACACTCCACTTGAGTATAGTTTTACGATGACCTGATCATCCTGTGGGTCAGGGATATTGACCTCATCGATTACCAGCGGATTGCCGTGACCGGTATGGATGGCGGCTCTACTTTTCATGTTTTATTGATCCTTTTTTCGTAGTCATCAGCGAGTTCAATGTTTAGATGCGCACAACTTAGCAAACCATCGATTAGTATGTTGCCATTCTACTCATTCAGTTTCCATCCATCACTATCTCAGTTTGAGCAGTGTAGTTACATCAATGCTGCAAGAAGTTAGTACTGGAAACATGGTTATATTTGGCGGGGCACCAGCCAGTAGCATATCGATTGTGTCTTCTCCTAATTCTTTTCTCAGGCATTCGAGTTGGTCGTTTGAGAATATGGATTCTAAATCGGGAGAAGTCATGGGAGTCGCAATGTCGGCAGGCGGTTTGTCCTCTGACAATTTCTCAGAAGTTGGTTCAGGGGTTACCTGTAAAGTGGTCGATTCAGTTGCACTTGGCTGTGGCTTTGCGGGCGAATTTTCCGGTTCTGAAGACGTTGCTTTAGGGGTTAATTGCGAACTTGCTGGTTTGTTTGCTTTGGGTTGCGGCGTTACTTGTAAGCCAACTGCTTGAATTAGTTCCTGTATTGCTAAGTCACATGCTTCGATCGCCACAGAAATTTCGACCAGGTCTTTTATTTCCAAAGAGCCATCTGAGGCTGATTCCATTATCTGGATCGTTTTTTCTCCATTTTCTTCCAGTAAGCAACTTATTTGGCCAGCTGATAATCCAGTGCTTTCAAAAGTTGAATCATCCAAGACGTGGCATTCGATAAGAAGTGGGAGATGTTCGGGGATTTTAGATAAGTCAAAAGCACCTCCAGAGTTGTCAACCTGCAAGGCTTCTAACACGTCTGTAAGGTTTATTGGTCCCAGCTTATTTGCTGCACATTCAATGGCATTAATGCCACCAAATTCGCTAAAACCGAAAAAAGACTCACTTTTCGAGACGTTTTCCCGTTCTTGCATGTTGAGACACAATGCAGATTGTAATAGCACGAAAATCGAATCAAAAGCTATGTCTTGCGTGGTAATTGCCAAAATGATTTCAATTGGGACACCGCTGGTTTTTTTTCTGATGCAATTTACCGTTGTGTCACTTATTCCAGCTGAATCAACTGTCATTTGACCGACTATTAACTCATCAATCGTTTGTTGGGTGATGCACTTGCTTGTCGCTTCAAGACCCTCGGCCGACAATGAACTACCTAATAAACCGGAGGTATAGCTGAGATCAATAACGGATGCAGCTTTCTCTCTTCCTCCGAGTTTGTCGGCGAGGCAAGAAGATTCAGTTTCTGACAAGGCTTCGAATAAACTATCTTTTTGCGGGTCTAAAATAATTGGTTTAAATGGGACTATGGTCGGAGATGGAACAGCTGGAGTGATTGCGATGAGCGTCGGTGTTGGTAGTACAGGTGTTTGTGTAGGTTCAGACGCCTCATTTGAGCAACTGACTGATGCCATTGCCAAAACCGATATAAATATGAAAATTGCTAATCGCTTATCGAACATTAGGAACCCGGCACCCGTGGAGGATCACCATTTCAAGATAATGATACGGTAACTTACAAACAGTGAGTTAAAGTTTTTCAATACGGGCAATTTTTCATAACATCTTATTGCTGCTGGCGAGATGTAAGAGGGGGTATCGGTTGAAATACACGGTGTGGTTTATCTTAGTGATGCCTGAGTGGGATTGAACCAATCGCAGCGATCGAGATTTCCTATATCCCTGCAGCAGTTCCCTGTTTGTTAACCGGATAAATACCGCTGACAAGTCCTGCATCTGTTTTACGAATACCATTTGGAGTTGAAAACTGTGCAGAGACGTAGTCAGGCGTGGCGACACTTACTTTATGACCCATGGACTCTAAGGCAATACGGGTACTGTCACCTAACCGGCCATCAATCAAAACGTCATCGGTCTCGACATGAATACGCGGGGCTTGTATACCTTCTTGCAGACTTTTTTCGAAGTCAATTACATTGATTAAAGATTGAGCCAAACCAGTAGCTATCCGTCTGCCTCCACTCGATCCTATAGTAGCCCATAACTTTCCATCTTTCTGAAGGATAAGCGGGGACATATTGTGCACAGACCGCACTCGCGGGTAAATTGAATTGACAGTCCCAGGTAACGTCTCCGGCCAACGCATAGCGTTGTTCATCACTGCACCTATGGCGTCTACCACCACTCCTGAGAACCCTACGTTTGACTGTGTCAGAGAAACTGCCATCCCCTGAGAGTCAACGGCGTTAATATGGGTCGTCCCCTGATCGAAAGATACCCCCGCCGGTTTTAGAAAATTCTCAGGTTCTGGCGTATCAGAATAGGGCCAGGGATTGCCTGCATCTGGGTACTTAGCAGAATTGTGATCGACCAAAGACGCGCGCTCTTTAGCGAAAGTTGAATTAACGAGTGCTGCGATAGGAGCCCCGGTAACTTTAGGGTCACCAACGTAGGTGTACCTATCGACGGTGGCTAACTTGAATGCCTCAATCACAAAGTGCAAATATTCAGGAGAATTCCACCTGAGTGATTTTAGATCAAAATGCTGCAGAATCTGTAACGCTTCTATACTCAGTGAACATGCGTTTGCGCCTGGCACACCTGACATATTGATGCCTCTGTACTCTCCGTCGAGGGTGCCCTCATAAACGATCGGTTGGTAAGTAGCGAAATCATCAGATGTTAGTATCCCTCCATTTTTTTGTATTTCGTCAACCATGGCCTCAGCTATCTCGCCACGATAGAAAATTGAAGGACCCGATTGCGCGATCAAACGCAGGGACCTCGCGTACATCGGCAACTTAAAAATATCTCCGGGAGTGGGCGGGAATCCGTCTGGAGTCAGTAAATTTGCAGTTGCTGGGGTTCTGGATATAAGAAAACGGGCACTGAGAATTGCCAATGTCAGTGCGAAACTGATTCTATAACCACTTTCGGCGAGAGTCGCGGCTGGTTCTATGATGTCTTTAAGATCAAAGCTACCCCAAGCATCTAAAGCTGTGCATAAACCAGCCACGGTTCCGGGTGTTGAAATCGACTTGTAACCATGGACATTCTCATTATCGACTACCGCTGGTGCAGCAAATCTCCTTGACATTCTGTGGGCATCCGGATGAGGCGTTTCTAACGCATCTTCATACCTGAACATCTCAGGTGATGCATTCTCCCCTGTCACCATACCGTAGTCGATGCACTTCGTATCACCATCAGGCATGCGGATAACCATTAAACCACCTCCCCCAATTCCGTTGGAAAGGGGCAGAAGAACTCCGGAAGCGAAAGCTGTCGCTACTGCCGCATCAACCGCATTGCCGCCCCTTTCGAGAATGTTGGCTCCGATATGTGCTGCATCTGAATGCTGGGCAGTTACCATACCGTTTTGCGTTATGAGTTCAGAGTGCTTGAATTCCGGTTTTGAAATGTGGATATCCATCTAAGTCTCCTGGATGTTTACCTAACTGAACAACTAATAGTTCTTAGCCTTTCAATCCAGTTGTAGTAGTTCGCGTCTGAGTAAGCTCATAGCACCCATTGCAGCGCGTTTTCTGTCCGGGGCACCCCTTCCTGCAGACCTAACGTGACGAGATCTTTCTCCAAAGGGACCAGAAACCGCTATATACGTTTCACCTGTGCCCAGATTCTCGGATCGTTGTTCACCTTCTTCTACTCCGTGAACGGCGATTCCATAAGTGGCACCAGCAGTGTGTTTGATGGCACGGGCTAGTGCAACTGCTTTATCCGCCCCGTTAGTGAATGGAGGTGTTTCTCCCCCTTCGCTCGCTATTTTGTCTAAGGAGGTATTTGAATTCACCATGGTGCTTTGTAAAAACGATGGACCAGCAGCATCACGCATAGCAGTTGCAACAGAGCCTCCACTTAGATCCTCGCAGGTTGCAACTGTCGCATTCAGATCAGATAAAAGATCACCGATTACAGATTCAATTGTTTCTTCGTCGACTGCAAAAATATTGTCAGTTAGGAGTTTGCGAATTTGACCGTCGACATTGTCGATGAGCTTATTAGCTTGTTCAACATCCTCTGCTAAAGCAGCAATACGCACATCAACTTGCCCAGGATGCGCTAGAACACCAACAGTTGGATTCTTTGATCCTGCGATCAAGTGCCCTATAAGGTCATCGACAGCGCTTTCACCAAGATCTGCTACTTTCAGGATACGGTAGTGAATCATCTGTTTTAGGTTGAATTTTTTTCGAAGGTACGGGATGACCTCATTGTCCACCAGCCATTTCATCTCAAAAGGTACCCCAGGAAGGCTGATTGTTACGCCACGGTCAGTCTCTACTATGAAAGCTGGTGCTGTTCCATTAGGATTTTTCACAACTATAGCGCCACTTGGAATTTGTGCTTGCCGTTCGTTATTTTTTGTAAGTATGAAGCCCCGCTTTTGGAATCTTTCACGAAGTTCTATAAGAGATTCTGGATCTGTTTTTATAACTCGTCCCGTAACTGCAGCGATTGCCTCACGTGTTAGGTCGTCCTGCGTCGGTCCAATTCCGCCTCCGGTAATCACCACGTCAGAACGGTCCAAGGCGCGATCAAGGATATCGGTCATTCGATCAAGGTTGTCTCCAACGGTTGTTTTATAGAACAGGTTTACCCCATTTTCAGCTAGTCGTTTTGCGATCCAGGACGCATTAGTGTCGACGATTTGGCCGAGAAGTAGCTCAGAGCCTATTGAAATAATTTCGGCGTTCATGGATGTATCGCGATCTTGCTCGTTTGTATTTGTCATGGTTGCTAGTGCTTGTTTTCCACAAAATAGTTTGGATTTTGCCACGGGTCAACACGTGATTTGGTGCGCGATCTATCAATCTTTTTATGTTAAATCACTTGACTAACAGAGAACATATGTTCGATAATAGAACAATTGTGCTAATTACTGAAGTTAACGTTTAGGAATTGATATGAGTCTGTTGGCGCCTGAAATTAGTGGAACTGATTCCTCGTGGGATTCTATTTTAATACCGCAGGTATCCGCAGACATCGAATTATCACAGAATAGGGATGCTTGGGCTGAGGTTGTTTTGAGTAACGTGCGTGATCACCAATCTTCTGAATCAAGCGCTCGGATCATTACTATTGATCTCACTTCGGATGAGAGTATCGTGGAGATTTCTACACGTTTACGTCTGCTTTTTCTGTTTATTAATCGTGCAGAGTTTTCAAATTCAGCAACAGTAGCCCCGTTTTTTAAACGAGATACTTATCCTGCAATGCTTGCACTCGTGAAGGCTTTAGAGGGTGCAGGTTTGGGTGAAGATTGGTCTCCATATGGCGCTCGTTCTATTCGCATGGGGAAAGCTAAACATCTTTTTGTGAGTGTTGATATGCCGATTGCAGATCGGAGCTCTTCCCCTGATACGTTTTTAGAAATCATTCAATCACATCAGATTGATGCTTCTTGGTATGACCAATGTGTGTATCCACGTGCTTCTGCTTCTGGATTAACCACTGTGATGTTTGGTGTTCCAGATCGCTCTCACCCTCAATACTCTAGTTCTATTTTCAATAGGGAACGTTTGCGAAACCTATCTGGCAGGTCTGGTGGCATGCACTTTTTCGCACAACCGGGATGCTCTGTTTCGGCAGCTGTATGATCGATATTTTTTATCCACGTTTCGTTTGATTAATTGGAGGTTTTAATATGTCAGGAGTGTTTCATTCTCAAACCACGATGGCACTGGGTTACGTAAGGTCCGACACATTGCCGGAAAACACCCGCTACAGAGACGATGGTTGTGATGCTGCCGTTACATGCTTGGAGTGTCCGTTGTCATTATGTAAATATGACGATCCCGGTTGGTTGCAACGTGAGAACCGTCGTACTCGCGATGATGAGATTTTTCGATTGCGGTCTCAACAGGTTTCTGTAGCTGAAATTTCAAAACGTTTTGGCATAAGTACTCGAACCGTTCATCGAATTGTTCAACGTGGTGGGGCAACTCCGGTTGCTTCTGATGAAGAAGGCGTAAATCCGATTGTATCTCTTAGTGAATTAGATGAGCGTTCTTTATTTCACCAACGTGCTTCGTGGCCCAAAATGCATACTTACAAACGATCGGTCTTCCTTGGCAATTAAGGTTCAGGATGAAAGGATCTATTATTCTGCAATTGGTTCGATTTGAGTTGACCCGCTGACCAACTCGCCTGTTGCCTGGTACAGTGCTCGTTCAACGATATTCATAGCGCGGTCGGCAACGCGTTCAACATTGTGAGCGACTCGCATTAGGTAAGTTGCCGGTTCTGCGTTTTCAGGGTCAGCTTTTACTAATTCCAGAAGATCAGTTTGAACCTTGGCGTAAAGATCGTCTACTTCGTCATCTTCTTTTTCGAGTTCTACGCTGAGGTTGCGAACAAGATCTGCATCTCGACTAATGAACGCCTCGAGAGATCGTTTTAGCATTCTAACGGCCATGTCGCCCATTCTTGGGATGTCGATTAATTCCTTAAGAGGAGGTTGTGCTCCCATTGTGATACTGATTTTGGCGATTCCTTCTGCGTAATCTCCTATGCGTTCTAATTCACCCGCAATATGTAGGGAGGCAACAATTCTGCGAAGATCTCCCGCCATTGGAGCCTCACGCCTTATCAACTCGATGCAGGTTCGTTCTATTTCCAATTCTGTCTGATCGATATTGTCATCTTCATCGATAACTTTTTGAGATTTTTCAACATCGCGAGATTTCAGTGCATTGAGTGCGTTGAATATTGCCTGTTCGACTAGCCCACTCATGAGAATGAGTTCTGCCTCTAATTTGCCAAGATCTCTGTCGAAATCTTGACGACCTAGTGGGATGATATTTTTCTGTTCGCTCATAATTCTTACAGTTTACGCTTGTGTTAGGCTAACCAATTCGACCAGTTACATACGCTTCAGTACGTTCATCTTTAGGATTGCCGAAAACCTGCTCGTTTGTTCCATATTCGATCAATCGCCCTATCCGTTCTTCTCCCGCCATCATGACAGCTGCGTAATCGGAAATACGAGTAGCTTGCTGCATATTGTGAGTAACTATGATGATTGTGACTTCGTTTGAAAGTTCTTGAATAAGCTGTTCGATCGCCTGAGTGGAAATTGGGTCAAGTGAAGAGGCGGGTTCGTCCATAAGCACGATTTCGGGATTAACTGCCAAAGCTCTGGCAATACATATTCGTTGTTGTTGCCCTCCTGAAACACTGAGACCACTTTCGTTCAAACGATCTTTTACCTCTTCCCATACCGCTGCTCGTCGGAGTGAGTTCTCGACAACTTCATCGAGATCATCTGTGATCCCGTTGATACGTGGACCGAAAGCTACATTTTCATAAATGCTCTTTGGGAATGGATTTGGTCGTTGAAATACCATTCCAATGCGGAAGCGAATTTCTGTGGGATCAATATCGCTGTCATATATGTTTTGCCCTGCGAAGTTCACGGTGCCTTTTACGTCGGCGGTCGCGATTAGGTCGTTCATACGGTTAAAACAGCGAAGCAGTGTACTTTTACCACAACCGGACGGGCCAATTAAGGATACGACACTATTCTTGGGTACTTGAATGGATACATCACTAATAGCGGTATTGCCACTATATGTAACGGATAGATTGTGTGACTCGAGAATGGGTTCAGTTGTATCGAACCTCAAAATGTTTTCGGATGAACCTGCTTGTGACAACAGATCAGCTTGATTTTGGGGCATCAATTGCTCCGGTTGTTCAAGTGTTTGCACTATCTTAGATATTAGAGGCTCAAAGTTAACAGAATGAAATAATTAGTAGAAACTTTATAGATATTATCTCGTGGGTATTGCATCGCATAAATCACTTTGCCATTGCTAAACTTGATTTTCTAAGAAACTTCTTCTTTCAATGTCTATTTCTTTTCTACTCTTGCTACCCCAATGAATCACAATGTCTCGAGTTCTTCGAACGCATCTTTAATGCTTCCGTCTATTCTCGAGTTGTCTCGTCAAAGTCTTACTGATTCCATCCTGGAGATGGGGGAGAAAAAATTTCGATCTGACCAACTTTGGCGGTCTCTTTACCACGATGTATCAGACAGTTTTGAAGAGATGTCGACTCTAAGTAAGCCATTTAGAAAATCGTTAGGGGAAAAATACTCAATCTCAACATTGAAAGAGGTGATGGCGCTTACGTCCTCAGATCGTACCACCAGCAAGTCACTGTATCGTCTGTGTGATGGTGAGTTGATTGAAACGGTAATGATGCGATATGAAAGTGACGGGCATCGGCGTAATCGTAAAACGGCTTGTATTTCCACCCAGGCAGGGTGCGCACTCGGATGTACGTTTTGTGCGACGGGGCAACAGGGATTTCGACGGAATTTGACCGTGGGAGAGATTGTTGCTCAGGTGATAGAGATGCAGCGTGTTGCCATTGCAGAGGATCTGGATCAAATAGACGGAGGTCAGCGTACCAAGGGAGAAGTTCAGGGTGTTACAAACGTCGTTTTTATGGGTATGGGCGAACCACTGGCTAACTATAAAAATACTATATCTGCCATACGGGTCTTAAATGACGGTCAAGGATTGAATATAGGGGCTAGGCATATCACGGTCTCTACTGTCGGACTGATACCAGAGATATTGAAACTTGCTGATGAGGATCTTCAGATTAACCTTGCAATATCTCTTCATGCCCCTGATAACGCGACTCGTTCGCAGACGATGCCGGTGAATAAACGGTATCCGGTTGAAGAACTAATCAATGCATGTCATAAATATGCTGATAAGACAAAGCGTAGAATTTTTTTTGAGTACGTTCTTTTGAAAGAACAGAATGACTCTATCGAGCAGGCTCAGAAACTTGGGCGTTTACTCAACGGTTTGCACTGCCACGTGAATTTGATACCGGTTAATCCCACAACCGATGGCCCATTCGAACGCACTGACCTAATCGGTGCCAAATCTTTCCAGGGTGGGCTCAAGCAATATGGAATTCCTTCCACGGTACGAATGGAAAAAGGGATTGATATAAATGCCGGATGCGGGCAGCTCCGTGAGAGAGCCATCGAGATACTCGACAACTAATTGCTTAGACTAATTAGCGAGTTTTCTTTTCACTGTGTAGAATTCCGATTCGTTTGGTGCATTTCAGATTATTGTTTGTGATTTGTCGAATTGAGGTGCCTTTTGACTGATCGTGTTTGGCCTGAGGTTTACAAAAAACTCGGCGTATCACCAATTATTAATGCTCAAAGTTGGGTTACCGCATTAGGTGGTTCGATTATGCGGCCAGAAGTCTTGAGCGCGATGGATGAAGCTGCAAATGCATTTGTGGATATAAAAAAACTTAACCGCGCAGCTGGAGAAGTTGTTGCCCTTGCATGTGGTGCTGAGCAAGGTTTAGTCACTGCAGGTTGCTCTGCCGCTCAAGTTTTGATGGTTGCTGCGTGCATGACTGGCCAGAGCGAAAGCAATGTCGAACAGTTGCCCGATACTACCGGCATGAAAAATGAGGTCGTACTGTTTAAAGGTCAGCGTAACCGATATGACAAAGCCTTTGTGACAGCAGGAGCGAAACTTGTCACTTATGGCTCAGAGCATGAAGGAACAGCTGACGAATTAGAAGCTGCTATCAATGAGAATACAGCTTGCGTAGCGTTCGTGATAATGCCCTTCGCGTTACATGGAGTGGGTCTGGAAGAGACTATACGTGTGGCCCATGAGCGTGGAGTGCCGGTGATTGTCGACGCTGCTGCTGAGTTACCGCCACGAGCAAACCTTTCAAAATTTCATAAAATGGGCGCTGATATGGTGGCATTTAGCGGCGGTAAAGGGATTGGTGGTCCTCAATCATCCGGTTTGTTGGCGGGCAAGGCTGATTTGGTTGAGGCGGCTGTTATGAATTCTTTGAATCTTGATTCATCCGTTGCGGGTATTGGTCGTCCTATGAAGGTTTCAAAGGAGAATATAGTTGGATTAGTTACTGCTATTCAACTTTTCACCGACTCTGATGAAGCAGCGGAATGGGAAGGTTGGCAGCTTAAAGCTCAATATGTCGCGGAGCGTCTACAGGGCATAGACGGTGTAAAGGTGAAGATTGAAGACGATCCTGCTGAGCGACAGGGGCCACAACCGGTTTTGTATTTTGAAGATGAATTCGATGGACCGACAATTTCAGAGATTAAAGAACGACTTGAAAATGGAGATCCCGCAATATTTGTCGGGGGTGGCAGTGAACGTGCAGAAATTAACATTGTTATGGTCAATGTCCAAGATGGTGAAGAAATCGTGATCGCTGATCGTATGAACGAGATCCTTCGATAATCTTAAACGGCTAGAACCATTTTCTAACTTAGATATTCATTATCTTTCCGATGTTTGGGATGCAAAAACATCTGGATCTTGGGGAGTAGTTACAGCTTCACTTTATTCAGTGCAAAGTTTTTACTGTAGGCGGCTTAGTAGTGTTCCGCGTCTGACATGAATGGGATCATGACATATGTGCTTTACATTCCCAAAAGACCAAACACTCTATGCTTTTGAATTTTCTTTAGTGTGGCTGCACTGGGAGATCATTCAGGAGCCCCGCGTCATCCATTGAATTCCACTCATCCAAAAATGTCTTATTCCATTCGTCAGTAAGATGGCTTTGCATCATGTCTCTTAAGAGTGGCCAGAAGATGATAATCCCGTCGGCGCCATCCCGTAGGGCCGCATCTGCTGTTTCCACCGACCGAACGAGTGCAGCTGTGATGAAAGGTCTGTCTCCCCAACCATCGAGCATTTCTCTGCAGTCACGAATCAATTTAGTTGGATCTCCTCCAACTTCTTTGTACGGTTCGCAGAATGGCAGAATGTGAGTTACTCCTGCTTCAGCAACGGCAGCTGCTTGTGGTAGGGTGAAAACAGTTGTGCAGAATGTGGGGATTCCCGCTTTTTTCAACTCTGAAAATGCGCCCAGTGCGTAGGTGGTTGCAGGAATTTTCAAGATGATCTGATCAGACATTTTTGTGAAGACTTCACCTACGCTCAGTAGTTCTTCTGTTGAGTGCCCATCGATTTCTATGACGACGGGTTTATCGGTGATATCCAGATATCGCTTGGTTACTTCCGTAATCTGTCCGTATTTCTGTACCATCTGATTAAGTACGACCGTGTTAGTTACGATACCTGCGGCACCACGGTCCATCCAGACTTTAAGGTCTTCTGGGTCTCCAGCCAGCCAAATAGCGGGTCCACTACCGGTCATCCGTGCGTTTTCTGCCGTGCCGAACAAGGGCTCGGTTAACTTTGCTGAAGTTCCATTTTTGGTAGACACCGTTATTCTCCGTACTTAATCAGACCGATCTACGCGAAATTTTCATTATAGATGCAGCCATAGTAGTTTTATCTAGGAAGTGTACGTTTTAGTGACCTGATTATATTCGATCTGTTTATTTGAAAAATTTCGGCATTGATAATCATGATAGTAATTGATATATAACACTTAACCACCCGTGTGATACTCGATAGAAAATTTGCCCTAAAGACCTAGAATATCGACTTAGCTTGCAGTGATCTATGTGTCTTGATTTATTCGGGGAGATCGTCTGCGAGAATTTCAATAATATGGCGAGATTTTCTAGGAGTATTGAAGCCGATCTGCTCTTTACAAGAAATTCCATTTGTAGCAATTTCTATCTTCGATCCTGCTGCACGGACAGCCGGGAATAATCGATCTTCACCAACTGCAGTTGAGACTTCAATGTGTTTCTTCTCGTACCCGAATGAACCAGCCATTCCGCAGCACCCGGCCTCAATCTCGGTTGCTTGATATCCGTCTGGAAGATTTAGGGCTCCCAGTGAATTGTCGGTTCCTTGTAAAGCTCGTTGATGACAATGACCAAAGAATTTCACTTCTTTTTTTGTGCCGCGCCATCTGATTTGTTGATTGTCGTCAAGATTCGTCTTAACTAGGAGATCCTCTACTGTGACTACCGCGGAAGCGACCTGTTTCGCTTTTTTGTCGCCATTCAACAAGTCTGGCCAATCATCGGTCATCGCTGAGATACAGCTTGCTTCGCATCCAACGATGTTTATACCTTGCTCGACATAGGGATGTAGAAGATCCACGTTGGCACGAGCATTTTTCCCTGCCTCATCCAAGAACCCTTTCGAAATCATCGGTCTTCCACAGCATTTTCGTTCTTTTAGTACAACCACTTCGAATCCAAGAGCTTCAAGTATTCGGGTTGCTGATATTCCTATGGAGGGATGATTGAAATTCAGAAATGTGTCGTGGAACAGTACTACCTTCCCGCGTGGTGTGGGAGCAGTGGATTTGTGACCTTCAAACCATTTCTCAAAAGTTTGTCTTACAACTTTAGGAGCAGGGCGATTGCGATCAAATCCGACTGTTTTTTCAAAGAGGAATTTTACTGGGGTAGACCGATTGAAAAGATTGGCTAGGGGTGCAAACGGCGCGGAAAGAGAGCTGATCTTATGTATGTCAGCAACTATTTTTGATCTCAGAGGAATTTTGTGAGTTTTGTGGTGTTGATAAAGGTATTCGTATTTTATTTTCGCCATGTCGACGTCTGATGGGCATTCAGATTTGCAAGATTTGCATTCAAGGCATAAATCCAGAACGTCAATTAAATCTTCTGATGTGAAGTTATTAGTTGAGAGTCCGCCACTCATAGCTGCTCTTAACGCGTTTGCTCTGCCTCTGGTAGTGTGTTTCTCTTCACGGGTTGCCATGTAGGATGGGCACATTGCACCAGCGTTAACTTTTCGGCAGGCTCCAACTCCATTACATTTTTCTACGGCTGCAATAAAACCGCCTTCTGCTCTCCAATCGAGTCTAACGGGTGGTGCAATAGGCTTGTAGTTAGGTCCGTATCGCAAGTTTTCGGTTAACGGAGGCGTATCAAATATCTTGTTAGGATTCATAACTCCATTAGGATCGAATGCGTTCTTTACTTCACGAAAATGCTGGACCAGTTCCTCGCCAAACATCTTGTCTGCGAATGCTCCACGCACTATTCCATCACCGTGCTCTCCACTTAATGATCCTCCGAATTCGAGTACTAAATCGGATATTTCATTTGCGATGCGAGCCATCTGATCGATACCTTCGCGTGTTTTCATGTTCACGACAGGCCTAATGTGTAAACAACCAACCGAAGCGTGACCGTAGTAACCAGCCTGCGTTCCATTAGATGAAACGATTTCGTCAAACCTTTTTACATACTCAGGTAGTTTTTCTGGAGAGACTGCAGTGTCCTCAACAAAAGGTAAAGGTTTTGCATCACCTGGGATGTTCATCATTAGGCCTAGACCTGCTTGTCGCATCGCCCAGACTTTGGCTTGATCTGATGGACGCATAATCCGTGTAGTCGCGTAGGGTCGTACACCTTTATTGATTCGTTCATCTAGCTTGTCCAGTTTGAAATGGACTTCTGACTCAGAGTCACCTGTCATTTCTACGACGAGAATGTCTGTGGGATCCCCGTCCAGGAAAGTAAGTTCTCGAGAGAATCCGAGTGACTGTCGCGCCTGAGAAATGATCATTTGACCCATGTGTTCAACAGCATCAGGGTTCTGTTCTAGCGTGGCTACCGTTGCCTCCATCGCCGAAGAGATATCCGTAAAGTGAAGAACAGCTAGACCTTTCACTTTTGGAATCGGCTCGAGGTTGAGTTTTGCTTCGGTTACCGATACTAAGGTACCTTCGGAACCGACGGTTAATTTCGCCAGGTTAAAAGCATTTTTGTTTTGAATTAAATCTAGGTTGTAACCACCGACTCTGCGCAGAATTTTTGGATAGCGTTCCTCGACCGCTTCTGCTGATAAGCGTGCGATCTCGTTGACCTGATTGTAGATTCTTCCTTCTAGATTTTCCGACTTTAGCTTAGACTCTAGTAGTCCTGGTGATAATTGTTCAAAGATTGTCGGTGATCCGTCGGAAAGTACGACGTTCATCGATATAACTTGGTCGACTGTCTTGCCGTAAATTATTGATCGGGCTCCACATGAGTTGTTACCCATTGCCCCACCAATATTGGCTCGTGATGATGTACTTGGATCTGGTGTGAAGAAGAGGCCCGTATGGCGTACTTGACGGTTTAGGTCATCGATCGTCACCCCAGGTTGAGTCCGTACCCACCGTTCTTCTTGATTGATCTCTTTGACTTCGTGCATATACTTCGAAAAGTCGAGCACTATAGCGTGGTTCACGGTTTGTCCTGAAAGTCCGGTGCCTCCGCCGCGTGGCAGGACCGACACTTTATTTTTGCCAGCTATTTCTAGAACGGCTTGTACATCAGAGGAGTCCCTGGGAATTACAACGCCTATTGGCTCAATGCGGTACAAGGAAGCATCGGTTGAATACATTTGCCTTGATACTTCGTCAAACCTAACTTCACCGACGACTGATGTATTCAGATCAGCTTCTAGATCCGAACTAGCACTTGAAATCTTGCCTTGGCGCAGGATGGTTGTCATGTGTTTATTCCGTCGATGTTATGTCTTGTTTTTCCTCAATTGCTGCAGGAAACACCTTAGACAAAATTATTGCGAAGGTGAATATTGAAGAAATCACTATTAGTGATAGAAACGGGGATTCCATAATTTCAGGCAGATGGAACTCAAAGGTGTGAGCGGCCTCCTCAAGCAACATTTTTAAACCTATTAGAACAAGCACTAGAGCTAAACCGTATTGCAGGAATCGGAATATTCGAACAAGACCTGATAGTAAGAAGAACAAAGGCCTGAGCCCTAGGACCGCCATTGCATTTGAGCTCCATACAACAAATGGGTCTTTTGTGATTCCAAAAACAGTAGGTATCGAATCAATAGCAAAAATTATGTCAGTGGTTGCGAGTGCCAAAATTACCAGCAGGAAAGGGGTCGCTGCTTTCGTGCCATTTGGGAGGCGTTTGAAGAAATTATGTCCATGGAATTCATCAGTCACGGGCATCAAGCGCCTGAATACACGGACTATAGGATTTTGTCCGGGATCTACTTCAGAATCACCGAGAAAAGCGATTTTGTAACCTGTGTAGATAAGGAAAGCGCCTAGACCGAAAAGTACCCAAGAGAATGTGCTAATTAGGCTGAGCCCAATAGCGATGAAAACGGCCCTAGCGATCAGTGCACCGATGATTCCGTAGAAGAGTGCTCTTAGGCGGGCACTATCTGGTAGGCCAAAGTAGGTAAAGATAACCAAGAATACAAAGAGGTTATCGACGCTTAATGCTTTTTCAACGACAAACGCAGTGGCGTAATTGATTCCTTGATCGGGAGAACCGGCTGTGAAAATCCATATTCCGCATACCGTTGCTACACCCCACCAGAAAGCGGTGAGCCACGCTGCTTGTTTCATGCTTACTGTACGACTGCCGCGCGTCAAAACTAACAAGTCGAAAATTAAAAGCACTGCGAGTACTGCGTTGAAAATCAACCAATGATTAAAACTTTCGATCAAAAGAGATCTGCCTCTTTAAGCTCGGTAGCGTGTTAATTAGGCGCGTGTATTGCAAGTACGATGCAACCTATGAAAAGTTTCACCTGGGTACAACAATAAACAGGCTATCGCAATTGGACCTAGTTGCGCTAGGCGGTTTTAGAAATTTTGTACACCTGTTCTCCGCGTGGTGTTTTTACTGTAATTTCATCGCCCAACATCTTGCCTAGAATTGCTGACCCTACTGGAGACAGGATCGAAATTTTACTGGCGAGTGGATTTGCTTCATTTGGCTCAACAAGTTGGTATTTGAATACCTTAGTTGAAGTGGTATCCGTTAGTTCGAATTTTGAGCCGATATGAACACGGTCTCTATCTTCATTTTTGGCGTCGATGATAACGGCTACCTTAAGAGTAGCCTCAATTTCCTGTATTTTTCCAACGGCCATACCTTGGGCTTCTCTAGCCGCTTCAAGTGGAGCGTTTTCGCGTACGTCACCGTCTGCTGCAGCCCGTTGGATATCTTCAACAATTTTGACACGCTCATTTTGTAATTGTGTCAATTGTTTTTTCATTTCGTTATATCCACTTTGGGTTAAGCGAATACTTCGAGTTTGGTTTGGAGCTGAAACCTTTGCGGCCGATACTCGGGATTTGCGTAGTCTGAGATGCTGAGCGAGGTTAATGTTGATGTGTTCTTTTTTCTTCAGAAAAGTGAGGAAAAGCTTTACTGCACTAAGCCTTTCGGTGGCATCTCTAGTGGCAGTCTTAGCACCAAAAATATCGTTGTACTCTCCTATTTCAGAAGGAACGATCGAATTTATAAGCCTGTCGCCCCCTAACCATCTAACGAATTTGGCGATTTCGGGCTGTGCTGCCTTTTTTGTTTCTTTCGGCATTTGCCTGACATATGTCTGAAACGCTTTGTTGAGTGAAAGTGATGTTTCTTCTTTCTGTACTTGTTCGGGCGCTTCAGAGGTTGTTGCCATGTTAGGGTTTACTCCGTAAGAATTGGGATTAACCTGTTTCCCACACTGAGTTAGCAGGAAAACAATCCCTTAATGATAGTTATGCTGATTTGACTCTGCAAATAATTACCTCCGTTTTCGTTTGACACTCCAACTGATGGGAACTTAAAATTAGGTCTTACTCACCTCGATATATTCCTACGAATATTTTATTCAAGGGCTGATTGTTTCTACTATGCCAAAGCGCACATACCAACCAAAATCTCGCCGTCGCCAACGGGTGCACGGTTTCCGGTCACGAATGAGTTCCAAGGGTGGTCGTGCGATTATCGCACGTCGACGAGGCAAGGGTAGGATTAGGTTGGCCGTATAGAGGGTCAGGTCCAGTGTCTTTACCTGCCACATACAGAATCAGGCGTCCGGCAGAGTTCCGGAGTGTACTGGCGCGTGGAAATCGAGTGTCTAATACTCATTTCAATGTTGTCGCAACTTCTAACAACCGATCCCGTTCGAGAATAGGTTTGTCTGTTAGTAAACGCGTAGGCTCTGCAGTTACTCGTAATTTGATTAAGCGTCGAATTCAAACTGCATTTGCCAATATTTGTAACGGGGGTGGTTGGGATTTAGTAGTGATAGCTAAACCTCCATCTTCTAGCGTTTCGTATGGAGAACTCTATGCAGGCATCGAGAGTTTGATTACGCGGTTAGGAATAGAACCTACGTCATTAGAACAGGAAGTAGTTGCGCAATGAGTGTGTTGTTACTTTCATTAATTCGAATTTATAAAATGACGATTTCACCGTACATGCCCGGACAATGTCGTTTTGACCCGACGTGTTCAGCGTTTGCTGTTGAAGCAATTGAGACTCGTGGTGTCGTGAGAGGGTTTTGGCTTGCTATTAAGAGGGTTGTCCGGTGTCATCCAGGTGGGTCTCGCGGGTATGATCCGGTCCCTGAAAAGAAAATTTGTTAGTTCCTATACCTAATACCTATATTTATATTTAGCTAAACCATTCCCGGGTATCAACTTCTTTGTAAGTTGACACGGGTCCAAAGTTGTCCGGAGGCCAAAACGCCACCGTTAATATTCGCTTCAACTGGCAACAATTACGGTCAGTTGGAAAGTAAGCAAATGACTATGTCTAATCGTGGTAGCCGAAAATGGTTATTACGGATGCTTGGTGTCTTTTTTATAACGGTTGCCACAATTGGCTGTGTTAATGACCTGACTCCTCATGGTGGATGGTCGAGTCCGGTTTTAGTCGATAATAAATTACTAATTGGTAACGTAGAAGGCAAACTCGTCCGTTTAGACCTAGCGACGGGTAATTTAGATAACGGTTGGAGTTATCCGAGAGAAGATGGTCTTGGCGCAATCTACTCTGACGTTTTGGTTGTAGATGGTGCGATATACGGTTCTGGCTATACCTGTAGAGGTGATGACTGCGACGGGGAAGTCTTTGCAGTTGATCTTATTGATGGTTTTTCGATTTGGGGTCAGAGCGGCCTGTCACTGAAAACAAAATTGATCGGGCAAGTGGGTTTAGTCGGTAAAACACTGCTTGTGGGTACTTCAGCATTAGGTGACGAAGATGATGGTGCGGATGGATATCTTTACGCCCTTGACGTGACTCCGGGTACTTCTTCTATTGTCAAATGGCGAATTCCGCTTGACGGTAATGCTTGGAGCGGGGTTGCGGTCGAAGGATCGATGGCATACGTGTCTACTATGGCCGGGACTGTTTACGCCATCAATGTTACTGACGGTGAGCCTGGGGGTTTATTCGATCAAAATCCATCTTCACGCATCATGTGGACATTTGAAAATGGCAACGCTGTTGCGGGGCCGCTTAATATCGTCGGAGGCAATATTTATTTTGGGGACCTTGCAGGCAAGGTTTATAAATTAAATATTTTGGGTCGAAATGCTAAAACGCCATCAACTGACGCAAACATTGATAGCGCAAAGATAGATGTAGCGAATGGTGAGTGGGTATTTGATGCAGGTGCATGGGTGTGGGCTGAGCCTGTCATAGAGGAGGGCACATTGTTTGTATCAGCTTTAGATGGTTCGATACACGCAGTTGATGATTCTACTGGCGAAAAAATATGGTCTGCTTCTATCGAGGGCCAAATTGTTTCATCTCCAATTTTATTTGATCGCAAGCGAGGTCAGATAAGGGAGCGGGCTCTGGCAGTTCCATCAGGGAATGAAAACGTTTGGGTTATTTCTGTTATTGATGGACGTGAACTGGGTGTTTTCGTCACCGAAGAACCGGTCAAATCTTCTCCTTTAGTTTATGAAGGTTATCTTTATGTTCATGCTCTGAATGGTCATCTTAAGTGGTTCTCAGTAGACGATACAAACGAACGTGGATGTGTCGAGCTCAAGGATGGTTCTCAATGCAATTGAGCACTTACTTGGACACTTCGATTAGTTTGTTGCAGAGGGCTATTTAATGGAAATTTTTGGCATTCTGTGGCAAGAACTTATCATGCGTCCAATGATCAACAGCCTTGCTTTGCTATATCAGCTGTTGTTCAGTAATTTTGGTTTCAGCATCATTGTCTTCACTATTCTCATTCGTTTGGCCATGATTCCTTTGACAGTGCGTCAGACTAGGCAAATGAAGAAGATGCAGATCATTCAGCCGAAGATGAAAGCGATTCAGGATAAATACAAAGGGAAATCCGGTGATGCTCGTCGCCAGATGTCATCTGAGACGATGGCTCTTTACAAAGAAGCTGGAGTCAGTCCAGTTGGATGTCTTGGTCCAATGATTATCCAGATGCCAATTTGGATCGGTTTCTACCGAGCTATTTTGCAAACTATGCCCTCGACACCAGAGGGTATGGCAAATCTTTCTGCACTGTTTTATAGCTGGAATCCTGCGATTTCCGCAGTGCCGTTTAATAGCCAATTTATCGGTCTATCACTTGTAGATCTTGTCTCAGCGGCCAGTTTGCCATGGAATTACGTGTTGCCTGTGGTGGTGGGAGCTTCAATGTTCCTGCAACAAAAGATGACTACGAACCCGACAACAGACCCGCGACAACGCCAGACTAACCAGATGATGCTGTGGATGATGCCCATAATGTTTGGGGCATTTACGTGGCAATTTCCAGCTGGTTTGGCGGTTTACATACTCTTTTCAAACATCGTCGGCGTGGTAATTCAATACTACGTAGGCGGCAAACAACCAATCGAATTGTTCGGTCGATCATTTTTAGGTACCGATCAAACTAAAGCTGAGCTAGTAGCGCAACGCGCAGCAGAAGTTGCAGAATCTAACGTGGACGCGTCTAGCCCGAAGGAGTCAGATCAAAATGGCCAGAGTGAGGAAATTCAGCGGAAAGACAGTAGACGAGGCGACAGAAATCGCTCTCGACGAAATGGACGTCGAACTAGAAGACGTCGAAATAAAGGTAACTAGAACAGGGCGTTCTGGAATACTTGGATTTGGAGGAGAACCTGCCGAAATTGATGTTGCATTAGTAGCCGATGGTGGTATTACCGACAATGAAGAAAATTCAAACCGGGCTATTGATGTCGAAGCTAAGACTTCTACGGCACCTGCTCATTCTTCACGGCGTCGCGGGCGTGGTAACAAAGGGCGATCCCGGCATAGCGGTAAAGGCAGTGGCCGGAGTCGAGCAACTTCAAATCGTGAAGTAGCTTCAAAGACTGAAAGAATATCTAAGTCTGATTCAAGTAATAGATCTGAAGATTCATATGACAGCAAAACAAAATCTAATCGTGATTTTTCTGGTGTAGATAACGCATCGCGTTCTGAACGAAGTAAAGAAGTTGCCGAGCCAATAATTAGGGAAAAAGATGAGGAGGCAGAGCAGCTTGTATCAGAACTGATTGATTACTTCCTTGGTGCAATGGGTGTAGTGGCCGACACTTACATTCGTGAGGATGATGAAGGAGTGATGACCTTCGAAATTGATGGACCTGATGCTGGCCTTCTGATAGGTAGGCGGGGGGAGACTCTTCAAGCACTTCAATTTATTGTTCGCATGGTTACCAATCGTCAACTTGGTCGTAAAGCCCATGTTGTAATTGATATAGAAGATTACCGAGAGCGACGTGTGCAGATGTTGCGTCGCCTTGCGAGACGTACGGCTGGTCGGGTCGGATCTAGTGGACGTGAATATACTCTCGAGCCTATGTCACCTGCAGAACGACGAATTGTGCATATGTCGCTTGCCGGACACGATGAAGTTCGCACGGAATCTGAAGGTGAAGGTAATCAACGTCGGGTAGTGATATTTCCGAAATGATGTAGTGTCGTTGAGGAACTTGCCAATAACCCACATTTAGTAAGCCGCTATGAGTTCATTCAGCATTTTGGGATGCGGAAATTGTGGTTGAGGCCAATTTTCCACAACTAAGGATCGTGGATTTGGTTGAAAAAGCGTCCTATTGATGAAGTTATTGGAGTCGCTGGTCGTAGTTCTAATTACCGCTCATGCTAAAACATCCAAAATTCCTTGCGATCGGTCACCTTTCGTTCGATGTCAATATCGTTGATGGCGGATCACCAAGTGATCGTATACCTGGCGGAGCTTCGGCTTATGCAACTTTGGTTGCAAAAAAACATGGGATTTCTTCTGGTATTTTGACTTCAGTGGGCGATGATTACCCGGTTGAAGAGATTCTTAGTGGGATTGATGTTCGTGGGCCCAAGAGTGAGCATACGTCTTCTTTTGCAAATTACTATGATGGAGATAATCGAAATCAGGTGCTAATTGCTTCTGGGAGTAAGATTTTTCAATCTGAAATTCCTGTTGGATGGACGCAACCAAACATCCTCTACGTGGGCCCACTGCTTCATGAGGTGCCTACTGACATTGTGAACTGGTTTAAACCGGAACTTTCTTGTTTAGTGCCTTCAGGTTGGTTACGTCGATGGGGTCCTGATGGGGTTATAACTCATGCTCGAGACCTAGTCTTGTCTCAAAGGAAAAAATGGGATGTCATTGTGGTGTCTGAAGCTGAAATTGCGAATTTGTCTATAGAGCCGCTTCGTTTATTTAGTGAAATTATTTGCGTTACACGTGGGCAATTGGGCGCGCGAATATGGAAAGGGGGAGATTGGGTTGATATACCAGCGATTAAGTCAGCACCTGTCGACCTTACTGGCGCAGGAGATGTTTGGGCTTCGGCTTTTGTAATAGCGTTAAATGATGGCAGGAACATTGAAGATGCTGGGATGTATGCATCAGCAGCTTCTGCTATCGGAATAGAGTCTATTGGACTACTTGGATGTCCTTCGCGTACGGAAATAGAAAATAGGCTATCCGATATACATTTATCAGGCACCTGACATTTGCTTAAGAGCAAATCTGGATATTTATGTGCCGAGATCAAGTGCTTCTAAGGCTGCTTGTTTATTGAGAAATCCGCCTGACTGGCGCCACACTTCTTCACCGTCAGGACCGACTACTATGAAAGTTGGTGTTACGTAAGCTTTGTATCTACGCATCAGTTGATATGCAATTGGATCTTGTACGTTTACTTTTAAAACCTGCACATTGTCTTTTATTGCACCTTCAAGGCTTTTAACTATGGGCTCTGATGCCAGGCAAGCTGTACAAGTATTTGAGAAGAACTCTACAAATATAGGTTGACCTGAAGTGATGATTTCCTGAGCTTGGGATTCATTAGTAACAGAGCTATCTCCCGGTTGGAAATTGAAGAGGACGATTAGTCCAATTACTATCACCGAGATGTAGATTGCGATTCGTTTTTGCCAATTACGGATTGGAACTAGAGCAGTTAGGGCAATAATTACTATAGGGATTATAAAAATTGCTGAATAGTGATTAATAAACTCGAACAATCATGATCCTTGGTTGCTTTTTCAAACTATGTCAAACGATGAAAAAAGGGACGATTATCAACAAAAATTAATTCGGCCTTTTACCTTAAATTTTCAGTGTGCTTACGGCTGTATATGCCGCTTGAGGCTAATTTCCGTTAATTCTGAAGTAGTTGACCGTTGATAAGTGCTCCCAGCGAATGGTTATTTTCCAGTTGTCCGTCAATTTCTAATCTGTGGGTGCTCAACGTTACATGATTATGGTCGCATGTAGAAAGTACCTGCTCAAACCGTTCCGTAGTGGTGTTTCCAAATAAAATCAGTACTGGCAGAACGTGCCTTCGCTCGGCTTTGAAGATTGCGGCTTGGTACCAGAGTGCTTGTCGGAGTCCCTCCGACCAAGAATCAGCGCGTTCGATTTCTATTACATGTGTCGGGAATTTTATTGTGTAGCCAATTAATAAATCAGCGCGTTCCTTGCCAGTCCACATTTGAGCTTGCTCAATAGTGCTGATGCCGGCCATTTTGAAAATAGTTGCGACTTCTTCTTGGATTTCAGCTTCAGCTTTTTTGGGAATCCCTTGCGCTGCATCGAAGCCTTTCATAATTCCGTCTTTTAGAGTTGCGTGCGTTAGGTTGAACTGTGATTCCCATGCCGAATATAAAGTCGATTTACGCAAGTTACTGAGTTGAGACCAACCTGATGCCTCAGCTTCGCGGTGAACAGTTGAAATCACGTGTTCACGTTCTCTAATAGATAGTTCGGTAAGTGTTCGAGTCATTGTTTTATGTTTGTATCAGGCTTAAATTTCTCGCCAAGTTTGTAGGCTTTCAGACGTTTTTTTGCGAGTTCAACATAATCTTTTGATACTTCATAACCCACGAAATGGCGATTGTTTTTCACAGCGGCCAGCGCTGTAGAACCAGTTCCCATAAAGGGGTCTAGGATTATTTCATTTGAAAATGTGTATAACTCTATTGCTCTACGTGGGAGCTCTTCAGGGAATGGGGCAGGGTGACCTACTTGTTTGGCCGACTGGGGCGGGAATTCCCAAACACTCTTTGTGAATTCCAAAAAGTCTTCTTTATTGATAGTGGCCTGTCTACCTTCAAGTGGTTTTCTACCAAAAGGTGGTTTCTGGAACACGAGTATGTATTCATGTGTGTCACGGAGAGTGGGATTAGATGGGGACATCCAGCTCCCCCATGCGGTTGAGGTTCCAGCACCAGCCGATTTATTCCATATTATTTCGCCACGCATATAGAATCCGGCGAGGGATGCCTGCTCTATGACATATGCGTGCAATGGGATGTAAGGTTTGCGACCTAAATTAGCGATATTTACTAGGGCTCTTCCACCGTCTACAAGGACGCGGAATGTTTCTTTCATCACGTTTCCAATTAGCCGCATGTATTGACTGTGTGTTAGATCCTCGTCGTATTCTTTACCTACGTTGTACGGTGGTGACGTGACCATAAGGTGGATTGAGCGATCCGGCAGTTCGATCATTTTCTCGCTCGAATGAGTAAAAAAATGGTCAAATTCAGCGCTTGTCAGTGGATGTTCGGGCTCGGGTTGTTTCTCAAGATGTTTTCTGTATTTCGGTTGCAAGGCTCGCGCGTAATATTCGGAAGAGTCATGACTGAATCTTCCGTTTGTCCCGAAGGATGAGGTGCTAGTCGGGGTTTGTTTTTGCGTTGATCTTGGTTTGCGTGGCATCTTAGCTACAAAGATGCTAGCAGTTGCTAAGCATTACCGCGAACGTTTGTTGCGTAGTTACGGGGCAACTTGAGATGTACATAGCTAATTGGTTGCTTCGTCTAGGATATTGATTAAGTCGACAGCCCGCTTTTGTTTATTTTGATCTTTTGTGCCTATTCCCTCGTCAAACATCTGGATGCAAAATGGGCATGAGACAGCGACGGTGTCGGCTCCAGTCTCTAAAAAGTGGTCAGTTCGCATATGGTTTACTCTTTGACCCTCCTCTTCCATCCACATTCGGCCGCCACCGGCTCCGCAACAAAAACCTCGCTCACGATTAAGATCCATTTCCACGAAGTTTAATCCCGGGATAGCGCTTATGATCTCACGAGGGGCATCGAATTCGCCGTTATGGCGACCTAAATAACAGGAGTCATGGTATGTGACTGTGCCAATTTTCCCGATCCCGGCTTGATTTGGCTTTAATTTGCCATCTTTAAGCAATTTTCCAATAAATGCTGTGTAATGAACAACTTCGTAGTTACCTCCAAGTTGGGGATACTCATTTTTTATAGTATTGAAACAATGAGGGCAGGTGGTGATGATTTTTTTTAAGTCATATTGGTTGAATGTTTTGATATTTGCTTCAGCTTGCGTTTGAAATAGGTACTCATTTCCAAGTCTACGGGCTGGATCTCCTGTGCAAGATTCTTCATCTCCTAGGACAGCGAAATCGATCCCTGCTTTTTTCAATACCGATGCCATTGAGCGGGTGGTTTCTAACCCACGTTCAACCAAGGCTCCAGAACAACCAACCCAAAATAGAATCTCTGTTTCAGGTTTTTCGGCCATTGTTGGAATGTTGAGGCCATCCATCCATGTCGTTCGTGTAAGCGTCGTGCCACGCCATGGGTGGCCTCTCTGCTCGATTGATTGCAGAGCAGATTGAGCGGTTTCTGGAGTGCTTGCTTCTTCGAGAGTGAGGAACCGGCGCATATCGATGATGGGATCGATTTGGTTTATTTCTACCGGGCAGGCATCTAGACAGGCAGCACAGGTTAAGCAACTCCAAAGCACCTCATCGCCGATAGCCTCGTGGACCATTGATTGTGATGGAGGTGGTGGGACTTCTCCGCTTGGAGTTCCGAGCAAAATCGGACTTCGCTGCTCCATGTAACCTTGCATTCCTTGGATCAAAGCTCGTGGAGATAACGGTTTTCCCGAAGCCCATGCGGGGCATGCGTCTTGGCATCTACCGCAGTTGGTACAAGCGTCGAAACTTAATAATTGAGTCCATGCCAAATCAGGGATGTCTTTCGCGCCAAATGTCTCCAACTGTTGGAAATCACCCATAGGCTTTAAAGCACCGCGTGGACCTAGATTCCTGTAGTACCAGTGCATCGGGCTTACTAGTATGTGGGTTAACCGATCGAAATGACTCGCCGAGTAGATAATTGCTATTAGGAAGATACCAGCATGCAGCCACCACCCTGCTGCGTGCAATGTTTCGAGCATATTGGTTGAAAATCCAATCTTTAGAAGGGTTTTTGCAAATACCCATCCAATCGGAGACCAACCAGCGATAGATTCATTGAAATATGGTGACGTGGTATTTAATTCAGTTGCTCCTATGCGTAAACCTTCAACCAGGAACCCTGTTATTAAAATTGCGAAAAGAAAACTGAGCACAATACCGTCATCAAGTGCGGTGTTCAATCTGCCAGGTTTGATTACATAGCGTCGCCATAAAGCCATAAATAAACCGATAGATGCTAAGCCACCTCCGAAAACGTCCCAAATAAATCCGAGTTGGACCCGGATATGCATGGTGGGCAATATCCAGTTTAAATATTTTTCAGCGTTGAATTCTAATGCTGCGAGAGTCGTGGCGATTAATAGAATGCTGAATCCCCAGAAGATGGCAAAATGCATCACCCCGGGGTAAGTATCTCGTCTGCGTACGAACTTTCTATGCGCGAGCAACCCACCTGCAATTAGTGACAGGAATGACTTCCACCGATCGGAAGTAGATCCTAAATCTACTGGTGCTTGAGCGGTATGCCACAGTTTCCACCTGCGTCGTATAGCGTAGGCGATAGAAGCTATTGCAATGGGAGCGATCAGATAAACTAATATCCCGGCGATCGGATAACCGATATTCCAAAAATCTGTACGGCCAGCGAATTCAGCCATTGGGGGATTTGGACCTCTTCAGGCATGTTTTAATTTTCGATGATTGCAGTTTAAAGATTTCTGGGGAAAACGTGGCTTTTCATACTTAGAATGACGTATCACGTTAGGGATTTAACTTTTATTGCGTGAGTCGGGTCCACATCAAGACTGATGAACCGGTTAGTAACCAAAATAAAATGTTGATCATTAATGGGCGGTCTTTGAAAAGAATTTCTTCTGGATTCTCACCAAGCTCTTTGACATGGATTAAGTAAAGGTATCGCATGATCCCGTATGCCACGAACGGGATTGTGAACATCATCGAATGGTTATTAGGGACGTTAGCCTCAGTCACGCCAGTGCTGAAAGTGTAAAGCGTGTAAGAAATCAGCGTTGCTGTTGCTACTACATTTATTAAGTTGTCAAGCAGCGGTAGGTTGTATTCGCCAAGAATTAGTCGTTGAGATTTTGATTTTTTGCCCCCGGCGTGAAGCTCTTGTCGGCGCTTTGCTAGCGCTATCAGTAGTGCGCCTAATGCCGTTACGACATATAACCAGGGTGAAATAGTCAGATCGAGTGGAACATTGTTTCCGGATTCTTGAATAATTGTGTGATCTATTGCGATCGATCCCGCGACAGCTCTCAGGACGAAACCTGAAGCAACAACCATCACGTCTATCAGGATAATGTTCTTTATCCACCAGCTGTAGGCCATATTGATTCCGAGATATGAGGCAATTGTTATCAAAAGTGGGATCGAAATTAAATAAGCGCTAGTCAACCCTAATGTGATCATTAACGTCGAAATTCCCAATGCCCACGGGATTGATATTCGTTTAGCGGCAATTGGGCGGAAACGTTTTTCAGGATGCATGCGGTCTTTTTGGGCATCGACCGAGTCGTTGATGAAATAGACTGCAGTAGAGATGAGTACGAAAATTCCCAGCGCAGCAAGGGCCCTAGTAATGATTGAGCTCATACCTGATAGATCTGATGGGTTGTACCAGATATTAACTGTGAAAAAGAGCGGAACCAGTACCAGGCCGTTCTTTAACATTTGTTTAGGTCGCGCTTGAATAACGATGTTGTGGATGCTCGGTATTCGGGGTGTATTGTTAGTGACTTCGTGTTTTGCCGACATGTAAGTGATGATAGGGGTATTTGCAAATCTCGGTCAATTTGGGTTACCTACATAAAAGGCAGGATTTATGCATTCGAATTCAAAAATTCGCTTAGATCAACTCCTTGTTGATCAAGGGCTTGCTTTTGATGTTAAGGAAGCTGGTGCATTTGTGATGGCAGGCAAAGTCGAATTGCCTGGCGATCGCAGATCACCTACACCTGGTATGCAGGTGGATATAGCTGCGAAAGTTGTTATTAAACCCGTAAAAAAATTTGTTTCGAGAGGCGGCGATAAACTTGCACAGGCGCTGACTGGATTCGACATTGAAGTCAATGGCGCTGTTTGTCTAGATGTTGGAGCGTCTACTGGAGGGTTCACTGATTGCCTCCTTCAAGCTGGGGCTGCTCGGGTCTACGCCTTGGATACCGGTCGCGGTCAGCTTCACCACCGGCTGCTAAATGATAAACGCGTCATTAATATCGAGCGTACGAACGTTGTGAATTTTAAATATCTTTCTGAGCCTATTGATTTGGCGGTTGTGGACGTTTCATTTACGTCTCTCGCGATCGTAGTGCCTGCAGTGTTGGAGTTGTTGCCCCCAAGGGGCCAGATAATAGTTCTATTGAAGCCTCAGTTTGAGGCTCGTAGAGCAGAAGTCCCGCGCGGGGGCGTTATTTTAGATCCCATGGTTCACGCCGCAGTAATAGGACGGTTTTTGAAGTGGGCTGTTGACCGAAATATTCGGATAAGAAATTTTCTAAGCTCTGGGGTACTTGGTGAAAAGGGAAATCGCGAGTTCTTCCTACACATTGAATCACCCACTGTTGGATGAGAAGGATTCATAGGTTTGTTATCCATTTTCGCGTTGACCAATCTACTCTGGACAAGTTAAAATCCCAGTCTCGACCATCGGGCGGAATTAGAATGATTTATCGGTAGTCTAGGGCGTTATGAATGTGCGCCACGGTTGTCAAATCATCTGGAAAAAACCGGCTATATAAGTGTCAGAAACACAACCCGTGATCAATATGAATATTGACGATAAGCCGCGTGAAGAATGCGGTGTTGTCGGAGCGTTCATACCCAGTGAAAATGTGGCTCGTACGGTATTTTTTGGCCTGTTCGCGTTACAACACCGCGGACAGGAAAGTGCAGGTATAGCTACCTCTGAAGGTGATGAAATACGGCTTAAAGCCCGTATGGGTTTAGTTTCTCAAGTCTTTCATGAAGAAACCCTTGTAGGTCTTCCAGGGCATCTTGGAATTGGTCACACCCGTTATTCGACAATGGGTGGGAGTAAGGAATATAACGCTCAACCACTGATTGCAAACGGTCAAAGAGGTGAGATCGCAGTAGGGCACAACGGAAATGTGATCAATGCCGCAGAGCTTCGAGTAGAAATGACCGAAGAATTTGGGTCAAACTTCGAGAAGTCATCTGACACAGAAGTTATTGCAGAGTTATTTGCGAAAGCTCCTGGAAGTGATTGGTTTGAAGTTTCTGCCTATGCTATGCGTCGATTAAAGGGAGCTTATTCTCTGGTGATAATGACCAAAGACCAATTGATCGCTGTGCGTGATCCGTTGGGGATACGTCCTCTTTGCCTAGGCACTTTAAACGGTGGCTGGGTTGTGGCTTCAGAAACTGCTGCGCTCGATAATTTGGGAGCTGAATTTGTAAGAGAATTTGAAAATGGTGAAACTGTGGTTATTGATCATAGTGGTATCCAATCGCAAATTTGGTCATCTGCGCGTACGAATCATGCGATGTGTGTATTCGAGCAAATTTATTTTGCTCGTCCCGATAGTATTCTCAACGGGGAGCTCGCGTATGAAACTCGCCAACGTCTTGGTGCAGAGGTATATCGTGAACATCCCGTAGACGCTGATATTGTTGTTGGGATACCTGATTCATCCACACCGCACGCTGTTGGATTGGCAGCTGAGGCAAAGATTCCATACACAGAAGCAATTATTCGCAACCGTTATGTTGGTCGAACTTTCATCCAACCAGACCAACGCTCTAGAGCGCAAGGTGTGCAGACTAAGTTCAACCCCATGAGGGGTGTTATATCAGGCAAGCGGATTTTAGTAGTTGATGATTCAGTGGTTCGTAGCACGACGATTACGCGTGTCATTAAGATGTTGCGAAAAGCTGGGGCGAAGGAAATTCACGTTCGAGTTGCCTCTCCGCCTATAAAATCTACCTGTCATTTCGGCGTCGATATGGCGACTCTCAATGAGCTGATTGCTGCTAATAAAACGGTCACAGAGATTACTGAATATATTGGTGCAGATTCATTAGCATATCTGTCAGTGGAAGGGTTGCTTCGAGCGGTACGAGCTCCTGAAAATTCTTACTGTACTGGGTGCTTCACAGGTAATTATCCTATACCCGTCCAACTTGAGATGAATAAAATGAGATTTGAAGTGGGTATTAACACTTAAATCTTTGTAGTTGTCTGTGATTTATCCAGCATTAAAGTGTCCTATTGGACCGTATACTTATCGCTTGATTATCTTGCCTGTTGTTTTGAGTTAGGCAACATCTTTCACGGGGACTTTTCAACATGACTGAACCGCTAAATGGAAAGACCTATGCTGATGCAGGTGTTGATCTAGAGGCCGCAGCCTCAGTGAAAAACACAATAAAAGGCATTGCTTCTGTAACTCTCAATAGTGCTGTGGTTGCTGGACCTGGTGGGTTTGGAGGAGTTATAGATCCCGATCCTGACGGTGACACTCTTTTGGTAGCCAGTACGGATGGTGTTGGAACAAAGTTACGTATTGCTGATGCACTTGGCCGGCACGACACGGTTGGTGCAAGTATTGTCAATCATTGTATTAATGATATTTTGCCTGCTGGGGCGCGACCGCTTTTTTTCCTCGATTACATTGGCTTGAGTCGGTTTGACGCTGACAAGATTGCAGAAATTGTTTCTGGTTTGGCGAAAGCGTGTGCTGAATCTAAGTGTGCGTTGCTTGGTGGCGAAACGGCAACGATGCCAGATATCTATCGTGGCAATGATTATGATCTAGCAGGATTTATAGTTGGGACTGTTCGTAAAGATGCTTTGCTTAAACCTGAAAACACTCGGGCTGGTGATGTGATACTTGGTTTAGCCTCAGACGGTTTGCATACCAATGGATACTCATTAGTTAGGTCTATATTTGATACTGATATGGATCCTTCTGTTCTGGCTGTAAATGTCCCAAGCACCCCCAATACACTTGGGGAGATGCTTCTGCGTCCTCACCTTAGTTATCTTGATGCTATCGGACCAGTGCTTGACAAAATACGTGGGCTGGGACATATCACTGGTGGCAGTTTTTACAAAAACATCCCGCGTGCGTTGGCTGATGGTCTTGGTGCGGATATCGATATTTCATCATGGTCAATTCCTCCTCTGTTTAAATTTATTCAAGAAACCGGGCGAGTTGAGGATCAAGAGATGTTTAGGGTCTTTAACATGGGTATTGGGATGGCCATTATCGTAGAGCCCGGATTGGAACAGGATGTGTTGAAAAGTGTTTCTGGCTCCTTTCGTATTGGGGAAGTGGTTGCTCGCCCAGTCGGTGAGGAATCCACCAGACTTATTGGACTCTAATCCGTCAAATATGTAGCGATGTATGTTTAGTTTTGTTGGTATTCAAAAAGGTACCCCAGAAGTGAAAAGGATACTGTGTAATTGAGAGCACTTCTTTCGCCATATGACAAAACAGGTCTAGTCGAATTTGCACGCGTGTTGACAAGTGCAGGTTTTGAATTACTTAGTACAGGTGGCACTGCTGCCATGTTGAAAAACGCTGGGCTAGAAATACTTGAGGTAGCATCTGTAACCGGCGAACCTGAGATTCTTGATGGCCGGGTAAAGACGTTGCATCCTAGAATCCATGGCGGTCTTCTTGGTAAACGTAACAATCCTGAACATATCTCAGAAATGCAAGAACATGGTATCGAGGGGATTGATGTTGTCGTAAATAACCTTTACCCGTTTCAACAGGTTATTGCCAATCCAGATGCGACTCTTGATGACGCATTGGAAAACATCGATATCGGCGGTCCGGCTATGACTCGGGCAGCTGCAAAGAATTTTCAAGATGTTGTGATAATTGTTGATCCTTCCGATTATATTGAGATTGGGAATATGCTTGCTGCGGAAGGGGTTCCCCTGGAGTTCCGACGCCGATTAGCAGCCAAGGCATTTCAACATATCGCTGTTTATGACACAGTTATATCTGCCTACCTCCGCGGCAATGATACTTCCTCTGAGGATGAGGACAAATCTTCTTTTTTCCCTGAAGAACTGACATTTGGCTGGAATCGTGTTGCAATTCCTAGGTATGGCGAGAACCCGCACCAAGCTGGGGGCATTTACGCTACGCCCGGTGAAATGGGAGGGATAGTTAACGCCAAACAGTTACATGGCATTGACATGTCTTACCTGAACTACTTCGATGCAGACGCTGCGTGGGTATCAGCAAACTCATTTTCACTTATTGCTTCAGAGCAAGAGCATTGTGTTTCGATTGTGAAACACGCTAATCCTTGTGGGTTAGCTATTGATGGAGACCAATCAGAAGCTTACCTCAAAGCACTTGCTGGAGACCCAGTATCAGCATTTGGCGGTATTGTAGGCTTTAATAGCAAGGTGACAGTTGAAACCGCCGAAGCTATGGTGGGGACCTTATTTGATGTTATTGTTGCACCTGGGTTTGAACACGAAGCTCTAGAGATATTCCGTCGGCGAAAACGCACTCGAGTGATTGAAGTAAGGCCTTCTTCTGTACCTCTACTGACCGTTCGCAACGTTACAGGTGGAGTCTTGGTTCAACAACCCGATGAAATCTCTGAAAATGTGACTTCATGGACTGTTGTCAGTAAAAAATCTCCTACTGATGATCAATTGAGAGACATGGCATTTGCCTGGAAAGCATGTCAGTTAGTTCACTCTAATGCTATTGTGTTCGCCAAAGATTTTGCCCTTCAAGGTATGGGTGCAGGTCAGCCAAATAGAGCTATTAGTGTTTACTTAGCAGGTCGCTCAGCGGGGGAAAATGCCAAAGGATGTGTGATGGCTAGTGATGCTTTTTTCCCGTTTCCTGATGGAATTGAAAACGCAGCCAACGCTGGTGCTGAGGCGATTGTCCAGCCTGGAGGATCTGTGAAAGATAGCGAAGTAATTGCAGCGGCAGATCGTTTGGGATTGGTGATGCTGTTTACAGGAACTCGTCACTTTTATCACTGAGTGATTCGTTTAAAAAATGGGTCTAACTTCAATATTTTTATGTCAGCAACAATAGATATCGTAATTCCTGTTCTCAATGAAGAGTCTGCTTTGCCCCATTGTGTAGCGAAGTTGTTTGCATTTACCGAACATCATCCTGAGTGGAAATGGCGGGTAGTGATTGCCGATAATGGATCGGTGGACAGGACGCCTGAAATCGCCGCACAGTTGTCTGAGAAGTACAATGGTCTTTCAATTTTGCGGCTTGAGGAAAGAGGTCGCGGTAGGGCTTTAAAAAAAGCTTGGAGTGAAAGTGATGCTGATGTCAGGTTATACATGGATGTTGATCTATCGACTGGTCTCGAAGCATTGCCGAGTTTAGTTACCTCTATTGTCGGTGAAGGATATGAACTCGCTATAGGATCGAGGCTGTCCAAAGGTTCGCAGGTAGTCAACCGATCGCTCAAGCGAGAAGTTACTTCTCGGGGATACAACATCTTGATTCACTTATTTTTTCCAATGACGAAATTTAAAGATGCTCAGTGTGGATTCAAGGCTGTTTCACGGAGGGCTGCGGAAAGTCTTGTTCCTTTGGTCGAAGATAACGCATGGTTTTTTGACACTGAACTGCTTCTACTTGCCGGCAAGGCTAACTATGGGATAAAAGAGATACCTGTTCATTGGGAGGACGATCCTGATACCCGGGTTAAGATAATTTCAACGGCATGGGAAGATATAAAAGGATTACTTCGTTTGAGATTGAGAGGACGTCCAACACCGCCACTGGTATCTTGACCATTATTTCGTTCTCTAGTTAAAGTTGGTTTTACAGTTAAGTTTTATTATTTGTGTTTGGGTACCTATAGCATCAAACTATGACTACTCCTGGCGATTTTGAAATAGGAAGGTCGGTACTGACCGGCTATACAGCTGACAACGAACTACATCGGGCTCTGACGATTTTGCGTAATGAAGGAGTCAACCCAGAAGTAGTAGTTGAGTTCACCGCGGAACGCGATGGGGTATTTTGCGGCATTTCTGAAGTAAAAACCCTTTTGAATCGCGTGTTGCCTGAAACAGGTAGAGAAGTTTGGGCTTTAGAGGAAGGTGTATCGGTAGGAGCTCGTGAGGTAGCGTTGCGTATTAAAGCTCCATATGCATCATTTGGATTATTTGAGACTGCGATTTTGGGTATTCTTGCTTCTTGTACAGGGTGGGCAACTGCAGCCTCCGAGTGTGTGAAAGCTGGATCTGGGATTCCTGTAATTGCATATGGAGCACGCCATGTTCATCCGGAAGTTGTGGGCGTGATGGACTATTCTGCTGTTGTGGGTAAATGTGCATCAAGCTCTTCGGTGGCCGGACATCAATTACATGGACTGACGCCTTCAGGAACTATGCCTCATTCTTTTGTGCTTCTTATGGGTGATACTGTTCGTTCTATTCTCGCATTTGACAAGCACATGCCCCCTGAAGTGCCGAGAGTGGCGTTGGTTGACACGTTTAAGGATGAAGTTGAAGAAGCAGTTGATGTTGCGAAAGCCCTCCGTGAGCGCTTACGTGGCATTCGACTTGATACACCTAAAGAACGGGGTGGTGTTACTCCCGATTTGGTCCACGAGATAAGGGCACGATTGGATCAGGGCGGATACAGTCACGTCGATATTTTTGTAAGCGGTGGAATTACTCCCGACCGTATACGTGAATTCGTTGAAGCCCAAGCTCCCGTTAGCGTTTTTGCTGTTGGTTATTACATTGCTGCAGCATCACCGATTTCGTTCACTGCCGATGTCAAGGCTATTGAAGATCGTGCAATAGCGAAACGCGGGCGAATTCCGGGGCTGTCAGCGAACCCACGGCTTTCTCAGGTTTTGTGATCATTTGTTGAAAGTTGTGGTCGAATCAGCTCAAGTCGAGTGACCTCGGTGTGTTCCGGCATCACTTTTCCCCATTCAGCCAAGCGGGATCCCGCCACCCAGAGAATACCGTTATTAGATTCGATAAGAGGCACTCTATCTCGCCATCTCTTTGGCACCCCGGCTCCAACAAAAAAATCTTGAAGTTTCACATGCGGATTCATTCCTAGCGGTTGGAATCGATCTCCGTTTTTCCGGTTGCGTAACAGCAGGCTTAGATTTGCAATTACTGGCGAGGCATAGGTTACCCAAGAATTGCCTGTATTGAGTTGGCGCGGTCTATTTCTGAGTTCGCTGGTTACTGCGAATCCATTATCAAGTTGGGTAAATCCGAAATGATTCAGGCTTGTTTCAACAATGGGTGGAGGATATGGACAATCGTCGTTGTCATTAGAGCTGAAGCTGAATGAATCTTTATCGACATGGAACGATACCCCGCAGGGCAAATCCATCGATGTTCCGCTGTGATTTAATAATTGAGACGCCATTTCAGATACATGCGTTCGTTCGAGTTGCTGGGAATGCCCGACGTGATTTCTATATCCAAGCATTAGAATTCTGCGGATTAGATAAATGGGCAGGCTATTAATTTTTGAGCGTGAGTATTTGCCGTCCGAATAAGCGGCTTGCTGAAGTTCACGTTCTACGACCCAGTCAACGACTTCTAAATCATCAGAAACGTTTTCTGCCAATCGGGCCAGAGCATTTTTGGCGCCAGGGGTAGCAGCTTCGAGAGCAGGCAAAGCATCTAGCCTGATTTTATTGCGAGTGTATTGTCTATCGTTATTAGAGGTGTCGATAACCGGTTTAATGTTTTTTTGTTTGCAGTAGCTGATGATCGTTGGCCGAGAAATATCTAACAGTGGGCGGAGGATTGTTAATTTAGTGTCAGATTTAGGGAATGTAAGAGTTGATCGGTATTTCATTCCGACTAAACCTTTCAGCCCTGCTCCTCGTCCAGCATGAAGTAAAACCGTTTCGGCCTGATCGTCTTTCGTATGGCCAGTTACAACACCATATGCATCGTATTGTTCAGATAGTTGCGATAGAACCTCATATCTTAAAGTACGGGCGGCTGTTTCGATTGAAATTTTTTGCTCTATCGAAATTTTTGGGACATTTACAGAAATGGCGAGAAATTTGACTCCGAGAGAATCTGCAATTTTTTGGGAAGCAAGTTCATCTGCGTCAGAGGAGTCAACTCGTATTTGATGGTTTACATGACAGGCAATTAGGTTGAAACATTTTTTTTCACTTAGAACCGATAACCCTGCAAGAAGGGCTGAAGAGTCGGGACCACCAGAGAAAGCGACAATTAAAGTCGCTCGGTCAGGAATTGTTGATCGAATCAACCCCGCATTGAGTTGTTTAAGAAAATCAGGATAGTTCATCTTCAATTATGGGTTGGTTCGTACGTTCTGATAGTTCCGTTACTCGTCGAATGTGTATATTGACAATTTTTGAGCCTTCCATTTCAGCAACTTGCATTCGTAGATTGCCAAATCGTACCCTACTGCCGATAGTGGGCAGATGCTGAGCCTGTTCAAGGAAGAATCCTGCGATAGTTTCATAGTCTCCTTCGGGAATTTCTAGGCCTAATTCATCGTTAGCTTCACCGATCTCAAGTCCTCCATCCAATTCGAATGTATTTTCATTTACCGTCACGAATCGCCTGTCAGGTTTTAAGCCTTCTTCACCAGTCTTTCCGACTATTTGTTCAACCACCCGTGTGAGAGTAATGAGTCCAGCTATTCCACCGAATTCATCCACAACCAATGAAATCTTGTGTCCTGATTCTTGCATTTCATCGAATAGATCATCTAGGCGTTTTGTTTCAGGAATGAAATGAGCCTGGCGCATTAGGTTGATCACCGGACGATTTAAATCCAGTTTTGACTCAGATATCGAGCCTAAAACATCTTTGACTGAAAATATGCCGACGACATCATCATGGTCGGTGTCAAATACCGGGAATCTTGTGTGTGGTGACAATCGGTAAGAGTCCATGAATTGCCCAAATGTAGCGTCGGCCGAAACCCAGATTATTTCTGGGCGCGGTGTCATTACGTCTCGCACTTCCATCTCGCCAAATCTGAAGATGTTATCAAGCATTTCTCCAGTGTTTTCTTCAACCGTTCCCTCAGCTTCTCCCAAATCTATTAATGTTCGTAGTTCACCGGGTGTGACGATGGGGCTTGCCATAGATTCTTTCCCGCCAAACAACTGAATGATGCCTCTGGGGATTAATGTGAATGCAAAGACTACTGGCCAACTGGCAGTCATCATAATTAGCACTATGCGCGCGGTTATCAGTGCCCATTTTTCGGCGGCTACCACTGCAAGAGTTTTTGGCGTGAGTTCACCTATGACAACGACAAATACTGTTGCAATGCCCGTGGCAGCTATCGTGGATAAAATTGTGGGTTCGCCACCACCAATGGTCGCAATTGCGAGAGTAGTGCCTACCGATGCAACCATCACGTTGAACAAATTGCCAACTAAAAGGATCGTACCGAAGAATTTCTCGTACTGATCAAAAATGCGGATTAAAAGTTTGGCTCGCTTGTCACCTTCTTCGCTGCGGTGTTCAATTTTATATCGACTCGAGCCCAGAACTGCTGCTTCAGTAGCGCTGATAAATGCACTACCTAACAAGCCGATCAGAATAATTAATAAAGATATGGTCACTTGATTCTCAAGGCGAAACGCTTAAACAAAACATCGCTTTATTTCCATATCAAGTTTATCTGTCAATTACCATTGGGATGCAAATTGTGATTTTTTATCACGCTGTATTTGTGTCAATGGGTGTTTAGGTGCTGGCGTCAAGCGACCTTATTTTTGAGCAGGAGCTTCGGTGATTGTGCTCTCTGGATTTGTCTTGGCGTCCTGCTCGTTTCTGATAGTAGTTTCAATTTGATTTCGGATATCAGTGTTTGTCTTCAGAAATTGGCGTGAAGCTTCGCGTCCTTGACCAAGACGAACATCATCGTAAGAGTAGAACGATCCACTTTTTCTGATGATGCCATTCTCCACGCCCAGATCGAGTAAGCTACCTTCCTTGCTGATTCCGGATTTGAACATTATTTCCAATTCAGCTTTTCGGAATGGAGCAGCGACTTTGTTCTTAACAACTCTTGCACGTACGCGGTTGCCGATAATGTCTTGCCCGACCTTAACAGCCTCGACCCGTCGAAGATCAATGCGAACGGAACTGTAAAATTTCAATGCTCGCCCGCCTGGTGTTACCTCTGGATTGCCAAAAACCACACCAACTTTTTCTCGTAATTGGTTGATGAAAATACAAACAGTGTCTGTTTTGTGGATTATTCCAGTCAACTTTCGAAGCGCTTGCGACATAATGCGGGCTTGGAGCCCAATCTGCATGTCTCCCATATCCCCTTCTAGTTCAGCCGCAGGAACAAGCGCAGCGACACTGTCGACAACGATGATGTCAAGTGCTCCACTTCGTATGAGATATTCTGTGATTTCTAGAGCCTGTTCTGCAGAATCAGGTTGGGAAATGAGGAGCTTTTCGACATCGACACCTATCAGTCGGGCATAAGCTGGATCCATAGCATGTTCAACGTCTATGAAAGCAGCCTGGCCACCAGCGGCTTGTGCTTCAGCAATTGCTGACATTGCTAGTGTGGTTTTACCAGCGGATTCCGCCCCGAAGATCTCAACAATACGACCACGGGGTAACCCTCCTACCCCTAATGCCAAGTCCAGTGCTATAGATCCAGTTGGAATTGATCTCACAGTGTTGTCTGAGGATGAGTCTCCCATTCGCATGACAGCGCCCCTGCCAAACGCTTTTTCGATTTGTGCGAGGGCTAACTCGAGAGTCTTATCCCGATCGTTGCTTGTTCCGTTAACTTGAACTTTCGGCAGTGCTTTTTTTACAGCCAACGTTGCTCTTCTTTCTGTCCGATCTGTCTTTTGATATGTCGGGAGGGTTCCTGAATTAAAGGGAGATTAGCACAAGTGTTCTAATGCTGCAACACGCGCTTGGCATAACCACTTAGCATAACAATAACTCTCTCCCATAGAGATATGTGCATTGCAATCCAAAGGTGGGTTAAAACATTAGGATGTGGCTGGACGTGCCCCAAGAGTCATAGGAATTGCAATTTCCTCACCATCCCTAAATACACCTACGATGATCTCCTCACCAGGCTCCGTATTCAACGCTAGATACCCGATAAGATCATCCATCGATTTCATCGGAATCGAATTGATTGAAACTATTACATCGCCATCGAAGTTTAGGGAACCCGTCAGGCTTGAATCACTTTGAATACCAGCTAAATCTGCTGGTCCGCCTACAGCCGTGCGATTTACATATGCACCGAGGATATCACGTGGGAGATCTGCCTTTTCACGTAGTAAAATGTTTACTTCATTGCCGCTAATACCCATCAATGGATATGAATGTTGTCCATCATTGATCAGAGACGGCACTACTCGTTTTACAAGATCGACTGGTACTGCGAAACCAACGCCTGAACTTTGTCGGGAGCTACTTTTGATTTGAGTGTTGACTCCAATCACCGCCCCATTCATATCTAGCAGTGGACCGCCAGAGTTACCTGGGTTGATTGCTGCATCAGTCTGCACGACGGCCGGAATACTATAAGACGAGAATCCACTGGAAAGTGTTCGTGTCACAGCACTAACGATTCCCGTTGTCATAGTGAATTCTTCGCCGAATGGATTTCCTAACGCTATTGCCATCTCACCTGGGCGTGTTTCTGAAGAATTACCCATTGGCAGTGGAATTAACTCATGGTCAATATCATTGATTTTGATCACCGCAAGATCTGAATCGGGATCCCATGCTACGACCTCAGCACGATATTCTCGACCGTTGAAGAATTTTACTATCAGGGAGGTGGTGCTTTGGATTGCACTTTGGATCACGTGGTAATTGGTTACTAAATGTCCTTCTGTATCCCATACGAATCCGGATCCTGAGCCAGCGCCCATTCTCGTGTTGGCTGTGATGAAGACAACTGATTCAACGCTCGTTTCATATAGATTCGCTAGATGCTCTGCTTGCGCTGCTACGATCGCTGCAGGTGCAAGTTCTTCGACAACGGGTTGTGGAAGAACATCTCCAAGTGGCTTGACCTCTGGTTGATCGGTTAAAGCTACTGAAGTGGTTGTGATGGCGGTGGCAGTTGGGACGATTTCACTTGATGTAATAGTGCTTTCTGACGATGAATCCGTTGTATCGTTGACCTCTGGTGAAATTTCAGTTTGAGAAGGCGGAGTGGCGGCACCTGTATGGTTTGAGGTTTGTTCCGCCTCCGGGTTGGTTAAATCGACTTTTGTAACGATCGGGTCGTTAGCACTCATACAAGCCGAACCGACTATTACTAGGATGAAAATGCTGCTGAGATACCGGGCGTTTATTTTTTGCAACATGCTTATCATTTTTTACTGTGCCAATTCAGACATTTAGTTGAGTTCTGTGGAATTACCTTTGTCCAGAATATAAAGAGAATGTGGAGTAAGTTTGTGGGTTTTTGCTAATTTGTTATCGAATCGTTTGAAAATCGAATAACTTGACTTTCGATGAACGCTCATCGAAGCTCTTGAATTAATGTTCCCAGACTGATGCAATTGGCAGCCGACGATCTCGACCGAATGCTAGTCCTGTGATTTTCACGCCAGGGGGAGCTTGCCTTCGTTTGTATTCATTTTTGTCTATCAGTTGAACAATGCGGCGTACGACCGTCTCGACGTTATCATCAGATCGGAGTTTTCGTTCTTTTTGGATAATCAGATCAGGCGACAGGCGTTCTTCGATATACATGTGAATAATTCGGTCTAACTGATCATATGGTGGAAGAGAATCTTCATCCAATTGGTCAGGTCGGAGCTCAGCACTCGGTGGCTTGTCAATTATTTCTTGTGGAATCGGGCATCCCGAACCTCGTGCATTTCGGTGTTCGGATAATTCGTATACCAGCGTCTTGGGCACGTCTTTGATCACGGCATATGCGCCGGCCATATCACCATAGAGAGTTGCGTAGCCTGTTGCCATCTCTGACTTGTTACCAGTTGAGAGAACTAGCCAGTTAAATTTGTTGGCAATGGACATCATGAGGTTGCCGCGTATTCGTGACTGGGTATTTTCTTCTGACAATCCAGGTTCAGTACCTTTGAATGTATCGCTCAGCATTCCTTCAAATGCGACGTGACCTGGTTCTATTGGGATAGTCCACAGTTCGACGTTGAGTCGGGAACACAACTCTCTCGCGTCTGTGATGCTTCCTTCTGATGAATAGCGCGAAGGCAAAGCCACTCCAATGACGTTTTCAGCGCCGATTGCGTCGGTGGCGATAGTGGTGACCAAGGCAGAGTCGATACCGCCCGATACAGCGATGATTACTTTTTTGAAACCAGTCTTTTTTAAGTAGTCGCGAGTTCCGATAATTAGTGCGTGATACACACTTTCCAGTCTGCCTAGATGACTGATGGACAGTTCCGGTAAATTTGATAGTTTTTTTTGCGGTTTTATTATTGGGATTTCTATAGTCGAGGATTTGCCAACTTGAGAAAGTTTTTCATGAAAATTTGTGTAATCTTGTCGGAAGGGAACGGGGATTTCTGTGAGTTTTGCTTTTATGTCTGCTACAAGCAACGATTCTTCAAATCGCGGGGAGTTACCCAATAGTTTGCCATCGGGGTCAAACAACATGCTCCCTCCATCGAATACAAGTTCATCCTGTCCGCCAATTTGGTTGGTGTAGAGCGTGTAAATATTATTTCGTCTTGAGAGGTCACTGACGATCTCTTCTCGATGTCGATGTTTTCCGAGTTGATAGGGCGAGGAGTTTAAATTAATGATGATCTGGGCTCCTGCTTTGCGTTGAACCTCTGATGGTCCAATTGGCTCCCAAATGTCTTCGCAGATATTGATGCCTATCTTAATTCCACGTATCGAAATGACCGGACATTCATCTCCCGGAGTGAAGTAGCGGCGTTCGTCAAAAACCCCATAGTTAGGGAGGTGAATTTTTCGATATGTGGTTACGATTTTTCCCTGATGGAGTACAGCAGCTGAATTGAATAACTTGCCATCTTCAGAATCGACGAAACCCACAACCGCAACGATGTCTTTAACTTTGGTTGCTATATGGCGAAGGGCTGTTTTATTTGCTTCTATGAAATTATCGTAAAGAACCAGATCTTCGGGTGGATAGCCGGTGATGGTTAGCTCCGGGAAAGCTATTAACTCAGCTTGTTGGAGCTGAGCGAGTTTGATCCATTTTTCAATGAGTTGTGAGTTACCTTCGATATCACCAACCGTGGTGTTAACTTGGGCGGCCGCAACTCGAATTACAGTGGTCGAAATCGAATTAAATGTGCCCGAAGTCATATCAATTCGATTATATCGTCCATTTTGTTTGCCTTAATGCTGCATTGCAGTTAGTACTGGTGGCCGAGCGTAGCCTCTAACCGTTGGCAGGTTAGATTTACCGGACAGGAAAATGTCGATTTGTCTGGCTGTGCGACGCCCACTGGCTATTGCGTGGACCACCAGTGATTGACCTCGTTGCATATCTCCACAGGCGAACACTTTCGACAAATTTGTTTGCATGGATCCATTCGCTGCGACGTTACCTCGTGAATCGTAGTCGACCCCGAGTGCATCGAGCAAACCATCGTGTTGTGGGTGTATGAATCCCATAGCTAGAAATACTGCGTCGGCTTCGATTGTAAATTCACTACCTGAAATTTCTTTCATATTTAAACTGCCAAGTGCTTCGTCTTCTAACCATTCAACCCGCACACATTCCAAATATTTTACGTTGTTATCTTCATTTCCTACGAATCGTTTTGTGAGTACATTGAAATCTCTATCTCCGCCTTCTTCGTGGGCACTAGAAGTGCGGAAGATCGTTGGCCATTGTGGCCACGGGTTTGTTTCTATACGTGATTCCGATGGTCGAGGCAATATTTCCATTTGAACTATGTTGCTCGCCCCCTGTCGGTGTGATGTTCCTAGGCAGTCGGCTCCGGTATCGCCACCGCCGATGATCACGACTTTTTTGTTCTTGACATCGATGATTTCCTCCGGGGGGAATTTTTCGCCTTTTAACTTTCGGTTCTGCTGTGTAAGGAATTCCATTGCAAAATGTACACCTTTGAGTTCGCGTCCTTCAACCGGAAGATCGCGCGGTACAGTTGAGCCTCCAGATAGACATATAGCGTCATAATCGGTTAGCAATTCATCACGTGCGATATCTATTCCCACATTGGTGTTCGCCTGAAAGTCGACACCTTCTTGACGCATCTGTTCAATGCGTCGTTCTACGATTTTTTTCTCTAGCTTAAACTCTGGAATACCAAGAGTAAGCAGTCCACCAATATATTCGTTTCGTTCGAATACCGTTACTGTGTGTCCTGATCGTGCTAGTTGCTGAGCAGCGGCTAGGCCTGCCGGACCCGACCCTACCACGGCAATTTTTTTACCACTTTTTGTAGAGGCTGGTTCTGGCTTGATCCAACCTTGTTCCCATGCGTGATCCCCAATTTGCTTTTCAATCATTTCTATCGTGACTGGCTCAGAATTAACGGACAGAGTACAAGATGCCTCGCATGGGGCTGGGCAAATTCGACCGGTGAATTCAGGGAAGTTATTTGTCGCGTGCAAGGATTGGATTGCTTCTTTCCAATCACCTTGATATATCAAGTCGTTGAACTCAGGAATTAAGTTTCCAAGAGGGCATCCACTGTTGCAAAATGGCACGCCGCAATCCATGCATCGGCCAGCTTGTTTACGGGCATCTGAGTCGTCCCACTTTAAATAGACTTCTTGCCAGTCGGCAATTCGGTCGTTTTTGTCTCGGCGTTTAGGAGTTATACGGCCGGTTTCCATGAAACCAGTGACTTTACCCATGACTGCCGATTCCTTCTTTAGTGATCATATTATTTTGATTGGCTACTTTTTCCGCTTGTTCCTTGATGACACGCGCGTAGTCTCTCGGTAATACCTTTTTAAATTTTTTCACAGCGTTATCCCAATCGGTGAGTAATGCTTTACCGACCTCGCTGCCAGTGTATTTGACATGAGTTTTAATTATTTGTGTGAGTTCCAGGTCATCTTCGGAATCAGGAACTACACTAAACAGATCTGCCATTGAATTATTAAATTTTCCTTCGAAAGACTGGTCGGGGTCGAAAACGAAGGCGATGCCACCACTCATACCGGCACCAAAATTGCGACCGGTAGGCCCAAGTATGACCACATGGCCGCCGGTCATGTATTCGCAGCCATGATCCCCAATTCCTTCAACAACAGCTGTCGCTGCTGAATTTCTGACAGCAAACCGTTCTCCAGCCATTCCATTGATATAAGCTTCACCACCAGTTGAACCGTATAAGGCGACGTTGCCAATGATGATGTTTTTTTCTGCTTTATAGCAGCTGCCTTTTGGTGGCGTGACTATGAGTCTTCCGCCAGAAAGTCCCTTGCCAAAATAATCATTTGCGTCACCCTCAACTTTGAGAGTAATTCCTTTCACAACCCAGGCTCCAAAACTTTGCCCGGCTGAGCCTTGGAATGTGAAATTAATTGAATTGTCCGATAGCCCGTTTTCACCTGTTTTCTTAGTTATTACGCTGCTGAGAGTAGCACCGGTAGTTCGATTAGCGTTGCTAATCGGTAAGGTTTTAGAAACGGGTTTTTCCTTGTCTACTGCTTCTTTTGCAAGCTCAATCAGTTCATTATCTAGTGCCTTATTTAGCCCATGATCCTGTGATTTTTGCTGATATGGATGATCTGTTGGTAAAACCTCAGGCATCATCAGTATGGGTGATAGATCGAGAGTTTTAGCTTTCCAGTGATTAATGTTGCTTCGTACTTTGAGTTTGTCGACTCTGCCAATCATTTCATTCACTGTTCGAAAACCCATCTTTGCCATATGTGCGCGGAGGCCTTCTGCAAGAAACATGAAATAATTGACGACTGCGTCCGGAGTGCCAGCGAATTTTTTACGGAGCTCAGGATCTTGAGTGGCTACTCCTACAGAGCAAGTATTTAAATGACATTTGCGCAACATTATGCAGCCCATAGAGATTAAAGCGCCAGTTGCGATGCCCCACTCTTCAGCTCCCAGCAGAGCCCCAATAAGTACATCGAGGGATGTCTTCATCTGTCCATCCGTTTGTACCACAATACGATCGCGTAGACCATTGGCCACTAACACTTGTTGAGTTTCAGCGAGTCCGAGTTCCCATGGAAGGCCTGCATGTTGTATTGAGCTAAGAGGGGAAGCTCCAGTGCCGCCAGAATTGCCTGAAATAAGAACGACATCTCCCTTGCCCTTGGCCACTCCAGCGGCAATGATTCCAACCCCTGCAACTGCGACAAGTTTCACGTGTATACGTGAGTCCGGATTAACATTTTTTAGGTCATGAATAAGTTGAGCCAGATCTTCGATTGAGTAGATGTCATGATGTGGTGGAGGTGATATGAGTTCAACTCCCGGGGTCGTTTTTCTGATTGAGGCGATGTATTCGGAGATCTTGCGGCCCGGAATTTCCCCTCCTTCACCCGGCTTTGCCCCTTGTGCCATTTTTATTTGTAAGTCTTTTGCATTTACTAGGTAATTGGTGGTCACACCAAATCTCCCAGACGCAACTTGTTTTACTGCACTAGACCTTGAATCGCCATTCGGATCTGGTGTAAATCGTATGGGGTCTTCCCCGCCCTCACCTGTATTTGAGCGAGCGTTGATTCGATTTGTAGCTACGGCTAATGTTTCATGCGCTTCACGACTTATGGAGCCAAGAGAAATTGCACCGGTTGCAAATCGTTCTGCGATTACAGATGCTGGCTCAACTTCGTCAAGTGGAATGCTTTCGCTGTATATAGGTTCGAGCATATTTCGAATTGTAATGTGCTCTTCACCCTCTTCATTTGACGCAGCTTCGAATTGTCGAAACACATTGTCATCGTTGCGGGTAACGGCCTCTTGTAATAGCGCTATCGTCTCTGGGTTCCACATGTGGCGTTCACCTGTCGATCGCCATAGGTAGAGTCCGCCCAAGTCTAATTTCAGGTTAGATGGGATATTGTCCGGTGAGTAGGCTCGGGAGTGGTTAGCCAAGATGTCAAAAGCAATTTCACCAGTACCTATGCCGCTGATTCGCGATACTGTCCACGTGAAGTACTCGTCGATAAGTGCCTGCGACAGACCTAGTGCTTCGAAAACCTGTGCTCCGATGTAGCCTTGAAGGGTAGAAATACCCATTTTGGCCATTGTCTTCACTACCCCTTCTTCTACAGCGTGACAGAAGTTTTCTTCAGCTTCTTCTTGTGGTGGGATTTTTTCCTCAGCAGTTGGGCTTAGTTGTAACCCCGCAATCGTTTCGAAAGCTAGATAAGGGTTGATAGCAGATGCCCCGTAACCAAATAAAGTTGCGAAGTGGTGTACTTCGCGAGGTTCACCTGATTCGATAATAATGTCTGCCTGCGCGCGGTTGCGTTCTCGTATTAGATGGTGGTGCACTGCACCAGTTGCCAACAGAGATGGGATATAGGCGTTGTCTTGATTCACTTCCCGGTCAGAAAGGATCAGCAGGGTGTACCCATCTTCTATTGCCTGGCTAGCCTCATCCCGAATACGTTTTAGCGCATCGTTTAAGCCTGTTGAACCTGTGGCCGCTTTAAAACATGTTGATATGGTTTTTGCTTTTACTCCAGGTTTGTCCGATGCTTTGATTTTGGCTAAATCATCGTTTCTTAAAATCGGATGATCGATTCTCAATGTACGGCAGTGCAGTGGTGTAGTTTCAAAAATGTTTAACCGTCGGCCTGCCGGGACTGCAAATTGTGTAACTAACTTTTCGCGAATCGCGTCAAGTGGGGGATTCGAAACCTGAGCAAATGCCTGCTTAAAGTAGGAGAATAGGCTCTGAGGCCTGTCCGAGAGGACAGCAAGAGGAGCGTCATCGCCCATGGATCCTTGAGGTTGGTGCCCGGTTATTGCCATCGGGCTAATAAGCATGTGAAGATCTTCACGTGAGTAACCAAAAGCCATTTGGCGGTTTATAAGATTCTTCATGTTGGCTTCTGGGACATTTTTTGCCGCAGGTAGTGAATCCAGGGTTACGCGGTTTTCTTCCAGCCACTGTCCGTAAGGATTTTGTTTGGCTATTCGTTCAATAACTTCTTGTGGCTCGACAATTCTTTGCTCCTTGAAATCGATCAGAAACATGCGACCTGGTTCAAGGCGTGATCGGTATTTAATTTTTTCAGGTTCAATATCTAGTACGCCGGTCTCTGATGCCATCACGAGTAAATTATCATTAGTTACCCAGTATCGGAACGGTCGTAGCCCATTACGGTCTAGTACAGCACCGACAGCATCGCCATCGGTGAAAACTATCATCGCCGGACCATCCCAAGGCTCCATAATATTGCCGTGAAATTCGTAGAAATCTTCGACTTCTTGCGACATCGATTCGTGTCCATACCATGCTGCAGGCATCAGCATCGCAGCTGTGTGTTCGACTGACCTTCCTGTCATTCGAAGCAGTTCAAATACGTTGTCCAGAGATGCAGTGTCTGAGGGGTCATCTGGTTCACAAATTGGTGTCAACTGGTCGATCTTGTCGCCAAACAATGGTGATTCAAGGGAACGTTCTCTTGCTTGCATCCAGTTCCTGTTTCCTCGCACGGTGTTTATTTCACCATTGTGTGCCAGCATCCGGTATGGATGAGCCAACTTCCAAGAACCAAGCGTATTGGTCGAGAACCGGGAGTGTACGATCCCAAATGCACTCATCATGCTTTGGTCTTCTAGATCTATATAGAACTTGCTTAGTTGATCGACAAGTAGCATGCCTTTGTATATCAAGGTACGCGATGACCACGAACACACATAAAACTCCCTGAGAAGCGTTTTCCGTGTTTCCGAATCAGTATCGATATTGAGCAACTGTTTTTCAGCAGATTTTCTGGCTAAGTACAACCTACGTTCAAAATCATCTCCGTTGACGTCATCTGGTGCGGAAACAAATAGCTGGGCGATTTTTGGCATGATAGAACGCGCTGACAGGCCGATTACGTTGGGGTCAACTGGAACCTCTCGCCAGCCGAGTATGGCCATACCGTTGTCTTTGGATCTCTTTTCTAATTCAGCGCGTACGACAGCATTCAGATGGTCATCATTGGGCAAAAAACACATTGCAACCGCATACCGGCCTTCGTTTGGTAACTTGATGCCTTCTTGTGTGGAAATTTTTCGCATAAAAGCGTCTGGCATTTGGATCGTGATACCGGCTCCATCGCCGGTCATTGGATCAGCGCCAGAGGCACCGCGATGTCCAAGATTCACCAATACCTCAAGTGCTTGATCGACGATCGAGCGCGAGCGTGTCCCGCTGATGTCTGCGACCATACCGACTCCACATGCATCGTGTTCCAACTCAGGTACGTACAGCCCGCGTTCAGCTATGTCAGTGAAATCCGGCAAAACCGATTCGGATTTGGAATTCCAAGTATTCTGATTGGCGGGCATATTACTCCTAGCGTAATCGTGAAAGTAAATTGAGGGCGACGGTTTTCTATAGGTGTCGGTATCTGGTTATCTCGTAATCAGTCACGTTGTTGTTGAATTGTCGCCATTCGAGTCGCTTGTTCTCGAGCAAGTTTTCCATAACATTTGCACCCAGTGCTTTTTCAAGCAACTCGCTGCCCTCTGCTAGTCGAATTGCTTCGTCAAGCGTTCGAGGTAGTCTCGCTACTCCGCGATCTTCCAGCTCAGAATCTGTCATTTTATAGACATTAGCTTCTATTGGATTAGGTAGTGGCATCTTTTTTGTGATGCCATCTAGTCCTGCTGCAAGTAGAGCGGAGAATAGTAAATAAGGGTTTGCTGCAGGGTCGGGCGCTCGATATTCAACGCGCACACTTTCCTCCCGCCCCGGTCTATATGTCGGCACACGAATCAAATCGCCGAAGCTAACGGTCGTCCACGAAGCGAAAAGGGGAGCTTCTAATCCTGGCAAAAGCCGTTTATAAGAATTTACCCATTGATTTGTGACTACGCATATTTCTGCAGCATGTCGCATCAGGCCAGCAATGAAATGCCGCCCTATGTCTGAAAGATTTAGATCTGCTGTATCGTCGAAAAAGGCATTCTCATCGCCATTGAACAGTGACATGTGGGTATGCATTCCAGAACCATGGCGATCACCGAAAGGTCTGGGCATAAATGTGGCATAGCTCCCAGATGGGACAGCAAGTTCTTTAGCAATGACTTTAAACGTGATTATTGAATCAGCCATAGTTAGGGCGTTCATGTGCCGCAGATCGATTTCATGCTGCCCGACGCCCACTTCGTGGTGACTGTGTTTTACAGGAATTCCCATTTTTTCAAGTGTAAGAACCGTTTCACGCCTTAAGTCTGCTCCTGCGCCATCAAGTGTTGTTTGATCAAAATATCCACTATGATCACTTCGAACCTCTTCGTCCGGGTTTTCCATGTCGTAGTAGTATTCAATTTCTGGCGCCACATAAAACGTGAGACCCATTGCGGAGGCTTGTGCCATATTCCGGCGTAGTATTTGCCGTCCATCTGCTGCAGATGGCTGACCCATGGGTGTTTTGATGTCGCAGAAAACTCTCGCGACAGCATCCTTGCTGGGGCGCCAAGGCAGCACCTGGAAGGTGGAAGGATCCGGCATAGCGACCATATCGGACTCATCCGCACGGGTAAGGCCCTCAACCGACGCACCATCAAAGCTGGCACCGTTGCGAAGAACGCCTTCGAGTTCATCAACGGTAATAGCGAATCCCTTTAGGGTACCTAAGATGTCAGTGAACCAAAGGCGTATGAACTTGACATCATTCTCCCGCGCTGACAGGAGGACATATTTTATGGCCTCTTCGTCGATATTTTTTGTTGGTTTTTCTGTTTTATATGACATGGTTTTGAAACTGCAGGTGTTTCATGCGTTTAAGTTTGATTTACACGAGCAATATCCAAAAGGGTTGGATATTGAGTATTGAAAAATGTTTCCTTCTTGTCAATTAATTAATCTTTTGAGTTCACTTTTTAAGTCTGTAGTAATGATCTCGAAGTTGCTTCCATGGCCTTTGAGTACTCTATAAATTTCAGCATTTAATTTAAACGGTGGGATTTAACTTTGAAGAGTTTTCTAGAGATGGCTGTGGTGATTCATCCGCTGCGCGAAAACGGTATCCGACGTTCCATTGTGTTTCGATAAAGTGATTCGAAACATCGTTTATTTTGCTACGTAACCGTCTGATGTGTACATCGACAGTTCTAGTTCCACCAAAATAGTCATATTCCCAAACACTCCGCAGAAGTGATTCTCGAGTAAATACTCGACCTGGATTTGATGCTAAGTATTTAAGAAGTTCATATTCTTTGTAGGTCAGGTCGACCTTAAGGCCTTTGATCGTTACCTCATATCTGTCGCAATCAATTACTAGATCACCCCGTGTGATGATATTAGAGGTTTCCGGAGGTGCGTTTCTTAAGATTGCTAATTTTAGGCGCATACTTACCTCTTCAGGCGTACATGGTTGGAAGCAGACCTCCATTTGCGTCCTTGACGTTGTAATACCATCTAGGGAGAAAAATGGCATTATTGCCACCACCGGTATTCCCGCATCAGCTGCATTGTTGATTAGATCTGAAAATTCACTAGGCCCGGCTCCAGCCGCCCAAATAAGTGCACATTGAACGCCTGAATTAATCTTGTTTTCATTTGTTTCAGATGTGAAATTGATGAATCGCAGAGAAGGATCGAGAGCGTTTAAGGACGTAACTAAACGTAAAGACTCTGGATTTGCAAAACCGAAAAGGGCTACTGAATTCAATTATTTGCACCAGGATTCGATCTCATAATCTTTTTCTACCAAGTTTCATAACGTACGTAAACATCGATACATGACTTGTCTTCAATGTCCATCGTCTAATGATCAAGCAGCCTAGGTTATTAGTTTGTGGTGAATTTCACAACCTTTATTAAATGAAAGGTGTGTGTGCAAAATTAAGCAGCTATTTTGTTTTAAATTCTCGTTGACTTGCAAACATGTTCGTTCGTATAATCGCTGTTCGTGGCCTGATCAATTCCGGTTGGGCCTGTTTTATTGTGACCTTTTTTTGGAGTAAATCGTGCCCACTATTAATCAACTCGTGCGTAAGTCGCGCAAGTTGAAGCGGCGTAAGCCGAGGACACCTGCTCTTCGTTTTGCATTCAATTCGTTTGTTAGTCAACAGGTCGAGTTGAAAAAGGGGAGTCCCCAAAAACGAGGAGTTTGTTTGCAGGTTCGGACTATTACTCCAAAGAAGCCAAATTCCGCTCTGCGTAAAGTGGCTCGTGTTCGACTGAGTAATGGTATGGAAGTTACCGCTTACATTCCTGGTGAAGGGCACAACTTACAAGAGCACTCGGTAGTGCTTATTAGGGGCGGTAAGGTTCCAGATCTGCCTGGTGTCAGGTACCACATTGTTCGTGGGACTCTTGATACATCAGGAGTAGAGGACCGCAAGCGAGGTCGAAGTAAATACGGTGCAACGAAGACCTAACCTTTAAAAGTAAGCAAGCGTCTTTGCTGAAAATGACCGATTCCTTTTCACAGATTTCGCGGTTCAGTTTTGCAAAGACAATATTGAATATCTAACGGTAACGAAAGTAACATCATGGCACGTAGACGTCGCGCTCAGCGCCGCCAAATAGCCCCCGACCCACAATACGGTAGTGTGGAACTTACGCGATTCATAAACCGCTTGATGATAGGTGGTAAGAAGTCGGTTGCCCAACGTGCTATGTATGACGCGCTGGACAAACTGGAAAAAGAAACTGATCGTCCGGGTCTAGAGGTATTTGAACAGGCCATACGTAATGCAATGCCTGCACTTGAAGTGAAGCCTCGCCGTGTAGGTGGTGCAACTTATCAGGTTCCTGTTGAAGTTCGCCCTGAACGCAGGGGTGCTCTGGCGCAACGATGGTTGATAGAGGCAGCGCGAGACCGATCTGGCAGGCCTATAGCCGACCGACTGTACGCGGAAATACTTGAGGCTTCACGCGGCACTGGCGTCGCTGTGCGGCGGCGTGAGGATCTTCATCGAATGGCAGAAGCCAACCGGGCTTTTGTTCACTATCGCTGGTAAGGACCAGTATTAAACCAATCAGCCGCAAAACCGCTTTGATGACCTAGTCACAGGGACGGAATGGATGGCAATAAGCATGACTACTACATCTGCAAAAAAAACTGACCTGAAGAAGGTCCGAAATATAGGTTTTATCGCTCACATCGACGCGGGTAAGACTACCGTGACCGAACGTGTGCTTTTTTTCACTGGTGAGACTTACAAAATCGGTAATATCGATGAAGGTACTACCGTCATGGATTTTATGTCTCTCGAACGAGAACGTGGAATAACCATCGGGTCTGCGGCGACTAACGCCCAGTGGAACGGTCACCAAGTTAATATCATTGATACTCCGGGTCACGTTGACTTTACAGCTGAAGTAGAACGTAGCTTGCGGGTGCTCGACGGTGGCGTTGTGGTGCTTGAATCGGTTTCTGGTGTTCAGCCTCAGTCAGAGACAGTATGGCGACAGGCAGATACGTATGAGGTGCCTCGTCTTATTTTTGTAAACAAAATGGATAGGCTTGGTGCTAATTTCAATTATGCTGTGCAAACCGTCCATGACCGATTGGGGGCCAACGCCGTACCTATCCAGATCCCTATGGGTGCTGAATCTGAATTTCATGGACTGATTGATCTGGTTGCACGTAAGGCCTACTCTTACGAGACGCCTGAAGCTATTGAGCATGTGATCACCGAAATTCCTGATGAGTACTTGGAAGCGGCAATGGAGGCCCGGCAGAATCTCATTGAAAAAGTCGCTGAAACAGATGATGAGTTGATGTTGAAGTTCCTCGAAGAAGAGGAAATTACGGACGAAGAATTAAAAATATCGCTTCGTCGTGCGACTATTGATCTTAAGATATTTCCCGTATGTGTAGGCTCTGCACTCAGGCATCGCGGAGTGCACCCATTACTGGATGCTGTTGTCGATTATCTTCCGTCTCCAATAGATGTCCAGGGGATAAAAGGTGTTGATCCTTCTGATGAGTCGGTCGAGTTAGAGCGTAAGCCATCTGTTGACGATCCACTTGCCGCGTTAGCTTTCAAAGTGGTTACCGATCCGCATGTGGGGCGCCTTGTTTATCTGCGGATTTACTCTGGTGTTCTTGAAGCCGGTTCAACTATCTATAACTCAGCAGCTAAATCACGAGAGCGCGTTGGTCGCTTGATGGTTATGCATGCTGATTCTCGCGAAGAGAAAAAATCAGCTGGGCCTGGTGAAATTGTTGCAGCAATTGGTCTGAAAGCAACGGTTACCGGTCAGACGCTCTGTGCTCAAGATTCACAGATTTCTTTGGAGCAGATTTCATTTCCTGATCCTGTCCTATCTGTCGCTGTCGAGCCAAAAACTCGCTCGGATCAAGAGAAAATGTCCACGGCATTAGTTCGATTGTCTGATGAAGACCCCACACTAGTTGTGTCCAGTGACGAAGAAAGTGGGCAAGTGATCCTGGCAGGAATGGGAGAACTCCATTTGGAAGTTATTGTCGAACGAATGCGACGAGAATTCAACGTCGATGCTACTGTTGGTGCTCCGCGTGTTGCTTACCGTGAGACCGTTACTAAAGTTGCTACAGCTCAGGGTAAGTTGGTTCGTCAAACTGGCGGGCACGGGCAATTTGGTGACTGCACGCTTCGGCTTGAGCCTATAGATTCTGGTGGCGGGTTATTGTTTGAATCTGAAATCACTGGCTCGACTTTACCTCGCGAGTATTTCCGTCCCATTGAGCAAGGATTTCGTGAGGCTGCACGTTCTGGTGTGGTTGCTGGATATCCGGTTGTTGATATGAAAGCTGTGCTGGTGGATGGCTCATACCATGAAGTTGATTCTTCGGAAATGGCTTTTAAAGTGGCTGCTTCTATGGCGTTTAAATCGGCGATGGGTAAGGGTAATCCAACTCTTCTTGAACCGATTATGAAAATAGAAGTTGTAACTCCGTCTGAGTTTCTTGGTGATGTATTAGGTGATTTGAATTCGAGGCGTTCGCAAGTTCAAAGTATGGAAGCTCGTGGTGAGGCGCAGGTAATAAACGCGTTTATACCTCTTGCTGAGACTTTCCAATACGCTACGCATGTTCGATCGATTACTACTGGTCGCGCTAGCTTCTCGATGGAGTTGGACCATTACATGCCGGTACCGAAGAGCGTTACAGAAAAAGTGATAGGAAACTAAAGGGATGCCCGGACAAAAAATTCGAATCGTCCTAAAAGCGTTTGATCATCGCGTACTAGATATTTCGGCCCAACAGATCATGGAAACGGCGGAGCGTACGGGTGCGCAAACGGCAGGGCCTGTTCCTCTGCCAACAGCGAAGCGTCGTTTTGCTGTTATTCGTGGGCCGCATGTTCACAAGGATTCCCGGGAGTATTTTGAGTTACGTGTGCACAAGCGCCTGATTGATATCTTAGAGCCCAGTTCAAAGACGATTGATTCTCTGACGCGTCTCAACGTCCCAGCTGGTGTTGACATCGCTATTAAATTGTAGGACTAGAAACTTCGAGTAAGTGGATTAAATGACTATCGGTGGACTTCTCGGTCGAAAGATCGGAATGACAACTTATTATTATGATGACGGAACTGCTGAACCGGTTACGGCGGTCGAGGTTGGCCCCTGTACTGTAACCCAGGTGAAGACGCGTGCTAGAGATGGATATGAAGCCGTGCAAATTGGGTTTCTACCTGCTAGAAAACTGAATCAAGCTGAATCTGGTCATCAATCCCGCTCAGGCGGCAAATTCTCTCACCTTCAGGAATTTATAGTGGATGACCTGGCAGAATTTGAAGTTGGGCAGGAACTCAAAGCCGACATATTTGAAGTTGGAGAATCAATTAAAGTTATTGGAGTTTCTAAAGGTCGGGGCTTCGCTGGAGTTGTACGCCGTTGGAACTTCAGAGGTGGACCTAAGACTCATGGTCAATCTGATCGTCATCGCTCACCTGGTTCTATCGGCGCAGGGACCTCACCGGGTCGAGTGTGGCCCGGGACAAAAATGGGTGGGCACTACGGTGTTGACCGTAAAACCATTAGAGGCTTGAGAGTTGTAGCGGCTGATGTTGAAAAGAATGTGGTGCTTGTTAGAGGAGCGATTCCCGGAGCCAAGAACGGTATTGTTCGAATTGAGAAGCAGAAAATATAATGAAACTGCAAGTAAAAGATAGTACGGGCAAAGTCGTTGGATCTGTTGCTGCAAGCGATCAGGTTTGGGGTGCTGTGAATAACGACGCTCTTTTACATCAGGCTGTAGTAGCCCAATTGGCTAATAAACGACGCGGCACGCAAAATACACAAACGCGTGCCACAGTTAGTTTTTCAACCAAGAAAATAAGGCCGCAAAAAGGAACTGGCGCGTCTCGGCAAGGCAGTAGGCGTTCTCCGGTTCGGGTAGGTGGTGGGGTAGCTCACGGTCCACACCCTAGAAGTTATCGGCAAAGACTACCGAAGAAAATGCGCCGCCAAGCATTGCGAATTGCTCTCTCCGACAAAATTCGACAAGACAGCGTAACAATTATCGATGACATCAAGGTTGATGTTCCAAAGAGCAGCACCATACGTGACATTGTCAATGCTCTAGAACTAAAGGGTAGAACACTCATCGTTACCGGGTCCACAGATCAAAATATTGTGAAATCGGCGGGCAATTTACCTGGGATTGAAGTGCAGGCGGCTGCACTCATGAACTCATTGCAGGCAGCCAGCTTCGCTAACTTGGTTTTGACTCAAGAAGCACTAGAGACTATCGATAAGCTGTGGGGATCTAGTGGAGGGATCGCGTGATGATTCGGACCAAAGTTCTCAAGCGACCGATTGTCACGGAGAAGAGTACTCTTCTTGGCGAAATTGGTAGATACGTGTTTGAAGTTGATGGGGCTGCCACCAAACATGATATTGCACGTGCTGTGGAATGGGCATTCGACGTTAAAGTAGTCAAAGTGAACACTCTTACGGTGTCTGGCAAAGTGAAGCGATATGGCGGTCGGCCATCGAAACAGCCTGACTGGAAAAAGGCCATCGTGAGTCTTGCAGCGGGCGATACTATTCAGTTGTTCGAGGGAGCCTGATGGGACTTAAAGAATACAAGCCTACCTCTCCCGGTCGTCGAGATACAGTTGCCGACGATTACAAGGACTTAACAGAAGTAAGCCTGAAAAATCGTTGCTTGCCCCTGTAAAAAAGAAGGGTGGAAGAAATAATCGGGGTCGGGTAACGGTCCGGCATCGCGGCGGAGGACACAAGCGACGCTACAGAATTATTGATTTCAAGCGTGATAAGGCTGGCATAGCAACAATTAAGTCTATTGAGTACGATCCAAATCGAACAGCAAGGATTGCTCTCGTATTATTTGAAGATGGAACCAAGCGCTATATTGTGGCGCCTGATAACGTGGCGGTAGGTGATGTTGTCCAAAGTGGTGGTTCTGTCCCGGTAACTACCGGTAACTCTCGACCGCTAGGCACACTCCCAACCGGAACACTTGTGCATAACATTGAATCTACTCCTGGCAACGGTGGCCAGATAGCAAAGAGCGCTGGAGCAGTGGCTCAAGTTATGGCTCATGAATCGGGTTATACGCTAGTTCGGCTTCCGTCAGGAGAAATGCGTCGATTATTAAGTGAATGTTCAGCTACGGTTGGTCAGGTGTCAAATCTTGACCATAAAAACCAAAAATTAGGTAAAGCGGGTAGAAACCGACATCGCGGTCGTCGTCCTACTGTTCGTGGTTCAGTGATGAGTCCAGCTGCTCACCCGCATGGCGGGGGTGAAGGTCGCTCTGGAATTGGAATGCCCGGGCCGAAGACTCCTTGGGGTAAGCCAGCGCTCGGTAAGCGTACGCGTCGTAATAAGAGTACCAATAAGTTTATTTTGAGACGGAGGTATGACCGCTAGAAACCGATTAGGTTGTTGGCAGTCCATATGAATACAGATGTCAAGGTCAATTAAAAAAGGTCCTTACGTAGACCCAAAATTGATGAAAAAAGTCAATGCTATACAGGCAGCAGGATCGCGAGATGTTATCCGAACATGGGCACGCGCTTCGATGATCATGCCTGAAATGGTTGGTCTTACAATTGCTGTTCATGACGGTCGAAGGTTTATCCCTATATTGATGACTGAAAATATGGTGGGCCATAGGCTCGGTGAATTTGCTCCGACTAGGACTTTTCGTGGCCATATTGGTAGATCTGATCGGGTAACAGGTTAATCATGGCAATTGCAAGAACAAAAAACGTAGGCATTTCCGATTACAAACTTCGACTTGTTATGGATCAAATTCGAGGCAAAATGGTTAGTGACGCGATTCCAATGCTCCGGTACATGACTAGTCCTGCTGCAGCCGAAATTTTGAAAATTCTGAATGCTGCAGCTGCTAATGCCGAGAACAATGATCTTCAGTCTCGTGCTGATTTAAAGATCGTGAGAATTACAGCAGATAAGGCAACTTGGCTTCGACGTTTTAGGCCGAAAGCTCGTGGACGTGTTGGTGCATTTGATAGGCCAACATCTCACATCACAATTGAAGTTGATGAGATAAGGGTTTAGATATGGGACAAAAGACACACCCCATTGGGTTCCGACTTGGAGGAGTGCAGGATTGGCGAGCACACTGGTTTGCTAGTAAGGCTTCAGATTATCGGAATCTGACTGAAGAGGATCAGGCTATTCGTACGCTGATTGATGGACGGTACGCCGAATCTGGCGCAATTTCTCGCGTAGAGATCGAGCGAGGAGCACAAGATTTGGTTGTAACGATCAATACAGCCAGACCAGGCATCATAATCGGTAGAGGTGGTACACGGGTTGATGATCTTAGGGCTGATCTGGAAAAATTAACACAGAAACGATCACGTCTTAACATCCAAGAAATACGGCAACCGGAACTCGATGCGATTCTTGTGGGACAGGCTATAGCGGAGCAATTGGAAAGGCGTGTCGCTTATCGGCGTGCCGTTCGTCTCGCTATGCAACGAACCATGCAGTCTGGTGCGTTGGGTATTAAAGTTGTTGTGTCGGGTCGTCTTGGCGGTGCGGAAATTGCCAGGACCGACAAACAGAAAGAAGGTCGCACCCCTCTTCATACCCTCCGTGCTCAAATCGACTTTGCAGTGTCCGAAGCGAAAACAACTTTCGGTGTAATTGGTATAAAGGTGTGGATTTACACTGGCGACATGATTCCATCTGCTAGCAATCTTCGAGCTCGGTCGATGGCCCGAGTTTCATTAGGTGTGGCACGTGAGAATCAGGAAGATCCTAAGGCATCAGGGGATCAATCAGCCACAGCGGATGCTTCGAGTGCTTCAGATTCATCCAATAAAGGTTCTGATAATGGGAGCGCCGGTTAGTTATGCTTCAACCCAAGCGAACAAAATTTCGTAAGGAACATCGTGGTCGAATGAAGGGGATCCGTACAAAGGGCTCGACTCTTGTAAATGGAGAGTACGGCCTGAAGGCAGAAGGTCCTGGTTGGGTGACTGCTAGAGAGATTGAGGCGGCGCGTCGAGCAATCACCGGTTATGTAAAACGTGGAGGCCAGCTTTGGGTTCGGTTATTCCCTGCAAAGCCTGTGAGTGCAAGGCCCGCTGAAACTCGTATGGGCGGCGGGAAAGGTGCCGTTGATCAGTGGGTTGCCGTTGTAAGGAGAGGTCGAGTGCTTTATGAAATAGCTGATGTCCCTGAGGATGCGGCACGCGAAGCACTTAGGCGAGCAGCCCATAAGCTGTCTGTGCCGACGAAGATTGTAGCTAGAAGTGAAGAATTTTAATC
>ENA-UPTF01000009-UPTF01000009.1-marine-metagenome-genome-assembly--contig:-NODE-9-length-127915-cov-5.627278_pt1 | contig 127915 bp, 117 predicted proteins | sample MGYA00238166_ERZ767019 | MGnify/ENA primary metagenome ERZ767019 (study PRJEB28930, sample SAMN06266391) | marine metagenome | isolation source: Sea water from 250 m depth | place: Atlantic Ocean... | reverse complement strand
ACTATCTAATAAAAGTTTTGTTGATAATGCACCTAAGGAGGTTATAGAAATAGAGATAAAAAAGAAAGAAGATGCTAGTATTAAGTTAGAAAATCTTAAAAAGTCGATTTAATTCCTACCAAGAAATTTCCACCTTCCCATGTCCAGAGTTATTTCCAGCTACATTTGATGTACTGGATCCATTGTTTTTTGAACCGCCACCACCACCGCCTTTCAAACCACCTGTCCAAGTACCTCCTTGTCCTCCACTGAATCCGCCACCGCCACCGCTACGAGTTAACACATTGTGCCAACCTCCGCCACCTCCACCAAATCCTCCACTTCCTCCATCTCGATTAGAACCACCCCAAGTACCGCCAGTTCCAGTACCGCCTTCACCACCATTAAGAAATGACTTTCCGCCATTTGTACCGGTACCATTATTAGTGTTTTCCCCATCCGTTAAAAATCCGCCACCGCCTGCTGCTGGTCCATCTACAACTCCGTTACCTCCACCACTACCATTAGTACCTCCATCTGGACTACTACTATTAGTGCTACCTCCACTAGTTCCAGATTGTCCCATATGTTCATCACCGGTCCAAGTTGCTGTTTGACCACCACCACCACCGGCAATAACTAAAATATCTGCGAGTTCGGCATCTGCTACGGAATTACCACTTTTTTTAACGACAAATGTACCTCCACCACCTCCGCCACCATCGTTCGAAGCATTTCCTGAGTAACTGTAATTACTATTTTCAGAATCGAGACCTTGTTGACCAACCAGAATATACATAACATCTCCTTGGGTAAGCGAAAAGTCGCCTGTCATCTTAGCACCTTTTCCTCCTACATTATCCGTACTTCCTCCTTGAGCGCCATATGCAATAATAGTATAAGTTGCCGTTGTCGGTGCAGTCCACAATTGAATGCCACTAGATAAAGTCACATCCCCTTCCAAAGATGTCCCAGAGTATGAAGTATTACAGTCAGATTGTGAAGGACCATCTCTTCCAGTTGAACTACAATTTGTAAAGGTTACTGTTCCAGTTGCATTTGGGGTTTTTTTATCATAAACACCTAGAAAAGAAGGTACCATTTGAGCATTTACAGAATAAGAAAAAAACACTAATAAAAAAAAACTGTTTTTCGCATCTATATAAAATTAACTCGTAATTTATATAAGGTTATTCTATAATTACAAACGAATGATTGATTTTAGTATCTCCCCTAATTGAAGAGCCTACTGAACAATATTTTTCTAGAGCTAGACTTATAAATCTATCAGCTTCTTTATCAGTTAAGTCAGAAGAATAAATTATATATTTTATGGCTATAGATTTATAATAGTTTGGAGTTGTCTCAGCCCTAACACCTGAAGCCTCAGCTTTAATATCTTTAAAATCTCTCCTCCTTTTCTTAATCATAGATACTATTTCCACTGCAGCACATGTTGTTACAGCAGATAAAAGAAGCTCCATAGGGGATAGATGTTCTTTCTTTTCTTGAGCATACATATCTATTAGAAGTTTATTTCCAGAACTATTGATCACTTCAAATTTTTCATCATCGACGTATGACATAGAAACTTTTACTTCCATAAGTATGTATTAATATTTAACTTGTTTCAAATATAATAAGTTCAAAATGAAAATTGGAATTACTGGAGCATCCGGTTTAGTAGGATTTAACTTTTGTGAAAAAGCACTCTCTAAAGGAGATGCCCTAAACATTCTTATAAGGAAAGACTCATATTCTACAGATAATATAAAAGCACAAAAATTTTATGGTGATCTTAACGACACTAATGTATTAGAATCTTTTTGTAAAGGATGTGAAGTTATAGTTCATTCAGCCGCTATGTTATCTATTGGATTTGACTCATACGACGAAGTCTATAACGTAAACTATACAGGAACAAATAATCTTTTAAAAGCCTCAAAAAAAATGAATGTAAAAAAATTCATTTACATAAGTTCAATTAATGCCTTTAATAGACACTCCCAAGATGAAATTCTAGACGAAAAAAGAGAACTTGTAAAAAAAGGCAGCAGCTATGATGTTACTAAAGCTCTTGCTCAAGAGCTCGTTCTTACAACTGACGGCATTGAAACGGTTTCTATAAATCCATCAGGTGTTGTTGGAAAAAATGATTTTAAACCTTCCAAATTTGGAAAAGTTTTAAGGAGCTTACATCAAAATAAGCTACCCTTTTACATAAGTGGCGGACTAGATGTTATAGACGTTGAAGATCTTTGTAAATGCATATACCAATCCATCAAAAAAGGAAGAGATAAAGAAAGCTACCTAGTAACTGGGAAATGGAGATCATTTAAAGAAATAATTACTTCGATAAGAAAACTTCAAGAAAAAAAATCCACTGTCATAGTTCTTCCAAAATTTTTTGTAAAAATGATGATTCCATTTTTATTTTTTTTCCCAAAAAAATTATTAAAAAAAGCAGCTGAAATTAATGGAAAAATTTATCCAGGACTAGAAAATTTTTCAAAAGACTCTATTGAAAACATACTTAATTTTCCAAAAAATATTGATAATTCAAAAGCAAAAAAAGAATTGAATTTAAGTGTTAGTGCTCTTGATAAAACAATAAAAGATTGCATCAATGAATGACTACAATTTATTTGTCTACTCATGGATAGCTATAGGAATTATTTCATTCCCATTTATTCTAAAATACAATGCTCCATATGGAAGACATACTTCAAATAATTGGGGATATTTAATTGATAATAAATTAGGATGGATAGTAATGGAGCTTCCTGCACTACTGCTTTGTCCAATATTATTTTTTATAAGTACAAATGAAAAATCTATTCTTACTAGTTTTTTTATTTTTTTATGGATTATTCACTACTTCAATAGAACCATAGTATACCCTAATAGAATAAAAACAAAAAAGAAAAAAATACCCTTATTAATAGCTGTTCTGGCTTTTATTTTTAATCTAATAAATGGCTATATCAACGGATATTTCTTTGGATTTATTAATTATAGCTATCCAATAGAATGGATATATACTCCTCAATTTATTATAGGATTTATGCTTTTTATATTAGGCTTCCTTATAAACAATGTCTCGGATTCTACCCTTATAAACCTACGAAAAAGAGACACTAAACAATATAGCATCCCAAGAGGAGGTTTATTTGACTACATCTCATGTCCTAATTTTTTTGGTGAAATTATTGAATGGTTAGGCTTTGCCATACTAACTTGGAGCATTGCAGGATTAGCATTTTTTCTATGGACATTCTTCAACTTAGTTCCAAGAGCATTGTCCCACCATAAGTGGTATAAAAATACTTTTAATGACTACCCAAAAAATAGGAAAGCTGTGTTCCCCTTTATAATTTAATAGTAAGTATATCCGACCAATTAGTAGTACTAATATTTTTATTTTTCTAATTCTTAGAATCAGGAAGATCTATATCCACATTATTTCTATAATCGCCAAGAAGATGTTCAGAAAAATAATACCACATCATTTTTTCATAATAACTTTTGTAATCACCATAACCATGCCTCTTTCCAGGAAATATCATCATATCAAATCTTTTCCCTGCTTTAATAAGTTCATCAGCAACCCTAAGGGTATTAGTTGGATGTACGTTATTATCAATATTACCATGTGTTAGCAATAGATGTCCCTTCAAATTCTCTGCAAGAGATTGATTTGTCTTAATTTTAGCATCCCAACTTAGTTCTTTCTTTTTATTACCCTCATCATCTTCCTTTTCTTCGTATTCAGCAATAATACCATTATGGGTTTCACTCCACCACTTATTATAGATATTATTATCATGATTACCAGCTGAAGAACAAGCTACATCATAAAAATCAGGGTATGATAAAAGTGCAGCAGTCGACATAAATCCACCACCAGAATGACCAAATATTCCAACATTATCAAGGTCAATCCAAGAATGCCTCTCAGATAACTGTTCTAAAGATCTCTTATCATCAGCCAAGGCATAATCTCTAAGATTCTGATAACCAAAAGTATGATAGTATTTAGAACGCATAGGACTTCCTCCCCTATGACCCATACTAACAACAATAAATCCCAGTTGCGCAAGAGCTGTATTATACCTACCAGACACTGTAAAATCATTTGTAAATGATTCAACCTGTGGGCCAGGATATACATAAGAAATTATAGGATATTTTTTTTCAGGATCAAAATCAAAAGGCTTATACATCACACCGTATAAATCAGTTATACCATCAGCTGCCTTAACTTTAAATCTTTCAGGCATTTTCCAACCAGCATGAACCAAAAGGCTTAAATCAGCCTTCTCAAGATTCATTATCTTATTACCAAAAGCATCCTTAAGGATAGATTCAGGCACATGATCCACCGATGAAAAATTGTCAACAAAAAATTTACTAGATTCTGAAAAATTAGTCCTATGATTGTATTTTTCAGAAGTTATAAGCTTCATCCCTGAACCATCAAAATTTGAACTATATACCATACTATAATATGGATCTACATTTTTTTCTTTTCCAAATGCTTGATAGTAAACTTTTCTCTTTAATGTATCAATATCTTGAATTCTTCCAGTAATAAAATAACCTCCATTTGTAATTTTATTTTTTAATCTTCCAGTATTCCCATCATATAAATAAAGTTGACCCCAACCATTCTTTTCAGACCAGTAGATCAATTCCTTACCTTCATTAATAACTGCAAGCTGACTATAGTTCCAATTAAAATATGGATGATTTACTTCAGTAAACAAAGATTTTATTGATCCATCAGAAGTATTGACGTATGAAATATCCAAAGTATCACTTGTTCTGTTCATCCTAGTCATGTACAATCTGTCTGAAGTTTTTCCAGGTAAATGAAGATTAATAGACTGATCAATAAATTTATCAACATCAACATCTATTCTAGACTTAGAATTAACATCAAAAATTTCAAGCACTTCCTGAGGAATATTTTTTTCACCAGGCATAGCATACTTATATATTTCTAACTCTGGTCTAGGATCTTTAAGGGTATTAATCACAAACAAATCATCAACTTTTCTAGCATCTGAACGATTCACATACAATTTCTTTGAATCTTTAAACCATGTAGCCCGTGATCTAAATCTTTTATCTGTAGTTGTATCACCATGCTTCCACTGATAAGAAAACCAACGTTCTCCATCAGTAGTTAATTGAATTTCAACACTATCTTCATCGCCAACTTCCATTAGAAAAAGATTATGATTTTTTGCAAAGACCATATAGATAGAATCTGGTGAATATCTTGCCCACTCATTATCTTCCTCCTCATTTACTGAATCTCCCTTAATTAAATTCTTTGATAAGATATTATACTTATATTCAATGCTATCAACACTAAAAGTAAGTGTTTTATTATCCTCCTCTAATTCCAAATCTTCTAACTCTAGGTTATTATGATTTACCGGCTTTCTAGTTAATTCAGATAATTTTGCAGAAAAATCAAGATTATCCAGCATTTTAGTTTTTGTTTTCTTTATTGGATCAACAACATAGAAATGTTTGCCATTTGTTGTCGTGTACGAATACCAAAACTTATCACTCTCATGAAACCACTTTGGTGAAATTCGAGTAGTCTTAAGCATTTCACTTAAGTTTTTTTGGCTAAACTTTTCTGCAGCTTTAAAATTCGCCTTTTGAGCATTTAATGAAAAAGTAATAAAAAATAACAATAGGAATAATCTCATAATATTTAGGTTTATACCAGTTAAGGTATCAAAAATATTACGAAAAAAAAAAATTGATGTCGGGGTGGCAGGATTCGAACCTGCGACCTCCGCGTCCCAAACGCGGCGCGATAACCGGGCTACGCTACACCCCGAAAATGAAGTGTGCAAATTTATAAAAGAAAATTCATCTAAAACAATGGTTATGTCAAAGAATATTATTCAAAATAAGATATTTATCATTATTTATTGAATAGGATTTTTATATATTTAAATATTAAAAAAAAAGTATGAAAATTTCAACTACAGAAAATATCCCAGGAATGACAATTACTGATTCTTTGGGTATTGCAAGAGGAAGTACAGTAAGAACAAGAAATGTAGGTAAAGATATTATGGCTGCATTTAAAAATCTTGTGGGAGGTGAAGTGGCAGAATATACAAGATTACAGGCTGATGCAAGAGAAGAAGCTCTTCAAAGAATGATTAAAGATGCCGAAAATTTAGGTGCCGATGCTGTTATATGTGTTAGATTTCAGACATCAGTAATGATGGCAGGAGCATCAGAACTACTAGCCTATGGAACAGCAGTAAAAACTAAATAAATTTATTTTTTATACTTCTCAAACCAGGCAGTAATAGCATTTACTTTTGCAATTAAATTACTAGGCCTAGCAGCAATACCATGACTTGCTCCAGGAATTCTAACAAGCATCGACTCAACATTATTAAGTTTTAAGCCAGCATAAAACTGTTCACTCTCTGCCATAGGCGTTCTAAAATCTTGTTCTCCCGTCAACAGCATTGTAGGTGTCTTAACATTTCCAACATATGATATAGGTGATCGTTCCATATACTGATCAAGATTATCCCAAGGAAGACCAGGAAACCAGTACTTATAAAAAAAAGATACATTATCAGCGTAAAGCACAAAACTGTACCAATTAATTACTGGTTTTGCTACCACCGCCGCATTAAACCTATCAGTCTTACCAACAATCCATGAACTAAGCACACCACCACCACTTCCACCGGTAACAAACAAATTATCTTTATCTATATAGTCTCTTTCAAGCACATAATCTACTCCAGACATTAAATCATCATAATCTTGACTTGGATAATTATGATGTATCAAATTTCCAAATTCTTTGCCATAACTAGTGCTACCTCTTGGATTTATATATAACACCACATATCCTTTGCTAGCGTATAACTGAACCTCTGCAGAAAATCTAAATCCATAATTCGTAAATGGTCCACCATGAATTTCTAGAACTAATGGATATTTTTTCTTAGAATCAAAATGTGGTGGTTTAACAAGCCATCCCTGTACTTTTCTTCCATCATAGGAAGATTCATACCAAATCTCTTCTACCTTACCAAGCTCTTTATAATCAAACAAATCTTTATTTAATTCAGTAAGTCTATTTTTTGATCCATTATATCCTACTGCCAAATCTGAAGGATTATAAACATTACCATATGTGAAAGCATACCTTCCATTTTTTGATATACTATACGTTCCTCCACTATATGGTCTGCCTAATGACAACCCTCCAATTTCATCTACTATATCTTTTACTTTACCAGAGATAGACATGTATGCAAGCTTTGTCATCCCCTTATCATCATACTGAAAAAATATTCCATTACCATCTCCTGACCAATTTATGTTACTTATATCTCTGTCAAAATCTTTAGAGATATTTCTTATATCTTTCCCATCACTTTTCATAACGTATAAATTGTTCTGTTGATATCCTAAATACTTATCATCAAAACCCAAATATGCTATACTAGAATTGTCAGGAGATACCTGTGGGCTTGAATCAGGACCAAGTCTAGAAGTTAGAGGTTTAATTTTTTCAGTTTCAATATTTAAAAGATATATCTCAGAATTATTGGGTTCTAAATCAGAATTTTCATGAAGATTAGCAGAAAATAACAACTCTTTATTACTGAGCCACTTTGGAGAACCAACATTTTTTTGAAAAAAAGTTAATTGCCTAGGGGTTCCTCCCTCTAAAGGAAGAGTAAAAATTTGTGTATTACCTTGTTTAACATATCCTCTACCATCATTCCTATAATTTATATCATCTATCTCAATTGGCGGTTCATTCCATTTAGCACCTTCAGGCTTTTCAGGCATTTTAATTAAATTATTTTCAGACTCTTTCACAAAAGAGTTAAAGGCAAGATATTTATCATCATCAGACCAATCCACGGATCCAATAGAACTTTGCATATTAGTAAGTTTTTGAATAGATCCCTGATCAAGTCTATAAATATATAATTGAACAGAACCGTCGGAATCCGATTTGTATATAAAATTTTTTCCTGAATTAGACCAAATAGGAGAAAAATCATTTTTATTACCCGTAGTTATAGGGGTATTATTTGTTCCATCAAAATTTATCATCCATACATTAGAAAAATTTTTATCGGTCATAATATCCTTAAAATTCCTAACATATAAAATTTTTTTTCCATCAGGAGAGATGTGTGGATCCGATACATATTCTAGACTAAAAACGTCTATAGGCTCTAATTTTTTTGAGGATTGAGAAAATGAAATGTAAGAAAAGAAAAAGAAGAAAATTAGATAATATAATCTATTGATAAATTTGGTTTCCATAATATTTTACTATATTTAAAATTGTCAGAAAATTGAGTTAATATTTAAATGTATAAATTTTATAATTATGAATAATCAAATAAGCAGAAGAAATTTAATAAAACTTCTTGGAGTATCAGGAATAGCACTTCCTCTGAGTGGATTATCAAAACCAATTGAGAACAAAATTTTTAAAAAACCAAAAACTGACGATCCAATAAAATTAAGCTCAAATGAAAACCCTTACGGACCATCACCCAAAGTAAGAAATGCTATTATAGATGCTTTCGATGAAGCATGTAGATATCCTTACTCACGAGTTGCTGAGCTTGAGGCAATGATAGCAAAAAAAGAAGGAGTATCTCCTGACATGGTATTAGTGACCGGTGGATCAAACGAAGCTCTCAGAGCAACAGGAAGACATTTTGGGATAGAACAAAAAGAAATTATCGCTTGTAAACCAACATACCTAGCACTATTAACATATGCTAAAGATTTTGGATGCGATATAAATTGGGTACCACTAGATAAAGATCTAAAGTATGATTTAAATGAAATTTCAAGGAGAACATCTAAAAATACGAGCATGGTATTTATTTGTAACCCTAATAACCCTACAGGGACAATGGTCGGATCTAATGAACTTGAAGATTTTTGTGTGTCTACCTCAAAGCAAACATGTGTCTTTGTAGATGAAGCGTATTATGATTATTCAATATTAGATGGATATCCAACAATGATAAAACTTGTAAAAAAAGGTCATAACATCATTGTGTCAAGAACTTTCTCTAAAATATACGGACTTGCAGGTGTTAGAATAGGATATATCATTTCAAATCCAGAGAGAATAGCTAATATTAAAAAATGTACTATGGCAGGGACTAATATGCTTGCAACACATGCAGCCATGGCAGCATATGATGAAACAGATTTTTTCGAGTATAGTTTGAATAAAAACAAAGACGCACTAAATTATTTCTATGGACTCTTTGAAGAGCTTAATCTTGAATATAGAGAATCCCATACAAACTTTGTCTTCTTCAAGACTGGAGTACATATAGACAAATTTGGGGAGTATATGAAAGAAAGAGGCATCCTTGTTGGAAGACCATTTCCTCCTTACTATGACTGGTGTAGGATAAGTACAGGAAGAATTGAAGATGTTAAAATTTTTGGTGAAAAATTAAAAGAGTACTACTCCTAATTTTATTAGAATTTAAAGTAAAAAAAATGAAAAATTTTATTACATATTTGATATTTTTTTCTCTACTTCTTTTTTCTTGTTCAGAAAAAGAAAATTCCAGTACTCCCAACATAGTAATCATTTTTATGGATGATATGGGATACGGTGACATTTCTAATTTTGGTGCCATAAATTACAAAACCCCTAACCTTGATAAACTTGTCAATAATGGTATGCTCTTTACCAACTTCTACTCTGCACAAGCTGTGTGTAGTGCCTCTAGAGCTGGATTATTAACAGGCACATACCCTAACAGAATAGGAATAAGTGGTGCTTTAATGCCATACTCTAATATAGGGATACATACAAATGAAAAAACAATTGCTGAAATTGTCAAAGAGAAAGGATACGCTACAGCAATTTTTGGAAAATGGCACCTTGGTCACCATAAAAAATTCTTACCTACTAATCATGGATTTGACACATACCTAGGAATACCTTACTCTAATGATATGTGGCCAGTAGATTTTGATGGTAACCAAATACCAGATACATCTGATTGGAGAAAAAAAAGTTATCCTCAACTTCCCTTAATTCAAGATTTAGAAAAAATTAAAGAAATAAGAACATTGGAAGATCAATCGACACTTACAACTCTGTACACAGAAAAATCAGTTGAGTTCATAAACAAAAATAAAAACGATCCTTTTTTCCTATATCTTCCCCATTCTATGCCTCATGTACCAATAGCTGTTTCTAATAAATTTCATGGAAAAAGCAAACAAGGTCTCTATGGTGATCTAATGATGGAAATTGATTGGTCAGTTGGAGAAATAATGAATGCTCTTAAAAAAAATAACATTGATAAAAACACACTTTTAGTTTTTACAACTGATAATGGACCATGGTTAAATTTTGGTAATCATGCTGGATCTACAGGAGGACTTAGAGAAGGCAAGGGTACAAGTTTTGAAGGAGGACAAAGAGTTCCAACTGCAATGATGTGGCCAAATGTAATTCCAAAAGGAAAAATTGTAAATCAAATTGCATCTACTATAGACTTACTTCCAACAATAACCCATATTATAAATGGAAATTTACCTAAACACACAATCGATGGAGTTAACATTTTAAGTCTTCTCGAAGGAAAAGATGATAATCCTAGAGACCATTTCTTATACTACTATGGAAATAATAATCTTGAGGCTGTTAGAAAAGATAATTGGAAACTAGTTTTACCTCATAAATCCAGATCATATAAGGGTGTTCTTCCTGGAAATGATGGCCATCCAGGAAAATACAATAGAATTCAAACTAAACTTGAATTATATAATTTAAGAAGAGACCCTGGAGAAGAATATAATGTAATTGATTTATATCCAGAAATAGTTAAAGAAATAGAGGAATTAGTTGAAAAAGCCAGAAGAGATCTAGGTGATAATTTAACTGAAAGAAAAGGTAACAACATAAGATCAGTTGGCACATTATAATTGTTTTTTTATCTTTATTATCATTAAATTTTAAAATGAAAAAATCAAAATTCTGTATACTACTTTCTATATTTTTTTTCTTTTCATGTAATGAAGAAGAAGATCTATCATTGAATGAAATAGATAACATTTTAGACACTTTTGAAGAATACGTATCAAATGATAACCATTCATCAGATTATATTTATGATCAAAATAAGCTACACAGATTTGATTTGTATTTAAGTGATGAAAATCTTGAAAAAATTAACAGTGATCCTGCTGCAGAAAATTATGTTGAAGGGTCTTTAGTTTTTGAAAATGAAATAATCAATGATGTTGGAATAAGATATAAAGGATCTATTGGTGCTTGGGTAGGATGTCTCTCTAATGATGACTGGACAAATCCAAGTGGGTACAAAACCTGCCCAAAACTTTCAATGAAAATAAAAATTAATTGGAGAGATGATAAAACTTTTTATGGTCTTAAAAAACTTCAATTTCATTCTCAAAATTTAGATCCATCAAAAATGCATGAAAGACTTGGCTACTGGATGTTTAGAAAATTTGGAGTTCCTACAGCAAGATCAACTCATGCAGTATTATATATAAATGGAGAATTCAATGGGATATTTGCAAATACTGAAAATATTGATGGACCATTCACCGATAAACACTTTGAAAATGGTGATGGAAATCTCTATAAAGAAGTCTGGCCAATTAATAGTAATGGCACAGTAAATAGTGCAAACTATTTTATAGATGGTCTAAAAACCAATGAAGAAATAGCGGATGTTTCCAAAATCATAAAATTTGGAACAGAAGTTCAAAATGCAAATGGTAATAATATTCATCAAATTGTAGATAACTGGATGGATATAGATCAATTTTTAAAGAACATAGTCGTTGACAGAAGAATTGCAAATGATGACGGGTTTTTACATTGGTATGAAAATGATGAAAATTATTATTCCAGTCATAACTATTATTGGTATGAAAGTGAATTAAATGAAGAAATTCAACTTATTCCATGGGATCTTGATAATGCTTTTGAAAATTTAATTACTGACGTGAATCCTGTAACCCCAATCAAAGATGAATGGTATGAAACCACCGCAAATTGTAATGGATTTCGGCATGGGCTATTTTTAATAAAACAAAAATCTGCCGCATGTGACAAAATAATAGGTAGCTTCATCACTTATAAGGATAGGTACGATAGTCTTGACAATGTATTTAAAGAACAATACTTTAATATGAGTAATATTAATAATCTTTTATCTCAATGGTCTAACCAAATTGAAGATGCTATAAAAGAAGCAAATCAAAAATTTGGAAATGCTGAAATTAATGTAACTAATTGGAAAGGTGAAATTGAAAAATTAAAAACACAAATTGAATTATCTTTAAACTAAATGAAAAAATATACTATACACATATCCTTACTCTTCTTGTTTATAACTATTTCTTGCAAGAATAAAACAAACAATATCCCTATAAATGAACATAAAATTCAGTCTATGTTATGGCAACAAAATGCAGCTGAATATAGAGCATTATGCTATCAAGCATTCAATTTTGCTACAGTAAGACTTGATAATATTTTAGAAAATCAAAATGCTGATAAACCTCTTGCAATTATAGCAGACATAGACGAGACAGTTTTAGATAACAGTCCATACGATGTCATGCTGATTGAGTCAGATACTAGATATGAAAAATCTTCTTGGATAGAATGGGGAAAGTTAGAAATTGCAAAACCAGTTCCTGGAGTACTTGAATTTTTGTCCTATGCAAACAAAAAAGGCATCGAAATCTTTTATATCTCAAACAGATATAATGAACAGCTACTAGAGACGAAAAATAATTTAAAAAAATTAGGATTTCCGAATTCTGATGATAACCACATCCTACTGAGAAAAGAAGTTAGCAGTAAAAAAAGTAGAAGAGCTATGGTTAGCAACTCTCATAAAATAATAATGCTACTTGGAGATAATCTTACTGATTTTTCAGAAGTTTATGACAACAAAAAAACTAAAGAAAGAAACCATTTAACTGATAGTCTAAAACATCATTTTGGAAATAATTTTATTTTATTACCAAATCCAATGTATGGTGACTGGGAATCTAAAGGAATTTATGAAGGTGAAAGCTGGAACATTATTCAAGAAGATTCTATCAGAAGATCAAAAATCATCTCCTACTAAAAAAAATTATTTTAATTTTTTTTGAAAATAAGGAAATTTCTTTGTAGCCCTTTTCATCAAATAATCTATAAGATCATCTGTATTAGAACCAATATCACTTGTCTTAAGATCTCTAGTGCCCCAATTCCATAATAATTGTCCTTCTTTATCATATAAAGCCAAGTCAGCACTTGATTTTCCAGAAGATATTCTACCTAATGCACCTCCAAAAGGAACTAATTTACTTGCAACCTTCAATCCAATAGCAAGACCTGTTGACAATAGCTTAGCTGATTCAACACTACCAATAATAACTGCATCAACACCAAGAATTTCACATAATTCTTCTGGTAAATAAGTTTCAACATCATTATTAGTTTGAGAAATTTCAGCTCTACTTAATAATGCATTAGTCCTCGCAACAGGCTGTAATTGAGCAGCTATTTTACCTTTCGACATTTTTTTAAGAATTCTAGATGCAAAAGCTGCCTGACATGATGTTCTACCATCTCTTTCTGCATTCTCAGTATTTTTTTCAAATTCTTCTTGAGTCATTTTTTTTGGTTTCTTTGCTGTTATAATAAATTTGAAAGGTATAATAGCAAAATTTTTATGTGTTCTAACTGTTGCTTTAGCACCTGGTGCTTCATAATCCCTCTGAGCTAGAATATCAGAGCTCCACATAGAAATCAATAAGATGATTATAAGTTTTTTCATAATTAAAAATTTTATATTTGATTTAACGTTATAAAATTAAAAATAAACAATGCAAACTATAAGAACAACAAAAGTATTAATTCTTCTTTTCTTCATTTTTTCATTTCTTTCATGTACAAATCTAAATGAAAGTAAATTTTCCTATTTCTCAGAACAATTTGCAGACCTTAAAATTTTACGTTATCAAATACCTGGATTTGAAAATTTATCTCTAGATCAAAAAAAACTCGTATACTATCTTACAGAAGCCGGTCTAAGTGGAAGAGATATTATGTATGATCAAAATTATAGACATAATCTAAAAATTAGAAGAGCACTAGAAAATATTCATATTTCTTATCAAGGAGATAAAAATAATAATCAATGGAAAGCATTTGAAATTTATCTTAAACGTATATGGTTCTCTAATGGTATTCATCACCATTATTCAAATGATAAATTTATTCCAGGATTTTCTTCTGAATATCTTCAAGAACTTCTTGATGAAACAAATATAAAACTTGAAAAAGAAGCATTTAATGTAATTTTTAATAAAGAAGATGGTAAAAAGGTAAATCGTGATGCAACAAAAGGAATAGTCAAAGGCTCAGCAGTTAATTTTTATGACCCCGATATTACAGAAAAGGAAGTTGATACTTTCTATGAAAATTTATTGGTTCCTAACCCTAAAAAACCTATCTCTTTGGGATTAAATTCAAAACTTGTTAGGGTAAATGGTGAAGTAGAAGAAAAGGTATGGAAAAAAGGAGGTATGTATTCTGCATCTATTGAAAAAATTATTCAAAATCTTGAATTAGCTAAAAAATATGCTGAAAATGAAAAGCAAGCTGATGCATTTGACCTATTAATTAAATACTATGAAACTGGAGATCTTGAAATATGGGATGATTATAATGTAGCATGGGTTGAAACTACTGAAGGAGATGTAGATTATATTAATGGTTTTATAGAAGTATATAATGACCCTAAAGGATACAGGGGTTCATATGAATCAGTGGTTCAAATAAAAGATTTTGAAATGAGCAAAAAAATGTCTGCCATTTCAAATGAAGCTCAATGGTTTGAAGATAATTCTACAATCATGGATGCTCATAAGAAAAAAAATGTTGTTGGAATATTATATAACACAGTGAATGTTGCTGGTGAATCAGGAGATGCTTCTCCATCAACTCCGATAGGAATTAACTTACCTAATGCAAATTGGATTAGAGCAAACCATGGATCTAAATCAATCTCTCTTGGAAATATTCTTTATGCTTATAGCAATGCAGGTAGTTCAGGGAGATTAGAAGAGTTTGCGTATAGTAAAGAAGAAATAGAATTAGAAAAAAAATATGGAAAAGACGCAGATAATTTACATACAGCGCTCCATGAAGTTATTGGTCATGCTAGCGGCCAAATTGTAGAAGGAGTTGGTACACCTAAAGAAACATTAAAAAGCTATGCCTCTTCACTAGAAGAAGCAAGAGCTGATCTTGTAGGTTTATATTTTATTTCAGATAAAAAAATGGAAGATCTTGGAATATCACCTTCAGCAAAAGATATGGGGAGAACAAGTTATGATGGGTACATTAGAAATGGTTTAATGACACAGTTAATAAGAATTAAATTAGGAAATGATGTAGAACAGTCACATATGAGAAATAGACAGATGGTTTCTAAATGGGTATATGAAAAAGGACTTGAAGATAATGTAATAGAAAAAGTAGTCAAAGATGGAAAAACATATTTTGTGATTAATAACTATGAAAAACTAAGAGAGTTATTTGGAAATCTTTTACGAGAAATACAAAGAATAAAATCTGAAGGAGATTTTGAGGCTGGAAAAAATTTGATTGAAAATTATGGAGTAAAAGTAGATCAGAAACTCCATAAAGAAGTACTTGAAAGGAACAGCAAATTTACTTCAGCTCCATATAGTGGTTTCATCAACCCTGAGCTGGTACTTATTCAAGATGAAAAAGGAAACATAATAGATGTTAAAGTGGTGCAACCTGAAAGTTTTGCAACTCAAATGCACGATTATGCAAAAAAATATTATACTCTTCCTGACGAGAACTAGAATCTAATTTTGATAATACATTTTAACTAATGAAATTCGCCCATTTTCATTCCAAAAATTATTAAATAAAAAAACTCTCAAATATTACAAAATACTGAGAGTTTTATGCTTTTAAAAAATAATAAACTAGAATAGATAAGCTATTGATACTCCAACTGATCTAGCCTTAGCAGAAAGCAAATCCTCCCAACCATCCATATCATTAAATGCATTACTTATTCCCCAAACTAATCCAAGTCCTACTTGAATATTATCAATATCATAACCTAATCCCAATGAAAATCCCAAACCCAATGCATTTACTTCTTCTGAAGCTTCTTCCAAACTATAACCTAAAACCGGACCAGCATAAACATTAAAGCCTTGTAAATCATCTGCTAAATAATATTTTACATCAGCTACAAGACCAAGAGCACTAACACTTTCCCCATCAGTAAAAACTATTCCATAACCTAGTACAGGTTGAACAGCAATACGATCTGTAATACCTGCCTTATACGTTACTCCAATAGTAGTGCCAAAATCACTTCCTTCACTATTACTTAGACCTAAAATTTTCACCTGTGTCCAATTCATTGAAGGTGAAACACGAACACCGATCTGACTATATCCAACAGAAGAAAGAAACAAAAAACTAAAAATAAATAATAACTTTTTCATAAAATTAATTTAGTTAAACATTAAAAACTCAAAGAACATTGAGCAAAATATCAATTATTTTATTGAATACTTCAAAATAGATAAAAAAAAGATTGTATGATAATTTAGTAATTCCAAAAGAAATTTAGTGATCCCGATAGGATTCGAACCTATGACCTACTGCTTAGAAGGCAGTTGCTCTATCCAGCTGAGCTACGGGACCATTTTTAAAAAAGCAAAAGTAATTTTATTAAATAACTCTTGCAAGGGCAATAATATCAATTTATTTCCTTTTCATTTGAATAGTTCTATTCGACACTAGTGGTTTTGCAACAAAGCCGACAAAAAGTATATAAATTAAACCTAAAAAGATTATAAGCATACCTATTTTAAGACCCATAAACTCTCCTATTAAAGCTATCAAAAAAGGAAAAATTGCTCCACCTACAATACCTGAAATCAATATTCCAGAAAACATACCATGATGTTCTTTTATTGAATTTAATCCTAATGCTATCATTACTGACCATATTCCTGAAATTGTAAAACCAATTAATTTAAAAGAAAAAATTGAAAATTCAGCACTAGAAAATAAAGCAGTTAATATCAAAACAGATGATGAAATAGCATATATTTTAAGTAAGAAACGACTACTAAAAAACTTGATTAAAAATAAACTTACTACAGTTCCAATAGTTAGATTACCCCAATAACTTGATATAACTTGTACACCAACTACATTTGGATCTAAATTATGATACTGATTTAAAAATTCTGAAGACCAATTATTTATTCCCTGTTCAACTCCTACATATGCGAATATTCCAAAAAAATATAAATACGTAATTCTTTTATTTAAAAAATAATTGAATGACCCCATATCACTATATTTCTCATCTGATTTTAATTCTATCAATGGGAATCTGAGAAAATAAATAATAATAATAGTTACTATTGAAACAATAACAAATAACCAATAAACAGAAAGCCAAGGCATTTCTATAATGCTATTTATGCCAAATGTCAATTTATTTTGAAGAATATAAGAATAAAATTTTGGACTTAGAAATGATGCAAATCCAAAAACTAATTGAGCCAAAATTGAATAAAAAGCAAAATTTTCTGCACTAACAGCAACTCTTAGTAAGGGATTAATAACAACTTGCAAGATTGCCATCCCAGTTCCTATCAAAAAAAAAGAAATAATTAAACTATAATAACTAGGAAAAATTGAAATAGAAAGAGCTCCACATAACGATACTAAAAATCCAAAAATGATCATTCTCTTTCCTCCATATTTTTCCATATTTAAACCTGCCGGTATTGAAAAAATACCATAAGCAAAAAAAAAGGATAATGGCAAAAAAGAGGCAAATAATAAACTTAAATCAAATAATCTTATAAATTCTGGAATAACGGGACCAATTATGTTAGTTATAAAAGAGATAATAAAAAATACCACCATAACAAGGATGACAATAATATAATTGAATTTTTTTTTCATAAACTAAATAATTCTTAAAATATTTATTTTATTTTTTTTGCTTTAAATATTCCATTTGGCTGAATAAATGAAATTTCAATAACTTTTCCTTTATTATCAATTTTAAATTCCAATTTATAACCATCTAAAATTTTAAATGCAAATTTATCAATAGCAATAGGATATAATTCGTACTCTGGTTGACCAGGAACAAAAACATAAAGCACATCACCTTTTATATATGTATTAACAATTATATCAGCAGTAAGTTCATAGTTACCAACATATTTTTCCAATGTTTCTTTATCCATATCAATTTTATTCAACTTTCTATCAAAGACAATGGGATTTTCGATAGCAGGCTCAAAATGCACACTTAAAGATTCAATATCCCCCTGACCATTTGCAGAAAAAGTTACTAAAAATTGATTATAAGAAATATCCATATCAACCTTACCATCAACAACTTCAACAGGTTGAAACGTATCATAATGATAGTGATTAAGCCATAATTTTAAATAAGGAGAAATTGCAAATAAAGAATCATTTTCTACAACTAATTCCAATTTTCCATAGCCTAGATTTGAATAACTTCCAACATATTCCTCAAGAAAATGAGAAGGTTTTGTGCCTTCTTTCTTATTAGAACTAAACTTTGTTTTAGCTTCTTTCTGATTTTTTTTAGCTTCTTTAATATCTTTCAATGCAATTTTAAGCCAGTCTGTCTTTTCTACTTCAAGCATTCTATCTACTATAATATTTCTTGCAATTGAAGGAATGCTAGATCCCCCTTGATTTGCCAAAACAACTATACCTACACTATCCGATGGAAAAAACACAGTGCTAGCCTGAAAACCATCAATTGAACCGCCATGTTCCACTCTGTAATGACCTTTATATGAAGAAAGTGACCATCCAAAACCATAGTTTGCAAAGTGCAATCCTGGTCTATCATCCATTGGAAGACTGGCAGCCATCACATTTTGAGAACTTATAGCTTCCCTAACATATGAAGCAGGTAAAATTTCTTTATCACCATATTTTCCTCCATTAATCCATGTAATTAACCATTTAGACATTTCATTTACACTGCTATTTATACTTCCCGCTGGTCTCATTCCAGCAATCTTATAGTAATCCGTTTTTTTGTGCTCTTCCAAATAACCAATGGCAGCATTTTCCGCCTCTTTCATTTCTGCTATAGAAAGATTAGACCTTACCATTCCCAATGGCTCAAAAAACATGCTTCTTATATTATCCTCCCACAGGTTTCCTGTAATTCTTTCCCCAATTACTCCTTGCAACAAAAACATAAAATTGTTATAATAATATTTATTTCTTACACTAGTAAATGGTTCATGGTACTGTATTCTGGTAATCAAACTATCCTTAGAAAAAGTAGGAAAAAAATACCAAGAAAAATCGTGTCTAGGAATTCCCGTTCTATGACTCATCAAATCCCTTATCGTAATCATATCATTCATCTGAGCATTATAAAATCTCAATTCTTTCACATAATCAATCGGACTATCTTCAAAATCAAGTTTTCCTTCTTTATTTAATAAACCAAGTATGGAAGAGGTAAACGCCTTGGTGCAAGATCCAATAGCAAACAAGGTATTAGCATCTACTTTGATTTTATTTTCATAATCCCTGTATCCAAATCCCTTAGAATATAATACCTTATCCTTTTCAACTATTGCAACAGCAAATCCCGTCTCATCTAAAGATTTTAAAATTTTTTCTAGCTCTCCATCAAGACCTTTTAATCTATCATCAGATTGAGCAAATAAATTAGATGAAAGTCCACAAAAAATAAGTAATACTAACAGTAAATTTTTCATATTAATTTTCGTAATGTTGTTAAGAAACAAATCTAATTAATTATCTTAGCAAAATTTTTTTTTTAAATTAAAGTTCAAATAATGGATATTAATTACACAAAACAACAAATTAAATATTATCAAGACTTTCCTATCAAAGGTGTAGAATATATCGACTTAAATCCAATTTATAAAAATCCAAAAGCAAGAAACATATTAGTGACAGATTGTATTAGACTAATAAAAAATATTGAATTTGACTATTTTGCCCTTATTGAATCAAGAGGTTTTTTAATTGGTTCAATACTGGCCGATAAACTTGAAAAAGGCATTATACTTCTTAGAAGTAAAAAAGATAGACTTCCTGGTAAAATATTTACAGTAAAACATAAACTAGAATATGGAGATGCTATAATGCAAGCTCAAGCAGGAACTGGAAAAGTTTTAATTTTTGATGATGTTTTAGCTACTGGAGGAACAGCAAATGGAGCATTCAAAGTTTTAAATAAAGCAGGATATACTCCAGTTTTTTCATTATTTCTAGCAGAACTATCTCAATTTAAAACTATTTGCGATACACCTCACAAAAGTTCAATGATATTATAAATCATAAAACCATATTTAATAGATTAAATCATAATCCTTAATTATATTTAACCATGGAATTAGAAATAATACTTTTTTTCTCAATAATAGTAGTGAACTATCTTTTTTTAAAATATGATATAGTAGAAGCTGAAGATCACAAATTAGGATATTCAATTGGAGTAGCTATATTTTCCATAGTTCTAGCATTAATCGTCAGAACTTTATTTGTTGGTTAAATAATAACTCTAATAATTTATACTGTAACTCTTATTTAAAAAAAATTCATCAATACAGAACTTGTGAATATATTGAGCGGAGAGAGGGGGATTCGAACCCCCGGTACGCGTTATTGCGTACGGCAGTTTAGCAAACTGCTGGTTTAAGCCACTCACCCACCTCTCCAATAATTTGGAAAACAAATATAATTACATCATTTAGACATCGTAAATTTTTAATGATATTTCTATTTGTGAAAAAGAGTTAAATAAACACTAATTTTTCTTAAAAAAAATTCAATTACATATTTTTGCTGATAATGGAATACATAAAAGAATTTGGATTTATTGAAATATTATTAATACTGACATTCATTATATTTTATTTAATATATATAGTTAGGTTATTAAGAATCAACTCTAGAATTTCTGTTAGCTTCAAAGGAGTGATAACTAAAATTATTTTTAGGTCTACATACTTTTTTCTAATGATAATTGCTTTATTAGGACCATCTTTTGGAAGCAGCAAAAAAGAAATAAAAGTTATTGGAAAAGATATAATGATAGCTATTGACTTATCAGAATCAATGAATGCAAATGATATTCAACCATCACGATTAGAAAAAATAAAATTTGAACTAAAAAAAATTATAGATGAATTTAGCTCAGACAGAATTGGAATTATAATGTTTTCTAATGAAGCATATATACAATGTCCATTAACGTATGATAAAAATGCATTAAATCTATTTATAGAGACATTAAATACAGAACTTGTACCTAACTCTGGAACTGATTTTGGACCTCCTTTAGATTTATCATTAGATAAACTTTTAACCAATAAAATTCAAGAAAATGATAAATCAAAAATAATAATACTAATTTCAGATGGTGAAGATTTTGGAGAAAACACATATGAAATAGTAGATAAAATAAAAGAATCTTCAATTAAATTATTTACTGTTGGAATTGGAACAGCTCAAGGAACTAGAATAACACTAAGAAATGGATTATTTAAAAAAGATAAAAATGGCAAAGAGGTAATTACAAAACTAAATTCTACATCACTAAAAAAAATAGCAAATGAAACAAAAGGGAAATATTTTGAAATATCAAATCAAATAAATCAAATCAATGGAATGATTTATGAAATCAAAGAAATAAAAGGAGATTTAATTGATTCAAAATTTATGGATGTAACTAAGAATAAATATTTTTATTTTTTATTTGTGGCACTAATGTTAATGTCAATGGATTTCTTATTTAATTTTAAAATTATAAAAATATGAAAGTACTCATTCTAATCTTACTAGTTCTATTAAATAATATACTAGAAAATGATATTTCTAAAATAAATAAACTAACAAAAAATGCTGAAAAAGCTTTTAAAGAAAAAAATTATAAAGTAGCTATTAATGACTATAATACATTAATTGATTCTTTTAATATATCAAATGAAAAAATACATTTAAACCTTGCCCATTCATATTTACTAAGCAATGACACTTTAAAAGCGATTGAAAATTATAACATGGCGTCAATCACTAATAATAACAAAATAAAATCCATAGCATATCAACAACTTGGAAATATTAATGAAAGCAAAAATAAATTAAAAAATGCGACTGAATTTTACAAAAAATCAATTCTTTCTAATAATTCGAACCTTGATTCAAAATATAATTATGAGCTAGTAACAAAAAAACTTAAAGAACAAGAAAAAAAGAAGAAAGAAAAGAACAAGAAAGAAGAAGACAATAAAAATCAGCAAAATAAAGAACAAGAAAATAAAAATCAGCAAAATAAAGAAAAGAACAAGAAAGAAGAAGACAATAAAAATCAGCAAAATAAAGAACAAGAAAATAAAGAAAAGAACAAGAAAGAACAAGAAAATAAAAATCAACAAAATAAAGAACAAGAAAAATCAATAGAAGAAAAATTAAAAGAAGTTAATATGTCTAAAAAAAAGGCAGAAATGATTCTTAATGCATTAAATAACATTGAATTTCAGTATATTCAACAACTAAAAAGAAAAGCATCAAAAAAAATAGATAAAAACAAACCCGATTGGTAAACTAAATAATATGGAAAAAGCTATTAAAACAACAAATTTCAATTTCCCTAAACTTTCTGAAAAATATGAAGGTAAGGTTAGAGATGTATATCATCTAAATGACAAACTGGTTATGGTAGTAACTGATAGAATTAGTGCATTTGATTACGTATTACCAAGAGCAATACCATTTAAAGGACAAATTTTAAATCAAATTGCAAAAAAATTTTTAAAAATGACTGAAGACATCGTTCCTAATTGGATAGAATCTGTACCTGATCCTAATGTAACAATTGGAAAAAATTGTGAAACTTTTCCTGTAGAAATGGTTATTAGAGGTTATTTAACAGGACATGCTTGGAGAGAATACAAATCTGGTAAAAGAAAATTATGTGGAGTAGATATGCCTGATGGAATGAAGGAACATGACAAATTTCCTAATCCAATCATAACCCCAACCACAAAAGCACAAGTTGGACACGACGAAGATATATCTAAAGAAGAAATAATTAATAGTGATCTAGTATCAAAATCTGATTATGAAAAACTTGAAGAGTACACTTACAAAATATTTGAAAGAGGAAGTGAATATGCTAAATCAAAAAATTTATTATTGGTAGACACAAAATATGAGTTTGGAAAATTTAATGGAAAAATTATTCTCATTGATGAAATCCACACTCCTGATTCATCAAGGTATTTTTATGCTGATACATATGAAGAATTACAAAATAGTGACAAAAATCAAAAACAATTATCTAAAGAATTTGTTAGAGAATGGTTAATTGAAAATGGGTTTCAAGGAAAAGATGGTCAAAAAATTCCAGAAATGAGTGATGAGATTGTAAAATCTGCTTCTGAAAGATATATAGAATTGTATGAAAATATAGTAGGCGAAAAATTTATTAAAAGAAATACAACTAATATTTTAGAAGAAATAGAATCAAATATCAAACTTGCAATATAAAATTCAGATCTGAAAAACTAAAAAAGTAGTTTTATGAATACTTTTTCAACAAGCGAGCAAAATAAACGCAATAATATATTTTTTATTTTATCTGGCATATTTATAACCAATGCCATAATAGCAGAAATATTAGGAACTAAAATATTTGAATTTGATTTTATATTAAATTTTAACATGTCTGTTGGTGTAATAATATGGCCAGTTGTATTTATTACTACTGATATTATAAATGAATATTTTGGTAAAAAAGGAATAAAAAAAATAAGTTATTTTACAATTCTATTAATTATTTATGTTTTTATAATTATCTATATGTCAACAAAATTGACTCCTAATAATTATTGGCTAAATATAAATAGTGTTGATAATCATGGAAATCCTTTTAATATAGATTATGCTTACAACATCATTTTTCTCCAAAGTACTGGAATTATAATAGGTTCAATTATAGCATTTTTAATAGCCCAAATTCTTGATGTTATAATATTTCAGAAATTAAAGAAAATGACAAAAGGAAAATTTATATGGTTAAGAGCAACAGGATCTACTCTAATTTCTCAATTTATAGATAGTTTTGTAGTGTTATTTATTGCTTTTTACCTTTTAGCACCTAACGATAAAGTATGGTCTTTATCACAAGTTTTCTCCGTTGGCTTTGACAATTACACCTTCAAATTTATTATTGCGATTCTTATAACACCTCTAATATACCTTGCCCATTATCTTATAGATAATTACATGGGTAAAGATCTAGCAACAAAATGCAAAAACAGGGCCTCTAATATCTAGAGATATTTTTTATATTTGTTTTAGATTTATGATAAATGCAATAAGAGTAGTTTACAAATTAATAAGCTTTTTAATATTGTTTGTTTTAATAGGAACATTCTTAATTTATATTGAAGAAATTACCCTAAATCAAAATTCATATATTGATGAATCTGGAATTGAACAGTTAGGATATACTACAAAAAGTAATATTCCTATTATAATTTCTTTAATTATTTCTTATATACTAGCTTATCAAATACCTTGGTTTAATAGTAATAAAGATTAACTATTTCTTATATTATCTAATATTATAGCAGAAGATATTGCTACATTTAATGACTCCGCATTTCCATATTTTTTTATTGAAATCCATTTATCAACATACTTAGATACCTCTTTTGAAATACCATTAGATTCATTACCTAAAACGATAATTCCTTTATCAATTCTTGAAAAATTTCTTATGTTATCTCCATTTACAGATGTGCCAATTATATCATAATTTGATTTATTCAAAAAATTTGATAAATCTGTATAAATTGTTTCTACCCTTAAAAATGAGCCCATAGATGATTGTACAACTTTTGGATTATAAACATCCACAGTATCATTAGAGCATACTATATTTTTTATATTATACCAATCTGCAATTCTAATTATAGCTCCAAAATTTCCAGGATCTTTTATAGAATCTACTGCTAGTATCAAATCCTTAAAAGTAATATGATCTAAATTATAGCTTTTCATTTTTAATATGGCTAAACCAGTAAAATTATTTTTTAAAGTACTTATTGAATTTATTTGATTCTCAGAAGCTATAATAATTTTAGTTTTAGATAATTCATTTTTATACTTACCATATACTTCTTCTGTAATTATTATTTTTTCAATACTAAAATTTGATTTTTTTGCTTCTAATATTCCTTTTAGGCCCTCAACTACAAATAAATTGTAATTATTTCTATATTTTTTATGTTTTAAAGATTTTACAAGTTTAATTTGAGATTTAGATAACATAATTCTATTTTCCTCTAAATTTAGTCATATTGTTTGAATACATTAAAATATTAGATAATGAGATAACTATTTTTTTAAACAGTTATAACAATGAGTTTTTAGATTTTTTAATGCTATTAATAAGTAATAAATATATTTGGATACCACTTTATTTATTACTTATTTATCTGTTAAAAAAACTAGACTCAAAAAATTTCATCCGAAATATAAGCATATGTGTTTTATCAGTTATTATATCCGACTTTATAACTAGTTCATTGATGAAACCTTTCTTTGAAAGATTAAGACCTTGTTCTAATGAAGATTTAAAATCAATAATCAATATAGTAGGTACATGTAGTGGAAAATATGGATTTGCTTCATCCCATGCGTCTACTACATTTTCACTTGCTACAAGCTACTACTTAATAAATTCAAAAAAAATTAAATTTTTATTTGTATGGAGCCTAGTTATTGGATATAGTAGAATTTATCTTGGGGTTCATTTTTTTGCAGATGTTCTTGCCGGATTTTTTGTAGGAATGATTACTGCATTAAGTATATTTTATCTTTTTAAAAAATGAAAAAATATTTAATTGTATTACTAATAATTTCTTCTTGTACTAACGAAAATAGTTATAAACTACCTATCTATGGAAGAAAAGTAATATCAGAAAAAATAATAAATGGTGAAAAAATAATAGATACACTTAATCATACCATATCAAACTTTAGTTTTATTAACCAAGATGGTAAAACTGTAAATAATCTTACATTTAAGAATAGTATATACGTAGCAGATTTCTTTTTCACTTCATGTCCTGCAATTTGTCCATTAATGAAAAGTGAAATGATGAGAGTATATAGGAAATATATAAATGAAGAAAAAATCAAATTATTATCTCACACCATTAACCCAGAATTTGATACTGTTGAAAGACTTAAAAAATTTGCAAAAAAATTCGATGTGGATTCCAACAAGTGGCATTTTGTTACTGGAGATATTGATAAAATATATGAAATAGGATTTAAAAGTTATATGGTAACAGCTGCAAAAGATTCACTTTCACCAGGAGGATTTTTACATAGTGGTGCATTTTTATTAGTAGATAATAATAAAAATATTAGAGGAGTTTATGATGGAACTAACAAATTAGAAGTAAATAAATTGTTAAAAGATATAGATATTCTACTTGATGAAAGTTCAGATTAAAATCAAATATTATTTTTAATTATCTTATGAAGATATTTTCCTACAACATCAAACTCAACATTAACTAAATCATTTATTTTGATGTATTTTAAATTAGTTTTATTATAAGTATGAGGTATGATTGCAACACTAAACCTATCATTAGTCACACCAAAACATGTTAAACTGATACCATTAATACATATACTACCTTTTTCAACAATAAAATTTGAAAAAGATTGAGATATCTCAAAAACAAAATTCCAACTTTTTTTATTATCTATTATTTCAATACATCTAGCTACATCATCGACATGTCCCTGAACAAAATGACCATCCATCCTATCAGTTGCTAATAAACTTCTCTCCAAATTTATTATTGAACCTTTCTTAATAGTTAAAAAATTAGATTTATTCAGAGTTTCATTCACAAGAGTAACTGAATGAGATGTTTTATTAGATTTTGTTATTGTAAGACAAACTCCATTATGACTTACACTTTTATCAGGTTGTAAATCTTTACTTATTGAACTCAAAATAGTAATATCAAGATTATTACCTCTTTTTGATATAGAATCAACAACACCTATAGTTTCAATAATACCAGTAAACATCAAATAAATTAATTATAATATTTCAATGCAAACATAAAAGTTAAATTTGTTAGATAAAATGAAAAACATGGAAGAAAAAAAGATAGCAACTCAAAGCACAAAAATTTCAATGAGTGAAATGGTCATGCCTAATGACACAAATAACTTAAATACATTATTTGGTGGAAAACTAATGTACTGGATGGATATGGCAGCAGCAATATGTGCTCATAAACATACAAATAATGTTGTAGTTACTGCATCTGTAGATAACATAACATTTAAGGCACCTATACATAAAGGAGATATTGTTACTTTAAATGCATTTATAACAAGAGTATTTAATTCTTCCATGGAAATATTTATTGAAGTCACTGCCCAAAACAGTAATAAAAAAGAAAAAATTGAGAGTAACACTGCATTTTTTACGTTCGTTGCCCTAAATCAAAAAGGTAAACCTGTAAAAGTAAATGAAATATATCCTGAAAATAAAAATGATAAAAAACTATTTGATGGTGCATTAAGAAGAAGGCAATTGAGATTAATTCTAGCTGGAAAAATGAAACCTAAAGATGCAGATGAACTAAAATCTATATTTAATTAAATATTTCATTTAATTTCTCTCCAAGTCTTTTTCCTCTAAGTTCAGTATCCTTAGCAATAATTACACCATTAGGATCAAGAAGAAAACCTTTAGGAATTCTATCAATATTATAAATACTTGCTGCTTCAGATTGAAAATATTTTAAATCTGAAACATTGTACCAAATTAAATTATCTTTTTTTATTGCATTTACCCAATCTAATCTTGACCTATCAAGTGAAACCTGATAAATCTCAAATCCTTTATCTTTATATTTTACATAATTTTTTAAAATATTAGGATTTTCCATTCTACAAGGCCCACACCATCCAGCCCAAAAATCCAATAATACATATTTTCCTCTTAAACTAGATAGAGCAACATCTTTACCAGTAGTATCACTTAAAATTATTTCGGGTGCAACACTACCAATAGAAACAGATTTAATTTTATTAACCTTTTTTTCAAAAGATTTAAAATAAGAATTATAAGAAAAATTATCTCTATATTTTATTAAAGTACTATCCCAAAAACTTATATTATTATCAATATCTAAATAATCCGACGTTATAATAACCGCAAGAGAATTATTAACAGTTCTTAGATAATTTTTTAAAAATTTTTCAAAATCAATTTTTAAAATATTAGCATCATATCTAAGTTCATTTACAAGTTTAAAATTTTTCTCTTGACTAGCTTTTATAAATTTTTGATTGATTTGTCTTATATCATACTTATAAGTAGATATAATTTTACGAACATTATTCAATACATCAGTATCATATGAACCTTCTACTGTATATTTAAATTCTGAAGAAGAATTATCAATATTTAGATTAACATTAGTATTACTTAAGATTAAATCTATACTTTCTTTACCTAAAATATCCAGCCTAAATAATGTAGACTCAAGTATTGAAATATCAAAAACTATTTTATTATTATTAAAATTTTCCGATTTATACAATTCGATAGAATAATCTGAACTAACTTTTTGAAGCCTTACCTCACCTCCCTCTATATCACCAATATAATTAACTGTCAATTTAATTTCATTAATTTTTTCATTTTTATTTTCACAAGATATCAGAATAAATAATAGAACTATCAAGTGCGAAATATTACGAGATAATAAATTAATCATTTAAAATTCAATTTTATAAGTGAGCAAATATATACACCAAAAAAACTATTAATAAAGTATCCAAATTAAATATTGTTAAAAAAATTATTTAAACAGATACTTTTTCTAAAATCATTTTCTTCCCTATAGATATAACTTTTGAAAGACCATCAATATTTTTTCCACCAGCTGTTGAAAAGAATTTTTGACCTCCTCCCCCTCCTTCAATATATACTGACAAATCATTTATAATTATTCTGGAATCTAAATTAAATTTATTTACTAAATCTTCAGATATTAAAAGTAATATAGAAGGTTTTGAATTATGTTTAGTTGTCGCAAGAAAAATTAAATTTTTAAATTCATTTTTTAATTCAAATCCTATTTTCTTAATCATATCAAGAGATTCATCTTCAAATTCATTAATTAAAATATTAGTATCATTTTTAATCAAAATATTTTTTTTAAGATCATCTTTTAAATTATTTTTTTTAATTTTTGAAAACCCTAAAACTTTTTCTTCTAATTTTTTATTTTTTGATAATAAACTATTTACTGCTGATAAAACATCACCAGCCTTTAACATTGATTTTAATTCCTTAATCTCATTAGACTCATTTATAATATAATTTTCAGCTTCTACAGAAGTTAATGCCTCTATTCTTCTAATGCCAGAAGAAATTGATGATTCAGATATAACTTTAAATGTTCCTATTTCAGAAGTAAATGATACATGAGTACCTCCACATAATTCAATTGAATATTTGTTGTCTATTATAACTACTCTAACATTTTTACCATATTTTTCACCAAATAAAGCCATAGCACCCATTTTCTTAGCTTTTTCTATAGGCGTATTTTCAAGTATCTTTACTTCAATATTTTTTCTAATTTTCTCATTAACAAGGTTTTGAATATCTCGAATTTCAGTATCGGATATTTTAGTAAAATGCGAAAAATCAAATCTTAATGCTTTATCACTAACCAATGATCCTTTTTGTATAACATGATTACCTAAAATTTTCTGAAGAGCAGCATGAAGTAAATGAGTTGCAGAATGATTATTAGATATTAAACTTCTTCTAAAAGCATTTACCTCTAATTTATAAGAATCATTTAAGTTTGATGGCAATTCATTTATTTGATGAATGATAAGATCATTTTCTTTAATTGTATTCAATATTTCAATTTTCTTACCGTCATAAATTAAATTTCCTGTATCTCCAACCTGACCTCCAGATTCAGAATAAAATGGAGTAGTATTAAAGACAACATGATAACTAGTCAATTCTTTATCAATAATTTTTCTATATTTTAAAATTTTAGATTTAGAAGAAAGTTTTCCATAACCTACAAATTCACAATTACCTTTTTGACTAATAATTTCCCAATCTTCTTTTATAATTTTAGAAACATTTCTAGACCTATTTCTTTGAAGTTCAAGTTGAATTTTAAATTCATCCTCATCAACACTTAAATTATTCTCTTTAGCAATCAAATCTGTCAAATCATAAGGAAATCCATAAGTATCATACAATTCAAATGCTATTTTACCAGAAATAGTTTTATTTTCATTAATAGCTTTATTTTTAATATTTGAAATCATAGAAAGACCCTTGTCTAAAGTTTTTAAAAATGTTTTTTCTTCTTCTAAAATTACTTTTACTATAAAATCTTGTTGATTTATTAAATTATCAAAAATATCACCATATTCTAATACAACAGTTTTAGCGAGCTTATGTAGAAAAGGTTTTTTAATATTTAAAGATGAAAACCCATACCTAACTGCTCTTCTTAATATTCTTCTGATAACATAACCTGACTTATTATTAGAAGGTATTTCTCCATCGGATATTGTAAATACAATTGCTCTGATATGGTCAACTATAACTCTAAAAGCAATATCAATTTTAGAATTTTCACCATACTTATAATTTGATTCTTTTGATAATGATTTAATTATAGTATCAAAAAGATCTATATCATAAGTAGATTTCAATCCTTTTATTGCCATTGCTAATCTTTCTAAACCCATACCAGTATCAACATGTTTATTTGGTAATAAAACTAACTTGCCATTTGACAATCTATTAAATTCAATAAAAACCAAATTCCAGATTTCAATAACTTCCGGATGATCTTTATTAATCAAATTTCTTGTTGGTATTTTCTTAATTTCCTTTTCAGAACGAAGATCGATATGAATTTCTGAACAAGGTCCACATGGACCTGTCTCTCCCATTTCCCAAAAATTATCTTTTTTAGATCCATCTATAATTTTTACATCATCTATTATCTTATTCCATATCTGATATGACTCTATATCCTTTTCAAGATTATCTTTTTTATCACCACCAAAAATTGATACATAAAGTCTTTTTTCATCCAACTTATAAACATTAACAAGTAAATCCCATGCCCATTGAATTGCATTTTCTTTGAAATAGTCTCCGAAAGACCAATTTCCTAACATTTCAAACATGGTATGATGATATTTATCTATTCCAACTTCTTCTAAATCATTATGTTTTCCACTTACTCTAAGGCATTTTTGAGTATTAGCTATTCTTTTACATTTAGGGATTTCATCTCCTAAAAATATGTTTTTAAACTGGTTCATTCCTGCATTAGTAAACATTAATGAAGGATCATTTTTAATTGTTATAGGAGCAGAATCAACAATTTCATGTTTTTTAGCTTTAAAGAAATCAAAAAACAATTTTCTAATTTTTTTAGTGTCCATTTATGTAACTAATTCAATGAATATTTTTATTTTTGCTATAATTCACAAAACAAAATTAGGCTATTTTAATCTAATTATGAGAAAAGCTAAATATTATTATAATCCTGAAACCTGCAATTTTGAAAGGATAAAAACACCAAAAAGAAAAATATTTTTAAATTTTATCGGATTTTTAGCAATAGTATTGTTTTCAAGTTTCATAATATTAAACATTTATGACAACTATTTTGAATCTCCAAAAATAATTGCATTAAAAAAAGAAAACCAAGAACTTGAAACTCATTACGAAATACTTAGCAAAGAAGTTAACATAGCTAACAAAATGCTTGAAAATCTTGAAGAAAGAGATGATAATGTATATAGAATTATCTTTGAAGCAGAACCAATTCCAAATACTATTAGACAAGCAGGTGTAGGAGGAGTAAATAGATACAAAGAACTACTTAATGGCAATCTAGAAAGAGAAGAAATCATCATGAATACCTATGCAAAAATTGATGAACTTAAAAGAAAAATGTATATCCAAACAAAATCATATGATGAATTAATAAATTTAGCAAGTAACAAAGAAGAATTGATTGCTAAAATTCCAGCAATTCAACCAGTTTCAAATAAAAATCTACAAAGAATGGCATCAGGTTATGGAATGAGAATTGATCCTTTTCTAAAAGTAAGGAGAATGCATTATGGCCTTGATTTTTCATTACAAAAAGGTAATCCAGTATATGCAACTGCAGATGGTAAAATAAGAACTATTAAATCATCTTTTGGTGGATTGGGAAAATATATTTATATAGATCATGAAAATGGATATATGTCTGTATATGCACATTTAGATAAGTTTAATGTAAAAAGAGGACAAAGAGTAAAAAGAGGTGAACTTATTGCATATAGTGGGAATTCTGGTAGATCAACTGCTCCTCATCTCCATTATGAAGTAATTAAAAATGGTAAAAAAGTAAATCCTATTAACTACTTTTTTAATGATTTAACACCAAATCAATATGAAGAAATATTAAAACTTGCTTCGGTAGAAAATCAAGCTCTAGGATCAACTTTTTAACTTATGCCTTATAAGGAAAAAGAAATCTCAAAAAAATATTATAACATTGGAGAAGTAGCAAAAAAAATTAACGTTAAAACTTCTCTTATCAGATTCTGGGAAAATGAATTTGAAACATTAAATCCCAAAAAAAATAAAAAAGGTTTAAGAAAATATACTCATAAAGATATAACCGATCTAGAAAAGATATATTCTTTAGTAAAAATTCAGGGATATACTCTAGAAGGAGCTAAAAAATCATTAAAAAAAAATAAAGCAAAAATTGGCAATGAAACTATTATTGAAAAATTATCTAAAATAAAAAATAAACTTTTAAGTTTAAAAAGAAATCTTTAATCAATACCCAAAATATTTTTTAAATCATCTTTATCTGATCCTGAATCAGCAAAATCATCAAATGTTTTATCTGTAACCTCAATAATATGATTCGAAATAAAATGTGATCCTTCTTTTGCTCCTTGTTCTGGACTTTTAATACAACACTCCCACTCTAAAACAGCCCATCCATTATACCCATACTGAGTCAACTTTGAAAAAATAGATTTAAAATCAACTTGTCCATCACCTAATGATCTAAATCTACCCGGTCTATCAACCCAATCTGAATAACTACCATAAACACCAGCTCTACCATTTGAATTAAACTCAGCATCCTTTACATGAAACATTTTTATAAAATCATGATAAATATCGATATGTTCTATATAATCTAATTGTTGTAAAACAAAATGACTAGGATCATAAAGCATATTAACTCTTTTATGATTTCCAGTAGCTTTTAAAAATCTCTCGAATGTTACTCCATCATGCAGATCCTCATTAGGATGAATTTCATAACATAAATCGATTCCATTTTCATCGAATTTATCTAAAATAGGTTTCCATCTTTTTGCTAATTCATTAAATCCTGTTGAGACCAACCCTTTTGGTCTTTGAGGCCACGGATAAACATAAGGCCACACCAATGCACCAGAAAAAGTCACATGGGCTTTAATACCTAAATTTTTACTAGCCTGAGCAGCCAATAATAACTGATTAATTGCCCACTTCATTCTTTTCTTTGGATTGTTTCTAAACTTTTCTGGAGCAAAACCATCAAACATCTTATCATAAACAGGATTTACAGCTATTAATTGACCCTGTAGATGAGTACTTAACTCAGTTATTTCAACTCCACAAGCATTAATTTTTGCTTTATACTCATCAGCATAATCTTTACTATTTGCTACTTTTTCCAAGTTTATACATCTAGAATCCCAAGTTGGAATTTGAACCCCTTTATAACCGAGACTTGATGCCCATTTACATATACTTTGAATTTCATTAAATGGGGATACATCATCCATAAACTGAGCTAAAAAAATTGCTGGTCCTTTTATTGTTTTCATAATTATATTTTTATCCAAGTCGAATTTTTTGAAGATTCAATAACCGCATCTATAAATTTCATTCCCCTATGTCCATCATTTACTGTAGGGAAATCATAGATTGGGTCATCTTTAATACCCTTATTATAATTATAGACGGAATATGAAAAATTTCTATAAATATTAGCAAATGCTTCAATGAATCCTTCTGGATGACCTGAAGGAGTTCTACAATGGGCAATTGCCTGGTCAGAAAGATAAGCATTATTAACACCTGCTCGTAATATTTGATTAGGTTTATTATTTAATTTTAATAACATAGTATTAGGATTAGAATGAAACCATTCAATACCTCCTTTTTCCCCCCAAACTCTAATTTTTAAATCATTCTCCTCTCCTGTGGCAATTTGACTAGTCATTAAATTTCCTTCTATATTATCTTCTAAAGAAATTAATACATTACCATCATCCTCTAGAAGTCTACCCTCAACAACAATATTTACTTTAGATAAAACTTTTAAAATTTTTTTTCCAGTAACATATTCTACCATATTAGCTGCATGTGTTCCAATATCTCCCATACTACCAGCTTTTCCTGATTTATTAGGATCTGTTCTCCAACCAGCTTGTTTGTTATCTGAAGCTTCTAAAAAATCTGACAACCAACCCTGAGGATATTCTACAGCTACTTTCCTTAATTTTCCTATTTTACCAGATAATATAATATTTTTAGCCTCTTTAACCATTGGATAACCTGTATAAGTATGAGTAACAGCAAATGGTATACTGATTTCACTTACTTTATCAGATAAAATTTTAGATTGATTTGAATCATAAGTCATAGGCTTATCTATAATTACTGGGAATCCTTTTTCTAGTGCTTTTATAGCGGGATCAAAATGCAAATGATTTGGTGTAACAATTGATATAAAATCCATTTTTTCTGAATTATCAAGAGAAGATTCAATTTCTATCATATCTTGATAATTTTTATATACCCTTTGAGGATTTAAAAATAAATCCTTACCTGTATCAATAGAATTTTCATAATTACTACTAAATGAACCACATACCAATTCTATTTGATTATCAAGAAAAGCAGCATTCCTATGTATTGCCCCAATAAAAGAACCTATTCCTCCACCAACCATACCCATTTTAAGTTTTTGCTTCATTTCCATTAATTTCTAAAAGAATTTAACATTATTTATTAATTATGACAATATTTATAAAATAATTGAATCTTCAACTTTATTTTTAGTCAATTTATAAAACTCCTTAAAAATATTAAATTTCTTTAATGATTTATCAATTTGTTTTTTTTCATAATTTCCATCTTCATTTAAGATATAAGTATTACAATTATCTCTTAAATTATAGTTTAGAATAGTAATAGCTTGTTTTTTTAAAAATTCGTCATTTATTTTAAATAATGATTCAATTCTTCTTTCAAAACTTCTAATCATCACATCAGCACTTCCAGAATATATAATTGGATTACCCAAATTATGAAAATAATATATTCTACTATGTTCTAAATAATCACCCACTATAGAAATTACTTTTATATTTGAACTTAATTTTTTTCTATTTGGTCTCAAACAACATATTCCTCTAACAATCAAAAATATCTTTACTCCAACATTACTAGCTTCATACAACTTTCTAATTACATGTTTATCTTGTAATGAATTAATTTTAATATAAATTTTAGCATCATTACCTGCTATTGAATGATCAATTTCATCTTCAATTAAACTTATTATTTTATTTCTCATATAAATTGGAGCAGTAATTAAATTTTTATATTCATCTGCTATTGAATGACCAGTGATAACATTAAAAAATTCTAAAGCATCTTTAGTGTATCTCTTGTTAGAAGTCATTAATCCAATATCTGTATAAAGTTTAGATGTTGTCTCATTATAATTACCAGTTCCTAAATGAGCATAATTTTTTACTTTTGGGCCTTCTCTTCTAACAACTAAAAGCAATTTTGTATGTGTCTTTAAACCTCCAATACCATATATTACATGACAACCTGCTTTTTCTAATCTGTATCCATTTTTTATATTATTTTCTTCATCAAATCGGGCCTTAACTTCAAATAAAACTGAAACATGTTTTCCATTTTCTGCTGCTTTTAATAAAGTATCAATTACTCTAGAGTTTTTAGCGGTCCTATATAAAGTAATTTTAATAGACAATACATTTGGATCTTCAGAGGCAACATTTAAAAAATTAATTACGGGATCAAATGAATTATATGGGTGATGCAAAAACACATCTTTTTTTGAAAGTAATTGAAATATACTTTTATCCTCAAAACCTTCTAAATCAAACGAGGATATAGGTTTTGGAAAAGTAGGTAACAATTCTGCAAATTTATTATAATCAATAATTTGAATTAAAGAACTAAAATCCAATAACCCATTTTCAGGTAATCTCATAATATTAAAAAGATCTATATTTAAAATGGTTTTTAATTGTGATAATAACCATTTGTCAAAATTATATTCAATTTCTATTCTAACAACTCTACTCGATTTCCTGTCTTTTAACTTTTGTTTGAGTTCCTCTAAAAAATTTGTTTCAATATCTTCCGATTCTTCAAGTGTAAAATCACCATTTCTAATTAATCTAAATAAACTAACAGAAATAATCTTTACATTTCTAAAAAGTTTATTAATATATTTTTTAATGATATTTTCAATAGGAATAAAATAGATTTTATCATCAATTTCATATTCAAAAAATCTAGGTAAATTTTGAGGAATCTGTATAAATGATATTTTCTTTTTATCTGTAGAAATTTTTGATTTTGTTACTACACCAAAAATTAGAACTTTATTCATTAAAATAGGAAAAGAATGTAAATTATCATACACCATTGGAGTTAACATTGGAAAAATTGTATTCTTAAAATATTTTTTAACTTTATTTTGATCTTTTTTTCCAAATAAATCCCAAGAAGAAATGTAAATTTTTTCTTTATTTAAAATGGGAACAAGATTTTTAAGAAAATATTGATTTTTTACTTTAAAAAAGTTTTTACATTCATCAAGTAAAAATTCTTTAAAAGGAATTTCTCTCAAGCCTGAATAATCAATTCTTTTTTTATTGTTATCAATGTAATTATAAAGACTACCTACTCTAACTTCAAAAAATTCATCAAAATTTGATGAAACAATTGATAAAAACTTTAATCGATCAAGTATGTTTCTTTTTTCATTTTTTACCTGATCAAATACCCTATAATTAAAATTTAACCAACTAAAGTCTCTACTTATAAGATTACTTTTATTTAATTTGTCAAAATCCATAAAAAATTAAAGATTTTCTAAAACTGACATTACTTCTTTAACATGAATTCTTGATTCATCAAGTAATTTTTTTTCACTAGATTTTAGCTTTAATTCAATTATCTTTTCTATTCCATTAGATCCTAAAATAACAGGAACACCTAAATAACAATCATTAATCCCATATTCACCATCAAGTTTAACACAAACTGGAAAAATACGCCTTTGATCTCTAATAATAGATTCAACCATTTGAGCAGCAGCAGCACCTGGTGCATACCAAGCAGAAGTTCCCATCATTTTAACAAGCTCACCTCCTCCATACTTAGTTCTTTCTATTATTTTTTTAAGTCTTTTTTGATCTATTAATTCTTCAACTGGAATTCCACCAACAGTAGTATATCTCGGTAAAGGAACCATAGTATCACCATGACCGCCCAATAATAAAGATTGAATATCTTTTGGAGATACATTTAATTCATCAGCTAAAAAAGCTCTAAATCTAGAAGTATCTAATATTCCAGCCATACCCATGACTCTTTCTCTAGAAAATTGAGATGTTAAATGAGCTTGATAAGTCATAACATCTAATGGATTAGAAACAACAATTATTATACAATCAGGGGAATATTTAATAATATTTTCAGTTACAGACTTTACGATTTTTGAATTTGTTGCAATAAGATCATCCCTAGACATTCCAGGTTTTCTAGGTAAACCTGAAGTAATAACAACTACATCAGAATTTTTAGTTTTAGAATAATCATTAGTTGATCCAATTATTTTAGTATCGTATAAATTAATAGGTGCTTTTTGAAAAATATCAAGAGATTTTCCCTCTGATAAACCTTCTTTTATATCTACCAACACAATTTTATTAACAATTTCTTTATATGCTAATACATCAGCGCATGTTGCTCCAACATTTCCTGCTCCAACTACTGTTACTTTCATTTTTATTATTTTTTCCAAAATTAGATAATGAAAGATGAATTATTAAATATTTATATCAAATTATTTGTAAATCCATTACAGTTCTCGTTTGTCTAGTTACTCTATATGAATTATGTATTTGATGACCAACAACCCAAATAATATTTTTATTAGAATCTTGAATAACACATTGTTTCATTCTATCAATTTTTGAAATCTTATTATCAGACAAAAAATCAGATATTTTTTTATTTTTATTCATCCCCAAAGGAACAAATGTTTCTCCTTTTCTATAATTTCTTATAGTAATAGGAAATAATATTTTACTATAGTCTATTTGAGCATTTTTTAAACTACTATTTAATAATAATTTATTTATACTGTACTTTTTAACTTTTATATTTAAATCATTAACTTTTATATCTTCTAAAGAATTGAGTTTTCCGTAATAATGATATTTTAAATTTATAGGCTTTATATTAAGTGATTCTCTTTCTGTATAGAGAGTATATTTATTACTTATAAATTCCTTTAAATTATTATTTCTACATGCCGACAAAATTAATTCTATTTGAAAAAAATTAAAACCATATTCTTCAAGTATATCATATATTAAAATATCAAAATTTTCATTTTTTATCCATTCTCCTTTATTTAAAATAATAATATTTTCTCTTTCTAATAAATATTTGTTTTTAAAATTTTTAACTTCATTTTTAATAAATGCCTGAGCCTTACTTAATCTATTAGCAGTATCTATAACAGATTTTTCAAGAGAGGGATTAATTTCTTTTAATAATGGAATAATTTTTTTTCTTAAATTATTTCTTAAATATAAAATATCATCATTAGATGAGTCATTTCTCCAAGATAAAGCATTCTTTTTTGAATAATCAATCAACAAATTTTTCCCGCTTTTAAGTAATGGTCTAATAATAAAATTTTTTTTATAAGGAATACCAGACAATCCTTTATACCCTGTTGTCTTAATAAAATTAAATAATATAGTTTCAAAATTATCATCATTATGATGTGCTGTTGAGAGAAAATCATAATTATTTTTTTTCATTATTTTGTTAAACCAATTATACCTTAATTCTCTTGCTGCCATCTGAATAGATATATTATTTTCTTGAGCATATTTTTTGGTATTAAATTTTTTACTATAAAAAATTATGTTATTTTTTTTACAAATTTTTTCTACAAGTAAACAATCCTCCAAAGATTCTTTTCCTCTCAAACTAAAATTACAAGTGCAAACAGAAAAAGAAAGATTATTTTTTTTAAATAAGTCTAGCATTACCATAGAATCTACACCACCACTTACTGCTAACAAAAATTTATTAGTATCTAAATCAATATTATTATCGCTAAAAAAACTAATAAATATTTTATTTAAACTATTTGTTTTCATAATACAAAAATAACTATTTGTGAATTGCTTCATAATAAAACTAATAACTATCTATTTTTGTATTATGAAATTTAAATTTTTAATAATTCTATCATTCTTATTATTAACACTGAATATAGGAATAGCCCAAAAAAAAGAAAAAATTAAATATCAGGCAGATGAATTAAAATATTCAAGAGAAAATAAAGAACCTGTAAGAAAGCTTTTAAATAATGTAATTTTTAGACAAGGCACATTAATCATAAAATGCGACTCAGCTAATTTTTACAATAAAAGAAATATAATGGAAGCATATGGTAATATTATTATTACCGATGTAGACTCATTAAAAATATCTGGAAATAAATTAATTTATGATGGTAATAATAAAATAGCAAAACTTAGAGAAAACGTTATATATAACAAAAAAGATTATAATTTAGAAACGAATTATCTAGATTATAATATTAAAGATAAAATTGGAACATTTTATGAAAAAGGTGTTCTTACAGAAAAAGAAAATACTCTTATAAGTAAAAATGGAATTTTTTATGCACAAAAAAAATATTCAATATTTTTTAATGCTGTTGAATTTAATGGACCCGAATATATACTAAAAACTGATTCATTAAAATATAATTCAACAAACGAAGTTTTAGAAACATATGGTTTTACAGAAATATTCACAGAAGATAGCATATACGTAGAGGCCCTTGGAGGAAATTTTAAAACTAAAAAGAAATCATCTTTACTTATAATGAGCATAGTAGAAACAAATAATTATATCTTGGAAGCAAATGAAATTAATTTAGATAATGAAACAATGTTTTATTATGCTAATAATAATGTAAACTTAAAAGTTAAAGATTCGGATTACATTGTTTCTGGAACTCAAGGTTATTACGATAAAAAGAAAAATATTACTAAAATTTATGGTGATCCTTTACTAAAAAAAGTATTTCAAAACGATACTTTTTATTTATCATCCGACACCATTGTTGCATTAGATGATTCTATCAATTTAGATATGATTATAGCATATAACAATGTAAAATTTTATAAAAAAAATTTTAAAGGTAAAACTGATTCCATTTCTTTTATTATTGAAGATTCATTAATAAATATGTTTAACAATCCGATTATATGGAATGGTGACAACCAAATTACATCTGACTCCATAAACTTTAAAATTTATGACAACACCATTGAAGAAATGAATTTAATTAAAAATGCATTTATTGTGTCTCGAGATTCTATGAAAAACTTTAATCAAATTAAAGGAAGAAATATGAAAGCATTTTTTGACGATTCTAATTTTTTAAAAAATATCAATGTTAATGGAAATGGTGAAACTGTTTATTTTGCATTAAATGAAACTTCAGATAAAATCCTAGGTCTAAACTATATAATTTGTAGTGACCTAAAATTGAATTTTAATAAAAGTGAAATACAAAATATAATATTTTTTAAAAATCCTAAAGCCAAACTAATACCACCTCATGAAATTAAAGAAGAAGATTTATTTTTAAAAAATTTTAATTGGAGAGAAAAAGAAAAACCTAAAATTCAAGATGTAGTTCATTATTTTAGAAAAAAGATATATTTGCGCAATGAAAATTAATATCAAACTCTTTTTATTATTTATATCAATTATATTGATTTCATCATGTAGTGATTATAGAAAAATCCTTAAAACTCCAGGATTTGAAAAAAAACTTGAAGCTGCATTAGAGTATTATGAAGAAGAAGAATATTATAAATCAAGCACTCTTTTTCAAGATATTAAACCTCTAGTAAAAGGTAGTGAAAAATCTGAAATTGTAGACTTTTACTTTGCTTATTCTCTATACAATCTAAAACAATATGAATTAAGTGCTAAATATTTTAAAGAATTTATAGAACTGTTTTCAAGAAGTGATAAAGTTATTGAAGCAGAATATCTATATGCTTTCTCCCTTTATAAAGAATCTCCAAATTCAAATTTGGATCAATCAAATACAATTGAAGCAATAAATGCAATTCAAAATTTTATAAATAAATATCCATACAGTGAATTTTCTAAAGGAGCAAATGAATTGATTGATGAATTACAAATAAAATTAGAAACAAAAAATTTTGAAAATGCTAAACAATATTATAAAACCAGAATGTATAAATCAGCTATAATTGCATTAAATAATTTTGAAAATGATTTTCCAGATTCATCTTATAATGATGAATGTAACTACTTAAAAATAATATGTCAATACCTTATAGCAAAAAATAGTTTTGATGATTTAAAAAAAGAAAGATATAAAAAAGTGACAGAATATTACTTAAAATTTGTTGATAAATATCCTAATAGTTCATTTATAACAGAAGCAGAAAAAATGTATATTGAAAGTTTAAATTTATTAACTAAATTTGCAGAATAAAAAATTAAATATATGAAAATAAAATCATCAATAACTCAGTTTAATATAGAAAGAATTTCTTCTAAAACTGGAAATATTTATAAATCTGTTAAAGTAATAGGAAAGAGAGCAAGACAACTTTCTGCTGTTCAGAAAGAAGAACTGAATGAAAAATTAGCTGAATTTGCTTCAGATATTGACAACCTGGAAGAAATTTTTGAAAACAAAGAACAAATTGAAATCTCAAGATATTTTGAAAGATTACCAAAATCTTCAACTGTTGCTGCTGAAGAACTCATTAATGATGAGCTTTTTTTTAGAGATCCTGAGGATAAAGATGATTCTATTTCAAATGAATAGAAATTATTCATTGATTTAATAATGAAAATATATATATTTTTCTTTATTTATCTCCTTACTAATTGTGCTTATTCACAAGAACTTAAAACTAAAGTCTTAGTTAATACTGAACAATTACAATCATCTGAAAGTTATATATTTGAAGAGCTTAGAAATAATATTGAACAATTTCTAAACAATCAGATATGGACTAATGATAAATATTTAAATGAAGAAAAAATAAATTGTAATTTTATTATAAATATTTTAAATGAACCATCTACTGGTTTATACGAAGCTACGGTTCAAATTGTATCATCTAGACCTATTTATAATACATCTTATGAGAGTATAATACTTAACCATGGAGATCGAGAATGGATATTTGAATACGTAACATCTCAAAATATTGAATATATAGAAAATGGATTAAATGACAATTTATCCTCTTTATTATCATTTTATGCTTATATAATAATTGGAATGGATAACGATTCATTTGAAAATTTAGGTGGAAATAAAAATTTTGAAAAAGCATGGCAAATATTAAATAATTCTCAAGAATCAGGTTATAAAGGATGGGATCAATTTGGTTCTAAACAAAATAGATACTGGCTATGTGAAAATTTTATTAATCCAGAATTTAAAATAGTTAGAGAATCCATATATAATTATCATATTAATGGAATGGACAATTTTTACTCAGATTCTAATAAATCACGATTAATTATTTTAAAAAGCTTAGAAGAAATAAATAAAATAAATAAAAACAAATTCAATTCTACAATTATAAATATCTTTCTAAATGCAAAATCTGATGAATTAACTAATATATTTCTAAATGGTAATCTCGACACAAAAAGAAATGCTTATAACATACTAACAGAATTATCACCTAGCAGAAGTGATCTATTTAATAAAATATTAGAATAATTCATGTCAATAAAAGAAAAATTAATTCCTCCATTTTTAAAGAAATATATCATATTTTATAAAGAAAATGGATTTAAAAAAACGGTAAAAAAACATGGTTGGAAATTATTTATTATAATATTTATGTATTATTTAATTAGAGATTCAATTCTTTATATAATAATTCCTTACTTTGCTTTAAAAGGAGTTTTTAATTTTTAGAATAATATGAACAATTTACTAAAAGGGAAAAAAGGTATAATTTTTGGAGCTCTAGATGAAAAATCTATTGCTTGGAAAGTTGCAGAAAAATGTAAAGATCAAGGAGCAATATTCACACTTACAAACGCACCAATTGCACTTAGAATGGGTCAAATTAATAAACTATCCAAAAAATGCAATTCTAAAGTTATTCCAGCTGATATTACATCAATTAATGATTTAGATAATTTATTTAAAGAATCAATTAAATCATTAGGAGGTAAATTAGATTTTATTTTACATTCAGTTGGTATGTCTCCAAATGTTAGAAAGAAAAAAGAATATGGAGATTTAAATTATGAATGGTTTCAAAAGACTTTAGATGTGTCAGCAATATCATTCCATAAAATTATGCAATTAGCTGAAAAAAATAATGTATTAAATAAATGGTCTTCAATATTAGCATTATCCTACATAGCCGCTCAAAGAACATTTCCTTTTTATTCAGATATGGCAGACGCAAAATCTCTTCTAGAATCTATCACAAGAAGTTATGGATATAGATTAGGAAAATTAAATAAAACACGAGTAAATACTATATCCCAATCACCTACAATAACTACAGCAGGATCAGGAATTAAAGGATTTGATTCTTTTTTTAATTTTGCTGAAAAAACGTCTCCTCTTGGAAATGCTTCAGCTGAAGAATGTGCAAACTATTGTGTTTTTCTTTTCTCTGATTTGAGCAAAAAAATTACCATGCAAAATTTATTCCATGATGGAGGTTTTTCGAACACAGGAATTTCTGAAGAAATAATGGATGAATTAAACCCCTAATGTTCATATATCCAAATGCAAAAATAAATATAGGTTTAAATATCATTTCAAAAACAAGTGATGGTTATCATAATATTGAATCATGTTTTTGCCCAATAGATCTACATGATATAATAGAATTAAAAATATCAAACAAAACATCTTTATCTACCTCTGGCATAATTATTCCTGGAAATTCAAACAATAATTTGATTATTAAATCAATTAAATTATTTAATCCTAAACTCAATTTTAAAATTCATTTACATAAAAATATACCCATAGGAAGTGGATTAGGAGGCGGATCTTCTAATGCTACCTTTTTATTAAAATATCTAAATAATAATAATAAATATTCAAATGATGAAATCATGAATATTTCTAAAAAAATTGGAAGTGATTGTCCATTTTTTTTGGAAAATAAAAGTAAATACATAACCGGTAAAGGTGAAAAAATGGAAAATATTAATATAGATTTAAATGATAAAAAATTAATTATAATCATACCAAAAAAATCTATTTCAACTATTGAAGCTTATGATAATATCAAACCCAAAAAATCGCATTTCAAATTAAAAGAAATTCTTGAAAACGAATCTTTAGAAAATTGGAAAAATTATGTAAAAAATGATTTTGAAACCTATACATTTTCAAAAATTAATGAATTAAAAAAAATAAAAAATCATCTTTATGATCTAGGAGCAACTTTTGTAAGTCTTACTGGAAGTGGATCAGCAATTTATGGTATTTTTAATAATACAAAAAATATAATAATTAATAATAAATATAGATCAATAAAATCTAAAATAATTGGTTAAAATGTTTCCAACCAAAAGATTTTAATTCATCCTCCTTACCATTTGATAATACTATCTTTTTACTTTTATCTTTAGTAAAATATCCTATAGGTTTAATATCAATATTATTTTTTTTAATTAATTCGTACTCATTAGGAGTTATAGAGAACAATAATTCATATTCTTCACCCCCATTTAATGCACAATTTGAAAAATTTAAATCAAATTCTTTCGCAACTAATTTTGTTTCTTCTAATATAGGTAACTTTTCTTCAAATATTTTGGCCCCTAAATTAGACGCTTCAGATAAATGAAGAATTTCTGAAGCTAACCCATCAGAAATATCAATCATGGATGATGGTATTATTTTATAGTCCTTTAATATATTGATTATGTCAACCCTAGCAACAGGTCTTAATTGTTTTTCAATGATATTTTTATAAATATTTAATTTTGGTTGCATTTCTGGATTATTTAAAAAAACTCGTTTTTCTCTTTGCAAAATTTTTAATCCTAAAAAGGATCTACCAAGATCGCCACTTACACACAACACATCATGTTCTTTAGCACCACTTCTTAATGAAATATTTTTTTTTAATACTGTTCCTATAGCCGTACAAGATATAACCATACCCGTAATTGATGATGTTGTATCACCCCCTACTAGATCAACAAAATATTCATCACAAGCAATTTTTATACCATCATAAAATTCATCAATAGCTTTCAAAGAAAATTTACTACTTATTCCAATATTTAATATAATTTGATTTGGACAGCCATTCATTGAATAAATATCTGAAAGATTTACAACCACAGATTTATATCCTAAATGTTTTAAAGGGAAAAAAGATAAATCAAAATGAATACCTTCTATTAACATATCTGAAGTAATTAATGTCAATGATTTTGAATTATCAATTATTGCACTATCATCTCCTATTCCTATAATTGTTGATTTTCTATTACTATTAAATTTTGAATCTATTCTGTTAATAAGTCCAAACTCTCCAATTTCTTCTATTTTTTTTATTTTCATTGTAAATATTAATTAATAAGTAAATATTCTATAATTATTTATAATTTTGTAGTTAGATGATTAAAATAAATAAAAAAGCTGTAGAAAAACTTAAAGAAATTAGAAATTCTGAAAACTATAGTTCTGATTATAATGTTAGAGTTAAAGTTAAAGGAGGTGGCTGTTCTGGTTTAATCTATGATTTAAATTTTGACAATAAAATATCTGATGATGATAATTTTTTTGAAGATAATGATATTAAAATTATTGTCGACAAAAAAAGTCTTTTCTATGTTTTAGGAACAGAATTAGATTTTAGTGATGGATTAAATGGAAAAGGATTTCAATTTAAAAATCCAAATGCAACTAGAACATGCGGCTGTGGAGAAAGTTTTGCTGTTTAATACGCCCTTCCTTTTATTCCATCTACATAATTCATAAAAGATCTATTAGCAACCTTGTTACCACCAGAAGTAGGATAATTTCCTGTAAAATACCAATCACCTAAATGATTAGGACAAGCTTTATTTAAATTTTCAATAGTCTGATAAATTACTTTAAATCCTGATTTTAAAGATTTAGGTTTAACAATTTGAGCAATAGAATCTGATAAATCCTCATATGAAAATAAATCATAAAGTTCTTTTACATGATTTTTTGGGTGCTCTTCTAAAAAAGATTTTTGACACTTATCGTAAATATTTTTAATTTTAGAATCCATATTATTGATTTTTAATAATCTAATTAAGCCTCTAAATGCAACAAATTGATTCATTTTACTCATATCTATTCCATAACAATCTGGATACCTAATTTGAGGAGAAGACGAAATAAAAACTATTTTTTTAGCATTTAAACTACTCAAAAGTGTTAATATACTTTTTTCAAGTGTAGTTCCTCTAACAATAGAATCATCAATTATTACTACTGTATCTTTATTAGGTTTCACAACTCCATGGGTTGTATCATATACATTAGAAACAAGCTCATTTCTGTTATCATCATCAGTAATAAAAGTTCTCATTTTAACATCCTTACTGACAAGTTTTTCAATTCTTACTTTAAAAGATAAAAGATCCCTTATAGATCCATCATGTGGCTTATTATCTATTACAACTCTTTGTTTTTTATTAATAAGATAATCTTTTAGACCATCCATCATACCTAAAAAACAAGTTTCAGATGTATTAGGAATATATGAAAAAATAGTATCTCTTAAATTTGAGTCTATTGCATCTAAAACTTGAGGTATCAAATATTTACCAAGTGTTTTCCTCTCTTTATATATTTCTGGATCATTACCTCTTGAAAAATAGATCCTTTCAAAACTGCATGATTTTTTTTCCTTTGAATCAATAAATTTTTCTAACGAAAAACTACCATCTTTATTTATGATAAGAGAATGACCAGGTTCTACTTCTTTTATTTCAGAAAAATCACATCCAAAAGCAGTTTTTATAGGAGGCCGTTCACTTGCAGAAACAATAATTTCATCATTTACATAATAGTACAAAGGCCTAATTCCTGAAGGATCTCTAGCAATAAAAGAAGACCCATGCCCCACTAAACCTGAAAGTGCATAACCGCCATCAAAATCTTTAAATGAATTTTCTAAAACACTAGTAAGATTAATTTCTTCTTCAATTTTAGAAGATATTTCTTTCTTTGAATATTTGTCAAAATACTTATTGTAAATTCTATTGTTTTCTTCATCTAAAAAATGACCTATTTTTTCTAGTATAGTTACAGTATCTGATTTTTCCTTTGGACTTTGACCTAGATCAATTAAAACTCCAAACAAATCATCCAAATTTGTCATATTAAAATTTCCAGCTAAAATTAAATTTTTACTTTTCCAATTATTTTGCCTTAAAGATGGAGCACAATTTTGAATAGAATTTTTTCCAAATGTTCCATATCGTAAATGACCTAACCACAACTCACCAGTAAAACTAACATTGCTTTTCAACCATCCTTCATTTTCAACATTTTCTCCTCCAATTTTATCAGCCTTTATCAATTTTTTATTAATCTTTTTAAAAATATCCTGAATAGCATCTCTTTCAACTGACCTATACCTACTAATATATCTTTCTCCAGGAGGCGTATTCAATTTTACACATGCAACTCCTGCACCATCTTGACCTCTATTTCTTTGTTTATGCATCAATAGAAACATTTTGTTAACACCATACGACTTAGTTTTATACTTATCAATATAATACTGTAAAGGTTTTCTAAGTCTAAGTAATGCTATACCACATTCGTGTTTAATTCTTTGACCCATATTAACCATATATTTCTAATTTAATTTTTTTAGATTCAAAACCCAATCCTTTTAAATTAGTTCTTGCCTCTTTAATCATGTTTCTCCAACCACACAAATAAAATATTGGATTATTTACTGATTTTTTTTTTAAAATATTAAGATATTGTTCATGAACATATCCTGATTTTCCTATCCATTTTTCTCTAGATAATGTGGGAATATATTTAAAATTAATCATCGAATTATTTAAGTAATTCATTTCTTCAAAATATAAAATATCTTGTTTTGTTCTAGTACCAAAAATTAAATAAATATTTTGATAGTTAATCTTTTTTAGATTAATATATTTTAACATACTTCTAAATGGAGCTAAACCAGTACCAGTACAAATAAAAAATATATCATTATCAATCACATCAGGTAAAACAAATTTACCTAATGGTCCTTTTACCTCTAACTCATCACCCTCAGTAATTTTTTCAAATAATAATGTTGACATGTCACCCCCTTCTAATTTTACTATAATTAATTCCACTATATTAGAATTTTCATTAAAAGATGCTATTGAATAACTTCGAATAAGATCATTAATTTTTACTTGTATAAACTGTCCAGCAGTATAATTAAACTTATCAACTTCTATTTTAATAAAAAATTTCCAAGTTAATTCTGTCTCTTTTTGAAAGGAATGAAAAAATGCCTTAGTCCACATAAATTGTTATTTGAATGGCAAATCTAAGACCTTAAAAATAAAAAAAAAATTTATTGTATTTTTCAAAGATTTTTAAATTATAAACCATCTAAATAGATAAATTAAAAAGGTTTTAAAAAATCAAAATATAAATAGATTTTTTTCTTTCAAATATTTAGTTAATATTTGGAATCCTATTTTAAAAAATAGCATTAACATATTAATAAAAACCACTAAATAATATGCACTTAGAGCATTGGGATAAATGTTTGTCTTTAATAAAAACTAAAATTAGTATTCAAAGTTTTAAAACCTGGTTTATACCTATTGAATCTATTAGTTATAATAATAAAACACTGACACTAAAAGTTCCTAATAAATTTTTCTGTGAATGGTTAGAGGAGCACTATATAAAACTTCTTAATGAAGTCATATCAAATGTATTAGGAAAAAATGGTAGAATTGAATACATAATTCGAGATAATACACTAACAAAAAATAAAATTAAAGCTGTTAAATTAAATTATAAGAATACATTTTTAGAAAGTCCAAATTTAAATAATCTAAATTCTAATTATGTTTTTAAAAATTTTATCAGTGGCAAATGTAATAGTGTAGCTAGAACAGCGGGAAAAAAAATATGTAACAGTCCAGGAAATAATCCATTTAATCCTTTAATGGTATATGGAGGAACTGGACTAGGTAAAACTCATATTATTCAAGCAATTGGAAATAAGATAATTAATAATGATAATAATAATAAAAGTGTTTATTATGTTACATCTGAAAAATTCGCTAATCAATTTATTGATTCTTTAAAAGAAAATAAATTAAAAAATTTCAATAAATTTTATACCAATATAGATGTTTTAATTATTGACGATGTTCAATTTTTCAGTGGGAAAACAAAAACTCAAGAAGTGTTTTTTCATATCTTCAATCAATTAAATCTAAATCAAAAACAAATTGTTTTATCTGCTGATAAATCTCCAATTCAATTAAGTGGATTGGAAGAAAGATTAGTAAGTAGATTTAAATCAGGACTTACTGTTGAATTAGAAAAACCTGATTATAAAACAAGACTAGACATATTAAAATTTAAAGTAAAAAAAGATAACCTCAGTATATCTAATGATATAGTAGAATATATTGCACAAGAAGTGGATTCAAATATTAGAGAAATTGAAGGTGTGCTTATATCATTAATGGCTCATTCAACAATTTATAAAATGGAAATTAATCTAAATTTAGCTAAATCAATTATTAATAAAATCGTAAAAAATACAAATAGAGAAATTGACATTAATTACATCCAAGAAATTGTATCTAAATATTTTCATATATCAATTGAAGAAATGAAAGATAAAGTAAGAAAAAAAGAAATAGTAATAGCAAGACAAGTTGCGATGTATTTCTCAAAAGATTATACTAATAATTCTTTAAAATCTATTGGTTTTCATTTTGGTGGAAGAGATCATAGTACTGTAATCCATGCTGTTCAAGCCGTAAATGACATGATTGATACTGATATTATTTTCAAAAAAAATATTAATGAAATCAATAAACGATTATCATCAAATTAAAATTAAATATTCTATTTAATTATTATTCCCTTTAATAATTTCAATAAAAAAACTTACTTTAATTTAGAGTTTATAAATATCTCTTAATCTATTGTGAAAAAATTATATTAAAATGATAAAAATCTTTTTTAATTTATTGATAAAAGGAATTATTATCTACGAAAAGATAATTAAAACTTTCCAAACCAATGATTCAATAAAAAATCAAGATAATTTATTAAAAAAACTCATTAATAAATCAAAAAAAACCCAATTTGGAAAAGATCATAATTTTGCTATAATCAAAAATTATTCCGATTATAAAAATAAAGTTCCAATAAGAGATTATGAGGATTTCAGTAATTATATTAATCAAATAAAATCAGGAAAAAAAAATATTCTATGGCCTGGATCTCCAATATATTTTGCTAAAACATCTGGGACTACATCTGGGACTAAATATATTCCCATAACTAGAAATTCCATTCCTAATCAAATTAACAGTGCTAAAAAAATGTTATTTGATTATATCAAATTAAAAAAATCCGTAAATATTTTAAATGGAAAAGTTTTGTTTTTATCTGGATCTCCCAAATTAGAATTGATTAATAATATTTATGTAGGAAGACTATCTGGAATTGTTAATCATCATAAACCCTTTTTATTAAAGCATATATACCTACCATCCAATAAAATAAATCTTATTGATAATTGGGAAAAAAAAATTAATAAAATCGCTGATGAAACATTAGGAAAAGATTTAAGAGTAATTGGTGGTATTCCTCCATGGTTACAAATGTATTTTGATGTTTTAAAAAAGAAAACAGGAAAAAAAATAAAAGATATTTTTCCAAATTTAAAACTAATATGTCACGGAGGAGTTAATTTTGAACCTTACCGAGCTAACCTTTTTGATGCTATAGGTTCTGAGATTGATACATTAGAAACTTTTCCTGCATCCGAAGGTTTTTTTGCCTATCAAAACAACTTTAAAAAAAATGACTTAATTCTTCAAACTAATTCAGGAATATTTTATGAATTTATTGCAATGGACAATATAAAAAATAAAAATCCAGAAAGAATAACTTTAAAAAAAGTTGAAATAAATAAAAACTATGCTATGATAATTACTACAAATGCGGGACTATGGTCATACAATTTAGGTGATACTATTAAATTTACTTCTCTAAATCCTTATAAATTAATCGTAACTGGAAGAACAAAACAATATATATCAGCTTTCGGAGAACATGTTATCGTTGAAGAAGTAGATAAAGCATTAATCAAAACCTGCAAATCATTTAAAGAAGTAAAAATAATTGAATATACGGTTGGTCCTAAAATAGAAAATAATAATCAAAAATCTCATCATCAATGGTTAATAGAATTTAAGAAAGAACCTAAAAATTTATATAATTTTGAAAAAGAATTAGATCTAAATCTACAAAAATTAAATCCATATTATAAAGATTTAATTCAAGGTAAAGTTTTAACTACATTAAAAATTAAAACATTGAAAAAGAAATCATTTATTAACTTTATGAAATCTATTGGTAAGTTAGGAGGACAAAACAAAGTTCCTAGAATTTCTAATAATAGAAAGATTATTAATGAAATTTTAAAAAGTAATTAATTTGAAAAAAAAAATTGCAATACTTGGCTCTACTGGATCAATTGGGACTCAAACTCTAGAGGTTATTAATAATAATTTAGATAAATTTTCAATTGAATTACTTTCTGCATATTCAAATATTGATCTCATAATAAAACAAACAATAAAATTTAAACCTAAAACAATTATTATTGGAAATAAAAACCATTATAAAAAATTAAAAATGACTTTTAAAAGTCAAAAAATTAATATTCTATATGGAGAAGATAATCTAAACAATTTTTATAAATATTGTAATGTTAATTTAGTCGTTACTGGTTTAGTTGGAAAATTAGGATTAATACCCACAATAAATGCAATCAAAAATAAAATAGATATTGCACTTGCAAATAAAGAAACTCTAGTAATAGCTGGAAGTATAATTAATAAATTATTAATAAAACACTCTGTTAATTTATATCCTATTGATTCTGAACATTCTGCAATCTTTCAATGTCTAATTGGTGAATCAGAAAAATCAATTGAAAAAATTATACTTACTGCTTCTGGTGGACCATTTCGAGAGAAAACATTAAAAGAATTAAAAAATGTAACTAAAATTGATGCATTAAATCATCCTAAATGGAAAATGGGTAATAAAATAACAATTGACTCATCAACATTAATGAATAAAGGACTTGAAGTAATTGAGGCTAAATGGTTATTTAACGTTGATATTAACAAAATTGAAGTTGTTCTGCATCCTGAATCTATTATTCATTCAATGGTACAATTTATAGATGGATCTATAAAAGCTCAACTCGGAGAACCAGATATGAAAATTCCAATTCAATATGCTTTAAGTTATCCAAAAAGAATTAAAAATAATTTTATAAGATATAAATTTGACATAAATAAATCTTTACATTTTAGAAAACCTTGTCTAAAAACATTTAATAATTTAAAATTAGCATTTGCTGCCGCCCAAAATGGAGGAAATGCACCATGCATTTTAAATGCATCTAATGAAATTGTTGTAGAATCATTTTTAAAAGAGAAAATTAAATTTCTTGATATGACTAATATAATAGAAGAATCTTTAAATAAAATATCCTATATTGCAAATCCTAATTTAGAGGAATTAATAGAAACAGATTACATTACTAGGGATTTTACAAAAAAAATAATAAATAATTTATAAGATATGGATGGTTTAATTATGGCACTTCAAATGATTCTTGCCCTCTCAATCATTGTGGGAATTCATGAATTAGGTCATCTTATAGCTGCTAAAATTTTTGGTATGAAGGTAGAAAAATATTATATAGGATTTCCTCCAAAAATTTGGAGTTTTAAATATAAGGATACCGAATATGGATTAGGTTCAATTCCTTTAGGAGGTTTTGTAAAAATTTCCGGAATAATAGATGAATCATTTGACACTAAACATATAAATAAAAAACCAGAGCCATGGGAATTTCGATCAAAACCTGCATGGCAAAGATTAATAGTTATGCTTGGTGGAATTATATTTAATGTAATTACAGGAGCATTGATTTTTATAATATTGACATATAATTATGGAGAGAGTTCTATATCTAAAGATGAAATAAATAAGGATGGAATATTAGCGCTTGAAATTGGAAAAGATATTGGATTTGAAACAGGTGATAAAATTTTAAAAATTAATAATGAAGATTGGAATAGATTTAAAGACTTAGTAAATCCAAATATTTTTTTAAATGAAAACAGTTATTATACAGTATTAAGAAATGATACTGAAGTAACAGTTCATTTACCAAAAAATTTTATTGATATGATGTCTTCAAAAGAATCTAAAAATAAATTTATATCTTATAGAAGACCATTCATTATAGACAGCGTATATTCAAATGCATATAAATCAGGAATTAAAAAAGGTGATAAAATTGTATCTGTTAATAATAATAAAATAATTGATTTTAATGAACTTAGAAAAATAGTAGAAAGTAATTCAAATTCTATAATTCAAATAACTATTGAAAGAAACAAAATACTTATTGATAAAATAGTAGATGTTAATAAAGATGGTCAAATAGGAATAAGAGCTGATATAAAAGAACTCAACATTACTAAAGAATATTTTTCATTTTTTGAATCTATAAATATAGGAACAGAAAGAGCATTTGGGTTTGTTTGGTTAAATATTAAAGCATTTAAAAAAATGTTTTCAGGAGAAATAAACCCGACAAAAAATTTAGCAGGACCAATAGGAATTGCTCAAATCTTTGGATCTAAATGGAACTCGATTCAATTTTGGAGTACAGTTGGATTGCTTTCAATGATTTTAGCATTTATGAATTTACTTCCTATACCAGCACTTGATGGAGGTCATGCCATGTTTCTTTCTTATGAAATCATATCAGGAAAAAAACCATCAGAAAAATTTTTAGAATATTCTACTAGATTTGGAGTTATAATATTACTTGGTTTAATGTCTTTTGTAATATTAAATGATATATATAAATTATTTATCTAAAATTATTTCTATTTCTATCAAATCCAAATTCAATATTTTATTATTATCAACAAATTTAATTTTTGTTATAAATTCGTTTTCACAATCATCTTTTGAATTCCTAACTATAAATGATAATGCTAAAATTAAAGCTCTTGGAGGAAATAATGTGTCCCTTACTAAAAACCAAAATTATTACTTATCTAATCCATCATTTTTATTCTACTCAAAAAATCAAAATATTTCTATTAATCATATGAATTATATAGCAGACATTAATTCATCCAGTATTTTATATTCTGACAGTCTAAAACATATAGGAAAATTTGGTGTTGGAATAAAATATTTTTCACATGGTAAATTTGATGGTTATGATGTACTTGGTAATTCAACGGGATCTTTTAATCCAAAAGAATTTGCAATTACCATAACTAAATCTATTAAATTTTCAAATTTTATATTTGGAACAAATTTTAAATATGTAAATTCAAAAATTTATAATAAATCTGATAATGCATTTTTAATTGATATTGGAGTTATTTTTTATCCCACAACACAAAAAAACTTGACTATAGGAATGACTATATCAAATTTTGGATTCATATTCTCAAAAAATAATACTTATATACCATTTTTCGTTCAGATCGGAACTACTTTCAAACCTGAATATATGCCTATTAGATTCTCATTTACAATTAATAAATCATCAGAAAAAAATCACTTATTAAATATCTATTCAAACTCATTTAATAAATTATTATCCCTTATAAATATAGGTACAGAAATATTAATATCTAAGAATATAAATTTTCAATTAGGTTATAATTATAAATTAAATAAAGAATTGTCTCTTACAAATAACAGAAATAATGGTGGCATATCTTATGGGATTGAGATACTTTTGAAAAGATTTAATATAAACTATGCAAGAGTAGTTATGAATACAATAAATACATCTAATGTAATATCCCTTAATTTTAATTTAAAAAGAATTTAAATTTACCAAATGGAAAAAATAAAAAATATGACACCGCAACAAATAGTACATGAACTAGATAAATATATCATTGGTCAAAATGAAGCTAAAAGAAATGTTGCAATAGCACTAAGAAATAGATGGAGAAGAATGAATGTAACTGATGAAATAAAAAATGAAATAATTCCAAATAATATACTTATGATAGGTGCTACGGGAGTTGGAAAAACAGAAATAGCAAGAAGGCTCGCAAATCTATCAGATGCTCCATTTACAAAAGTAGAAGCATCTAAGTTTACTGAGGTAGGATATGTAGGAAGAGATGTTGAAAGTATGGTTAGAGATTTAGTTGAACAATCCGTTAATTTAGTAAAAGTTCAAAAAAAGGAAGAAGTAAAAATAAAAGCTGAAAAAAGTGTAAATAATATTATTCTTGATGTATTAATACCTCCAATAAATAAAGTTCAATCAAATATTAATTTAAGTTTAGAAAAAAAATCACCTAATGAAGACAAAGAAATAAATGAAAAAACTAGAGAAAAATTTAAAACAAAAATAAAAAATGGAGAATTAGATGATAGAAAAATAGACATAACAGTTCAAAAACCAAATAATTCAGGAATTGGAATGATTGGTGGTGGCATGATGGATGAATCTTCTATGATAAATTTACAAGATATGATAGGCAACATGATGCCCAAAAGAAATAAAAAAAGAAAAGTAACAATTGGTGAAGCAAAAAAAATACTTCTTGAATCTGAGATGTCAAAGTTGATTGATATGGATGAAGTAAAAGATGAAGCTATACAAAGAGCTGAAAATACAGGAATAATTTTTATAGATGAAATTGATAAAATTAGTGGAGGATCAAAAAAAGGAGGTGGACCAGATGTTAGTAGAGAAGGTGTTCAAAGAGATCTATTACCAATTGTTGAAGGAACTTCTGTTACCACTAAATATGGAGTTATGAAAACAGATCATGTTTTATTTATTGCTGCAGGAGCTTTTCATTTATCAAAACCTTCCGATTTAATCCCTGAACTTCAAGGCAGATTTCCAATCAGAGTTGAATTAGATAATTTAACACAAGATGATTTCTTAAAAATATTAAATGAACCTAAAAATTCATTAACTAAACAATATACCGCTTTAATTAAATCTGAAAATGTAGAAATTATATTTAATAAAGATGCTCTAAAAGAAATTTCAGAAAAAGCATTTATAATTAATTCAGAAATTGAAAATATTGGAGCGAGAAGACTTCACACTGTAATGAGCAAACTTTTAAATGAAATATTATTTGATATTCCTGAAAAAATTGGTCCTAATGCAAAAATTATTATTACAAAGAATATGGTTGAGGAAAAACTAAATGCTATAACTCAAAATAAAGATTTGAGTGAATACATTTTATAGTTTTAAATCTTTCGGAAATTTAATCCATTCTACTAATCCTGATTTATAATTTATATTCTTCCAATTATCAACATCAAATACTATTATTACAATACCTGAAGTTGGCAAATTATCTAATTTTAAATTAGTTAATTTATTAATGATATTAGTTAAACCAGGATTATGCCCAACAATTATTACCTTATTATATTTATTATGTATTTTAAGAACACAATCAAAAATTAAATCAGATGAAGAATGGTATAAATTTTCAGACAATATATTTGATCTAACATTAATTAAATCTAAAAAATAATTTGACGTTTGAGTAGTTCTTTTTGATGAACTAGATAATAATAAATCAACTTTTTTAATCTTCTTAGATAATTCAAATGACATTTTTTTTGCATCCTTTATACCTCTCTTATTAAGAGGTCTATCAAAATCAGATAAGCTATGATCCTTCCAACTTGATTTACTATGTCTAATTATTATTAAAGTTTTCAAAAAATAGATTTAAAACGACTTGGAATTTTAATAATTGGATTTCCTTTAAGGTTTCCTGGTTTATTAATAGCATAAAAAGGTCTAAACCATGATTGTTTCTTTCTAGCCTTATCAAAGAAAGAATCACCATCAATCGGTGAACTATTTTCAATTAACATAAAAAGCTTATTACGTCTATCAAAATGTCTTTTCCAACCATCTTTTAATAGCGACTTATCCCCCATTTTTTTCTGTGCTATTTTATAATCAACCATACCTAAATGAAATAAAAACAGGTTTGGATCAATTGTAAAATTTTTTCCTTTTATCCTATGTAGACCTGAGCCCCACGTAAGAGGTCTAGTAGCAATAATTGGTTTCGTATAACGAGCCGAGACATGAGCAAAATTTCTCTGCTCTAAAAAACATTTTTTAGGATTTATTGATTTTTCATTATTTCGATTTTGACCTACATCTAATCCTAAAGCTGAAAGAGAAGAAGAAAAAATAGGCTTCTGCAAATACTCAAATAATGTTAGATTAACATTTGGATCCACGACCAATAATTCATCAATATCACAGGCAATTACAAGATCATATCGATGAAATAAAGTTTTTGCAAATTTAGAAATAATTAAAGCACGATTACGATCACCAGTAGATCTACCGTATTTAATATGAGGAATCTTTATAAAATTTATTTTTTCAGCTTTTTCAGGTGAAGGTTGATCAAAACCATCTAAAATGAGAAACAAATTATTAAAACCAAATATTTGACTATAATAATCAATCCATTTTGCAATGAAAAAATTATCGTTTCTAGCCATAGAAAGTACGGCAATATTTTTATTAATATTATCTTTCATTTTATGAAATTAATTACAAATTCAAAATATCATCCATCCAATTAAATATTTTTTCTTGATCTTCTCTTTTTGCTAAATCAAGACTTTGTATACAAATAAATTTAATATCCTTATTTTTAGCACACAATTTAATTTTTTTACTAACATAATTCTTCTGTCTATTAACAGGTTTAAAGTATATAGCTTCTATTGGAGCAGAGAAAAAATTTCCTTCACAAATCTCTAAATGATTTGCAAGAGCTACAGTATTATATTGATTATAATGTCGAAATTTAAACTCCAAATCTTTTAAAAAAACATTATTATTTCTATTAAAGTAATCTTTTAACCTATTTCTATCAACTGGATGAGGCGTATGTTCTGATCTAAAAAATCGAAATTTAAATCCTAAAATTTTTGCAGACCACCATTGACTAATATAAAATGAAGGACTTAAATGTATGATATTATATTTAGAATAAATTTTTTGAATATTTTTAAAACACTTATTTCCTATAATCCTTAACAAGGGATGAAATTTCCAAGATCCTCTCATAACTGGTCTTCCACTGCGAAACCAATCTGTAGGCTTTATATTCCTAATAAGGAAAATATCATCATTTAAATAAACGTAATGATTTGATAAGTCTTTAATTCTCCATAATAATCTATCAATAGTTCTAGAATTAAAAGTTGGTAAAAATTGTTCAAATCCTTCAAATATTTCCTTATGATCTACAATTCGAATTGAATTCAATCTATCTGGGAATAAATCTTTAATATATTTTTCAATATTAGGATTTTGAGAATCCGTAACTATAAAAATATTTCTAACAAAAGAAGCAAATTTTAATATTGATAAAATGCTATATTTTATTTCATTAACTGAAACAAAACGAGTACTATAAGCACCAGGAATTCTTACAATATCTTTATCATTAAAATAAGAATTTATTTTCTTTTTATGCTTAGAGTCATTACCATTAACCCAAGGAATAACAACATCAATTGGAATTTTATTTTTGATTAAAGATTTATCAACCATCTATTTTTGTATCAAATATAAACTTCTTTATTAGTTCAATCAATTCTACTTTTTTTTTTTTAATTATATTATAAAAGTTTTAATGTATTTAATTAAATAAAAAATGAAATTATTATATTTTCCTTTAATAATCTTATTAATCTATAGTATTGATTTAAAATCTTATAGCAATTTAGATACAATAATATATCAAAAAAAACGAATTGAATTTGAAGTGGAATTTCTAAATAGAAACTATTGGGTAGAATCTAATTTGAATGAATTACTATTAATAAAAGACTATGAAACAGGAAAAAATATTAGATGGGATTTTATAATATATAATAAAAAATTAAATGAAATATATAATACGAAAATTCTAATGGATAGATCTTTTACACTATATAAAAAACAATCTGAAAATAAAGATTTTAATATTTTATATAAAAAAGAGTATTCTAATGAAAAAGAATATTTACTGATAAAAGTAAGATCAGATTCATCTAAAATAGCTCAATACAATATAAAATTACCAATAAGTTCAACAATTTTAGATTTTATAATTTTAGATGATTTATTTATTTTTTCAAGTACCACAAAAAAAGGAGAATATTTATTGAGTATTTATAATACAAAAAATAAAAGATACAAAAACTTACACGCTTCATTAAATATTAATGAAAAAATTATATCAATTAATAAAATCAATGCTTATAGATTTGAAATTAATGTGTTGACAAAAAAATTAGATAAATCTAACTCCATATCTAAAAGAAAATATGATATAAATGGAAATGAAATTGAAACACTAAATATTTCGATTAATAATAAGTCGATAATTAATGGAAAATTCTATGAAATAGATAATAAAATTATTGGAATTGGTTTTTATGGATTAATAAATTCTAACTCTCCTCAAGGAATCTATATTTCGAGTTACATAAATCAAACAATGGAATTTATTAAAATTTATAACTTTTATGAACTTCCTAATTTTTATACTAATAATAAACAAAGAAAAAATATTTTAAAAAAAATAAAAAATAACCGATTTGATAAAATTAGACTAAATCATAATTTTGTATTTAATTCTTTTTTTAAATTTAATGAAAACTTTATTTTTAGTGCCGAATCACTAATATTAAATTATAACAGTAATGGAAAATATTCTTATATTCCATTCTACAATACTTATTCAGGAACTTATGATAAAATGATAAATCCAAATTTTAAAGGATATAATCATACAAAAATACTTTTAACTAGTTTCAATTTAAATGGAAATATAAATTGGAATACCACATACAAAATTAACAATCTTAATACTTTTGATAAAGTTGTCTACTTTAATAATTTAGTACATAAAGAAAAAATACTTTCATTTTATGTAAGTAAAGGATATTTTAACTATGGATTAATTAACAAAATAAATAATAGATTTTCTTTTAAAAGCATACCCCTAATTTTAAAATACAAAAATGATATTATTAAAGAAACTGAAAGCAATCCTGAAGGAACAAATGTATGGTATAATAATAATTATTATACATATGGAATTCAAAAAATCAAAAACACATTAAATAACAAAGTAAAAGTAAATAGAAGAGTATTTTTTATATCAAATTTTGAAATAATAAAATAGTTTGAAACATTTTCTTAAAATGAAAGTATATTTGCAGATAAAACGATGCTTAAATCTAGGTTATTTGATAAAAAAAGATTAGATATAACAATTGATCGTCTTTGTCATCAACTAATAGAAAATCACTCGAATTTTAAAAATTCTTTATTAATTGGCCTACAGCCAAGGGGTATATATTTACAAAATAGAATTATCAAAACAATTAATAAACTTCTTTCAATAGAAGTTCCATCAGGATATTTAGATACGACATTTTATAGAGATGATTTTAGAACAAAAGAAGTACCTGAAGCCAAAGAAACTTTTATGCCTTATCTAGTTGATAATAAAAATGTAATCATAATAGATGATGTTTTATTTACAGGTAGAACTGTAAGATCTGCAATGGAAGGAATTATGAACTTTGGAAGACCTAATAAAATTGAATTATTAATATTAATAGACAGAAAATTTAGTAGACATATTCCAGTTGAACCAACTTATTATGGAACAAGAATTAATACTTTAACATCTCAAAAAATTATAGTTAACCTTACCGAACAAGGTTTTGAAAAAGATAATATATGGATAACCAATAATGAATAAACTAAAATCTAAACATTTACTAGGTATAAAAGATTTATCTATTGAAGAAATAGAATTGATTTTTGATACTGCTAAAATGTTTAAAGAAGTTCTATCAAGACCCATTAAAAAAGTTCCATCATTAAGACATTTAACAATTGCAAATATTTTTTTTGAAAATAGCACTAGAACAAAATTATCTTTTGAACTAGCAGAAAAAAGACTTTCAGCTGATATAATAAATTTTTCTTCATCGCTTAGTTCAGTAATAAAAGGTGAAAGTTTATTAGATACCATAAATAACATTCTAGTCATGAAAGTTGATATGATTATAATGCGTCATCCAAGTCCCGGGGCTCCTCATTTTATATCTAATAAAATTAATGCTAGTATAATTAATGCAGGAGATGGAACTCATGAACACCCTACTCAAGCACTACTTGATTCATTTTCAATTAAAGAAAAATTAGGAAGCTTAAAAGGTAAAAAAATTGCAATTATTGGAGACATTTTGCATTCAAGAGTTGCAATATCAAATATTTATTCTCTACAAAAACTTGGTGCAGAAGTTATGTTATGTGGACCAAAAACATTAATGCCAAAATTTATGAATGAATTTGGTGTTATTATTGAAAATGATATCAAAAAGGCTCTAAAATGGTGTGATGTTGCCAATGTATTGAGAATTCAATTAGAAAGACAAAAAGTTAAATATTTTCCATCTTTAAGGGAATACAGTTTGTATTTTGGAATTAATAAAAAGTTACTTGATAGAATCAATAAAGATATAATCATAATGCATCCTGGACCAATAAATAGAGGTATAGAAATTAGTAGTGATGTAGCAGACTCAAAGAATTCAATAATTCTTGATCAAGTTGAAAATGGTGTAGCTATAAGAATGGCAGTTATGTATCTGTTATCTCTAAATAATAGTCAATGATAATATTAGGTTATCTTTTATTATCAATTTTTCTCATTTTACTTCTTACATCTAAATTAAAAATTCATCCAACAATAAGTCTTTTTATTGGAAGTATTTTTTTGGGACTTTTACTTAAAATGAATTTAAATGATATATTAGAATATATCTTTTATGGATTCTCAAATGCCATTAAATCAATAGGATTGATAATTATTTTTAGTACTATAATTGGTCAATTTCTAAAAAAAAGCAACTCCATTAAAAAATTTGGTGATTTAATTTTATATAACTTCCAAAATAAAACATTAATATCCATTAATTTATTAGGACTTTTCTTAGGAACGGTTGTATTCTGTGATTCGGGTTTTTTAATTTTAAATGGTATTTCAAAATCAATTGCTTCAACTACTAATTACTCATTAACAAGTTTAAATTTATCCTTATCTGGTGGACTTTATGCTTCACATACACTAGTGCCTCCAACCCCTGGGCCATTAGCAGCTATAAATAATCTTAATGGAATCAGTATGATTGGAGATATAATGCTTTTAAGTATAGTTGTTTCAATACCAGCCTCATTGATTTCTTTTATTTATGCTAGAAAAACTTTTGGAAAATTAAATCTCAAAATTAAATCTCAAAATTTAAAACTAACTTCAGACTATATAATACCCATTTTAGTTATAATTATTCCTTTATTTCTAATAAGTCTAAATACCTTAACAAATTTTATAAATAACGAAATATCAAAAAATATAATTTCATTATTAAAACTAATAGGGAATCCCATTAATGCATTATTTATTGGAATTATACTATCATTTTTTCTACCAAATACTAAAAATAAAAAACCAATTATAATTTATGATGCTCTTAAAGATTCATGGCCAATTCTAATATTGACTTCTATGGGTGCAGCATTTGGAAATGTAATTAAGAACTCAGAATTATCATCTTTACTATCTAATGTATTTTTTAACAATAATATATCCCTAATTTATATTGTAATTACTTGCTTCATCATAAGTGTAATTTTAAAAACTAGCCAAGGATCAAGTACCTCTGCAATGATAATTGGTAGTTCCATTATTTTCCCTCTAATCAGTTCTTATAATTATTCATCTTTTGAAATAGGCATGATGGTATTATCACTTGGAGCAGGATCAATGATGATTTCTCATATAAATGACTCTTATTTTTGGATAGTAACCCAAAAATCAAATTTAAATATGAATGAAGGAATAAAATATTTTTCTTTAATGAGTATTATGCAAGGAATAGGTACTTTAATGATTATTCTTTTAATAATTTTATTGTTTAACTAGTACAAAATTATTAAAACTAAAATCATCTCAGAATAAATCAAAATAAAAGTAAAAATTTATGAAGATGAAATTTTAATTCATCAGATCTTAAAGGAAAAGATGTTTTTTTTGGAAATTAAAAATTAAAGAAATATATTTATACGATAACAATAAATATATAATTGTACCTTTCAAGTCTTCAAAAATTTATCTTAAAAACAGCGCTTAGTAATATAAATAGTGAATCATTAACATTATACTCCGATGCTCAAGAATCATCAGTAATTAAATCTAAAAATAAAACTGATTCTCTAAAAAAAAAACTGTTAACCTCTTCTATCAATGAATTTCTGAAAATAAAAAAAGAAATTGAAATTAACCAAATAAAATACTCCGTTACAAATTTTGGAATTATCGAAATTAACTCAAATACGCATGCTCATATTTATTTCTTTGAACCAATAATTAAATTCTACAAAATAAAACCAAAAGATAATTTTATAGAGATCAAAGATTCGATTTTTAAAAATATTAGTGAAAACAGAAAACAATTTGAAATAAAAAAAAGAAAATATATTCGAGTAGATGGAAATCATAAAAGAGGTGTTATTAGAGGCGAATCAAAAATATTCAAAAAAACAAAAGCTTCAGTTAGTAGAACATACAAAACATTAATCAAAAAAGGTCTATTAAGAAAAATTGATATTATTAATTATAATAAAGAAAAAATTGGAATAGGATTCAATCTTACAAAAGCTGGTTATAAAATCTCAAAAACTATATAAGAATAGCAATCTTATTTATTTTTTTCATATGATGATTAAAATGAAAATCAAAAAAATCTAATGTCATTCTAAAATCTATTCTTCCAATTAAACGATGATTAAATATACCTTTTTCAATTATACTATCATCTAAATCATCAATAAGAGATAAAAAAGATTCTCTTGATTTTATCCAATTATTATTCAATTCATTAATATTTATTTCATCAGGAAATTTCGATATAATTTCTGGTGCTTTAAATTTTAAAATATCTAATCGCTGTAAATTTTTAATAAAAAAATGATTAAATCTTGTAAAAAAAGTCACATTTTTTAAAAATTCAGGATAAGAAGTTTTCTTTTTTATATATTTTTCTGTAGTAAATTCAGCTAACCATAAATGATATAAATTTTGGTTAATCGTCCACTTATTAAGTATATATTCATTATTCAGTTCATCATTCGAATATTTATTTAAGTAATTAAAAATAGTTTCTCTTTTACTTTCTAATAACAGAAGATAATTCTTTAAATTTTCTTTATTATTCATATATAGAATAGTTTTACAATGATTATTAGTTAAAATTCAAATATTATATTAACAAACAATTTAATATATATGACGTCTAAATTATTATCATTATATATATTTTTTTTCCTTCTAATAGGTTGTAAAAATACTAATGAAAAAGAAAAAAAAAGCCCCAGAATAAAATCAAGTATAAAAATTAAATCACCATTATCTAATGAAATATTTTATAAAAAAGATACCATAAATTTTTTATTAGGTATTAACAACAATGACGTAAAAATTGATAGCTCAATACTTTACCATGATAATAATTCTATTACATTCACCAATAAAACTAATTTACCAACAAATTCTATTTTAAAATTTGGTAAAAATAATTTTAAAATAAAAACATGGTTATCAAATGGAAAAATTGAAAACCATTTAAAAACTATATACCTATATCCAAAAGAATCAACTAAAGAAGTCTTCTTTGAAATAACAAACATTTTTCCACATAATAAAGATTCATATACCCAAGGACTTTTTATTGATAATGAAATATTATACGAAAGTACTGGTCAATATGGCAAATCAACAATAAAAAAAGTAGACTTAAAATCAGGAAAAATAATTGATTTATTAAAATTAGACGATAAATACTTTGGAGAAGGAATAACAATGTATAATGATAAAATTTTTCTTTTAACATGGAAATCAAAAAAAGGATTTGTATATGATAAAAATACATTTGATAAAATTGATGAATTTGATTATAAAACAGAAGGATGGGGAATAACTACTGTTAATGATAAAATTGTAATGAGTGATGGTACTGAAAATTTATATTTTATCAACCCCAATACTTATAAAATTGAAAATCAAATTCAAGTATATGATAATAATGGAAAGGTTATAAACATTAATGAACTTGAATTTATAAATGACAAAATATATGCTAATGTTTACGGAAAAGATATTATTCTAATTATAAACTATAGTAATGGAAAAGTAGAAAATTTTATTAATTTGGATAATGTTTTTAACAAAGAAAATTATAATGGTAAAATTGACGTTTTAAATGGAATTGCAACCAATAATAATAAAATTTATGTCACTGGTAAATGGTGGCCTAGTATATTTGAAATTAAAATTATAAATAATGGAACTAAATGAAATAACAAAAAAAATGAATGAGTTAGCAACTCTAAATGCTGGAAAAATAGATGCAAAAATTAAATTTGAATTTAGTGATGGATGTGTTTTAATTGATGACACAACATCTCCTCCAACAATTAGTAATGAAAATAATGATGCCGATTGTGTTATAGAAATAAATAATGAAAATTTTTCTGAAATATTAAATAAAAAAATGAGTTCTATGTCTGCTTTTATGACTGGTAAGATGAAAATAAAAGGTGAAATGACTATTGCAATGAAATTGTCATCTTTATTTGATTAATGTGCGCATGAGAAGACTCGAACTTCCACGACAATATTTAGTCACTAGGCCCTCAACCTAGCGCGTCTACCAATTCCGCCACATGCGCTAATAAAAATTACTGCTTTCTTTGTGTCCAAATTTCATATTTTGGATCACCCTTAGAACTAAAACCTTTATGGTGCCAATCTCCTTCTTTCACTTCAAAATTAAACTCTAAAGAAATACCAACTTTTGAATTATCCCTAGAAAAAAATTCTATATTTTCTATATAGTTTCCATTTTCAGATGTAAATATACCTCCACCAGTTCCATAAAATCCTTTTTTATTTATATCATAAGCTATCCACTGAAACCTACCTCCAGCAAGTATTTTCATAGTTTTTCTAGATCTATTCACATCTCTCATTCTTATCTCACCACCTCTTTCTATACCGCTCATCAGCCATGATCCACTTAAAATCGAATTATAATTTTTAAATTTCTCATATTTTTCCCCATCCAATTGCATTAAACCATTATCGTTATTTAAATTAATACTTATTCTTGAAATATAAATTGTATCTCCAACTAAAGATGAATCATTTGAGTTAAACTCAATTACTTCATAGTACCCTTCTTCATCTAATAAATAAGTACCTCCATAAGTACTTAGAAATTTCTTATTGTCCTTATCATATTTGGTTGAAGAAAAGAAATTATCAGAATAGATTCTAACTTCATTCATATTTTTATCATTCAAAAACCAAGAAGTATTTTTCAATGGATTAGCTTCATCCATATTAAATAGAGATGAAACTAAAAATATAAAAAAATTAATCATAATCGTTTATCATAACTGGCATAACAAGCATAGTAATATCTTCATCTTCATCCATTTCATCTGGAATAATTAATCCAGCTTTATTTGGCTCAGATAATTTAAAAGTTACCCTAGTAGAATTCAAATTAGATAAAATCTCTATTAAAAATTTTGCATTAAAACCAATTTCTATATCTGCGCCATCATGTTCACAAGAAATTCTTTCATTTGCCTCATTAGAAAAATCCAAATCCTCAGCAGAAATTAATATCTCACCACCAGAAATTTTAAATCTAATCTGATTAGTAGTTTTATTTGCATAAATAGATATTCTTTTTAAAGAACTTAAAACTTCTGATTTATCTATAACAATATTATTAGAATTGTCTAATGGTATTACATTTTCATAATCAGGATATCTCTCATCAATCAATCTGCAAACCATTTTTACATTATCGAAAGAAAAAAATGCATTAGAAGCATTAAATTCTAATTTAACATCAGAAGATTTCTCCGATGGTAACGTTGATTTTAATAAATTCAAAGATTTTCTTGGAAGTATCATTTCATGATCAACCTCATCACCACTAATATCACTTCTTACGTATTTAACTAGCCTATGACCGTCCGTAGATACAAAAGTACAAGAAGAAGTAGATAGTTTTAAAAAAATACCAGTCATTGCAGGTCTTAACTCATCAGTGCTTGTAGAAAATATAGTATTAGATATTGCATTTGATAAAAGTTCCGAACTTAAATCAATAGAATAACTATCTGTAATCTGTGGAACCTTAGGAAAATCTGTAGCATTTTCTCCAGCTAACTTATATCTTCCATTATCTGAATTGATTTCTATATTATAATTTTCATCATCTATAGAAAAAGTAACAGGTTGTTCTGGAAGATTTTTTAAGGTATCAATCAAAATTTTTGCTGGAATTGCTACACTACCATCTCCCTTTGATTCTACTTGGATTTCCACCATAACAGATGTTTGCAAATCAGATGCAGTTATTAATAAATTACCATTTTCTATTTCAAAAAGAACATTATCTAAAATAGGAACAACTGGATTAGAAGTAATAACACCATTTATTGCATTTAAGTTTTTTAGAAGATATGACGAAGAAACTATAAAGTTCATTTTAAGTATATTTTTGTTATTAGAACATCAAATTTAAATATAAAATCAATCTTCTTCATTAAAATTAATAGTTTTAGTATTATTATTAATTATATCATCATCTGTACTAAGATTTATATTTTTTCTTTTAAAAGCTGGAATAGCTAACTTTTCCTCATAAGAATCTTTATCATATATCTGATTTTTATAATCATTAATCCTATCTTCTCTCTTCAATAAATATTCATTTTTCTTATTTGAAATATCAAATTTATCATTAGAATCATCTACAGAATCTAACTCCTCAATAATAACATTTTCAGATCTATCATTTATATTACTTTCTGAATATTCTGGTTCCAATATATCTTCATCTTCTTCATAATCATCATCTATATCGTGAACAACCTCTTCTTCTTGATTAGAAGAAGAAAGAAATTCAATTTCATTATTTTCGGTATCACTATCAAATAAATTAATTTGAGATTCAGGCATTAAACCATCAATTTTATTTTCTAGAATATTATCTGATAATTCTTCTGTTTCATTAATAGAAAACCCAGTAGCAATAACTGTAACTTTAATTTTATCCTCTAAACTCCCATCATATGAAGTTCCAAAAATAAAATCTACATTTGTGCTTGCTGAATCATGAATAAATTTAGATATAATATCTAATTCAATTGTTGATAATTCATTTTCACCACCACCAGAAACAATATTTAACAATATTTTTCTAGCTCCATCTATTCTTCTATCATTTAATAACGGAGAATTAATAGCTTTTTCAACTGCATCTTTTGCTCGATTTTCTCCTGAGGATTCTGCAGAACCCATTACAGATGTTCCAGCATTTTTCATGACAGTTTTAACATCTTCAAAATCAACATTAATCTTACCTGGAACTGTAACTATTTCTGCAATACATTTAGCTCCAGTAGCTATAATATTATCAGCTTTTTCAAATGCTTTACTTTGACTTAAATTACCATAAATTTCAATCAGTTTTTCATTCAATATTGTAATAACACTATCACAATTTTTCTTAAGTTGATCAATCCCATCTAAAGCTTTTTGCATTTTTGCTTTCCCTTCAAAATTAAATGGCACAGTAACAATACCTACAGTAAGAATATCAAGTTCTTTAGCAATTTTAGCAATAATTGGAGCAGCACCTGTCCCTGTACCTCCTCCCATTCCAGCAGTAATAAACAACATTTTTGTATCATCACTTCTTAATAATTCTCTTATTTGATGACTACTTTCTTGAGCAGCATCTCTACCTTTAGAAGGATCTGATCCAGCACCTAAACCTTTAGTTAATTCTATGCCGATTTGTAACTGATTTTTAACTGTACTTGAATGTAATGCTTGAATGTCTGTGTTACATACTATAAATTCAACATTTGTAATTCCAATTGAATGCATATAATTTACGGCATTACTTCCTCCTCCTCCTACACCAATAACTTTAATTATTGATCTGTGATGTGAAGGTATTTCAAATTCAAAAGCCATAATTAAATATTATCATTTCTAAATTCTGTCAAATCATCATCTTTTAATAACCCCTTTATTTTTTCAGTAACCATTTTTCCAAATCGACTAGCTTTAGGTAAATTAAGAGACTTATAATTATCTTTTTCTTTAATAGGATTTAAATTATTTGCAAAATCCCATAATAATAGTCCAACAGCAGTTGAATATTTAGGATATTCTAAATTTACCAGATCAGATTTTGCTAAAAAAGAACTCGGATAACCTTTCCTCACATCTAGACCTGTAATATATTTAACTTGTTGCTTTAAATTCATCAATTGTGATCCTCCTCCAGTTATTACAATACCTGCTGATAATTTTTCGCTCATTCCACTATTTAAAATTTCTTGGTGTACTTTTTCAAATATTTCTTCCATCCTTGCCTCAATAATTTTATATAAATTATCTAATAATATTTTTTTATCTTCTCTTTGTCCCTGTCCCTTTATTTTTACATATTCTTTTATAGGTCTATTAACATACAAGGCTTTACCAAATTTTATTTTTAAAGCTTCAGCATGATGTCTTGGTAATCCCAAACCTTCTTTAATATCTTGTGTAACAATGTCACCACCAAGTGGAATAACTGCAGTATGCCTAATAATACTATCATGAAATATAGAAATATCAGTAGTTCCACCTCCAATATCTACTAGACAAATTCCATCTTCTTTATCCATATCATTTAATAATGCTAAACTTGATGCTATAGGTTCCAGAATTAAATTCTTGCATTTTACATTAGCTCTTAAAATACATTTTTCCATTATTCCAATGTCAACTTTATTTGCGCTAATAATATGGAAATCTGCTTCTAATTTTTTCCCAACTTCACCTACAGGTTCTACTGATTCATGATCTTCATCAATTGTAAATTTTTGATGCATACTATGAATTATTTTATGATTAGTAGGAATGACTGCCATTTTAGATCTTTTTTGTAATTCATTAACATGATTTCTTAAAATTTCAACTGGCTCATTTTTATTGCTCTGTATATTAATTGAGTGATGAGTGCTAAAACTCTTAATATGTTTACCAGCAATACCAACATTAATATATTCAATAGGAAGAGAAGCTGATTCGGAAGCAATTTCAATTGCTTCTTTTATTTTTGTAGTAGCCTTAATTAAATTTTGTATCATCCCTTCAGCTACACCTTCCGATTCAGTTTCACCAAATCCAATAATTTTTAATTTTTCATTATTAATATTTTCAGCAATTAAAGCACAAATTTTAGAAGTACCAATGTCTAAGCCAACAAAGTATTTTTTTTTATTTGGTTTCATATTCATTACTATGCCTTTTTATCACAAATTATCTGATTTTTAAATTTTAAATTAACACTTTTATAAGTATTCCAACCTTTTGCAGGTAAAATTTTTTTATAAAATAACATCAATTTATCAAACTTAACATCTATTTTTTCAGGATATCCAAAAATAATTTTTTGTTTTGATACTTGAGGATAAATAATAATATTTTTATTATAATTTATATCTATTTCAGAAATTATTTTACTTAAAAAAATATCATTAATAATATAATTTATCATAGTAAATATCTTTTTACCATAATCAGTACTATTTATATTTTTCAAATCAAAATTTATATTATCAGCTGTATGAATTAATATAACCCTTTCTGAAAATTTAGTTGATGTAGGAAAAATATTTCCATGTAAATCAATATATAAATCTTTCTTATTTTCATAAACTAATCTTGCTATAGGTTGATATTGAACCAAATCAACAATTAATTTATTACTTAAATCTTGATAAAGTTTTATTTCCTTAACAAAAGGATTTGCTAGTATATTTTTTTCAATAATATTTACATTTTTAATTATTGAATCCTTATCCATTTTTTCAGTTATTAAACTTTCAATTTGGAATCTATCTAAAAACTTATTTTCTGAATTAATAACAATTTCTTTTATAGGGCTTAAATTCTTTTTAAAAGAAAAAATAACTATAACAACTATAAAAAGAGTTATAAGTATATAAATAAAATTTTTTAAAATTTTAATCATAATAAATTATATAATTCATGCACAATATTCTTAGATGCATTTGGTTTAGCTAATTTCTTCAAATTGGATGAAATCAGCATACGTTTATTATTATCATTTAATAAATTTATTGCTTCTTTCAACAAAATATCTTTTGCTTTATAATCATTAACAACCAGGCATGCATTTTTTGTTAATACATCTTGAGCATTTTTTGTTTGATGATCATCAACAACATTTGGAGAAGGGACTAAAATAAGAGGTTTTCCCACTACACACAATTCAGAAATAGCAATAGCACCAGCTCTAGAAATAATAACATCTGCTACAGAATAAGCTAAATCCATCCTATCAATAAAAGGTAAAATTTTAATATTACTTGATTCTAATTTTTTTGATTGTATGACATTATAATAATTTAAACCAGTTTGCCAAATTAATTGAAATGATGATTCTCTAATTAAAGATAAATTTGTTAAAATACTTTCATTTATACTTTTAGCTCCTAAGCTTCCCCCAACAACTAAAATAGTTTTCTTATTTCTTTCTAAACCAAAATGATTATATCCTAATTTATCATTTAATTGAATTAAACTTCTAATTGGATTACCTAAATTAAAAATTTGATTTTTTTTAAAATATTTCTCTAAATTTTCAAATGCTACAAAAATTACATTTACTTTCTTACTTAAAATTCTATTTGTGTAACCAGGAGATGAATTTTGTTCTTGTATAGCAGTTTTATAACCTAATAAAGATGCTACTAATAAAAATGGTCCAGATGAATATCCTCCAAATCCAACAACTATATCAGGTCTATATTGAATTAAAATAAATAAAGATTTAATTAACGAATGAAGGATTTTAAAAGGAAGAGATATATTTTTTAATATAAAAGGAATACCTATAAAAATCACATTCAATAAAAACGATGATCTTTTAATTCCCGAAATCCAAAGACCCTTAATAGGATAATTATATTTAGGAACTATTTGCATCTCCATTCTATCTTTTGAGCCTACGAACAAAATTTCGGATTTATTGTTTTGTTTTTTTATTTCGTCAGCTATAGATAACATTGGAAAAATATGACCACCTGTTCCTCCTCCGCATAAAATGATTTTTATTTTTTTATTAATACCCATATGAATAATTATTTTCTTCTTCCATAGAATTATGTCTACTTATACTTAAAATAATCCCTAAAGTAATACCCGTAAATAATTGAGATGTTCCCCCCATACTTATTAAAGGTAAAGTGATACCGGTAACTGGAAGTAATCCAACAACAACAGACATATTTGTAATTGCCTGTATAACAAGATAAAAACTTAATCCTGCACTTAATAAACCACCAAATGGTCTATCTGAATTAATAAATATTCTTAATCCTCTATAAAGTAAAATTAAATACAGAATAAGAATTGATACCCCCACAATAAACCCATACTCCTCTATAATTATTGCATAAATAAAATCTGAAGAAGACTGTGGTAAAAAATTTTTTTGATTACTATTACCGGGTCCTTTCCCAAAAAATCCACCGGTTGAAACAGCTATATATGCGTGTTCAAGCTGATATGGAATGTTTTTTTTATTTATAAAGTCTTCAACTCTACTCACTGCAGTATATCCTCTTTGACCTGTTAAAAGTGCTATTCCTCCACTGAATAAAACAAATAAAATCAACAGTGATAGATGTGTAATTTTTACTCTTGAAATAAACATAAGCAATATTGAAGTTGCTCCTAATATAAGAGCTGTAGATAAATTTGTAAGTGCAATAGATAAGCAAATTAATCCTATCCAAATGAACGGCATAAATAGAGTTTTTTTATTTTCTAAATCATATTGTTTCTTAGCTAAAAAGCTTGATAAATAAATAATCAAAGAAAGCTTAGCTAAATCTGATGGCTGAAAAACAATATTTATAATAGGTATACTAATCCATCTTGAAGCCTCATTAATATTCACACCAAATTTATATGTAAAGAACAAAAGAGGTAATGAGATGTATAAACCTATTAATGCAATTTTAGAATAATACTTATAATCAATTTTATGAGCAAACCACATTGCAATAAAACTGAATGATATAAGCATAAAATGCTTTAATAAATAAAATTCAGTATTTCCTCCTTTATTCTGAAACGCAAGTAAACTTGTTGCGCTATAAACTGATAACAATCCAATAATTGATAAAACAATTGCAATTAACCATATCCATTTATCTCCTTTGATATTATATCTAATCCAAGTAAACATATATTATCTAAGTTTTAAAGTTGCCAATGTTAAAATTGCTAGTAGTATTCCAACCATCCAAAACCTTGCAACTATTTTAGTCTCATGAATTCCTTTTTTTTGATAATGATGATGAAGTGGAGCCATAAGAAAAATTCTCTTTCCTTCACCAGATTTACTTTTTGTCATTTTAAAATAAAATACTTGAATAATAACAGACAAATTTTCAATTAAAAAAACACCACATAAAATAGGGAGAAGTAACTCTTTTTTTATAATTATAGCAAGAACTGCAATAATTGCACCTATTGATAAACTACCAGTATCTCCCATGAATACTTGAGCAGGATAGGAATTATACCATATGAATCCTATAGAAGCACCAACAAAAGCAAAAGAATAAATCACTAATTCTCCTGAATTAGGAATGTAAAGAATATTTAAATAATCTGAAAAAATTATATTTCCTGATAAATAACAAAATATTGATAAAGTAATTCCTATGATCGCTGATAATCCAGCAGCAAGACCATCTAAACCATCCGTAATATTTGCTCCATTTGATACAGAAACTATAATAAAAATTATTACCAAAGCATATATAATCCAGGAATAGTTATCTAAAAAAGAAGGTAGTAACCACTCATACCTAAATTCATTATCTTTCACAAAAGGAATCGTAGTAATCAAATCTTTTGTATCATTATGTTGAATTCCTCTAGATATTGTTTCTTGATTAATTGGTTCTAAAAATTCTCTAACAACAACTGAATCATTTTCAACAATCACATATGTCACTACTAATCCTACAATAATTTGACCCACTATCTTAAACTTCCCTTTTAAACCTTTTTTATTTTTTTTTGAAATTTTTAAATAATCATCAATACCACCAATAATGCCCATAAAAGCAGTTACAAAAATCATCAAAAGAATATATATATTATCCAATCGAGCAAATAATAAAGTTGGTATTAAAATTGAAATAATAATTATAACTCCACCCATAGTTGGAGTCCCTTTTTTTTCATTTTGACCTTTAAGATCTAAATCTCTTATGTTTTCTGAAAGTTGAAATTGTTTAAGAATATTAATAATTTTTTTACCAAATAAAATACTTATTATAAGTGAAAATAGTGCAGCCATACCAGCTCTAAAAGATATGTATTGAAATACTCCAGCACCTATTAAATTGAAATTCTGGTCCATATATTGAAAAAAGTCATATAACATTATTCTATATTTTAATTAATTTATTTTTTAATATTTTCAAATCATTAAAATCATGATAAATATCATTTATAATTTGGTATTTTTCATGACCTTTCCCAGCAAGTAATATTATTTCATCATTTTTACAATATTCACAAGCATATTGAATGGCATCTTCCCTTTTAATTAAAATTTTATACCTATCATTTATAATACCCATTTCAATATCACTAATTATATCCATTGCATTTTCAAATCTAGGATTATCTGATGTTATAATTACAAAATCACTTAATTCAGATGCTATCTTACCCATAATAGGTCTTTTGGTTTTATCTCTTTCGCCCCCAGCACCAACTACTGTTATAACTTTTCTATTTTGCTTAATTTTTTTTATTGTTTTTAATACATTCAATAATGCATCTGGAGTATGAGCATAATCAACAATTCCAATTATATTTTTATTTCCTTTAATGATTTCAAATCTTCCATCTGGTGGATTTATTTTGGATAATGTTTTAAACATAGATTCACTTTCGAAATTTAATATTTTCAAAACGGAATAAACAGCTAAAATATTATATGCATTAAACTCACCTATTATATTAAAATCGATTAATTTAGAATCCAACTCTAATGATAATCCTAAAATATCATTTTGAATTATTTTACCTTTAAAATCAGAAATAGACTTCAATCCATATCTAAATATTTTCGCATTACAATTTTGAACTAAATAATTAGAATTATTATCATCTGAATTTATAACTGCAAATGTTTTTTTATTTAACCCATCAAACAATTTTTTTTTAACATTAAGATAATTTAAAAATGATTTATGATAATCTAAATGATCATGACTAATATTAGTTAAAATGGCAATATCAATTATTAATCCATAAATTCTATCCTGATCAATTGCATGAGAACTTACTTCCATTATGCAATATTCACAACCACTTAATACCATATCATTTAATAATGAATTAACAGTAATTGCACTTGGAGTTGTTAGATTTGTATCTAAAACTGTATCATTTATTCTATTTTCTATAGTTGATAACATTCCAACTTTTAAATTCATATTACGAAAAAATTGATATAAAAAATAAACAACTGATGTTTTGCCATTAGTTCCAGTTACAGTTATAACTTTTATTTTATCTGATGGATTATTATAAAAGTTTAGTGATATAATTGATATTGACTTTCTTATATTCTCAACTTTAATATATGTTATATTATCATTTAATTCAACAGGGAAATCAGTACAAACTACAACAGTACATCCTTTAGATATTGCATCTTCTATAAATTGATGACCATCAAGAATATTTCCTTTAACAGCAAAAAAAAGATTATTCTTTTTAATTTCAAGTGAGTTTTCTGAAATACCAGAAATTATTCTATCTAAATTTCCTCGAGATAATTTGATTTTTATATTTTTTAAAATTGATTTTAAATTCATTATCCCAAATTAATTTTAATTTTTTTATAATTTTTTAATAATTTCCCAGGAGGTATGGTTTGTTTTTTAACTCTTCCCCTTCCTGAAAAACTAACTTCAAGTCCTCTTGATTCAAGTAGATACATAGCATCTTTCAAAGTCATTCCTATCACATTTGGAATTAAGTTCGAATTTAAATTTATACCTTCCCAAAAAATTGAATTATCAATAACTTTTGTTTTTACCCAATCATTTTCAGATTCACTATGATTTGAAAGGCCCAAATTATTCGATATATTAATTAAATCTTCTCTATATCCAGATCTAATCACTGGAAATGAAATTGGTAATGCATCTGACTTTATTTCTTTAAAATAATTTTTATCAGATAAAAAGATTTTATCTGCAATCTCCCTAAAAACAGGAGCTGCAACATCACTACCATATATTCTGTATTTTTTTGGATTATCAATTACAACTATGCAGCTATATTTTGGATTTTCTGATGGGAAAAAGCCAACAAAAGATGTGTAATATTTATTTACATATTTTCCATTTAAAACTTTTTTCGTGGTTCCAGTTTTTCCTGCTATTTTATAATAACTATTATTAATATTATTAGCAGTTCCGTTTTCAACAACACCTTCTAATAATTTAGTTGCTATTTTAATAGAATTAGAACTTGAGATTTTAAATTTTTTAAAATTATCTATTTTCTTAATTACTTGATTAGCACGTCTAATCTCTTTAACTATTCTAGGATTAACATAAATTCCATCATTTGCAATAGCATTATAAAACGACAAAGTATGTAAAGGAGTTAACATAATCTCATACCCGTGAGCAATCCAAGGTAAAGAAACATTACTCCATGCTGAATCAGTAATATTTTTTATCGAAGGGATAGCCGAACCAAAAATTTGAAAATTAAAATTTTTATTAAAACCAAAATTATTTAAATACTCTAAATAATTTTCAGGTTCATCTTTAAATTGATTATCAATCATCTTAGCAATTCCAATATTTGAACTATTCTCAAAAACTTCCTTAATTGTTATTTTACCATAACCTCCAGGTTTATGATCTTTCATAATTTCTGAATAAAATTTCATTTCTCCTTCTCCAGTATCTATAGAATCAAGTATCGAAGAATTAGAATCCTCTAAATATGCAAGTAAGCTTGCTAACTTAAATGTAGAACCAGGTTCATGCATCCCTTGAATTGCATAGTTGTATACTTCTACATAATTTCCATTTTCGTTTTTACTTAAATTAGAAATTGACTTAATATCACCTGTTTCAACATCCATAAGTATAACACAACCATAATCAGCATCATTTCTTATTAAACCTTTTAATAATGCATGTTCTGTGATGTCTTGCAGATTCACATTAATAGTAGTAAAAATATCATATCCATTTTTAGGAGATTTTTCAGTTCCATCATATATTGGTTTCCAATAATTTCCAGCAATTTTTTGATATAATGCTTTTCCATCCTCACCGGTTAAATAAGAATTAAAACTATATTCTATACCAACTGTTCCTCTATTATTTTCATCAACAGAACCAATAGTTCTATATCCTAACTTTGAAAAAGGTCTATATCTTTCATCTATTTTTTCAAAAATAATTCCACCTTTTAATCTTCCATCTCTAAATATTGGCCATTGTGAAATAATTTTTTTTTCTTGATAATCAACTTTTCTTCTATTTACCAAAAGATATTCATTACCATTTTTTCTGTAATTTTCAAGAATATTTTTATATGAATCTTTACTTTTATCCTTAAAAAATGTTGATAATAAATAACTTAAAGAATCAACTTTATTAATAAATAATTCTTCGCTTGGAATTGATGGATCAAAAGCAACCTTATAAAAAGGTAAAGAAGTAGCAAGAATACTTCCATCATCAGATAAAATATTTCCTCTGCTTGCTTTTATTTTTAAATACGATAAATTAATGTCTTTTGATTTAGATTCCCAATACTCTCCCTGATTAAACTGAAGATCAATAATACTATATATTATTGCAATACTTATTATCACAATAATTGTAAAAGCAATTCTAACCCGAAATAAAATTTCCTTTTTAATATTCATCTTCTATAGAAATTTTTTCTGGGGGTTTTTTTGAAATATTAAGATTTAATTTTTCTACTCTCTTTAATACTTCAGTCTCTTTTCTAGAAAACATATAATTATTTTTTAAAGTAACATAATCCGTACTTAATTCTTCAACCTCTTTCTCCAATTTATTTATTTCTCTAACTTTTTTTTCAACAGAATGCTGATTGCTTATATAGATTATTAAAAAGAACAATAAATAAAAAACCTTATAATAATCTATCTTAACCAATGAACTAGGTAGATTCATATTAATCTTATCAAAAAAAAAATTTAATATTTTCTGTGATTTATTCATATTAATTCTCCTATTCTTAATTTTGCACTTCTAGATCTAGGATTTATTTTTATTTCCTTTTCTGAAGGTACCAAAGGTTTTTTATTAATACTTTTAAAAAAAATCTGTTTATTGCCATAAAAATCTGTTTTAAAAGTAGAATCAAAATTTGATTTATTTATAAAATTTTTTACAATTCTATCTTCTATAGAATGATAACTAATAATTACAAGTCTTCCTTTAATTTTTAGAAAGTCCTTACTTTTTAAAAGCATTTCTTTTAAAGCATTGATTTCATCATTTACTTCAATTCTTATTGACTGAAATAACCTTGAAAGAAATTTATAATTCACATTTTTATGAAATAAATTATTTAATATTTCAATTAAATCTGAATTATACTTTATTTTCTTATTTTTTCTATATTCTACTATATTTTTAGCTATCAATCTAGAATTTTTGAAATCTCCATAATTACAAAATACTTTATCCAAATCACTTTCATCATAATCATTTAATATAGTTTGTGCATTTTTCTTATTATTTGAATTCATTCTCATATCTAATTCTGCCTTGCCCTTATAAGAAAATCCTCTCGATAAAACATCTATCTGATGAGATGAGACTCCTAAATCTGCAAAAATTCCATCAACCTTTTTAATACCCCTCTGCCTAAGATGAAGGTCAAAATATCTGAAATTACTATCAATAAATTCAAAATTATTATTTCCATTTATAGCATTAATTTTAAATGAATCAGTATCAGTATCAAAAGAAAAAAGTTTTCCTTTTTTCTCTAATAACTTTAAAATATACTTTGTGTGTCCACCCCCACCAAAAGTCAAATCAATGTATGTTCCAGTAGGTTTAATACTTAATCCACTTATTGACTCATTAAGTAGTACTGGAACATGATAATTCATAATTATTTATTCATCAAGGTATTTTTGTGCTAGTTTAGAAAATTCATTAGCATCATTAATCAAATATTTCTTATAATTATCAGGACTCCAAAGTTCAATAACATTACCCATTCCAACTAAAATAACATCTTTTTCTAAACCAGTATGAGATATCATACTTTTAGGTAAAAGAAATCTTCCGTTTGAGTCTAAATCAACCTGAGAAATACTACTAAAAAGATTTCTTTTTAATTTTCTTTGTTCAGAACTAAATTCATTTAATGAATTTATTCGAGTATAAATATTTTGAAATTCGTGTAAAGGGTATATTATTAGATTAGGTTCAAACCCTTTTCTGATAATTATACTTTTTTTAGAAGCTACAGGTAAGACTGATTTTAGCCTAGAAGGTAATACCAGTCTTCCCTTAGCATCTAATTTACACTCATGTTCGCTTGTAAAAAAAGCCATATCAGAGCATTAATATAAACCACTTAATGCAAATGTAATAAACATTTTCACATTTATCACCACTTTATCCCACTTTATCCCACTTTATAATTAAAAAAAATTTGATGTTTATAAGTAACTTAAAAATTACTATTTAACTCTATTAATTGTATAATCTAAAAGATTATTTATGCTCTCTTTATAAAGGGAATCTGGAAAAGAATTTAAAATTTTTTTCGATTTAATTATCATAGCATTCATTTTATTTTCACTATATACTATTCCATTTTTTTCTTTTACAAATGAAATTATTTTTTTTACAGACTTAAAATCTTTAATATTTTTTAAAATTTCTCTTTTTTCAAATGAATTAGATTTAGAAAGAGCATATATAAGTGGTAAAGTCATTTTTCTTTGCTTAAAATCATTTAGAGATGGTTTCCCAATATCATGACTCAAATAACCAAATAAATCATCTCTGATTTGAAACGCTTGTCCAACCAAACTACCAAATTCTCTCATAAGTAAAACATTTTTTTTATTAGCACCAGATGATAAAGATCCCATTTCACAACAAGATGAAAATAAACTAGCTGTTTTTTGATTAATAATTTTAAAATAATCTTTTTCATTAATATTCAATGTTTTTGATTTTTTTAATTGAGTAATTTCACCTTCACTCATATTCTTTACAGCTTCAGATAATATTCCCAAAAATTTAAAATCATTATTATTTACAGATAATTCCAACCCCTTAGATAACAAATAATCACCTATTAAAACTGAGTATTTACTTTTCCATAAAGCATTTACAGAAAAAAATCCTCTTCGATAATTTGATTCATCAACCACATCATCATGAATTAACGTAGCCGTATGTAATATTTCAATTAAAATAGCTGCTCTATATGTTGAATTTGAAATAGTACCACTTAAACCTGCGGATAAAAACACAAATAAAGGACGAATTTGTTTTCCCTTTCTTTTTAAAATATAATTTACAACTTTATCTATAAGAATATTATCACTTGAAATTGAAGACCTAAGCATAGACCTAAAGCCATTCATTTCATTAAATATAGGTTTTTGAATTTGTTTAAGATTCATACTTTAATTTTATAAAATATAATTTACATTTAGATTGTGAATAATAAAAAACAAAAAGAAAAAAAGGTATATCAAAAAATTGTAAAAAAATCCAAATATTGGCCAATTGTTAAACTTTTTTCGAATAGACAAAAGTTTATGGATGAAGTATCATTAATATCACAAGAAAAATTAAAAAAAAAACTAAAAGAAAAGTCTATAATTGAAGAAATCAAAAACACTCTTTATAGAGAAAAATTAAGAATATCTAAAATACATTGGAAAGCAGATCCAGCCGATGATAAAATTTTTTGGTCCAATATTGAAAAAGAAATAGCAAATATAAATTATGATGAAAATATTTCTATTCTAGAACAAAAATTGCTTTCTAAAATCATAAATAGATATACGAAAGAAATAACAGGAAATTTTAAAAAAACACATTATAGTTTTACAAGAAGATTAATTATAGCATTTTTTGCTAGGTTGTTAAATACAGCTAGACTTAGAAATCCTTTTGGAAATTTAGATCTCGATAGTAAAATTAACATTATAGGAAAGATAAAAAAACTTAGAAAGTTATCTAAAATAGGAACTATAGTAATGGTTCCAACTCATTTTACTCATTTAGATTCTGCTTTAATAGGATGGACTATTTCACATTTAGGATTACCAGCATTTATGTATGGTGCAGGTCTTGTATTATATAACATGAATTTATTTTCATATTTTTTCAATAGCTTAGGAGCTTATAAAGTAGATAGAAGAAAAAAACATCTTCTGTATTTAGAAACATTAAAAACTTATACACAACAAGCAATAATAAATGATTGTCATAATTTATTCTATCCTGGAGGAACAAGATCAAGATCAGGTTCTATCGAAGAAAAATTAAAACTTGGATTATTAGGAAGCGCCCTAGATGCACAAAAAGAATTAGACAATAAAAACAAAAAAATTTTTATTGTACCCGTAACATTTAATTATCAATTTATTCTCGAAGCACCAGCATTAATAAATCAACATATATCTAGTAATAATCCAGATAAATTTTATTTAGATGATCTTGGATATTCAAACTCATTTAAAATTATCACTTTTCTTATTAAATTTTTTTCTAAATCAAATAGAATATCAGTTTCTTTTGGACAACCAATGGATATTTATGGAAACTCAGTAAATAAAAAAGGATCTATTAATAAAATAAATAAAGTAATTTTGAATAATGATTATTCAAAAAAAGCAGAAATTTTAAATACTCTTTCTAAGAAAATTGTTCAAGAACATAAATCTGGAACACAGGTCTTTTCAAGTATGTTAATAGCTTTTCTAAGTTTTGAAATTATTAATAATAAATATAAAAGACTTGAGCTTTATAATATCTTCAAACTACCTAATAAAGATCTAGAAATTGAAGTGATTTATTTTACAAAATTTTATAATAAAGCCATTAAAGTAATACAAGAACTTGCATCAAATAATAAAATTAAATTATCAAATGAGATTAATTATCCTATAGATAAGCAAATTAAAATTGGTTGTGAAAATTTAGGTTTATATCATCCCATAAGACCAGTTCAGCTAAAAAATAATATTATCAAAATAAAAAATATAAAAATGTTATACTATTATCATAACAGACTTGTTGGATTCAATATTGAAAAGATTTTTAATAATTAAGAATTTTTCATCGCTTCAATTCTTGTATGAAGTGGAGGATGAGAATAATTTATAAAAACATAAAAGGGATGAGGTGTCAAATTAGTCAAATTATCTTTAGATAATTTTTTAAGAGCAGTAATTAATGATTCTTTATTAAATGTTTTGCAAGCATAATTATCCGCTTCAAATTCATTCTTTCTACTTTTAATATTCATTAAAATACCTAAAAAAGTACTTATTGGAGTATAAATTATTGAAAATGCAAAAATCTCAAAATGTCTAAATGAAATTGATCCCCCAAGAGCATAACTAACCTGAGAATTAAAAAGAAATTTTGATAATATAAATAACATTATACCAGAAATAATAATTGAAATAATAAGATTCAAATACACATGATTTTTTTTATAATGACCAACTTCATGTGCTAAAACAGAAACTAATTCATCATCAGTATGATTTTTAATTAGCGTATCAAATAATACAATTTTTTTTGCTCTACCCAAACCAGAAAAATATGCATTTGCTTTAGAAGATCTTTTTGATCCATTTATTACAAAAATATTAGTTAAAGGAAAATTAACTTTTTTTGCATAATTACTAATTTTATTCCTCAACTCGCCACTCTCTAAAGGAATTAATTTATTAAAAAGAGGAACGATTAAACTAGTATAAAACATGTTAATAAATACAGTAAAAAGAGATATTACTATCCAAAAATATATCCAAAAATTAGATGGATATAACATTATAAGAATTAATAAAATACAAAGTAATATGCCACCTAAAATAAGAACCAAAATGTAACTCTTAAATTTATCAACAATAAATGTTTGTAAATTCATTTTATTAAAACCGAATTTTTCTTCAATAACAAAAATTTTATAAAGTTGAAAAGGAATTGAAATTATATCATTAATAAAAAAAACAAAAGCAAAAAAAAGTAATGAAAGGCTAATTTCATTTTCAGGTGAATAATTTCTAAGCAAAGAATCTAATACTCCTAATAAACCAAATTTAAAAATACAAAATAGAGCCAAAAAATTGATAGTACTAGTAAATAAACCAAATCTAAAATTAGATTTATTATATTCCTGAGAATTTATATATTCCTTTTCATCATAAATTCCTTTCAAATTTTTTGGAATAGATCTATCAAATGAATTATAATTCAATAAACCTAAAATAAGATTAAATAAATAATCTAAAGATATTATAACTAAAATTATATTTAATATAGTTGTTGCTTGCATAGCAAATTAAAAATAATCAAAAATTAGGTATTGGACATTGAAGCAATCTAACATTTTTTGGAGGTAATTTCTTTCCTAAAAAATTAAATTGATATATAAGCGAAATTTCATGAGCACCCCCTGTTAATCCCTTTAATTCAGATAAAGAATAATCATATGTATAAGAAACACTAAAATTACGATTCTTAACTCCTAATATTCCTATTATTGACTCTATATTATTATTTGAACTAATAGGAACCCCTCTATAAAATATTCCAAATAATATAGGATTTAAATTCAAATAAGAACCCAAATCCAACTGACTAATATTCGAAATAATTCTAAAATTAAAAGCTGGAACAAGAGATAGATTATGTTTACTGATTTTATTTAATTTTAGATTATAACCACCATGAAATGAATATAATCTGGCTAAATTTTCAATATTATCTGAAAAAGAAATATTGGGTTTAGGTAGATTATATATAGATACTCCTAACCAAACATTATTAGAATAAGCAATCAATCCAACTGCTAAATTTAAATAATTTACTTTTTCAAATGCAGATAAATTTTCAAGTGTTGGATTAATTGAACCATTTTGTTGGAACTGATCATAAAATAATAAATTTTGACTATCAAAATTTGAATTAGTATATGATATTTGAATTCCTGATCTTATAACCCAATCATAACTCAAATTTATTTCATAAGATAATGAAGGAGAAACATGAGAAGTAGACAAACTATTAATACCTACTTTTTCATTTGAAAAATTTATACCAAATGAAAAATTTGATTTAGCAAGATTATAATCTATCCAAGAAGTAAAAAATTGATACCCATTATCAATCAAAGGCCATTGATTTCTATAAATCACTCCAATCCTACCAAATTCTCCAGAGCCAGAAAGTGCTGGATTTAGACTATGAGGTGAAGAATAAAACTGAGAATAATTAATATATTGTGCATTTAAAAAGAATGAGTAAAATAAAAATAAAATGAATAGAATAAATTTTTTCATCAGTTTAAAAACGATTTAAATATCAAATCTTATATAATTAACTATTTAAAATAGATGATCTAAGCATTAATATTTTTCCAATTTCAGTACTTAATTCTTTTAATAATTTTCTTGAATTTTTAGTACAAAAAGAAATATCTGTTGACTCACAGGCAGGAAGAATTAAATCAAAATATTTTGATAATTTCTCTATAACATTAAAATCAACCTTTCCACAAGCAGCAATTAAAAAAATATTTTTATCTTTTATATAATTACTCAAAGATACAGGTGCTTTACCATAAATTGACTGTTCATCTAAAAAACCTTCCCCAGTTATAACAACACTATCTTTCTTTAAGAAATTAAAATATTTAATATGATTTAAAATAAAATCTGTTCCCGAATAAATTTGTGCCTTAAAAAATATTTTTAAAAAAGCTGCTGCACCACCCGCAGCACCTCCCCCAACAATTCTCTTTGAATCTGACTTAAAAATAATATCCGTTAATTGTGAAAAATTATATAAATAATTTTCAAAAATTTTATTTTTTTCCTTTTCTAAACCTTTTTGTTTACCAAAAATTTCTACACAACCATTTTTTCCTAAAAGAGGAATATTAACATCTGAAAGTAAAACAAAATCAAGATCAGACTTATTTAAAATAAAATTTTTTAAATCTATCTTTTTAAGATTTATTATATAATTACCATCTAAAATTTGATTGCCATCATCATCAATAAAATTAACACCTAAAGCTTTTAAAATACCTGAACCACCATCAATAGTTGCTGATCCACCTAAAGTCAAAATTATTTTTTTAACACCTTTATTTATTGCAGATAAAATCAATTCTCCCGTACCAAAAGAATTTAATAACTCAACATTTTTTTCATTTTTATGAATAAGTTTCAATCCAGATGAAGAAGCAAATTCTATAACTGCAGTATTTCCATTATCTATTAATAGATATTCACTATTAATAACATTACCTATGGGATTTTTTACTTTTTCTCTTATTACTTGGTACTCATTATAAAACTTAAAAACATCTAATGTTCCATCTCCTCCATCGGCAATTGGTAATTTAGTTATATTAAAATCAGAATTAGCTAATATTAAACCTTCTGCTATAATGTTAGTTGCTTCTACTGAAGAAAATGTACCTTTAAAAGAATTTGGTGATATGAAAATATTCATTAAATTAATTTTTCAATACTATACATTGAAGAAACAAGAATTAAAATTAAATATTAATTTGATATTTTAATTATATAAATTTTTTATTCATCTTTGGCAACTTAAAAAAAATGAAAATAAAAAATGAGTACTAATTTAGTAATAGTCGAGTCTCCAGCAAAAGCTAAAACAATTGAAAAATATTTAGGAAAAAAATTTACTGTTTCATCTTGTTACGGACACATTAGAGATTTACCCAAAGATGATAAATCTATTGATAAAGAAAATGGATTTTTACCATCTTATGTACCTTCTCCAGATAAGAAAAAAGTAATAAACGAATTAAAAAAACTTAAAAAAAAATCAGACAAAGTTTATCTAGCAACTGATAATGATCGTGAAGGAGAAGCAATTGCTTGGCATTTAAAAGAAATACTAAATCTTGAAGAAAAAGATTATGATAGAATAATTTTTAGAGAAATTACTAAAAATGCTATCTTAAATTCACTAGAAAATCCCACTAAAATAAATATGGATCTTGTTAACGCACAGCAAGCTAGAAGAATACTTGATAGACTTGTGGGTTTTGAAATATCTCCTATTCTATGGAAAAAAATTAAACCTAAATTATCAGCTGGTAGAGTTCAATCCGTCGCAGTTAAATTTGTTGTTGAAAGAGAAAATGAAATAAATGCATTTGTCCCTAATAAATCTTTAAAAACAACTGGTGTATTTGTTACCAATGAAAAAAATGAATTTAATGCAGACTTAAAAGAAAGATTTGAATCAATTAAAGAAGCAGAAAATTTTCTTAAAGATTGTTCAAAATCAGATTTTACAATAAATAAAATAAATAAAAAACCATCAAAAAGATCGCCATCAGCACCTTTCACAACATCAACATTACAACAAGAAGCTAGTAGAAGAATTGGATTTTCTCCTTCTATGACAATGTCTACAGCACAAAAACTTTATGAATCAGGTCATATAACATACATGAGAACAGATTCTGTTAATTTATCTAAAGAAGCTATTACAAGTGCAAAAAGTATAATAAATACAAAATTTGGTCAAAATTATTCAAAGACCAGAATCTATAAAACTAAAAATAATAACGCACAAGAAGCACATGAAGCAATTCGTCCAACCAATTTTAATATCGAAGAAATTGGAAAAAATGAAAATGAAAAAAGACTATATAATCTTATTTGGAGAAGAACCCTTGCATCTCAAATGAGTGATTCTATTTTTGAAAGAACTGTTGCTAAAATTTCTATTAGCAATTCTAACTTAAATTTTAAAACAGAGGGAGAAGTTCAAATTTTTGATGGGTTTTTAAAACTTTATAATAGATCTTCACCAGAAGATGAAAAAAAATTACCAAAACTTAAAGAAAATTCTTCTATCAATTTCAAATATATTATATCAAAAGAAATTTTTTCAAAACATCTCCCTAGGTATACTGAAGCTAGTCTAATAAAAAAATTAGAAGATTCTGGTATAGGAAGACCTTCCACCTATGCTGAGACTATTAGAAAAATAAAAGATAGAAAATACGTAACAAAAGAAGAAAGAGATGGAAAAGAAATTCAAAGTACTGAGTTAAAACTTATTTCCTCACAAATATCAAAAAAGATAAAAACTGAAAAGACAGGTTTTGAAAAAAACAAAATGTTTCCAACTAATATAGGAATGTTCGTCACTGAATTTTTAGATATGAATTTCAATTCAAGTTTTATGGATTATTCCTTTACCGCAAAAACTGAAAAAGAATTAGATCAAATAGCTTTTAAGGGAAAAAAATGGAATGAAATGCTTAAAAATTTTTATTCAAATTTTTCATCTCTTTCAAATAATATTCCAAAAGAAAGACATTCTCTTGAAAGAAATCTAGGACAAATTGAAGGAAAAAATGTAGTTGCTAGAATAGCAAAATTTGGACCTGTAATACAAATAGGTGATAGGGATGATGCAGAGGATGGCTATCCAAAATATTGTAATATACCTGATGAAAAACTTATACCTCATATATCTATAAAAGAAGCTATTAATATTATTAATTCTGCTAAAAAAAGAAAACAACTTCCTACTTTTCCATATCAAGATGGTGAGATAGAAATAAAAGATGGTAGATATGGTTATTATTTAAGATTTGGTGAAAAAAATTATAAAATAAATAAAGATGAGTATCCAGAACCTAAATCTTTAAATAAGGATGAATGTATAAAAATTATAAATACACCTATTGAAAAGTCTAAAGGAATACTAAAAGAATTTGATGATGGAATTCAAATAAGATTAGGTAAATATGGAAAACCACCTTATATACTTGCGGTAAGAGGTACAAAAATTGGAAAATTATTTCAAGAAAAAAGAAAAAAACCTTTTGTGGGAATACCTAAAGAAGTATTTGAAAAATATAAAAATTCTATAGAGAATATATCAAAAGAAGAAGTTCAGGAAATTATAGATAAATTTTTAAATAAATAATTATTATTTTTCTATTGACAAATAATTATTTGATCTATCCACATCTGCCATCTTCATGGATGGATCAATTTCTATAGAATATATTTTTCTTTTTTTAGTATCAACCTTAAAACTATATTTAGGATTTACCCAACTCCAATCAGATAAAATTTTTACTTTATCTTTTGAATCAAAACTTTTTGTTCCTCTCATTATAGAAAGAGGTATATAATATAAATCTTGAGTGTTATCAGAATATTTAACTACAATTTCTAGAGGCATAGGAATTTTACCTATTTTATTAAGATTAACTTGAACAGAATTATTTTTTTTATTACTTATTGATACTCCATAATCAATTTTATGTGTTGTTCCTATCCAATAATCTAAATACCAATCCAACTCTAAATTACTTAACTTTTCCATAACACGTATAAAATCATATTTATCTGGATGTTTAAATTTCCACTTATTAAAATATGTTCTTAATCCACTAAATAAATTTTCATCACCTATGATATAACCCAACTGACTTAAAAAAATAGCACCTTTTGTATATGAAGCTACTCCGTAAGCTTCATTTGTAGAAAAATGATCAGAATGAGTTGTAAGAGGTTCTTCTATATCTTTTTCTAAAAATTGAAAATATCTCTGATAAGAATTTTTTAATGAGTTAACAGAATCTAATTTATAAATATCATTGAATAACATAAACTGTGTTCTGTTTTGAGCAAAAGAAGCAAAACCCTCATCCATCCATGCAAAATAACTTTCATTAGTCCCCAATATCATTTGATACCAAGAATGAAGAACTTCATGAATAGTCACAGACAATAAACTTGGAAAATTTCTCTCTCCAGTAATTAATGTTGCCATAGGATATTCCATACCTCCATCACCAGCCTGAATAACTGAGTATACAGGGTATGGATATTTGCCAAAAATTTTATTAAAAAACTGAAATGCCTCAACTGTACTATTTTGTAATTTTTTCCAATTTTCAGTCATAGATTCAGAATTATTCTGATAATAAAAACTTACTAATGGACCATCAGGAACTTGAATTTTATCATGTGTATAATCAGGATCAGCAGCCCAAACAAAATCATGAACATTATTAGCTATAAAATTCCATGTATTATAATTTTTATACTCTTCAAAACTTTTTAAGACTCCAGTTGCTGCAACAACATATTTTTTATTAATGCTTATACTAACATCAAAATTTCCCCAAGGCGCATAAAATTCTCTAGCTATATAAGGGTGAGCATGCCAACCCTGACGATCATATTCAGCTATTTTTGGAAACCACTGAGCCATTGAGTATTCTATACCTTCCTTATTATCTCTTCCACTTCTCCTTATTTGTTTAGGTACTTGGCTATAAAACTCTAAACTAAAAATACTTGAATCATTAGGTTTTATGGGCTCAAAAAGTTCAACTTCTAAGATTGTTCCTTCAATAAGATAGGTAAGATTATTTTGACCTTGTTTTAAAGATTTTATTCTGTGATATCCAATTTCATCTTTATCTAAATTATATATTCGATCCATAACTCTTCTATCAGGATCTATAATATTTCTACTTCTTATATCCATCATACTATTAGGTTGAAAAGCATTAAAATATAAATGGAAAAAAATTTTATTTAATGTATCTGGAGAATTATTATAATAAATTATTTCTTCTGTTCCAGAGAACTGATTACTATTTACATCAAAACTTATATTAATCTTATATTTAATCTTTTGTTGCCAATAAGAACTTCCTATAAGGTTAATTGATAAAAAAAATAGAATAAAAAATATACTGAACTTTTTATGCATCAACTTTAGCATACTTAGCATTTTTTTCAATAAAATCTCTTCTTGGAGCAACTTCATCTCCCATAAGTTGAGAAAATATTCTATCTGCTTCTGCAGCAGAATCAATAGTTACCTTATTTAATGATCTTCTTTCAGGATCCATAGTTGTAGACCATAATTGTTCAGGATTCATTTCACCCAACCCTTTATATCTTTGAATATGAACAGATGATTCTTTACCATCTTTAGACATTTCCTTAATTTGCCTATCTTTTTCATCTTCACTCCATACATACTTACTTGTTTTTCCCTTGCTCAATAAATACAAAGGAGGAAGAGCTATATATAAATACCCTTTATCAATTAATAGCCTCATATATCTAAAGAAAAAAGTTAATACTAGTGTCCGAATATGACTTCCATCAATATCTGCATCAGTCATAATTATGACTTTGTGGTACCTAAGTTTTTCAAGGTTTAATTCTTTTTCATCTTCTTCAGTCCCAAAACGAACACCAAGAGCTGTTATAATATTTTTTATTTCATCATTATCATAAATTTTATGCTCTTGAGCTTTTTCAACATTTAAAATTTTTCCTTTTAAAGGAAGAATTGCTTGAAACTTTCTATCTCTTCCTTGTTTAGCTGATCCTCCTGCAGAATCACCCTCAACAATATAAATTTCACATAAAGCAGGGTCTTTTTCAGAGCAATCTGCCAATTTACCAGGTAGCCCAGTGCCTGTAAGTACATTTTTTCTTTGAACCATTTCTCTTGCTTTTCTAGCTGCATGTCTAGCCTGAGCAGCTACAATTACTTTTGAAACGATTTGTTTAGCCTGTTTAGGATTTTCTTCTAAATAATTTCCCAGCATTTCACCAACACAAACATCTACAGCACCCATTGCTTCAGTATTACCAAGTTTTGTTTTTGTTTGACCCTCAAACTGAGGTTCAGCTATTTTTATTGATATAATAGCCGTTAATCCTTCTCTAAAATCATCTCCAGTAATATCAAATTTTACCTTTTCAAGAAGTCCAGACTTATCAGCATATGATTTTAAAGTTCTTGTCAATCCTCTTCTAAATCCAGCAACATGTGTTCCACCTTCTATAGTACTTATATTATTAACATAAGAAACAACATTTTCAGAATAAGACAAATTATAAGATAAAGCAACTTGAACTGGCACATTTTCTTTTTTACCTTCCATATAAATAGGTTCAGGAATTAATTTTTCTCTTGATCCATCTAAATAATTAACAAATTCAACAAGTCCTCCTTCTGAAATAAATTCATCTCTTTTTGGATTACCATCATCATCTAACTCTCTATCATCAACTAAAATTATTTTAATGCCAGCATTAAGAAATGAAAGTTCTCTAAGTCTATTGGCTATAGTATCATATTTATATTCAGAAACTGTAAAAATTTCTTTATCAGGAGTAAACGTTACTTTTGTACCTCTATCATTCGTTTTTCCTATTTGTTTTACATCTTCTACTGGTATTCCTTTTTTATATTGCTGTTCAAAAATTTTACCCTCTCTATAAACTGTAGCTACTAAATGCTCAGATAGAGCATTTACACACGAAACACCTACTCCATGCAAACCACCAGAAACCTTATAAGTATCTTTATCAAATTTTCCACCTGCATGTAAAACTGTCATAACTACTTCTAATGCAGACTTATTTTCTTTAGGATGAATTCCAGTTGGAATTCCTCTGCCATTATCTACTACTGTTATTGAATTATCAACATTAATTTTTACAGAAATTTCAGTACAATGTCCTGCCAATGCCTCATCAATAGAGTTGTCAACTACTTCCCATATTAAATGATGAAGTCCTTTTACACTAAGGTCACCAATATACATTGCGGGTCTTTTTCTAACCGCTTCTAAGCCTTCTAAAACCTGAATATTTCCTGCTGAATAATTTTTTTTATTGTCTTCTAATTCTGACATATTTTTCAATTAAATTTGACATGATTTTTCAATTAAATTTAACATGTAAATATAGACAAAAAATAGCACCTAATTGATGAATAATCAATATAAAATGGCATAATTTACTACTAAAAATTCTTTAAATATTTAATAAAATTTACGTTCAAATAATTAGATTTATATTTGAATAAAATATCTAAAAAAAATAAATAGAAATCTAGTGTTCGAACCAGTCGATTTTTACAAGATTGATAACTTACTAACAGAAGAACATAAATTAATTAGAAACTCCATTAGAGATTTTGTTAATCTTGAAATTAGCCCAAATATTGAAACTTGGTATGAAGAAAATCATTTTCCAATAGAAATAGTAAAAAAAATGGGAAGTATTGGAGCTTTTGGTCCAACTGTAGCAGAAAAATATGGAGGAGGAGGTCTTGATTATATATCTTACGGTCTTATTATGCAAGAAATAGAAAGAGGAGACTCCGGAATGAGATCAACAGCTTCTGTTCAAACTTCTTTAGTTATGTTTCCAATAGAAGAATACGGATCTGAAGAACAAAAGAAAAAGTTCTTACCAAAATTAGCTAGTGGTGAAATACTTGGTTGTTTTGGATTAACCGAACCTGATCATGGCTCAAATCCAGGAGGGATGATAACCAAAATTGAAGACAAAGGAGAATATTATTTGTTAAATGGTTCAAAAATGTGGATTTCTAATTCACCTAAAGCAGATATCGCTATAGTTTGGGCAAAAGATGAAAATAAAAGAATTAAAGGTTTAATTGTTGAACGCGAAATGGAAGGGTTTTCTACTCCAAAAACTGAAGGAAAATGGTCTCTTCGTTCTAGTTTAACTGGTGAACTAGTATTTGATAACGTTAAAATTCCAAAAGAAAACTTATTACCAAATAAAGACGGATTAGGAGGCCCTCTTGGATGTTTAGACAAAGCAAGGTACGGAATATCATGGGGAGCTATTGGAGTTGCTATGGATTGCTTTGATGCAGCAAAAAAGTACTCTCTAGAAAGAAAACAGTTTAATAAGCCAATAGGATCATTTCAACTAATACAAAAAAAATTATCTGAAATGCTTACTGAAATAACTAAAGCTCAACTTTTATGCTGGAGACTTGGAACTCTTATGAATGAAGGAAAAGTATCATCATCTCAAATATCACTAGCTAAAAGAAACAATGTTGAAATTGCTTTAAACATAGCAAGAGAAGCAAGACAAATACACGGTGCTATGGGAATAACTAATGATTATCCTATGATGAGACACATGATGAATCTAGAATCTGTAATAACATATGAAGGAACTCATGAGATGCACCTTCTTATTTTAGGTAATGAAATAACTGGTATATCAGCATTCAATTAGATGGTTAATCAACATTTTGAAAATATTATATTTAATAAAAAAAATATTTTTCTAAGATCATGGTCAACAAATAATGATCCAATATATAACATAATTATAATTCATGGTCTTGGTGAACACTCGGGTAGGTACAAAGAGTTTGCAAGTTTTTTTATAAAAAAAAATATTGGTGTATTTTCATTTGATTTAATTGGACATGGTAAGAGTGATGGATTAAAAGGGCATATTTCAAATATTAAAGATTTTACTGATAGTATAGAAGAAGTATTAATAGAAGTCAGAAGAAAATTTATAAATACTCCAATAATAATATTTGGACATAGTTTAGGTGGTTGTCTGGCTTTAAACTACTTAATTGAAAGAAAAAGTAAAGAAATTACTTTAGCAATAATATCAAGTGCTTGGATTGAAACTAAAATTAAAATACCTAAATACCTACTTATTATTCAAAAAATAATGCATACTTTATTTCCAAGAGTTAGACTAAACAATAGACTTGATGTAAAAGACTTATCAAAAGACATTAAAATTGTAGATAAATACAAAAATGATCCTTTAGTACACGATAGAATATCATTAAATCTTTTATCAGAAATTAATAAAACAATAAAAAAAATAAAAAATAAAAACTATAACATAGAAATTCCGGTTTTAATAATTCATGGAAAAAAAGATAAAATTATTTCATATAAAGGATCGGAATTAATTCATAAAAAAATAAAAAATTCAAAACTTAAACTATATGATAATGTATATCATGAACCACATAATGATAATGAAAAAAAAGAAATATTAGAATATTATTATGATTTCATACAAAATCATAAAAAATAATTTTTTTAGTTCTTAAGTCAATACAATTATTTTTAGTAATTTGAATTTAAAATAAAACAAATAACATGAAATATTTATATATAATAGGTGCCAGTTTATTCCTAGGATATCTTTCTTACGACATCGGTATAAACCCTGATAGTTATAAAAAAGAAAAAAAAATTGAAAAATCTAAAGTAGTAATGCCTAAACAAGCAAAAATGTTAGAAAAAGAAAAATCTAAAATAGTAAAACCTAAACAAGCAAAAATGTTAGAAAAAGACAGAAAAGCTTTAAGAACTCTTGAACAAATAAATAGTGATTGGAAATATCTTAGTGATGGTAAATCTTTTAATGGTTGGCATATCTTTAAGAAAGATAGTGTAAATGATAGTTGGATAATTGAAGATGGCGCATTTGTGTATGTAGGTGCAACTGATGGAAATTCTACAGGAAATGACTTAATTTCAGATAAAGAATTTACGAGTTTTATTCTATCCATAGATTGGAAAATATCGAAAGGTGGTAATAGTGGAATTTTTTATGGTGTAAATGAGAATAGTGATTTTAATCAACCTTATTTCACAGCTCCAGAAATACAAGTAATTGATAACAATAACTATGATTGGTCTTCAGGGATAGATGGTGAAACAGCAGTTCATACGGCTGGAGCATTATATGATTTAGTAGGGCCTAGTGAAAATAATGCTAAATCTTTTGGAGAATGGAATAATTATATAATAGAAATTAATCATAATATAAACAAAGGATCTGTTTCTCTAAATGGGATAAATATTGTAAACTTTCCTTTAAGTGGTGAGAAGTGGAATGAAATGATAAGTAATTCTAAATTCAAAGACTGGTCTGAGTTTGGAAAACATAAAACTGGAAGAATAGGTTTACAAGACCATGGTGGAAGAGTATCATATAAAAACATTAAAATAAAAGAATTATAATGCTTAACAAGTTGTTTTTAATACTATTAATTATAAGTCTTTCTAGTTTTGAAGAAAGAAAATCAATAGAAGAATCAATTAAAAAAGATATACCCTATCTAAAGAGTTTATATTTAGATATTCACCAAAATCCTGAAATATCTCTAATGGAAAAAGAGACCTCAAAAAAACTTGCTAATGAGCTTGAAAAAATTGGATTTGAAGTAACAAGAAATTTTGGAGGATATGGAGTTGTAGGTATTTTCAAAAATGGAAATGGTCCTACAATTCTTTATAGAACTGATATGGATGCTCTTCCTATGAAAGAAAAAACTGGTCTTTCATATGCTAGTCAAATTATTACTAAAAATTTTGATGGAAATGATGTTGGCACCATGCACTCATGTGGACATGATATGCACATGACTGTATGGACTGGAACAGCTAGAGCTTTAGTTGAAAGAAAAAATGAATGGAAAGGAACAATTATTATGATAGGTCAACCAGCTGAAGAAATTGGTGCTGGTGCAGCGATGATGCTTAATGAAGGTTTATTTGAAAAATACCCAATTCCAGATTATGGTATTGCACTACATTCCTCCCCTACAATTCCATCCGGAAAAGTTGGCTTTGGAAAAGGATATACAATGGCAAATACTGAATCTGTGGACATTAAAGTATTTGGCCAAGGAGCACATGGTGCTTCTCCTCATATGTCTATTGATCCCATAGTTACTGCTTCAATAATAGTTATGGAATTACAAACCATTGTAAGTAGAAATATAAATCCTTTAGACGATGCAGTAATAACTGTTGGTTCATTTCAAGGAGGAACTAAACATAACATAATTCCAGATGAAGTAAAACTTCAGCTAACCATAAGAACTTACAAAGAAGAAGTTAGAAAACTAATACATAAAAGAATTAAAGAAATTTGTAATGGTATAGCCTCTTCAATGGGTCTTGATAAATCACAATGGCCAGAAGTCATAATTCCTGAAAAATATACTCCAGCTAATTTCAATGATAGTAAACTAGTAGATTTAATGATGAATTCATCTAAAGAAATAATTGGTGCAAATAATGTAATCGTTTCTGACCCTCAAATGGTTGGAGAAGATTTCTCTAGATTCGGAAATACAAAAGAAAAAATTCCTACAGTTCTCTACTGGCTTGGAACTGTTCCAGATGATAGAATGAAAAAGTATGAGGCTGGAAATTATGCATTACCAGGCTTACATTCACCATTTTATTACCCAGAAATAGAACGATCTATCATAACTGGAATAAAAGTTAACACCCAAGCTATGATAAAAATATTTAATAATTAATATTTTTTTCAGTATTTGATATGTCAAATTTATAATACTTTTTTTTCTCTAAATTTTTTATAAACACTATATTTGATTGGTTATCATATACATCCAATAATATCTTATTTTTAATTTTAATATTAATTATTTTGTCTTCAAATTGAATACTTGTTTTCAATTCTAAAACATCATTAATAATTTTTTTATCTAAAAAAATTAAATCTACTTTTTCAGAATTAAAATAAATTTTAAAATTTTCACTAATGTATTCCTCTACATATTCATAATTTGAATTCAATTTTTGATTTTCATCAATTGAAATTGAAAAACCATTTTTTAATCTTAAGGCATCTTCTATATCATCAAAATACAATTTCATAACAAAATCTATTTTTTTACCAGTTATAGAAATACTCATAGTACTTATATAAACTGGATGACTTAGCAGAAGCATATATAAATAAATAGAAAACACAGAATAAGTTTATATAAATAAATAATATTTAATTAATATTGAGTGTAAACTAACTAATCATGAACATCAACACAAAAGCAGTTCAAGAAAATTCGTATGATGCAATAGTAGTAGGAACAGGAATAAGTGGAGGATGGGCTGCCAAGGAATTAACAGAAGGAGGATTAAAAACATTAGTACTTGAAAGAGGAAGAAACGTTAAACACGTAACAGATTATCCCACAATGAATAAACATTCATGGGAACTTCCGTATAGAGATCAATTAACTACAAGAGAAAGAAAAGATTATCAAATTCAATTAAGAACTGGATATACAGTAAAACAATCTACAAAACACTGGTGGGTTAAAGATACAGAACAACCATACACTGAAGCTAAAGGTGCATTTGATTGGATAAGAGGTTATCATGTGGGAGGAAGATCATTAGTATGGGGTAGACATGTATATAGATGGAGTGATACTGATTTTGCCGCAAATGCTAAAGAAGGAATAGCAATCGATTGGCCTATAAGATATAAAGACATAGAAAAATGGTATGATCATGTTGAAAATTTTATAGGTATAACCGGTATGAAAGAAGGATTACCTCAACTCCCTGATGGAAAATTTTTACCCCCTATGGAAATGAACTGTGTAGAAAAGGACTTTAGAGCAAATCTTTCCAAGAATTTTAAAGGAAGAGTATATACAATAGGAAGAGTTGCTCATTTAACCAAGCCTCATAATGGAAGAGGTCAGTGTCAGAGTAGAAATTTATGTATTAGAGGATGTCCATATGGAGGTTATTTCAGCTCTAATGCATCAACTTTACCAGCAGCTGAAGCAACAACAAATATGAAGCTAAGAGCAAATTCAATAGTTCATTCTATAATCTATGATGATGAAAAAAATAAAGCTATAGGGGTTAGAGTTATTGACTCTGAAACACTTGAAATGAAAGAATATTTCTCTAAAATTATATTTTTAAATGCTTCTGCAATCAATTCGACTTTAATTATGATGAATTCAAAATCGAAAAGATTTCCTAATGGATTTGGTAATGACTCTGAACAATTAGGTCATAACTTAATGGATCATCACTTTAAAGCAGGAGCTCGCGCAAAAATGGATGGATATGAAGATTCATATTACCATGGAAGAAGACCAAATAGTGGTTATTTAGCTAGATTTAGAAATATAGGTAAAAATAAAATGAACTTTTTAAGAGGATATGGCTATCAAGGTGGAGCAAGTAGAAGTGGTTGGTACAGAGCAGCTGAAGAAGGACTAACTGGAGAAGATTTAATTAATACAGCCATTAAGCCAGGAGAATGGGGAATGAATCTATTAGCATTCGGTGAAATATTACCATATCATGATAATAAAATGTATCTAGATTATAAAAAATTAGATAAATGGGGAATGCCAACTGTTGTATTTGAAACAGAAATTAAAGAAAATGAACTAAAAATGAGAGTAGACATGAAAGATTCTGCTGCTGAAATGCTTGAATCATGTGGATTTAAAGATGTTACACCATACGATAATTTTTATAGCATGGGAAATGGAATTCATGAAATGGGAACTGCAAGAATGGGAAAAGATCCAAAAACATCAATTCTTAATAAATGGAATCAAGTTCATTCAGCTAAAAATGTTTTTGTGACTGATGGTGCATGTATGACATCTGCAAGTTGTGTCAACCCATCAATAACGTATATGGCCATAACTGCTAGAGCAGCAAACTATGCTATAAATGAATTTAAAAAAGGAAATTTATAAACTATGAAAAGAAGAGAAGCTCTAAAAAATGTATCTTTATTCATATCTGGAACTTTAGCTATTCCCACTGGATCAATTCTTTTAAATTCATGTAGCAATCCATCAAAAGAATTAGGATGGAATCCTAAATACTTAAATGATAATGAAGCATTTTTTCTTTCAGAATTAGCTAATACTATAATACCAAATACAGAATTTCCTGGCGCTTTAGCTGTGGGTGTTCCATTGGAAATAGAGACTTATGTTTTTAATGTTTTAGAGGAAAAAAATATATCTAAATTTAGAGATGGACTTAAAAAACTTAATCATTTCTTAAACAATAATTCATCTAAATCTTCAAAACCTTTTTTTGAATCTAATTTATTGGAAAAAACAAAAATGCTTAATTTAATTCAAAAAAATAAACATTCAGAAATACGAATCATATACATGTCACTCAAATCATCAGTAATAACATCTTATTTTAATTCTGAAATTGGTGCTACTAAAGTATTAAAATATAATGGTCCATCAGTAGTTTTAGGATCATATAAAGGATGTATACCATTTGATGAAGTTGGTAAAACATGGGCTATTTAATTTAATTTTCCATGTTGAATAAATCACTAAAAACACCATTAGATAACTTTTATAAATGGGAAAAGAATAAACCAACTAAAGAATTTTTAATTCAACCAATTAATGGTAATTATAATCAATACTCTTGGGAAAGGGTTGGTCAAGAAGCGAGGCAAATATGTAGTTATATAAATAGCTTAAATCTAACCAAAAAATCTAAAATAGCAATAATTTCAAAAAATTGTGCTCACTGGATTATAGCAGATCTTGCCATTATGATGTCTGGTCATATATCTGTACCTATATATGCAAATGTAAATGGAGAAACGACAAAATATATTCTTGATCACAGTGAATCAAAAGCTATTTTTGTGGGTAAATTAGAGGAATCTGATTGGAAAAATATTAAAAGCGGTATCCCAAAAAATATTCATTCTATAAATTTTGGTTATTATAACCTGTCTAATGCTGAAGACATGGTAACATGGGATGAACTTTTAAAAAGTAATAAACCTATAAATTCAAGTCCTAATAATAGTCTTGAAAATATTCTAACAATAATTTATACTTCAGGAACCACAGGAATACCAAAAGGTGTTGTTCTAAGTTATAATGCTGCCTCATTGGCTACACAAAACTTAAATAAACTCGTTCCTTTAAAAGAATCTGAAAGATGGTTTTCTTATCTTCCCCTATCACATATCGCAGAAAGAGCACTAGTAGAATTTGGTGGAATTTTTTCTGGTGGTACTATTAGCTTTGCAGAATCATTAGATACTTTTTCTAATAATCTCAAATACACTAAGCCTACTATATTTTTTGGTGTACCAAGAATCTATACAAAATTCATGATGGGAATTCTCTCAAAATTTCCACAGAAAAGACTTGATTTATTATTGTCAATCCCACTTATAAACAAACTCTTTAAAAATATATTAAAAAAGGCTTTAGGATTGAATTGTGCAAGAATATGTATCACAGGTGCAGCAGCTATTCCTATCTCAACTCTTGAATGGTACAATAAACTTGGAATATTAATCTATGAAGCTTATGGTATGTCAGAAAATTCTGCTTGTTCTCATGGTAACTATCCTGAAAATGTAAAATTTGGATTTGTTGGAAAAGCTATGCCAAATACGGATGTTCAAATAACTAAAGAAGGTGAAGTAATAATGAAAAATGAATGTATTATGGAAGGGTATTATAAGGATCCTAAAAAAACTGCTGAAGTTATTAAAAATGGATATTTATATACTGGAGATAAAGGAGAAATAGATGAAGAAGGTTATTTAAAAATTACTGGTAGAGTAAAAGATATTTTCAAAACATCAAAAGGAAAATATGTTGCTCCAAATCCAATAGAAATGAAATTCAGCAAAAACAAAAATATAGAACAAATTTGTGTAGTAGGTATGAATCTAGATCAACCAATCGCTTTAGTAGTTCTTTCCGATTCTGCTAACGAAATCAAACAGAGTGATCTTAAAATTAGTTTAACAAATACTCTTGAAGAGATCAATAAACAAATTGAAAAACATGAAAAAATTAAAAAAGTAATAATAGTTAAAAATCAATGGACCACAGAAAATGGTGTACTAACACCAACAATGAAAATTAAAAGAAATGAAATTGATAAAATATATGAATCAAACTACATTGAATGGTATGAATCATCAGAAAATATCATATGGGAATAAAATTTAATCTTTTTTCATACTCGATTTATTTCTATAACCTATATATGGATTATAACCATTCATCTTTCTTTGGTAAAATCCTGTTCCATCATATTTTCTTATCTTTGGACTAAGCATACATTCTTTTGAGCAACATCCTTTAAACTTCTCAGCACCCTTTTCAGACAAAGGAAAATGTTTATTACACTCAGCATTAGCACAATTAACCATTCTATCCGTTTTTTCTCCAGTAACTAAGCATTTACTTATAACAGTTGGATTTATCTTATTAATATCCTTTACAATTCTATTATCAAAAACATAGCATTTTCCATGGAAATTTTCTCCCCCTTCTTCTATTCCATACTTAATAATTCCCCCATGTAACTGATAAACATTTTTAAAACCTTTCTTAATTAAAAAGGAACTAGCCTTCTCACATTTTATTCCTCCAGTACAATAGGTAATTACTTTTTTAGATTTATCAATTGTCTTTTCTATTTCATCAATTTTATCAGAAAAAAATCTAAAATTTTCAAGATCTAAAGTAATTGCATTTTTAAATTTTCCAATTTCATGTTCATAATTTGATCTCACATCTAATATAATAGTATCTTTTGGTTCATTATTTAGTATTTCTTTAAATTCACTTGGCTCAATATATTTTCCTGTTTCTTTCGTAACATCAATATTTTTAATACCAGAATTAACTATTTCATTTTTTAATCTAACATGAAGTTTTTGAAATGTATTAGAATTATAATTATCTATTTTAAATTCTAGATTTTTAAATAATTTATTTTTTTTAAAATTATTCATATATTTTTCGCAGTCTTCAATTTTTCCTGATACGGTCCCATTTATACCTTCAGAAGAGATTATAATTCTACCTCTTATATTATTCTCTATACAAAAGAAATGATGTTTTTCTCTAAATTTTTCTGGATTATTAATTTTAGTATAACAATAAAATAAAAGTATTTGATATTTTAAATTCATAAAACATTACAGAGAGAAAGATAATTTGACATTTCTAATTGAATACTACGCGCTTTATTTCTAACCATTTTTTCAAAATTTATAGATGAATCTGAATAAATAATACTTCTAGAAAGATTAACTATTAAACCACAGTTATTGTTCATTCCACTAATACTCACATTTTTTAAATTTCCTCCTTGAGCTCCAATTCCTGGAACTAATATAAAATGATTTGGTATTGTTTTTCTAATTTTTATTAGATCCTCAGTCCTATTAGCTCCAACAACGTACATCATATTTTTATTTGATGACCAAGAAAGAGAATTCTTTATTACTTGCTGAAATAATTTATCATTTGAACCTTCAATATTTAAATATTGAAAATCTTCAGCTCCAGAGTTTGAAGTAAGAGATAATAATATTATCCATTTATTTTTAAATTCTAAATAAGGTAAAATAGAATCTTTACCCATATAAGGAGATAAAGTTACAGCATCAAAATTAAAAGTTTCAAAAAATGATTTTGCATACATAGTAGAAGTATTACCAATATCTCCTCTTTTTGCATCAGCTATTTTAAAAATATTATTAGGAATATATTCAATTGTTTTTCTAAGAGATTCTATTCCTTTAGCACCTAATGACTCATAAAATGCCAAATTAGGTTTATAAGCAATTGCTAAATCCTTAGTCACATCTATTATGATTTTATTAAATTCAAAAATCGGATCAGCAGTTTTTAACAAATGTTTAGGGATTTTATTTATATCTGTATCTAAACCAACACATAAGTAAGATTTTTTTTGTTTAATTGAACTAATAATTTGTTCTAAATTCATATCACCTAAAATCAATAACTTCAATATCTGGATAAAGAGATACATCGAACGTAAAGAAGGTATTATCAAGTTCTTCTTCTAAAAATTCATTGATTGTATAGACAAACTTACTGTTAGTATTATCATATACAGAAAAACTATATAAAAAATTATTTAGATCAATTTTAAAAACAATTTTATAATATGATTTAGATTCATCTTGAGGATATAATTCTATAATATTCAATTTATTTTCTTCTCCTATATACTTATAGTCAAAACCATTTTTGTAAATATCAAAAATATTACTCAATGAAATTTCTTGTTCTGATGCATCAAATTCTGATATAGTTACCTCATTTAAATCATCCAAATAAGTCCATGAAGTTTTAGAATCATTTATAATCTTTTGGCCTTCTATGTACAGAACATATTTTTCTCCTTTTACAAAAATTTTTCCTTCAAAAGAATCAGAAATATTTTCTGTCAAGTTTATCATTGAATAAGTAAATGTGGTTGAAAATCCTTTCATCTTTTTATAATTATCACTCATAGAATTAAGCAGTGAAAAAGCTTTTTTATCAGGATCATAACCAGATAAAGAAATAGTAGAAAGCAAAAATGTTAATAATAAGTATTTCATAATTTATTAATACAAATTTAATCAAGTTGATTAATTAATTTCTCTAAAGCATATTCATCTTCAATCAAAACTTTTCTTGCTTTACTTCCTTCTGATGGTCCAACTATTCCTGCCACTTCAAGCTGATCCGTTAATCTACCTGCCCTATTATATCCTAATTTTAGTTTTCTTTGTAAAAGAGATGTACTTCCTTGTTGATGAAGTACAAATAATCTGGCAGCATCTTCAAATAATGGATCCCTATCAGATAAATCAATGTCAGCTATTTGTTTTTCATTTTCATCAATATATTCAGGTAATAAATAAGCAGAGACGTAACCTCTTTGTTCACCAATAAAATCACATATTCTTTCAATTTCAGGAGTGTCAATAAATGGACATTGAAGTCTAATAACATCTGAACCTGTAGAAAAAAGCATATCACCCATTCCAACAAGTTGTTCTGCTCCTTTAGCATCTAAAATAGTTCTAGAATCCATATTTGAAGTTACCTTAAAAGATATTCTTATAGGAAAATTTGCTTTTATTACTCCTGTTATAACATTTACAGAAGGTCTCTGAGTAGCTATTATCAAATGTATTCCAATTGCTCTAGCTAATTGAGCAAGTCTAGCTATAGGATTTTCAATTTCTTTTCCAGCAGTCATCATTAAATCTGCGAGCTCATCAATAACCAATACTATATAAGGTAAATATCTATGTCCTTCATTAGGATTAAGTTTTCTATTAATAAACTTCTTATTGTATTCTTTTAAATTTCTAGATTGAGCTTCTTTTAATAAATTATACCTAACATCCATCTCTGTACATAGAGAATTTAAAGTGTGAACAACTTTTTTAGTTTCAGTAATTATAGCTTCTTCACTATCAGGTATTTTAGCTAAAAAATGCCTTTCAATTTTATTAAAAAGTGATAATTCTACTTTTTTTGGATCTATAAGAACAAATTTTAATATAGAAGGATGTTTTTTATACAATAAAGATGTTAACATAACATTTAACCCTACGGATTTTCCTTGACCAGTAGCACCCGCAACTAATATATGAGGCATTTTTGTTAAATCCGTTATAAAAACTTCATTAGATATAGTTTTTCCTAAAATAAGAGGTAATTCAAAATTATTTTTTACAAACTTTTCGGTTTTCATAACAGATCTTAAACTAACTAATTCTCTATTTTTATTTGGAACCTCAATACCAATAGTCCCTTTACCTGGAATTGGAGCAATTATCCTAATACCTAAAGCAGATAAACTTAGAGCAATATCATCTTCAAGATTTTTTATTTTAGAAATTTTTACACCTGCTTCAGGTACAATTTCATAAAGTGTTACAGTTGGTCCAATGGTCGCTTTAATTTTAGCAATCTCAATATTAAAATTTTTTAAAGTTTCTAAAATTTTTTCCTTATTAGACTCAAGTTCATCCTTAGTAACTTGAATTTTTTTGTCAGGTATATGATCTAAAATATCAATTTTTGGATATTTATAAAATGATAAATCAAGTTCAGGATCATAAATATCTCCAGTCTTAGCAGAAGTCTGTTTTTCCATTTTAGTTTCTTCTACTTTTAAAACAATATCATCATCGGAATTAATAGTTGAATCAACATCAGGAATTTTATCTAATACTTTTTCTTCAACTTTATTCGATTCTTCTTCAACAACAATTTTTTCTTCATAAACATCACCATGTTCTTCATCTAAATCATCTATCACTACATTTTTATTTTTATTTAAAAAATTAATATTGATTGAATAAACACCGAAATAAAAAATAATAAATAAAAAAAGAAGTAATAAAAGTATTAATATGGTAGAAAATCCAAATAAATTTTGAAGAAAAATTGATAAATTATAACCTATATTTCCTGTAAAATTTGTAAGAAAAAAATTATCAGGAAAAATATTTAAAAAATAACCCATAAATGATGATATCCATATAATTCCGAAGAAAGAAAAAATAAAAATTTTACTAACAGAATAAACTTTAATATCAAATAATAACCACATTGAAATAATTACAAACAAAGGAACTAGAAAGAAAACAGAAATTCCAAATCCCTCAAAAATCAAATAATGAGAAGTATATGCACCAATAATTCCTAACCAATTTTTTACTTCTTTACCTAAAGAATCTATTGATAATCCTGAATTAATTAAACTTTGATCGTCAAAACCTGTAAATAAATATGAAACTAATGATAATAATATTATAATAGATGCAACCAAACTCAATCCACCAAAAGCAAGTTTTATTTTATTAATAAATGAAGGTTTTTTATTATTCTCGTCTCCATAATAATCTGTATTGTATGAACTTTCTACCATTTAATTCAAATTTAACTATAGATTTTTGATTAAATATTGATCTTTTCTTTTTTTAATAAAGTTTTATTTATTCTGCTAATCATGCTTGGACCCTCATAAATCCATCCAGTATAAACCTGAACTAAAGACGCACCCATATTTATTTTATTCATAACATCATTTGATGTAAATACACCTCCTACTCCAATAATTTTAAAATTATTACTTGTTTTATTATTGATATATGAAATAATCTCATTTGATTTATTTTTAAGTGGTTTACCACTTACTCCTCCATTTTCAATGCTATCATTTTTTGATATAATGTTATTTCTAGATAAGGTAGTATTAGTTGCTATTATACCATCCAGCTTGTATTTTAAAGAAACTTCAATTATATCATCAAGTTCAACATTTGTTAAATCAGGGGAAATTTTTAAAAGAATAGGTTTTCTTTTACCATTTGAAAGGTTTTCATTTTGAATTTTTTCAAGTATTAAAGAAAGGTTATCCTTACTCTGCAATTTTCTAAGCCCTGGTGTATTAGGTGAACTCACATTAATTACAAAATAATCAACATACCTTCTTAATTTATTAAAACAAATTAAATAATCATCTACAGCTTTTGAATTAGGAGTTATTTTATTTTTTCCAATATTCGCTCCAACAACTATACTCCCAGAATAATCTTTTAATCTTTTCAATATTTCATCCACACCATCATTATTGAAACCCATACTATTAATTAAAGCCTTATCTTTTTTTAATCTAAATAATCTAGGAGTTCTGTTTCCTGATTGAGGTTTAGGTGTAATTGTACCTACTTCAACATGACCAAATCCAAAAAACTCAAGTTCATTAAGTAATTTTGCATTTTTATCAAATCCTGCTGCCATTCCAATTTTATTTTTAAAATTTAGACCAAATACATTTGTCTCTAATAATACATTAGAAAAATTATATCTCAACTTAATTAAGGAAGATAAGACAGGTACTCTAAAAATAAATTTTATTAGTATGAAAGAAATATTATGGATAAATTCAGCATTAAAAAGAAAGAAAACTGGACGAATTAACAGCTTATACATATGCAAATATAAACATAGAATTAACTCCTAGGATGAAATTCTTTTACAACTTGTTTTAAATAATCTCTATTTAAATGAGTATAAATTTCCGTTGTTGTAATAGATTCATGGCCAAGCATTTCCTGAACTGCCCTAAGATCTGCTCCTCCTTCAATCATATGTGTTGCAAATGAATGTCTAAATGTATGTGGACTAATAGTTTTATTTAATTCTATTTTTTTAGATAAATCTTTAACAATTATAAAAATCATATTTCTAGTTAATTTTTTTCCATACCTATTAAGAAACAAAAAACCTTCATTCCCTTCTTTAATTTTCATTGAATTTCTATATTCATTAATATATATGGTTATAAATTTGATAGCAGGTTTACCTATAGGAACTAATCTTTCTTTTGAACCTTTTCCCAAAACTTTTATAAATCCTATATCAAGAAATAAATTTTGAATACTCAAATTAGTTAATTCTGAAACCCTTAAACCACAGCTATATAGTGTTTCAAGTATTGCTCTATTTCTAGTTCCTTCATAAGTTGATAAATCAATGCTTTCTAAAATTTTTTCAATATTTTGTAATGTTAGTACATCTGGTAACTTTCTAATAAGTTTTGGGGCTTCAACTAATTCCATAGGATTAACGGTAATTTTTTCTTCAATTAATAAATAGGAAAAAAAAGATTTAATTCCAGATATTATTCTTGCCTGTGTGGAAGATGAGACACCTAATTTAACAATATACTCTAAAAAATTACTAATAATTTTTGAATCAATTTCAGCGTAACTAATTTCTAAATTTTTAATTTCTAAAAACTGAACAAATTTATTTACATCATTTACATATGCAGAAATAGAATTTTCTGAAAGAGATCTCTCTAGCTTTAAAAAATTTTTATACTCAATAATTTCGTACTCCCACATACATGTATTTTATTTATATTAAATTTATATAAATCATGAAATTAATAATTATTAATGGTCCAAATTTAAATCTTCTAGGTATAAGAGAAAAAAAAATATATGGAAGTACTTCATTTGAATCATATTTTAAAATTTTAAAAAAAAAATATTCTAAAATTCAACTTGAATATTATCAATCTAATCATGAGGGAGAACTAATAGAAAAAATACAAGAAACTGGCTTTGATTATGATGGGATAATTATTAATGCAGGAGGATTTACTCACACCTCTGTTGCTTTAAGAGATGCTATTTCTTCTATTAATTCACCAGCTGTTGAAGTACACATTTCTAATATACTTTCAAGAGAAGAATTTAGAAAAAAAAGCTACTTAAGTGATGTGTGTGAAGGAATTATATCAGGACTAGGATTAATTGGATATGATTTTGCTATTAATTATTTTGATTCCAAATAATGATAAAAATTTTTACTGATGGTTCAAGTAGAGGAAATCCTGGCCCAGGAGGATATGGTGTAGTAATGTTATATAAAGGCAATAGAAAAGAATTAAGTCAAGGTTACAAAATTACTACAAACAATAGAATGGAATTAACAGCTGTTATCAAAGCACTAGAAGCAATAAAAACAAATAACATTAAAGTAACAATTTATTCAGATTCAAAATACGTAGTCGAATCAATTGAAAAAGGTTGGATATGGAATTGGGAAAAAAAAAATTTCAAAAAAAAACAAAACATAGATTTATGGAAGCAATTTATTCCACTATATAAAAAATTTAACATAAAATTTGTTTGGGTAAAAGGTCATGCAGGAATAAAAGAAAACGAAAGATGCGATGAACTAGCTAATTTAGCTCAATCCAGCAATTTAATTAATGATACAGGCTATAAAGTTTAAAAATTAATATTCTTTTTTATTTAACAGAATTTATTGCAGCTCCTATAATTCCAGCATTATTTTTATAATAAGCTGGAATAATTTTAGAATTACATTTTAGATCAGATTTAAACTCATCAAAATACTTACTTATTCCCCCTCCAAATATTATTAAATTAGGAGATATCAAAGATTCAACAAATAATAAATATTCTGTAAATCTTTCTGACCACTGTTTCCAAGATAAATTTTGTTTCTTTCTCACATAATTTGACGTGTATTTTTCAGCACAATCACCATACATCTTTAGATGACCAAATTCAATATTTGGAACCAATTTTCCATCATTAAAAATAGAAGTTCCAAGACCTGTTCCAACCGTAATTATTATAACAGTTCCCTTAGTATTTAAATCCTTATTTAAAGTTATTTCAGCAATACCTGCTGCATCAGCATCATTACACACCACGCATTCCAAATCAAATTTTTTTAAAAATTTTTTTTTCAAATTTACTCCAACCCATTTCTTACTAATATTAGCTGAGGAATAAATTTGATTTTCTTTTACAATTCCAGGAAATCCACAACCTATCTTTCCATTCCATTTTAATTTCTTAATTATATTATCATTAATACCTTTTAAAATTAATTTAGGAGTAGATGTATCAGGTGTAGAAAATCTAATTTTATCTGAAAGAAGTTTTCCTGATTTAGTATCAACAATTGCTCCTTTGATTCCAGAACCACCAATATCTATACCTAAAACTTCCATTATTTTATAATTTTTAATTTAGCAAAATTTAATAATAAAGTCTTCTCTCCCACAGATTTAAATTTTACTATAGCTTTTTTTTGATTAGCATCAATATCAATTTTCATTATTTCACCACTACCAAATGAGGGATGTTTAACATTTACACCTTCCTTTAATTCATTAATATTACTAGATGTAAATTGAGAATTGATATTATTTTTTAAAAATTTAGAAATAGGCTTTATATTTTTCTTCTTTTCTCTCAAAACATTTTTTATAAATGATTTATTCACAAGGTTAGATTCATTTTCAAGATACAATGGGTTTATTTCTTTAATAAATCTACTCATCTGACAATCTTTTAACATACCATATCTATACCTAGTATTAGAATAAGTCAAATAAAGTTTATTCATTGATCTTGTTATAGCAACATAAAAAAGTCTTCTTTCTTCTTCAAGATCTTCTCTTGTTGTAATCATCATTTGAGATGGAAATAAATCTTCTTCAACACCAACAACAAAAACAACTGGAAATTCAAGACCTTTAGCCATATGAATAGTCATTAATGATATATATTCTTCATTAGAATCATCATCATAGTCTTGATCAGTCATTAATGATATTTCTTGTAAAAATTTATCAATATTAAAGGAAGAATTTTCAGGATTATCAACAAATTCCTTAATTGAATTCAATAATTCTTGAATATTTTCAAATCTACTAATACCTTCAATGCTTTTATCATTGTACAAATTTTCAAGTAATCCAGAAGTTGATGCTATATGAGAGGCGCTAACATAAGCATCATTATTATTATTAAATATTTCAAATGATCTAATCATATCTACAAAAGGAATTAAAGACTTAAGTACTCTTTTATTGAAATAATTACTTGCATTTTTAAGTATTTCCCACAATGATTTATTTTCTTCATTAGAAGTTAAAATTATTTTATCAATACTTGTTAATCCAATTCCCCTTTTCGGATAGTTAATTATTCTCCTAAAAGATTGTTCATCGTTATGATTAACAACAAATCTCAAATATGCCAATAAGTCTTTAACTTCTTTTCTTTGATAAAACGAAACACCTCCAAAAACTTTATACTTAACGCCTATTCTTCTTAAAGCTTCTTCAATTGAGCGAGATTGACTATTTGTTCTGTACAAAACTGCAAAATTTGAATTAGTTAATTGTTTCCTATTTTTCTCTTCAAATATTAGATTTGATATCATCCTTCCTTCTTCATTATCAGAAAATGCTTTTTTAACAGATATTAATTCTCCTGCCTCATTTTCTGTCCATATATCTTTGCTTATTTTAGATTGATTTTTTTCAATAATTGAATTTGCAGCATTAACTATGTTTTTAGTAGATCTATAATTTTGTTCAAGTTTAACAACTTTTAAATCATCAAAATCATCTTCAAACTTTAATATATTTTTTATTTCAGCCCCTCTAAATGCATATATACTCTGAGCATCATCACCAACTACACATATATTTCTATGAACCGATGCAAGTTTTTTAGTAATTAAATATTGACAATAATTAGTATCCTGAAACTCATCGATTAAAACATGCTTGAATATTTGCTGATACTTATTTAAAACATCTATATGATCAGAAAAAAGAACATTTGTATTAAATAATAAATCGTCAAAATCCATTGCCTGAGATTTAAAACATCTCTTCACATAAATTTTATAAATTTCCCCAATATTAGGTCTTAAAGACAGAGCATCTTCCTCCTGAATTAAAGCATTATTTACATATTCAGAATAAGATATTAACTTATTTTTAGCATTTGAAATTCTATTATAAACATAATTTTCTTTATATATCTTAGGATCTAAAGTAAGTTCTTTTACTATTGATTTTATTAAAGATTTAGAATCTTGAGTATCATATATTACATAATTAGATGGATAACCAATTTTGTGTCCTTCAGCTCTAAGTATTCTAGCAAAAATAGAATGAAAAGTACCCATCCATAAACTTCTAGCATCAGTACCAACAATACTTTCAATCCTATTTTTCATCTCATTAGCAGCCTTATTAGTAAAAGTCAAAGCCAAAATTGAAAAAGGATCAATTTTATGCTCTTTTATAAGATGTGCAATTCTATGAGTAAGAACTCGAGTTTTTCCAGAACCAGCTCCAGCTATTACCAAACAAGGTCCTTCAGTATGTGTTACTGCAACTTTTTGAAAACTATTTAACTCTTTTAAGTAATCCATTTGAAATAAGTAAATGAATCTAATACTTAATTGATAAAAAAATTAGTTAGTTTTGAAAAAAGTTTAAAAAATGGAATATAACACGACAAGAAGCAAGTTAACACTAAGGGAGTACGGAAGAAATTTTCATAAACTAGTTGATCATTTAAAAACATTTAAAGATAAAAAAAAGAGAAATGAATTATCAAAAACTCTAATAGAAATGATGAAAATAACTCATCCAGATTTTAGAGATCAAAGTGAAGTAGAAGCAAAATTATGGGATGATTTATATATTATGTCGGAGTATGATTTAGACATAGATAGTCCATTTCCTAAACCAATTAAAAAAAGTATTGAAGCAAAACCAACAAGGCTACCATATCCAAAAAATATAATAAAATATAGACACTATGGCAAAAAAATTGAATTTCTTATTGAGAAAGCCAGTAAATTAAAAGATGACCAAGAAAAAGAATCTGCTGTAGTTCAAATAGGTAAAATAATGAAGTCATTCTTCGGAATGTGGAATAAAGAATCTATTGATAATAGTGTAATTATTGAACATATAAAAGAATTATCTAATAATAAGCTTACCATAGATTTAAAGAAAGTTCAAGAATTAAATTTATTTCATAAGGTTACTAAAGAAAGAGGAAGTAACTCCTATCCTAGAAAAAACATTCGACCTAAAAGACCGTTCCGAAAAAGAAAAATGTAATGAGTTCATTCAGAATTTTAGGTGGAAAAAATCTAAAAGGTGAAATTAATCCACAAGGAGCAAAAAATGAAACTCTTCAAGTTATCTGTGCTGTTCTTCTAACAGAAGAAAAAGTAAAAATCGAAAATATTCCAAATATTAATGATGTTAATCTTTTAATTGATCTAATAAAAGGTGTTGGTGTTAATGTTAATAAAATTAATAAAAATTCATATTCATTTGAAGCTAAAAATATTGATGTAAGTTTTACAAAAACTAAAGAATTTTTTGAAAAATCATCCAAAATTAGAGGTTCAATAATGATGATGGGACCAATGTTATCTAGATTTGGATCCGCCTACATGATAAAACCAGGAGGTGATAAAATTGGAAGAAGAAGAATTGATACTCACTTAATTGGAATGGAAGAACTAGGTGCAAAATTTACTATAGAAAATAATAATACTGTATTTAAAATTCATGCCAAAAGACTAAGCGGTACAAACATATTATTAGATGAAGCATCTGTCACTGGAACAGCTAATATTATTATGGCTGCAGTACTAGCTAAAGGTAAGACAACTATATATAATGCTGCATGTGAGCCTTATATTCAGCAACTCTGTAAAATGTTAAATTCAATGGGTGCCATAATTAAAGGAATCGGATCCAACTATTTAAAAATTTCTGGTGTAGATAAATTAAAAGGAACAAATCATAAAATACTTCCTGATATGATTGAAATTGGAAGTTTTATTGGAATGGCAGCAATGACACAATCAGATATTTTAATAAAAAATGTTAGTATTAAAAATTTAGGTATTATTCCTAATACTTTTAAAAGACTTGGAATTAAAATGAATATAAATGATAATTCTATTCATATACCAAGTCAAGAACATTATGAAATTGAATCATTTATTGATGGGTCTATTATGACTATTTCAGATGCTATTTGGCCAGGATTTTCTCCAGATCTATTGAGCATAGCCTTAGTGACATCAATTCAAGCTAAAGGAACAGTTTTAATTCATCAAAAAATGTTTGAAAGTAGATTATTTTTTGTTGATAAATTAATAGATATGGGGGCTCAAATAATATTATGTGACCCGCATAGAGCTACAGTAATTGGTCTAGATAGAAAAATATCTCTTAAAGGTATTCAAATGACTTCACCTGATATAAGAGCAGGTGTCTCACTATTAATAGCAGCACTATCTGCAGATGGAGAGAGTATAATAAATAATGCTGATCAAATAGATCGAGGATATAGTGATATTGAAAATAGACTAAAAAATATAGGTGCTCAAATCGAAAGAATTTAAAAATGATCTTTTAAATTATTTAATGAATATAAAGGACTTTCTAATATAAAAAAATCAGAAATAAAAGTAGGTATGCCTTCAATCACAGCATAACTCTGCAATGAAACTTTAGTTTTATTTTTTGTAAGATATTCTAATTTCCAAACTGATTTCGTATCCTTAATCCTCTCAAAATTAGGATTTGTTTCCATATGACCTGGAACTGAATTTAATTCAATTACAACTTTATTTTCAGTTTTAGATATAATGACATCAGAAACCAAATCTCTATTTTTTAAAGGCCAATTCATCTTTACAGTAAAATAAACATAAAAAAGACTATCAGATTTTTTAGATAAAATTTTACTTGATTTTAATTTGTACATCCATTTAAAAGAATTATTAAAGTCTAAAATATGGGATGAAACTGAATTAATATCTGATTCAACAATAGTTTCAGCACGATATTGCTGCGAATTATCATCAAGAGTTCTAAGATAAACTTTTATTTGATTTTTATCTTTTTTTAAAACCCAATCTGTTGGAAATTTTTTTTGATATGAAAAAAGAAAGATTGAAAATAATATAAAGTACTTAAACATATGATTAGGTAATATTTATTTAATTTTATAAATATATTTCAAAATTATATATTAGCATTCCAGGAAAGCCACATGAACAAATATTTTTTTCTTTTATTTAGCATTTTTTGTTTTAATAAAATTGTTAGCCAAGACATAAAAAGTGATACAATTAAAAATCATGACACGATTTCTATTGCAGATACAAAAATTATTAATAAAATTTCATTTGAATTAATAAATATAAAAATTAATAACAATCAACTAATATCAAATGAGGTTTCTTATTTAAAAAATAACATAAACATTAATGAAAGAGATACACTTTCGATGATAATTCAACTAAAAGGAGGAAATAATGATATTATTTTTAATTATTATTTTAATGATAATCCTAATTATAGAACTATTGAAAATGGAAACATTATTTATGACAAAAGTAGTAAAAGAATATATTTTGATTTTGTTCCTAATAATGAACAGGCATTAAATAAATTTTTAACATGGAATTTATATGCTCATGAAAATAATTTTTCATTTAGTAACTACAATTTTTTTATTGAAATAAATAATCTTGATTATGCTCCAAAAATTGTAAACAAACAAATAGATAAAATCATTAGAAATAGTTATAACTACAATTATTTGCCAATTATTTCAGATGGTGATAACAGTAGCTTATTCAAACTTGAAACAAATGCCCCTATTGATGATTTTGATCCTATAAGTGGTAGAATATTATGGAAAATAAACCCAAATAATATTAACGAATTAGAAAAAATATTCAATTTTAAATTAACTGTTTATAAACAAAATAATCCTGAAAAATTTGATATAGATACTTTTAAAATAATCTATTCAGAAAACAATTTTGCTCCTGTCTTTGGTAAGACATCAAAATGGATTGTAGAAGAAGGAGAAAACTATGAATATAAGATACCTGTCGATGATCCAAATGTGAATGATTCAATAATTATAGAAAATATTGGAGCTCAATTACCTAGAGGAATGAAACTAGATAAAAAAAATAAAAAATTAACATTCAATGTAGATTATAATCATGTTGATAAAGTAAACAGTACCCAAAATTATAATTTAGAATTAAAAGCATCTGACCTATCTGGATTATCATCTCAAATTTCCCTTGAAGTTGTTGTAATGAATACAATCAATCCTATGAAAGTTCAAGAAAAAATTACTGAACTTATCACAGAATTGAAAAATCAAGAAAAAGGTCTCGATAAAATAAATGATAATCTTAAATGGATTGAATCTACTTCTAAAAACAATAGAAAAATAAGAACTTTTACTGCTGCTGGAATAACATTTCTTGGAGCAGTAGTAGGAGTTATATCTGCCAATTCAGATGGCTCTAAAAAAGTAGTTCGATTAGCAGGACCAATTATTGGTGCTAGTGGTGCTGTTCTTTCTGTAATTAATGAGGTACTATCAAGAGATGATAATGAAATTAAAAATTTATTACAAGAAACTATTAAACTTCAGTCAAATGTAAAAGCCAAATATGATAGACTGAGTTTTTATGAAAAAACTAGAAATAAAAGTGATTTTCAAAATCAAGAAATAGACTTATTAATCAGAACAATTGAAAGTGATAGAGAAAGTTTAAATAAAGATTTATTTACTATTTCCGAAAATTATAAAATAATAATCTCCGAGAACAGAATAAAAAAGATTCTTCTAAAGAAATGAATTTTTTAAGAATTTTTTTTATTTACCTTCTTATCTGCTCTTGTTCATCAATAAATAATAAAGAAAAAATAGAAAAAATTGATGTTGCTCTGAATCTCGATAATTTTGCTGATACATATTTGAAAATGAATGAATATTTTGATACCAAAGAAATATATAATTCTGATAATATTTTTTTATTTCCTAAAAGAAAAACTGTAGACATACCCAAAGAATTTAAATTTGAAAATCAATTATTTAACACACAAAAATATTTAGACTCATCATATACACAGGGCTTTCTTATTTTACACGAAGATAGTATCTCCTTTGAATCTTATTATTTAGGACAAAATAAAAATACTAGACATATCTCTTGGTCTGTAGCTAAATCTTTTGTATCTGCACTAATGGGAATCGCTATTAATGAGGGTCACATAGAAAGTATTGAAGATAATGTTGAAAAATATTTGCCTGAGTTAAGCTCATCAGGTTATAATGGAGTAAAAATAAGAGAGCTATTACAAATGTCCAGCGGCATTAGCTTTGATGAAACATATTCAGATATAAATTCAGATATCAACAAATATTGGAGGGGATTTATTCTTGGGAACTCCCAAGATGCATTTGCTGCAACATTAAAAAATAAAATAACTCCAGGAACATTCAATCATTATGTAAGTATCAACACTCATGTACTTGCCATGATTATAGTGAAAACAACAGGAAAATCTTTAACTGAGTATTTGGAAGAAAAAATTTGGAAAAAAATAGGAATGGAAAATAATGGATACTGGTTAGTGGATGGAAAAGGTATGGAAATGGCACTTGGAGGATTAAATGCTACTATAAGGGATTATACTAAAATGGGAAAATTATTTTTAGATAGCGGAAGATGGAAAGGATTACAAATCGTTCCAGAAAAATGGGTATTGGAATCAACTTCTATTAATGGCGAACACTTAGAAGCTACAAGTATTAATTCTGCACATCCTAATATAGGATATGGATATCAGTGGTGGATACCTGGTACTTCTCAGAAATATGGAGAAGAAGAAGAATTTATAGCGATAGGAATTTACAACCAATTTATATATGTCAATCGCTCAACAAAAACTGTGATAGTAAAAAACTCTGCTAATAAAAATTATTATAATCGCTTCAATAATCCCTACGCAAGTAAAATGGTTGCAATAGAATTATTTAGAACAATAGCCCATATGTATGAATAATAGTCCTAATAAGTATTCTCTAATTAAATATTCCACTTTAGTGGAGTTGGCGGGATTCGAACCCGCGTCCAGATATGGAAACCATATTTCGTCTACATGCTTAGATAATTATTAATTTTCGAAATAGAGCAGGAAAATATCAACCAAAATCTATCCTTATCTATTAAATTTCCCAATTAGATCCATAGAATTATCTAAAAGGTAGACCTCTTTATGACATCATATTAATTAATCAAAGATCACCAACTAATTTTGATGTGACTTTTTAAATTCTTAGAATTTAAACCGCCATAGCGTATTCGTAATTACGTTCGCCGTTTATAAATTTTAGTATTTGATTACGGATGTTTACCATCACCCGACATGCAAAAATATAATCTATCATACTGTCAATTCCAGTCAACCCCAAAAAACAAAGAACAAAATTGTAGCGCAAATCTAATTTATTTAATTTACATCAATGGAAAAGTATGTAGTATCAGCAAGAAAATATAGACCAACAAATTTCAAAGATGTTGTAGGTCAAAGTCATGTCACTACAACCCTCAAAAATGCTATTAACAATAATAAAGTAGCTCAATCTCTTCTTTTTTGTGGACCAAGAGGAGTAGGAAAAACATCATGTGCAAGAATTCTTGCAAATCAAATAAATGGGTTTAACAATGACAATCCATTAAACAATGCTAATAATTTAAATATCTATGAGTTAGATGCAGCATCAAATAATTCTGTTGATGACATAAGAAATTTAATAGATCAAGTCAGGTATGCACCCCAAGCGGGAAAATATAAAGTTTATATAATAGATGAGGTACATATGTTATCAAATGCTGCCTTCAATGCTTTTTTAAAGACATTAGAAGAACCACCATCATATGCAATTTTCATATTAGCTACTACAGAAAAAAATAAAGTAATTCCTACAATCTTATCAAGATGTCAGATTTATGATTTTAATAGAATTGAGATAGAAGACATAAAAAATAAGCTTAAAGAAATATTAAATATTGAAAATATAGAGTTTGATGATGAAGCACTTCATATTATAGCTCAAAAAGCTGATGGAGCTATGAGAGATGCTTTATCAATTCTTGACCTAATTAAAACTTTTTCTAAAGATGCTAAAATAACACTTGAAAGTGTAACTAAAAACTTACATATTTTAGATAGCGAATATTTTTTTAAAATATCTAATTATTTATTTAATGGAGATATATCCTCAGCTTTATTACTTCATAATGAAATACTAGCTAAAGGATTTGAAAGCTATAACCTTATTACAGGACTTGTTATTCACTTTAGAAATCTCCTAGTTTGTCAAAATGAAAAAATCATTGAACTATTAGAAGTTTCAAACAGCGAAAAATTAAAATTCAAAGAACAAGCACAACTCATATCGTCAGATTTTATTGAAGAATGTATTAATATATTAAATCAATGTGATATAAATTATAGAATGACAAGCAATACTAAAATTCATACTGAAATAACACTGGTAAAAATATCTAAACTAAACAAAAAAAAAACTAAAAAAATAAGTGTAGAAATTAAAAATCTTAAAAAAGATTTAGTTTCTACAAAATCAAAAAAGGTAGAATCTAAAAAGACTGCTAAAAAAGATACAACTGCTAAGAAAAAAGATATAAATCCTAAAGAAACTCCAAATCTTAAAGATTTACTGAAAACAAATAATATTTCTTCTAAAACCAAAAAAGAAGAAAATAATGATAAAATCAATAAATTAAATTTTAATGAGGAATCATTTAATAAAATGATTTTAGAATATGCTAATAATAATAAAAATAAGAAATCTGAGATAGCTATTTTAAAGAAAAAAATATCTTTTAATAAAGAAAACCATTTAATATTTCAATTAGATAATGAACTTGAATCTTCAATATTTGAAAATATGAAACCAGAATTAACAAGCTTTATAAATTCAAAATTTATTGAAAAAATAGAAATAGATAAAATCGTTAATTTAGTAGAAAAACCAAAAACTATCTACACAAACAAAGACAAGTACGAATACTTAAGCAAAAAAAATAAAAACTTAATAGATCTAAAAAATAAATTGGGATTAGACTTTGAATTCTAAACTTCCCAACCATTCCTATACTCTCTAGTAACAAACTGATTTGCCTCATCAAAGTTTGTAATTTTCATATTTTCTCCATCCCACAAGAGTTTTTTTCTTCCAGTATAATCAAAACCACCATTAGGAAACCCTAAATGAGTAGAAGGATCCGTTTTAAACCTTAACATATAACTTCTAATTGCTATATTTCCCATAAGAACTGTTTCTGTCATAGGTCCAGAATAGTCAAAAGATGAAGTCAAACTTTTATGTTCTTCACTATTAAATCCTGCCTTGCAAGCATCAATCCATTTTCTTTGATGTCCAAATTCTGGTTCAGGTTGATTATCAGTATCAAATGTTAAAGTTTCTCTATTTTTTCTATATAGTTTAGGTGTTAATCCATATGTTCCAGAGGTAATAATACCTCTAGATCCAATCATCATTACTCCATTTCCACCACCTGGCTCACCTAATGATTCATTTACAGGAATAAGATCAGGATGTGGAGGTCTTATCCCTCCATCACTCCATATCATTTTAATTGGTTTATAGTTTTTACTTGTTCTATCAAAATCCAGCGTTACATAAGAAGAAGGAGGACATCCTTCAGGGATATACTCAGGCCTCCACATTTTAATAAATACATTACCTACACTACATTCAACAGATTTAGGATATCCAAGACCAAGAGTTCTATAAGGAACATCTATAATATGACAACCCATATCTCCCAAAGCCCCTGTTCCATAAGCCCACCATCCTCTCCAATTAAACGGATGGTATGCATCTGTATAGTCAATTTTTGGTGCTGTACCAAGCCATAAATCCCAATCTAAATTCTCAGGTGCTAAACCTCCTGTTGGTTTTGGAACTGGAATTCCCTGAGGCCATACAGGTCTATTTGTCCATACATATACTTTATCAACATCACCAATTAATTTTTTATTAAACCATTCCTGTATTTTAACCATACCAGAATTAGAAGCTCCTTGATTTCCCATTTGAGTAACAATTTTCTTTTCTCTAGCAGTTTCAGTAAGCATCCTAGCTTCTCTAATATTATGAGTTAAAGGTTTTTGCACATACACATGAATACCAAGATCCATAGCAGCAAGAGCCTGAATTGCATGCATATGATCGGGTGAAGAAATTGTTACAGCATCCAAATCCTTTTCTTTATCAAGCATTTCTCGATAATCTTGATAAAAATTTGCATTAGAAAATCTTTCTCTAGATTTTAAACTTTGTTTTCCTTTATCAACATCACACATAGCAACAACATTTTCAGCTCCTTGAATAGAAGCATTCCATAAATCACTTGTTCCTTTACCACCAACACCTATACCTCCAATATTTAATGTATCACTTGGAGCTTGATATCCATTACCACCTAATACATGCCTTGGAACAATAAAAAAACCTGATGCTGCAAGTGAGCCGTACTTTATAAAATCTCTACGTGATTTGTTTGTTGATGTGTTTTTTTTCATTGTAATTTTTTTAAGGTTAGTTTATTATAAATAAATTATAATCTTGATATAAAATCGCTCTTAATTTAGAAAAATTTTTTTTAACTTAATAATTCTTCAAGAACTAAGTAAAAATTAAAACCAAATCAAACCGTGAAAAATATAAAATTATCAATAATGATGTTCCTTCAATATTTTATTTGGGGAGCATGGTATGTAACTGCTGGAACATACATGGCAAAAATACTAAGCTCCTCAGGAGCCGAAATAGGAAATACATACAGTGCATTTGCTATTGCTACTATCATTTCTCCTTTTTTCATAGGTTCTGTTGCAGATAAATATTTTTCTGCACAAAATATAATGGGCATTTTACATGTTATAGGAGGTTTACTCCTAATCTATGCAACTCAGGTTACTTCCTCTTTTGCTTTTCTTATAATAGTACTAATCTATTCAATAGTTTATATGCCAACTGTTGCCCTTTCAAATAATATAGTGTTTGCTAATGTGAGTGATACTGGTAGAATTTTTCCAGTAATAAGATTTTTTGGAACTTTTGGATGGATTGTTGCCGGATTTATTATTGGAAAGTTACAATTAGAAAATAATATTTCTACCCTTCCTTTTACATTTTACATAGCAGCATTTGCATCAATATTACTTGGTGTATTCTCATTTATTTTACCTAATGTACCACCGAAAGGAAACAAAGAAAGTTCTAGTTTAGGACTAGAAGGTATAGAATTACTCAATAACAGATCATATTTAATTTTCTTCATCTCTGCTATATTACTATGTATTCCATTGTCTTTCTATTATTCATTTGCAAATGTTTTCCTAAATGATATAGGAATGGAAGGCGCAGCAGGCAAGATGATATTTGGACAAATATCTGAGGCTATCTTTATATTAGCAATACCTTTTTTATATTATAGACTAGGAGTAAAAAATATTTTAATAATCGGAATTGGTGCATGGTTATTAAGGTTTATATTTTTTGCAAATGGGGATATGGGTGATTACTATTGGATGCTTATGGCTGGAATCATCCTACATGGAATATGTTATGATTTTTTCTTTGTTACAGGTTACATGTACACAGAAAATAAAGCAAATGAAAAAATAAAAAATGCAGCTCAAGGATTATTCACTGTTGCAACTTATGGAATAGGTATGGCAATAGGATCTGCTATGGCAGGATATATATCAGATTATTATACTATAAATGAAATAAAAAATTGGCCTGACATATGGATGGTTCCAGCATATATTGCTGCAGCTGTTTTATTATTTTTAATCATATTTTTTAAAGAAAAAACCAAACAATAATATCATGCAAAAAATTTCAATGCTCGGATCAGGATTTATAGGTAGATTCTATACTGATTCACTTCATGGTTATAGAAGTAAAGACAAAGTAGTTTCAATATATTCTAGAAGAGAAGAAAGTGCAAAAAAATATGCTAATGACTATGGAGTTAATCACTGGACTACTTCTATGGAAAAATCTGTATCACATAAAGATGTAGATGTTGTTTGTATTGCACTTCCAAATAATCTACACGAAGAAGCTGTACAACTTTGCTGTAAACACAACAAGGCAGTTCTCTGTACAAAACCTCTTGGAAGGAATGCAAGTGAAGCAAAAAGAATGGTTGAATCAGTTGAAAAAGCTGGAATTTTTGCAGGTTATCTTGAAGATTTATGTTATACACCAAAATTTCTAAAAGCTCTAGATAGCGTTAAAGGAGGTAGTCTTGGTGAAATTATTTGGTCAAAATCAAGAGAAACACATCCAGGACCTCATAGTGAATGGTTCTGGGATATAGAACAAGCCGGAGGAGGTTGTATTCTTGACTTAGGATGTCACTGTATTGAAATAAGTAGAAACTACATAGGAAAAGACATTAAACCAATAGAAGTTATGTGTTGGGGAGATACACAAGTAAAACCCATCGATGCAGAAGATCATGCAATAGGCTTAGTAAAATATGAAAATGGAGCAATTGGTCAATTTGAAGTTAGTTGGACATTTAGAGGAGGAATGGATCTAAGGGATGAAGTAATGGGAACAGAAGGTACCATATGGGTAAATTCCTTTCTAAGAACAGGATTCGAAATGTTTACAACAGGAAAAGGAAGTGATTATGTAGCTGAAAAAGCAGAATCAGACTCAGGATGGTTATTCCCTGTAGGTGATGAATTAAATGAACTTGGATATAATCACATGTTTGCAGATATGTTTGATTGCATGGAAAATAACACAACACCTAAAGAAACTTTTTATGATGGATATATAGTAAATGCTATTATTGATGCATCATACGCTTCTATTAAAAGTAAAAAATGGGAACCAATAAATTTAGATTTATGGAGGGGAAAAGAAGGTGTAGACAAAATTAATACTCTTGATAATTATGATGATGAATATTATTTAGTAAAAGAAGAAATGACTCACTATGGAGATAAAAAACTTATACTAAAAAATAAATCTAATGGAAAAATTGTTGAAAAAATTATTAAAAATTAATATCAAAAAATACCCTTCCTAAGTATTATTTTATCCGATAAATTACCTTCATTAAACTTTTCAAGCTTTTTAAGTTTAATTCCAAAAATTTGGGAAATTTCCCATAACGATTCTTCCTTTCTTCTAATATAAGTCTGAACTCTTCCCCTATTTCTTTTATTTACAAAATAGTATGGTACACCTATCTGTAATTGATGGTTTGAATCTATATCATTGTATGAAAAGAATGATTTTTTTGAAATACTATACAATTTAAATATTTCATTCATTGTATCATCTGAATCTATAATTATTGAGGGTAAACCATTTAAAAATATCATTTTTTTCTCTGCAATTAATTTAATTTTTTCATCAATCAACGAATTTTTACTTGAACTAATAAATGATTTAACCTTAGAAATAACTGAACTTTGAATTTGACTATATAAATTCTTACTCTTTAAGGGTACAAGGAAAGAATAAACCTTATCTCTAGGCAATTCAGAAGATTTTAACCATTTATTATATGATTTTAAATCATCTAAATTAACTGATAAACTTTCTGATAGATCTTCAATACTCTTAGCTTCATAATTTTTGTAGATAGTAAAATTATCATTGTAATTCTCTTTATTAATTTCATCCTGATAAGCAATTTTATGAGCTAAAAATCTTTTAATATACCAGTGAGTGTTCTTATTAATTTCCATTCTTTTTGAACCATAAAATTTTTCATCAAGAATAGATCTTGCTCCAGATAACCCTGTCATATATGATAAAAGAGAAAAAATCCAATTATCAAAAACAAAATTACTATTCTTTAAATATTTTGCAGCAGCTCTAGTTGAAGATACCACATTACGTCTCTCATCTACAAGATTATTAATATTTAATCCATAGGTCTTTGCTGTAGTAGACTTAAACTGCCAAAATCCAACTGCATTTGAAGAAGAAACAGCATCTGGTATTAATGAACTCTCCTGTAAAGACAAATATTTAAAATCCATTGGAACATTTTCTTCTTCAAGAATTTCTTCAATTACTGGAAAGTATATATTTATTTTATCAATAATAGCATTAAAATATTTTTTATTTGCATGCAAAGCATCAACTTCAATTTGAATTTCATTTCTAGCATCTTCATTTATTTTTAATCTTATCTTATCTACCGTAATCACTTCAGGAACTTGAGGTATATCTTGAGAAAAAACATTTATAGAAAATAATAATGCTAGAAAAAAAATTAACTTTTTATCCATTTTTTTTTATTAATGTTATTCCATCTCTTATAGGTAAAATGATTTTGGATATTCTTTTATCCTTTTTAATAGTTTCATTAAAATTATGCATGATTTTAGTCAATTTATCATTTTTTAATTTCTCAATATCAACAACTTTTCCACTCCATAAAACATTATCTACAATAATAATTCCATTAGCTCTTAATTTTGGTAAAACCATTTCAAAATAATTCAAATAATTTTTTTTGTCTGCATCGATAAATACCAAATCATACTCATATTCTAATGATGGAATTATTTTCGTAGCATCTCCAATTAAATACTCAATCTGCTTATTTTTTTTAGACTCATTAAAAAAAGATTGGACTTTTTTTTCTAATGAAACATCTTTATCAATTGTTATAATTTTACCTGAAGAAGAAAGCCCTTCAGACAAACAAAGAGCAGAATAACCAGTATACGTCCCAATCTCTAAAATCAAATTAGGATTAATTATTCTTGATAAAAAACTAAGTATTCTTCCCTGAACATGGCCTGATAGCATCCTAGGAGAGTGAACATTTGAGTGAGTATACTTATTTATTTTTTTTAAAAGATCAGGCTCAGAATCTGAATAGGATTCGACATATTTTTCTAAATTGCGACTAATTAAATCCATAACTACCAAATTAAAAATTAATTAACAATTAATGTATATATAATTTAAAAATGTATTTTAGAAGTAAAATTTAGTAAAATGAGATACCAACACATTAATAATAATCTGTTTATAAAAAATAGAAAAAATTTTATTAAATCTATAAAAGACAAATCTGCTGCAGTTTTTGTTTCCAATGATCTAATGCCAACTAATGCAGATGAAGAAATGCCATTTATTCAAAATACTAACTTGTTCTATCTAACTGGAATTGATCAAGAAGATACATTTTTAATTTTAGCACCAGATTTTCCAGATAAAAATTTAAGAGAAATATTATTCATTAAAGAGACAAGTGAAGAAATTTCAATTTGGGAAGGTAATAAATTAACAAAAAATGAAGCTATCAAAATATCAGGAATAAAAACAGTGTTATGGAATGATGAATTTTATAAAATTCTGCCTTTAATTATTGCAGAATCAAATAACCTTTACATAGAAAAAAATGAACATATCCGTTCAATTACTAAAGTTGAAACCGCCCAAGATAGATTTTATGGTTTTGCAAAAGAAAAATTTCCACTACAAAATTTTGAAAGATCATACCCTTTACTCAGTAAACTAAGAATGGTAAAAAATAATATAGAAATTAAATTAATTCAAAAAGCCTGTAACATAACTGAAAAAGGATTCAGAAGAATTTTAAATTATACTAAACCTGGAGTATGGGAGTATGAATTAGAAGCAGAATTTATTCATGAATTTATTAAAAATAATTCTAAAGGTTTCGCCTACCAACCTATAATAGCTTCAGGAATAAATGCATGTACACTTCATTATAATGAAAATAATTGTGAATGTAAACCAGGTTCATTAATTCTTATGGACGTTGCAGCAGAATATGCAAATTATAAGTCTGATATGACTAGAACCATACCAGTAGATGGAAAATTTACAAAAAGACAGTTGGATGTATATAATGCTGTTTTAAATGTAAAAAATGAAGCTACAAATATCCTTAGACCAGGAATAACAGTTAATGATTATCACAAAGAAGTTGGTAAAATTATGGAAAGTGAACTTCTAAAAATTAAACTTCTAGATAAAACTGATGTAAAAAAACAAGACCCTAAAAATCCTCTTTTTAAACAATATTTTATGCATGGGACTTCTCATCATTTAGGCCTTGATGTTCATGATGTTGGAAACTTTTATGTTGATGTAAAACCAGGAAATGTTTTCACTGTAGAGCCTGGAATTTATATTAGAAGAGAAAACTTAGGAATAAGATTAGAAGATAATATAGTTATTGGTGAAAAAGAGAATATAAATCTTATGAAAAATATACCTATACTTCCTGAAGAAATAGAAGATCTGATGAACCAATAAATTTGAGTACTCCCCCTATTCTATAAAGATGCAGCCAAAACTTCCAGTATTAAGGAAAAAAGTTTAAAAATTCTTTAATCAATAAACTCCAATAATTCACCTGGTTGGCAATCCAATGCTTTACAAATAGATTCTAAGGTACTGAATCTTATAGCTTTTGCTTTACCCGTTTTTAAAATGGAAAGATTAGCTATTGTGATATCAACTTTTTGTGAAAGCTCATTAAGACTCATTTTTCTTTTGGCCATCATCACATCTAAGTTTACTATAATAGCCATATGATTATATTGTTAATTTATTTTCATTTTGAATTTCA